>Ga0180301_10001139_pt1 | contig 20791 bp, 16 predicted proteins | sample GuaBasSediGuay16_FD_121797 | JGI IMG/M metagenome (GOLD analysis project Ga0180301, IMG submission 121797) | Subseafloor sediment microbial communities from Guaymas Basin, Gulf of California, Mexico - Guay16, Core 4569-2, 12-15 cm | ecosystem: Environmental > Aquatic > Marine > Hydrothermal...
GCATTTTCTCACCCTTACTGTAAAAGAGAAAAATGGTAAAGGGTACGGCTGCATGGCCGGAGAAGAAGAGATCGTTTTGAAAATTGAAGCTGTCTATCATTCCGGGAAAGGTAACCGGTACCGCCTCAGAGGGGGATTTGAGGTGAGTCATTACCAGGAAACATGCCCTGGTAAAAACGATCAGACTGAAGAAAAAAAGGGTACCTTTGAGTTTTGAGAGATCGAAGAGAAGGGGATAAAGAACGGCGGTTATAAGAATTGTCATATACCCAAGCACAAACAGAGGTGCAAGATTTACAACAGGAAGTATATCCAGAAGAAGATCGGTTACCTCCTGAGCATCGATATAGAAAGTAACATATACGCCGCTAAAATAATCCGCCGTAATTGCTGCGAGAAAGAGTGGCAAAATTATATAGAGATAGGCTCTTCTCTCATCTTTAAAATATTGAAGTATCTCTTTCGGTCTGTTGAGTCTCATCTTTTAGCATAAATCAATTATAATGAGTTAAGCAGAGTTTAGCTATAACACGAAAATGAGTCAAGCAGAAGAAAACAGTGTGTCGGTAATTATATAGCAGTATCGAGCACAGACTGGTGTGCCGGTTGGATATTCATGATGGTGGGGATTGTTCTGATGCTTTTCATGATCTTTTTAAAATCGCCCTTGTTTTCGATCTCCATGGTGAAAGAGCCTCTCAAATCACCCCTCTCATCTTCTTCCAGCTTGCCCTCTATGAGATGGCCCTTGTATTTCCTGATCGCACCTTCGATCTCGGAGAAAAGGTCTGAAGTACGTCTGGCGTGTACTTTGAGCCTTCGAGTGTACCGGGGTGATTCTGTTTCCCACTCTACGGTGATTTTTCTCTCATCGAACTCCGAAATGGCCCTGAGATTCTGGCAGTTTTTTTTATGTACGATTATCCCCCTGCCCCTGGAGATGTAGCCTATTATTTCATCCCCGGTGGAAGGGTTACAGCACTGTGCGATTCGGATCATCATGTTTTTCTCTTCTCCGATTCTGAAGGTTATCCGGGAGGTATCCAGAACCCTCTTTACTATCTCCTTCTTCTCTTGCTCTTTGAGTTGAGGAGCCTGATGATGTTGCACAGGCTCCTCCGGTTTTTTCTTTGCAACAATGCTTCTGTCAAGGATAAGACTGTCATCGTACCTGTTGAGCCACTGCCTTATTTTAGAGCGCGCGCTGGATGTTTTTACGTATCGAAGCCAGTTGAGATGGGGCCTTGCTGAGTTAGACGTTAATATTTCAACAACCTGGGTATTTTTAAGCTCTGCATTAAGGGGGATGATAGCACCGTCCGCCTTTGCAGCCATACAGTGATTTCCCACTTCTGTGTGTATGCGATAGGCAAAATCTATGGCGGTAGCACCTCTGGGCAGCTCTACTATGTCTCCCTTCGGAGTAAAGCAGTAGATGGAGTCTTCGAGGAGCTCTCTTTTAATCTCCTCGAGAAACTCCCCGGAGGTAAGACGTTTCCCGTCCCACTCTTTGAGTTTATTGATGATGGCAAGATCCTTTGGCCTTAACTCTTCTCCCGATAATCTCTGTTTGTACAGCCAGTGTGCTGCAATACCGTGTTCTGCCGTTCTGTGCATATCGTAGGTTCTAATTTGAATCTCGAGCCTCTTCCCGTCATCACACATTACCGTTGTGTGCAGGCTCCGATAACGGTTTGCCTTGGGCATGGCAATATAGTCCTTGAATCTTCCTTCTATCGGTTTCCACAGGCGATGGATAATACCCAGAAGGTGATAACATTCATTCTGATTGTTGCACAGGACACGTATTCCGAGAAGATCGTAGATCTCGTCCAGTTGTTTCTTGCCCCTTTTCATTTTTTTGTAGATGGAGTAGAAATGTTTGGCTCTTGTGGATACCTTGATGTCAAGACCTTCTCTGGCAGCCTCCCGGTATAGCGTTTTCTCCACTTTCTTAAGGTAATCCGCTCGCTCCACTTTCCTGGAGGAGAGAAATCCCTTTATCTGGTGATAGGCATCCGAATGGAGAGCCTTAAGAGAGAGGTCCTCAAGCTCCACTTTCATCCAGGAGATTCCCAGCCGGTCGGCCAGAGGAGCATAGATGTCCAGGCACTCCCTGGCGATGGCCTTTCTTTTCTGCTCAGGAAGATATTCCAGGGTACGCATGTTATGCAGTTTATCGGCCAGCTTTATAAGTATTACCCGAATATCCTTTACCATTGCAAAAAGCATCTTTCTTATGCTTTCCGCTTCCTGAACACTCTTGGACTTTGCCTTTAATATCGATATTTTTGTAACTCCGTTTACAAGAGATTCCACCTGCCGCCCGTATCGCCTTTTCATCTCTGCCCGGGTTACTCCGGTATCTTCCAGAATATCGTGCAGGAGAGCCGCTATCACGCAGTTTCTGTCCATCTTCATATCAACGAGTATCTCTGCCACCTGTAAAGGATGGATAAAGAAAGGTTCCCCGCTTGCCCTCTTCTGCTCGCGATGCAATTGTTCCGCCCAGAGGGCTGCAGAAAATATTTTATTCCTGTCCTCTTCGCTGTAGTGATTAAGCTTTTTTTTAAACTCTTCTATTTTCTGTATCATCTTCTGCCTGCAATAACCCTATCTCTCCCGGCAAGGTCCTTCTTGATCTCAATATCGTAATATCCCGTCTGTTTAAAGATACTTTCAAGTACAGGCATTTGAGAAGCGGACGCTTCAATTAGAAGATAACCATCCTCGTTCAAATAATCCACCCCTTGCCGGATCAATCTTTCTGACAGCTCATACCCCTCTTCACCTCCGAACAGGGCGATTTCAGGCTCCGGCCACCCGGCATTTTTCATATCGGATACTTCTCCTTTCGAAAGGTAAGGGGGATTTGCTATAATCATGTCGAAAGAGCCGGGAACTTCGGTCAGCAGATCGCTTTTATAAAAAGGCAAAACCTCACCCAGGATATTCCTGCAGTTTAATTTAAAAACCCTCTCTGCATCCGGGGATATATCGGAAGCTGAAATATGTATATCGCCTCTCGACTTTTTTACGGTGATGGCGATACATCCCGTTCCCGTGCATACATCGTGCATCTTAAGCATCCAGGGTTTCTGTGAAAGTATTTCCAGAGCAGTTTCCACCAGAGTTTCTGTTTCCGGTCTGGGTACAAGAACCCGTTCATCCACATAGAACTCCATGCCGAAGAACTCTTTCTTTTTACGAATATATGAGACGGGCAGTCCTGAAAGCCTCTTTTCCAAAAGTTCTCTGAATATATTAAAGGATTTTTCGGGTAGTTGTTCAGGATAGGATGCGTAGAGTTTCTCCTTGGGAATAGACAGAGCATAAGCAAGAAGTACCACCGTATCGAGAAAAGGAGTGTCTATCTGTTTGACTTTGAGTAATGAAGAGCCATATTGAAGGGCATCGCGCACAGTCATTTAAGCCCCCTCATGAGGTCATTGCCTTCTCACTGTATTCAAGCTTAAGGGCATCTATGATCTCCGCGAGATTCCCTCCCATTACCGATTCGAGTTTATAAAGTGTGAGGTTGATTCTGTGATCGGTTACCCTGTTTTGCGGAAAGTTGTAAGTACGAATCCTCTGGGAGCGGTCTCCGGAGCCTATCTGACTTCTTCTCATGGCAGCTCTTTCCTGCTGTTTTTTCCTCTCTTCTATCTCATAAAGGCGTGCTCTCAGCACGCGCAAAGCCTTGGCCTTGTTTTTATGCTGAGATTTTTCATCCTGGCATGTAACTACGAGCCCACTGGGAAGGTGGGTGACTCGTACTGCGGAATCGGTGGTATTTACACTCTGCCCTCCCGGTCCGGATGAACGAAACACATCAACCTTTAAATCTTCGGGATCGATCCCGATATCGGTTTCCTCTGCTTCCGGCAAAACGGCTACTGTTACTGCAGAGGTATGAATTCTTCCACCCGATTCGGTAGTGGGGATGCGTTGTACTCTGTGCCCTCCGCTCTCATAACGAAGTTCTTCGTATACATTATCTCCGGATATGGAGAAGATGATTTCTTTAAAGCCGCCTATTTCGGTGGGATGGGAGGACATAATTTCGATTTTCCATCCTCTCAGCTCTGCAAATCTGCTGTACATCCGGAAAAGGTCTGCAGCAAAAAGGGCAGCCTCTTCTCCCCCGGTGCCGGCACGAATCTCCATTATGATATCTTTTTTATCAAGAGGATCTTTCGGAACAAGAAGAAGTCTTAGTTTATGGAGGAGCTCATTTCTGCAGGGCTTAAGCCTGTGCAGCTCTTCTGATGCCATTTTTTTCATCTCCTCATCTGATTCTTCTTCAAGAATGGTCTTTGCCTCTTCGATTTCCCTATCGATATTTTTAAGCTCTTCGTAGGATTCCACTGTATCACGAAGCCGTGCATGTTCCTTGCTCAGTTCTCTGTAACGCTTTAAATCTTTTATAATATCGGGATCGCTTATTAATTTTTCGAGTTCTTCTAATCTCTCTGATAGTTCCTGTAATTTTTCCAGCATGGCTTAAATATAACAATAACATTGGTTTAGTTCAATGGATCCGGAATCATGAGGGGTGCTGTAAAGCGGATGATGCTTCCCCTTCCAACTTCGCTTTTTACAGTGATAGAGCCTTCGCTCAGTTCTGCCAGATGTTTAGCTATGGAAGGCCATCACCTATGGTGGTGGTCCACTCGTCGAAAGACCGGTGGACAGACTGGCTTAAGCCCGTCTGTATCTGGCCTTTCTCTCCTGCTATGCCGGTTCTGGCACTCAGATCACCATCTGCAATTTTTAAGCTGGTTTCTGAAAGGGCATTAATATGGCGGATAATTGAGAAGTATCCGAAAAACCAGGCTGAGGAGATCGCAAATATTGTAACCACGGCTAATATAGAAAGATTTCGTTTCGTAGCTCTTTCTATATATGATAAAACAAATAAGCTAGAAGGATTATTTTAATATAGGCAACCATGCAGGCCTGGAAAATCCGCCTTGATTTCGACCGTGAAGAGGTTATCTATGACAGGAAGATGCACCAACTGCGAATATAACCGGTGTGTCCTCCTGTAGTTTAACATGCCGGGTTAGTAATTATATCGAAACAACCACTTAAAATCACTTATACTGAAAAAGATAGTACCATCTACCGGTTGACAAAAGATTTTACTTCATGTACATTTGTACTAAGGTATGTACACAATGAAATCAATAACCGTTACTTCACTGCGAAAAGAACTGTTTCATGTCATAGACGATTTGAAAAATGGAGAAATATATGAAATAGTACGAAAGGGTAAGATTGTAGGAAGGATAACTCCTGCAAAATTGCCGGATTGGAGGGATAAAGTCCGGGATAAACCAAAACTGCTGATGGATTCTGAAGCTGCTTTTTCGCCGTTATTTGAAGAGTGGAAAGAATATCTATGAGCTCATATTTTTTGATGGATACACATGCCCTGGTTTTCTGGCAGAATAAAGAGGAGATGGATGACTCGGTTATTGAATTTCTTGATGATCAAGCTGCTGGGGGAAATGTATTTGTATCACCTATATCTTTTTGGGAACTTTCCCTTCTGGTAAAAAAGGGGAGGATCGCTCTGGATAATATAAGCAGATGGAAGGAAGATATTCTAAATTTTTCCGGTGTTCTCATTCTCAATCCAGATATTGATGATATGATCGCCTCAGTTCACCTGCCGGATCACCACAAAGACCCATTTGATAGATTACTGGTTGTTCAGGCAATCCGTCATGGAGCATTTCTCGTTTCAAGAGACGAAAGTTTAAGAAAATACCCGGTTAAGCTGTACTGGGGTTGATACCATTTTACATCACAGTAAGGTTCTGCAATCTCTTCATTGACCTTAAAAAAATTCCGGTTTAAGCTTGTAAGCATGAATCAGAAGTACAAGCTTCCCTGTATTAATAGATACAGGGAGGTAATTATGGCCTTGATAAAAAAAGATGTTATTCTTGTAGGAGCAAAGGGGCGGAAAGAGGTAACGGCCCTCTTCGACAGCGGGGCAAGCTACTCGTGCATTGAAAAGAGACTTGCTTCCGAGCTGGCCCATCTTGAACCTCTGGCGGAACCGATGGTGTTTGAGACTGCAGAGAGAGAAAGTATTGTAGTTGCCGAATACCGAGTTGTTTTGGACTTCTTCTTTACCGACTCCCCAAGGCGGTTTACAGACGAGTTGGTGGTAATAGAAGGTCTATCGGAAGATATAATAATCGGGGCAACTACCATGCAGAAATGGAAAATCCGCCTGGATTTCGACCGTGAAGAGGTTATCTATGACAGGAAGATGCAACGACTGCGAATATAGAGGGCTGTACCTGCCATTTGCTCTTATGCTGAGCATACAGAACCTAATTGCCCGGCGCAACATAGCCTTAAACCAAATATAAAATTTTGTTAAAATAACGCAACATGGCCTCGTAATAGCATAACTATGAACTGACGAATCGTTCCTTTTTCTATGCAGTATCCGTCAAGCCAGGGCTGTTTAGGAATAGAGAGATAGTTTTGTATTGAGTTTTCCTGTTGCCACTTTAACTGCAAAAGGCCACGATGACCGGCGCTTTCTAAAAAAGCTTGACATATCCATTATCAATAGCTATATTCGATATAGAAATATGATATCGACTTTAGTTATAAAGGTTTTTTAATGCAAAAAATACTAAGAGATTTTTTCCTTGGTTTTATACGTATTTACATTCTACATCATGCGGAGAGGGAGCCCATCTTCGGCCAGTATTTTAACGAAGAACTTAAGAGACATGGTTATGAGCTATCCTACGGAACGCTGTATCCTATTTTCCACAGTCTCGAGAAAGAGGGTTATCTCGTATCAGAAAAGAAGAATGTAAATGGAAAAATCAGGAAGTACTATACGATAACAGGGGAAGGGAAAAAAATGCTGGAAGATGCAAAAAGGCAGATTAAAGAACTCGTAGATGAGGTTCTGGAACAGGAAGGTGAGTAAAAATGAAAGAGACAGGCACAAATGAAAACCTTGAACTAAAACAAGAAGCCAGACCGGGCAAAAAGCTGGGACGAAACGTAGTTTCGCTGGGAATGGTATCACTTTTCACCGATCTATCGAGCCAGATGGTATATCCCCTTGTTCCTACTTTTCTCGACCTGTTGGGAGCATCTCCCGCCATTCTCGGCTTGATTGAAGGAATTGCAGAATCCACAGCATCCATATTCCGGACAGTTTTTGGATTTTTCTCGGATAAGCTCAAGAAAAGAAAACACTTCATTACGATTGGATACGGGCTATCGTCTGTATCCCGGCCCTTCCTTTATGTTGCGGGGAGTTGGGCTACAGTCCTGGGTGTCCGTTTTGCAGATAGGGTTGGTAAGGCGGTTCGAACACCGGCCAGGAACGCCCTTATCTCCACATCGATCGATCCATCAATTCGAGGTAAGGCATTCGGATTTCACAGGGCCATGGACAGGATCGGCGCAATTGGCGGGCCTCTACTTGCTATGCTAATTCTGTCTTTACTGCCCTATGCAGATTCAGAACCTGTAAGAGCACTTAAGCTTACCTTTCTTATTTCGGTTATCCCCTGTGTACTTGCTCTTATATTTATTCGCTTTGCCCGTGAGACCAAGATTGAAGTAAAGCAAAAGGAAAAAAGAAGAGGGCTGTGCTCGATGCTCCCTTTATCCTCTTTCTTATTGCCAATGTGTTTTTATCACTGGGTAACTCTTCCAATGCATTTCTCATTTTAAGAGCCCGTGAGGTAGAGATTGCCGTTTATCTCATACCTGTACTCTGGGTGGTATACAACAGCGTCTGCACTCTATCTTCTCCTGTTCTCGGTTCTCTTTCAGATAAAATCGGCAGGAAACCCGTTATTATAACATCCTTCCTGTACTATGCCGCGGTCTATGTTCTTTTCGGTTTTGCAACAGGGAAGTGGATGATCTGGGCTCTTTTTGGGGCTTATGGAATCTACTACGGTTTATCTGAAGGTATTTTCAAGGCTTATGTGGTCGATATGGTAGAAAAAGAAAAAGGGCTACCGCCTACGGCCTGTTAAATACGGTTATAGGCATATCCTTACTTCCCGCCTCTCTCTTAATGGGTCTGCTCTGGGATTTGTACAGCTCTAAAGCAGCTTTTGTTGTCTCGGCGGGCCTGGGGCTTATGGGGTTTATTATGTTTTTGATAAGCACGGTGGCAAAGAAAAAACCGGTTAGTAAATAACTATTCGCTGAGGGTTTGCCGATATTCTTCTAAAAAAGCTTTCCCGGGTTTAAGATTCCGTTGGGATCGAGGGCCTGCTTGATTGCTTTCATCATATCAACGGCATCCTTCCCGAGATTTGCAATCAGGTGATTCTTCTTGATAATACCGATTCCGTGCTCACCCGATATGACTCCACCCCGTTTGAATACATCGGCAAATATCTCTCTTTCGAGCAGACTGTTCTTCTCGGCAAAATCTTTAATTGGCTCTTTCATTTCTCCATCTTCGAGTCTGTATTTCATGGCATGTGAATGGAGATTCCCGTCTGCGGCATGACCGATAGTCGGCAGAGGCACACCGATTCTTTCTTCAAGCTCATGAATAAATTGAACATGTCCCCCTATCTCTGACCGGGGTACGCACACATCGTAGAGCTCTCCCACTCCCGGTCGAAGTGCCTCGTATATCATGCTGCGCAGCTCCAGAATCTCCGCCTGTTTTTCTCTCTGTTCTGCAATAAGGATATCGAGCGCGCCGTGGTTTTCAAGCTCTTTACCTATCTTTTCTGCTGTTTCTAAAACCCGATCCTCGTCGGGGCCGTCTAGAATAATAAGCAGGGAAGCCGTACCGGATTTAACAGGCCAGTTTTTATTCAGGAGCCTTTCCACGCATCTTATGGTGCTGTGCTCGATAAACTCAACAGCGAAGGGGATAATTTTTAAGTTTAGAACAGGCAGGACCGAAGATATGGCTTCATCCACGGTTTTAAAGGGGGCTACCATTGTCATAATAGTACCGGGTTTTGGCAGCAGGGAGAGGGTTACTTCGGTTATTATGCCCAGTGTTCCCTCAGAACCGATCATCAAATCCATGAGATGATAGCCGGTGGAAGATTTCATAAGGTTACCACCGAGGCTAAGAATCTTACCATCTGCCGTTACCACTTTAAGACCTCGTACAAAATGCTTAACCGTTCCGTATTTTACCGCTCTCGCACCGCCTGCGTTTGCTGCTACAATACCACCAAGCATTGCACTCTCATCTCCGGGATGTGGTGGGAAAAAGAGATCCCCTTCTTCTACGACCTGATAGAGCTGTTTCAAAGAGATTCCTGCATCTGCTGTAACACTCATATTCTCCGGGTCAATATGGATCCGCCTGTTAAGCCTTTCCAGGGAGAGCACGATACCTTCTTCCACGGGAATGCAACCACCGGCAAGACCGGTACCTGCTCCCCGAGGAGTAATAGGTACTCCTTCCTCTGCGCACAATCTTACTATTTCTGCCACCTGCTCGGTGCTTTCGGGTTTTACCACTGCCACAGGCATAGTGTTAAACTCATCTGTAGCCGATTCATCATGCGAATAGGGCTTTAAAACTTCAGGACTGCTCAAGACGTTGTCTTTTCCTGAAATATTTTCAAGTTGTCTTAAGAGATGTGTTTTGTTGGGCATATTCACTCCTCTTATTTATTTAATCTTCATTGTTTATATTCGTCCATAGTTAGCAGGAAAGGCGAGTTTAAAAAATTTCCACTTAAACGAAGAAAACGAGAAACTCGGAGAAAACATGAATGGATGAAAGGGAAATACTTAAAACTTTATGCAACAGGAAAACTTACCGTTAAGATAAAGCAATAAAGAACCTCTGGGATATTAATAAACGCATTCTGAGAAACCGCTCTAAAGTGCTTATAATAGATGTGCTGGAACGGCCGCAACTTGCAGAAGAAGATAAGGTTCTGGCGACTCCCACTCTTATTATGGACTCTCCTTCATCTTCCCGTAGGATTATCGGGGATTTGACGGATGCAGAAAAGGTAATCACTGCACTTAATTTAACAAACGGAAAGGTAGATAATGAGTGCGCCAAGCAAAGCTAATGTAAGCAAGCCGGACAATCCGGCACGTGTAGCGGCTAACCACCGGCACGGAACTGAACCATGCGCATGATGAGGTAACTGGGATGGGATATCGAAAGATGGGAAAGGGAGGGGAAATGGAAGTTTGTAGACGCATCTCCTGCTGTCAATCAGGAAACAGTTGTAGTGGGTGATTACGATCTTGGCACCCTGCTTGCCCGGATTGAAAATGCTATTGCGGGTGTGGGATGGTATTTGTCTTTTATTCCAGGTAAGCGATACCGGAATAGGAATTGAGAAAGATAAGCAGAAACATATTTTTGAAGCCTTCTATCAACCGGATGGCTCCTGCTCCAGAGAGTTTGGAGGGACCGGGCTCGGTCTTGCGATTTCGAAACACCTGGTTAACATGATGGGAGAGGATATATGGGTGGAAAGTGAATCGGGTAAGGGAAGCACCTTCTTTTTTTATGCGATTTTCAAGACTCCCGAGAAGACCATCGAAGGGAAGGAGGTTGTGAGCGAAGAAGAGTTATCATACACTGGGTCTCACCCTTTTAAAGTTACGGTTATCGAAGATAACGATATAAACAGCATAATGGTTTCGCGGTTTTTAGAGTTGAACAATCATGAGGTTGTGGCACTCTCCAGTGGAAAAGAGGGGATCGATCTGCTTCGTAGAGAACCATTCGATATTGTTCTAATGGATATTGAGATGCCCGGGCTCGACGGGATAGAGACTACAAAAATCATAAGAGAGCCAGAAACCGGGTGTCTCGACCCGAAAATACCGATCATAGCCCTTACAGCCCATGCCCTAAAAGGGGAGAAAGAGAAGTTTCTTAAATCCGGTATGGACGACTATCTATCGAAACCTATCGATATTAACAGTGCAATGAAGGTCCTCTATCGGAATGTTATGAAAAGAAAAAATAAGCGAGAGAGTCGCTCAGGAGTTAAACTACCGGAATCGGGAAGAAATCCCGATTAATTTGGGGTTAATCAACGTTTAACCCTTGCATTGCCTTCCCATATACTCCATATTTGTTCTTCATCGAAAGGTTGGGCGTAATCTGTAAGGAAGGTTACGGCAAGAGCTCCGCTGGCCCATCCAAACTGTATCCATTTCTCCGCCTCCCAGCCCTTGAGGATAGCGTACAGCATCCCCCCTACAAAACCATCGCCTCCCCCAATTCGATCAAGTACATCGATTTCGCGGGGCTCTATCACATGCCATCTATCACCTTCCAACATTATTGCACCCCATAAGTGTCTGTTTACACTTATTACCTGGCGAAGTGTGGTGGCAAAGACCGAAGCGTTGGAGTACTCTTTTTTAACACGACCGATCATCTCCTTGAAGCTTTCGATTTTTCCGGCAATATCCCTGCCTCCGGCTTCCGGGCCCTCAACACCGAGGCAGAGCTGGAAGTCTTCTTCATTACCCACGAGTATATCGGAGATACTTGCAATTTCTGAAAAAATCTCACGTAACTCTTTCTCACGATTTTTCCAGAAAGAAGCTCGATAGTTAAGATCGAAGGATATGCGCGTATTGTACTTCTTTGCAGAGCGTGCAATTTCCAGACAAAAATTGCCCGTATCGGGAGAAAGTGCCCCGATTAGCCCCGACATGTGTACAATCTGAACACCTTCTTTTCCGAAAATACGGTCGAGGTCAAAATCCTTTACATTCAAAGTACGTCCTACTTCCCCCGCTCTGTCGTTGAATACGCGAGGGCCGCGTGGACCAAAGCCGCTGTCGGCAATATTGATCTGATGGCGGTAACCCCAAGGGCCACCCTGCTCAACCTCCCTGCCTTCATAATCCATGCCCCTGCCGGCGAGGCTCTCTTTTATAAAACGGGCGGTGGGGCTATTCTTTACAAATGTAGTGAGTACCTTAACCGGCAGACCGAGGTATGAAGAGATGCTTGCCACATTTGATTCTGCACTCGTTGCATGCATCATAAATACATTGCTGCTGTGTACTGGCTGGCCGTTATAGGGGCTGATGCGAAGCCCCATACTTGTTGGTACCAGCATAGAATATTTACAGCCTTTTTTTAATTCTACAGCCATGGGAAGACTCCTTATATCGTGGTGACTTGCAAAATCATGGGAACTTAATCCTTTGCAGACTTTCCTCTGGAGAATCCGAAAAGACTACCACATATCCCCCCGATTATGTGGGCGAACTCGGATATGTTATTCTGCTGGAATGAGTTGATAACCTCCTTGGCAAGAAAGAGGATCACGATCAGCAGGAATGTGAGAGGAATTTCTCCCTTCCTTATGTTTGTAAAAGAACTTAAAAGAATCATCATAAAGACAATACCACTTGCACCCATCAATCCTGCGGAGAGGAAAAGCGCATTTAGTATACCTGTTACCAGAGCAGTGGTGAGCATCATACCTGCGATGGATACGGAACCATGCTTCTCCTCCAGCACAGGTCCAAGAAGCAGAATAAAGGCGAAGTTAGACATGAAATGTGTCCAGTTTTGATGTCCGGCCGCATGTGTAACCAGCCTCAGATAGGAGAGGATGTTGGAGAAATCGAAGTAACCTCGTCCTGGAACTGTAAAAAAAGCAGGAATTAAGCCAAGGTGAAGGAGCTGATCTATAGTGAGAAGTAGTGCCGTGAAGATAGTAAATGTAAGTGTAACCGGGGCATTGTAACGGATACGCATGTATCTATGATACAATATTTTCGCCATTCATAGCAAGAAGCTCATCTCTGAAATTGCGAAGATTAGCTTCCACCTCTTCCCATCTTGAAGTAAGCTCTCTCTGGTGTCGGGAGTTTCTCTCCATGGCTTCCTTTAACTCCTTTGTCTTCTCCCCGTCAGAATATACCTCGGGTTGAGATAGTTTGTGGTGAATCTCTTCCTTTTCTCTGTCTATGTTCTCCAGCCCGGATAGAATCTCTTCTTCTTCCTTCTCGAGTCTCCTGATTTCTCTTTTGAGTCTTTTCTCCTCTTCTCTTCGTGATTTTGATCCTGTTGAATCTGTTTTCCAATTCTTTTCTTTCCGAGCCTGGGTTTGTGTTGGAGATACTCGGGTGATGACGGATGTTCCCGTTGTTTCTCTCTCCTGTTGTTTTCTTCGCAGATAGTAATTGTAATCTCCGTGATAGTAGCGGTATCTGCTTTCATCCAGTTCCAGCACGGAGGTGGCAAGATTTTCTATAAAGTGGCGGTCATGGGAGACAAACAGAAGTGTGCCAGAATAATCCTGCAAGGCCTTAAGAAGTACGTCCTTGGAGGTAATATCGAGATGATTTGTAGGTTCATCCAGCAAAAGAAGATTGCATGGTTTAAGTAGCAGTTTAAGAAGGGCAAGCCTGCTCCTCTCTCCTCCGCTTAGTACAGAGACCTTTTTATAAACATCATCGTTTTGAAAAAGAAAGGCTCCCAGCATATTTCTTAAATGGGGTATTAAGTTGGTGGGAGAGTCACTTTCCACCTCTTCTATAACAGAAAGAGAAGTATCAAGCATCTCGCTTAGCTCCTGTGCAAAATAGCCGGGTTGAACATCTTTACCGTACTTTACTGCACCTCTGTAGTCAGGATCAGCTCCGGCGATTATTCGCAGGAGGGTGGATTTACCCGCTCCGTTTCTTCCTGAAATAAATACTCTCTCTCCCCTTGAAACCGTAAGATTGAGATTATCTATTACCTTCTTTTCTCCGTAATATTTGGATAGTTTTTCCAGTGTTAAAACCGTTCTTCCCGAATGGGGAGGTTCCGGGAAGGTGATATGGGGCTGTTTAACACTATCCGGTATTTCTATCCGTTTTAGTTTTTCCAGATATTTTATTCTGCTCTGAACGACTCCCGCCCTGGAGGAATTGTAGCGAAAACGGTTTATGAAGTTTTCGATTTTCTCGATCTCATCCTGCTGACGGTAGTAGCTTTTGTATAGATTTTCCAGTTCTTTACGACGCCTTTCCTGGTATTCTGTATAGTTGCAGTTGTAGCGCTTCAGTTTACCACCGAAAAGCTCGATTACCTGCGAGACGGTTGTATCGATAAAGTACCTGTCATGGGATACAAGGAGGAATCCGCCTTTAAACTCTGTCAGGTAGCTTTTAAGCCAGTAACGGGCATCCAGATCAAGGTAATTGGTAGGCTCATCCAGAAGGAGAAAGTCTGCATCTTCGAGAAGTACTCTGGCAAGGGCAATCCGCATTTGCCATCCGCCGGAGAAGGAGGATGTTTCCTTTAAAAGATCTTCCTTGCAAAAACCAAGACCGAATAATACTCTATAGATTAGCTGGTCCCGGTTATAGTAACCTTTAGAAAGGAGCTCCTCCTGTAATTGGTGTTGTCGCTTTAGAAGTCTGGTAGTCTGAGTCTCTCCATCTTTTGAACTTTCAAGTTTAATTTCTATAGCTTTCTTCTCCTCCTCCTTTACCTTCAAAGAGGCGAATGCTCTTTGCGCTTCTTCCATAAGTGTTCGTCCCCCGGTACCCGTACAGGACTGAGGCAGGTAGGTGATTTTTGTATTTTTATTAACTATTAACTCTCCGCTGTCAGGAGAGACGATGCCTGCTATTGTTTTCATCAGTGTAGATTTACCAGACCCGTTTGCTCCGGTTAAGGATATTCTATCTCCATAAGAAAGGGAAAGATTTATATCTTTAAGAAGTTCTCGGTCGCCGTAAGACAGGCAAATATTTTTAAGTTGTATCATTGACGTAACCCGCTTTAATATGCCCGTCGGCAGGTTCTGTAAGCGATTAAGATTTCTCCACTGTAAAAAAAATGATTAGAGGAAAGGGATTCTCTCTGGTTACCGTCATATCTCTGATATCTCCCTCTGGTATATACACAAAGCGCACGCCGTTTTCCTGCAGTCTATATAAAAAACTTACTCTCTTCTCTTCTCCCGGTGCAGTAAAGGCGAATGTAACTACACCATCGTAGATTTCTTGCAGTTCGGGAGTTAGAAAAAGCGAAAACTCTATTTTACCGGTTCCCATCAAGCCGGAGGGAATTACATTGGGAACAAGCTTGGAATAATCTTGCCAGATAAAGGTTCTATCTTCTTCGACTTTTAGAGTGCCATAGGCACTGCTTGTAAAGCTATTTCCCATACCGATAAGTTGCTCGAAGAGCTTATCTCTTCTTTCTACCTCGTTTTTAATTATCTCTTCTATATCGTAGTTTAAAATGGTGTAGATTTCTCTGTATTCTTTCTGGTAGGCAGTGTAGCGAACTTCTATTTCTGAGTCGGAGATAACCGAAATTTGCAGTGGAGTATCTTCAAAGACATAGCTGTTTACACCAGAGGGGGTTATAGCGGAATAAACAAAGTCAATGCTGTGGGATGGAGTTACAATTTTAATTGTCTTACCCGCAGAGTCGGGGAAAAGGCCATATTCGGGTTGGATCCGGTTAAGATCTACGGTACGCCTGTTTATTAGAGTTTTAAAATATTCCGGCCGCCAGGTATTTTTAAGTATTCTTGTAAGGACCGGGTCTTTTTCCGGCGGCTCGGCTTCCTTTAGAAGATCTTTAAATGTTCCAACGTTCAGGGCGTGTCCGAAACAGTATCCAGAAACCCCTCCTTCTGTTAAAACATGGTACCAGTAAGATTCAGATCCTCCTTCTACCGAAGTGGTCTCCGAACGGTCAAGAATTTTTACCATTTCCCCTTTTCGAAGTCTGTACACCCTGTCTGCATTTGAACGAGGTTCTCTCCTGATGGGTAGTCCATTCATGAGAGAGATTCCAATAAGGTTGCCGAACTCTCTGTATCTATTAGCATAGGCCTCGGCATCCCCTCTTCTGTTAAAAAAAGAGATACGCCAATTCTCCACAGTAATAATTGTATCGGTTCCAGGAACACCGATGTCGTAAGTTTTTTGCAGCCTCGATTCTGAATACACCGGGGTTATTGTTCCCGATTCAATCACCGATTCATCCTGGGACCAGAGAATGACCCCGTAACCGATTGGTCTTTGTCCGCATGAAAAAATAAAAAAAAGAGCGACAAGAGAAATTACTACAGGCAGAGATTTATGTTTGTATTGATTCATCGTTCAGATTAAAAATATTGAACAATATTACGGAAGTAAAGTCAATGCCGGGGGCGAAATATAGATTGTGCTTTTATATAATGAGAAGGGCTCGTAGGAGGAGACAGTACCGGCTCAAGCTTTAGGGTTCGAAGACTCACATGCAGCTTGAGCCGGTATGGTCTCCTCTGCTAAAGGCTTCTACTAAGAAAGCACAATCTTCTTTCTTTGATTGGATAAGGGCTCGCAGGAGAGTACCGTACACCTCAAGCTTTAGGGTTCTTAAGTCTCCATGCAGTTCGAGCCGGAGGATTTCCCCTCATCGCGACAATCTGCAAATCATAAAGAAATATCATTTTTTTTAAAACTTTTCCATCAGAATTAAAATCAACAGGACAGATTCAACTGTTTATAGGTTCAGGAGGATAGATCTAATGAAAATAACAGGAAAGTTAAAGGGCGAGGGATCTAAACTCGAGGTAATCATAATTAGTTTGGCTCTCTTAATCTTTAGTACAGTCTCACCCGGGGCTGATGATAATCTTCTCTCCGGTGATTGGAACACTTATTCAGATATTCTTATCTACGGAGAACCAGGATGGATCGATTCTGCCCCTTTCGCTGGAGGGGAAGAACTAACCCGGGGGGACCTTTCTCTTTATTTAAAACGGGCCAATGCAGAGGATACAATAGAGGGTTGGCTTAATATTGTAAAAACAGGGCTTTCTTTTATAAATAAATGGGAGCAAGAAGAGCTTAATAAGTTTATACAAACACGATTGGTCGAATGGGTTACAGACGGGTGGGGAAAGTTTATGCCGAATCCGAATATTCAGGGTTTTTTAAAAGAAATAGAGCGTGCAAACCTGAACTATCTCTACAGAACCGAGGAAGGTAAGATCACCCTTGATAAAGCAGGAGATCCCTTGCTTCTGGGAATCGAAGGTCTTAGCGGACCGGGCGGCGATCGGGAGAAGTGGGAGAAGCAGTTGGCTCTTCAAAAGGAGGAGCTCATACGGGATTGGCAGAGCCAGGCAGATGTTGTCTATGATGAGCTTATTGGAGAACTTCCAGAGAATTTAAAATCGGAGCTAAAAGAAGATATGCAGGTATCCTTCCTTAAATATCGGGGAATGGTTGAGAGAGAGTTTGAAAGACTGTTCAGGCAGTCAGAGAATCACTTTCTCTTCTCCAGACTTAGAGATACATATTCCTTAAGAAAAAAAGCGGAAGAACTGACGGCAGGTACTCTTGCAGAGAGACTAATAAAGGAGACCGAAACAAGATTATTTAGTGAGAAAGAGATACTGCAAGGCAAGATTGATAGTATGGCGGATTTTCAAACAGAAGGGAAAGCAATAGGTGGTAGTGATTGGGAGGTCGATTTTAGAAGGGCCTTTGAGAGCGGGATGGAGGAGTGGAATAAGGCGGAGTTGAGGTTTTTACGGGAGCGTATAAGGTGGGAAGAGCAAAGTCAGAAGGCCTATATAGAGTCGGAGAAAGCCTGGGATAAGGCATTTGCTCTGCTTGGTGAGGCGAGATCGGACTGGATCGAAGAGATAAAGGCTATTATTAAAAGTGGAGAGAAACTCTGGGATAAGAGGGAAGGGCAGTATCTGGAAGAATATGAGAGAACAATTTTTGAGATAAACAGAGGTATTGAGCAGGAGAGCAAAAGGTTCGAACAGGAGATCTCAGGCCTACTATCGATGTTCGAGCAGGGAGAAAAAATTGCTAATCTGGCAGAAAAAAATATAGTGTTTCTGGAAGCCGAGTTTAAACCGGTTGAGACAGAGTTTCTGAAGAATCAAGAAGCAATAGAAGAACTGAAAAAGCAAATTGAAGAGAAAGAGAGAGAGCTTTCAGATTATAAAGAACCGGTGGAGGAAAATGATTCCTCTGTTTATATATTCAATCCTTTCGTAACAAGGCCGGTGTATGAAGAGACAGAAACCTCCCATATCAGCAGAGAAGAGCTTGAGGAGGAAATAGCAAGACTCAAGGATGAACTCATAGCGCGAGAAAACAGCCCGGTTGTTGAAAGGTACTATTCCCTTGAAAGTGAGCTGGATTACTGGAAAGAGGCGATGGAAAGATACAGGAAGGGTGCTCTGGAAGCGGAAAAATCGATTCTTCAACTGGAAGAGGATCCCGGTCCGATTATAAGTGGATATGAACAGGAACTCAATCGACGGCAACAGGAGGTTGATCTGCTTGAGAGGGAGGTAAAGGTGGCAGAAGCCGTAATAAGATATGCTGAGGATGATTCTTCCGATAGACCCACAGAAGCGGAAACTCGATCCATGTATGAGGAGGCTCTGGATACATTTAAAAAACTTGAATCGGAATATCTAAATGCTCTTAACGAGCTTACTCTATTAAACGTAGAACTGCAGAACTCTGAGACAGACCTCGATGAGAAGAAAAAGCTCCTTCTTGGGGCAAGGGATGAACTTGAGAGAGCAAAGGAGGAGTTTCAACGGAAATGGGAAATCTGGAAAGTACAGGATGCGAGTGTTTTCTACGGTCTGATTGAAGATTACCGTGGGAGGATAAGAAATTACTACAACTCGGAGAGAGGAGAACTCTTTAAGGAGTATTACCTGGCATGGGAAAGATACTCAAGGGATAGGATGTATGGTAGTGCCGAAGAGTTAGCGCAGAGGTATATTCTGGGAGATGAGTCCGCCGGTATTTCAGCCCTGGAAGAGTTAATTGAGAAGAGCGAGAGGATATCCACCGTAAACATAGATTGGGAAGCGGAAGAGCCGGGAGAGCTCTTTGAATCGAGGCTTCGCACAGCAGGTGCCGGAGATGAGAGTTTGTTATTCAGGCTTTTATTACAAGCCTATGAAGAATCAATGGAAGGGATTGGCTCCAAGCGCACGCTCTCGAAAGTTCGGGCAGAGTACTACTTGAAGATGTTAAAGGAGGAGTATTCAAGGAAAGTCTTTCTGCAGGAGGAGATAGTGGCCCTTCTTAGTCCTAAGAAAAGTCCGGAAGGAGTTTTAGATGGAGAAGGCAGTGGTGATGGAAGTGGAAGACCTGACCCGTGGATAGAGGAGCTTTCATTATTGCTAAAAAAGGCGCAACTGGAGAAGGAAGCTCTGGAAACCCTGGAGGAAAGTTACGAAGGTAACAGTACGGAAGCCAGTCTTCTGGCAGAATTATTACTATCTGCAAGGGGAGAAGCCGAGGTAGATGAGTACAGGCGGTATTACATAGAGAGTCTCGATGGGATAATAGCAGTACTGCAGGACCTCATTTCAGGCTCAAAAAAGGTAGAAGAGATTGAGAGGAGCCCCGATCTTCTCTCTTTTTTAAGTGGTGATGATTTTTTTACACAGAGGGGGTTTAATTATGCAGATACTTTCCTAACAGAAGATATAAGCCGGTTGGAAAAAGTAAAAGAGGCATCCGGGGTTTACGATTTTTATTCCGGTCTCTCTCCCCGGTATTTTTCCGATTTGAGGGGCGAAAAAGTTTCAAGCCTTAGGGAATTTCTCGATTTTGATTCTTCAACCGGTAGATCACGAAGAATAGAACAAATAGGAAGTGTGGCCGAAGCTGTGGAGTTTTATGAGGGTATCTACTCATTGGGAGAACTCCCCGGGTATCTGCAGGAGACTATAGATAAATGTGTAAGTTTAGCTCTCCCAGGCTCTACACTTGAGAATGTGCAGGAGTCGGAGGAGATAAGCTTAAGGATCGGCGAAAACAAGGCTTTGGAGAAGTTTCTTTTATCCAGGGAGTCAATCCTCAAAAAGGCAGCAGTTCTATTTTCAGAGGGAGCCAGCGGAAGAGAATCCTTTTTAAAAGATATACTTGCACTCTACCTTTCGGAAAGAATGAGGGAAGATAATGCATCACCCGATAAAGCAGAGGAATATCTATATTCCCTCTATGAGGAGGCAGGTTTAGACTCTCAACCTTTTTCGGCCAGGGAACTGCTTGAATACGAAGATAACCTCTCTTTTGAAAACATGGATGTTGAGTATGTGGAATTACTTGATGGCGATGTATTTGAATATGTGGAAGAGAAGTATTTGCCCGAAAATCTCTACGAAAAAACATCTATTGCGATGCAGATTGCTTCAAAGACAGGAGACGGGCAGAGCCTCAGAATGGATATACACGAAAACTATCTGGTTAAAGTTCTGGAATCGTTGAAAGGCGAAAATGATGATCTGGAAAGAAAGGTGTATGCTCTTAAAAAGGTGGAGGGACTTGACTCCCAAACTGCCCAAAGAGACATAAAAATTGAAGATGGATCAGGTACATTTTTCATCTCTCAAAGTGAACAGTGGAGCTCTTTCTTGAGAGAATCTATTGAAGTGTTTGCAGGGTCTGAGTGGCAGAGAGGTGGAAGCTACAATGAGGCACTTCTCTCTCTAGGTAAGGTAAACAGAAGCGAGAAGGAGGCAGAGGAACTCCTTTTAAAGATGGAACAGACCGAAAGAGACCTTAAGAGTTGGGAAGCCGATCGGGAAGGGTACTTCGAAGAAGTGGTTGTACCTGCAAAGAAACTAATCGAGGAACTGGAGTCAAAGTACCGGACGGCAGGCGATGAGTACAGCATAGAGCTCAACAAGATGGGAGCCATAATGGAAAGCTTTAATTTAAAAAGAGAAGAGCTTAAGGCTTTATACAGCAATTACAAAGAGGCCGAGTACAAGCTCAGGGAAGCTGAGGAGATAATGGATTATGCAATGAGCGCATA
>Ga0180301_10001140_pt1 | contig 20786 bp, 34 predicted proteins | sample GuaBasSediGuay16_FD_121797 | JGI IMG/M metagenome (GOLD analysis project Ga0180301, IMG submission 121797) | Subseafloor sediment microbial communities from Guaymas Basin, Gulf of California, Mexico - Guay16, Core 4569-2, 12-15 cm | ecosystem: Environmental > Aquatic > Marine > Hydrothermal...
AATAGCTAACATCCTAATATCCCTAGATGCCCTCCTAGGGTTAACAGGTATTTCCCAAAGATCCTCAATTGCCTTAATAAACCTTTTAACCTCGTCCCTGCAGAAGAAGGGTGTAACATCTTTGCATAGAAACTCAATATCTCTTAAGGCCCTAACCCTATCCCTATATGCTAAGTAGTAGTCATCTATAGCTTTGAAAAACTCGTATGCGTCAACACATCTTCCGAAAACACATACTTTACCATCCCTGTATTCTAACATACCGCCTCTAATAATCCATGGAATCCTCATTATGATTTCTCTTGCGGGTAATCGTTCACCTAAGAGAATAGATCCGAGCTCCCTAATTCTCCTGGCTGCTTCACGTTGCCTCCTATATGCGTCCCCTAAATCCCTAATTGCGTTGTCGCATGGTCCGAAAACGGTTATTTGGGGAAGCCAGCTACTAGAAGCTCTAGTATATGATGTTGTCCACGTCATTGCCCTACAGCTTTACGCGCTATTTCCTCCGCCAAGTTTTCGTCTTTAACTCCGAGAGCATGTGCTAGCTCGTGGGCAACTATTTTCTCCTTCTCCTCTTCAGAAAGGGTTTCCCAGCATTCGCAGTTGTAAAGTTGCTTCACAGGTTTAAGGTCAGGGTTGGTGGCGGCACATGCTTCGAAACCGTCTTTAACAACAACGCCTTCACTAACAACAAGCTCCACAGGTTTAAGCTTAACACCTGTCTCTGATGCTGCCTTAACAACCTTAGGCATAACCTTCTCTATTTTCTTTTTAACATCTACAATACATGTTGGTCTATCGACAATCCTAACAATAGGAGCCGTTTTAATTTCCGCCTTTTCAGCTTCCATCTCTTTAATAGCTTTTTCAAGAGCTTTCAAAGCCTGAACAGCAGGTGAAAGCATTTTCCTAACGGACCTAAGCATGTTAGCCATTTCCTCGTAGTTTCTATCGCCGTTTAACAGCCTTTCCTCAACATCTTCAACAACTTCTAGAAGCCTATCATATGCTTCGCACTCTTCAGGTGTACGACAGAACTTCTTACCTTCACGACTGTATTGCCGGAGCGCCGGGAAGTGGTTTTCGATTAAACAAGCATAGCATAGTTTTGCTTCCTTACCTTTAGCGGCTCTTAAATGGTCTTCCGCTGCTACGAGATGTTCTAGGGCCATTCTCCTAGTGTATTCTGCTGCTTCATCCCTTGTAAAAGCCGCTTCACTGCTTGTAGAGGATACTTCATGTTCATGTTCCGCCATGGTTTCTAACGGTTTCTCCTCAACCATTTTTTCCGTTTCAAACGTTTTTCCTGCGGGTGCTTCTTCAGGTTTCTCGTATGGTAGGGTAATTTTGGGTGTTGAACTGTACGAGTCTATTAGCATGTACACTACGTTTAAAACAATGTCTTTCGCTAGGTTTTTTAAGCTCATCTTTTCCTCGCCTTAGCTAAAACTATTAAGCTTAAACCTGCGAGTGCTCCAGCGGCAATAATGCCCCAAGGTATTTTAGCTGGAGGCTTAGCTGTGGTCGATGTTTGAACCTTATATCTTCCAGGCTCCTTAAACGTCCACGTGAACTCGTAGTATCCATCTCTTAAAGTTTCAGTGTCTGCTACGATCTCGTCGTTTATTAGCAAATATATTTTAGCTCCTTCAACTGGCTCCCCGTTTTTAGTTAGTTCCCCATGGAACACGACTGGCTCATTAACATACGCTACTTCTGGACCGTAAAGTGTAAGCTTATATTGCATTTACTCCACCACTATATTATTTTCCAAGGCGAACATTTATTTTTTAATGGCTGAAATAAAAGCGGCTAAACCAGCACCCGCAGCCGCTAAGCCGAGAAGCCACCATACTTCTCTCGGAATCGCAGCTGGAAGCTCCTTAATGATCAGGAAGGTGAAAACAGCTGCTACTGCAAAACACACTGCGATAATTACCGCGGCAATTACAAGCCCTGACACTGGGCTGTGAACTTTATACCTTACTGTGACAGTGTTATCTGCTGCTTTAATTTCCAAGATTTCAACAGGGTAAACTGCTTCAACAGCTGATTCAAGGTTTTCCCAAAGCCATTCTACAAACCCTGAAGGCAGAGGCCCAGTTTTCATAATAAGCTTAAACACATGGGGAGGCCCGGAACCGACCAGGTGAACCTCATATGTTTGAAATGGAACCACGCTTATCTTCTCAATGTTTGTTTGGAAATCATCCCTTTCTCTTCTTCCGAAAACAAGGTAAACATATGGCCATAGCCCATCAAAATAAGCGTAGCCATTCTCATCAGTTACAGCTGAAGCTACAAGACTCATCTTTGCCGCGAAAGACACCGGATCTGCCCTGTGAACCTCAACAACAACTCCTTTCTGAGGCCTACCGTAAACGTCTACAACCCTAACTGTTAATTGCGGACTCACTTTTTCAAAGCCTCCTCTACTCTTCTCTTAGCAATACCTAGTCCTTTACTAACTTTTTCAACAGCCCACGACCTTACAACTGGAACATAGATAAATGGCGCTACGAAAAACGTTCCAATAGCAATCCCTAGTAAAACATCCTCTATTCCCCCGCCAGGGTACTTCTTTTCCCCGTCGACAACCTCGTATTTTTCATGGCAAACATAGCATTCTACATTTCTACCGTTAACAATTAATGGCGACCCACATGTTTCGCAAGTATATGTCGCATATCCTAAATCTAAAGCGTAATGTAGAAGCTCATGTAGAGCAACTGTTTCATTAATAGCTTCCGGGGTAGCGAAATATATTGTACCCTTATAGTAGCACGCTATGTGCCCATGGCACATGGTTGGATCGTACTTCACCCTTGGCGGAGGTATTCCGAAGTGTCTACATATTTTCCTAACCAGCTCCTCAGCCTGTTTCTCGTAGTCAACGTAGGCCATGCCATCACCTATTTAAAATATCTCTTCAAGAACTTATTTGTTTTACTCCACTCTAAAATAGATATCTATTAAAAGGTTTGGCAATGCTAATAAAAACCAAGGTATTAAAACCAAATGGTGTTAGGTAGTGTTCTGTTTTTCTACTTCCTAGCTCATTACCATGTTTAGCAACCTGCGTGCTCTGCTACGTGTCATTTATGCATCTTTAAAATAATGGTTTCTGATGGTCTTGGCGATGGTTTCTTATGGTTCTTTAGCGTGGGAAACTTTATATATGAGCGTGGTAAACTCTTATATGGGCGTGGGAAACCATGAGGGCGAATAAGCGTGTTGAAAAAATAATAAAAACTATTGAAGAAGGCAAACACTACACGGTAGTGAGAAAACACTTAAAGTACATTAAGAGAAAACTTCCCCTAATAAAAGAACTAGCTTTAAACTATGGTTTTGAAGAGAAAGAGAAATTCGTTCAGGTAAGCGTTCCAAAGGGAAAATACATCATACATGCAATATATGTTCAGAAACAACACTACCCACCAATTAAAACTGTAAAACACTACTTCGCAGTTAAAGAAGCAAGAGAAAAACACGTTAAAGGACACACGTACCATGTCCTGTCAATGAGAATACCTGCCGCAATGAGAAACTCAAAAATATACATCAAAATATACGGACTGCAGTTACTAAAGTAAACGCTAACATATTGGAAACCGCTAGAGCCAGTAGCTCCTTTAGCTAATATAGAATGTTTTTAGAGGTAACTCTATATCATTCTATATTGTAGAGGAAGTGTTTCTCTACATTATCTGGGTAATGTAGACTATGATAGTGCAAACCATATTGTCTATTCTAAAACTTATATAGAGGTTTTAGAAGAATCTATGTTAGAAAAAATATTGTAGAGCTGGGTCTACATGGTTCAGTACAAGTGCCCTATTTGTGACCGTAAATTCCCTAGTAAAAAGAAGCTTAGAGAACATATGGAGAAACAGCATCAGGTAAGTGAGAACCCCCCCTCCCCCCCTCCCCCCTCGGAGCGGGCTTCGCCTACGCCAGAGGTTGCTGAGGATTTTAGAGCAATGATTTCTAAAATAGTCGATGAGAGAATTAGAGAAGTTCTGCCTGAGATTGTAGAGAAAATGAGGAAAGAGTCCGTTGTCGAAAGAGAACTAGAGGTTTCCGGTGGATTAACATTGGCCAGGAAGGTTAAGATAGATCCGAGGGTTATCCAGCTTTACGAATACGTTCTAGCTCATGGAAGCAAAATGTCTTTCGACGAGTTCGTAAACGAAACAATCCTTGAGCACTTCACTGAATGCTTAGGTATTGAACCAGCTATAATTAGGAGGAGGGTGAAGTAATGGGTAAGATAAAGGAGATTCTTAAAATTAAAAAGGCGGAGGAGTCCGATATAGGGATGGATGAGATTGACGAGTTCTTGAAGCAACAGGCTAAGGAAATGGTTGCTAAAGCTAAGTTGGCAAGAGTTAAAGAGTATTGGTTAGAGTCGGAGCTTAAAGCTAAAAAGCTTGAAAGGGAGCTTAGGGAAATGGAGGAAGAGGCAAGGCCTAGGCCAAAAGGAAGGGAACAGTATGAGATAACGGAAACTGATGTTGAAATAGCAAAAATGCTTAAGGATCTACCGCCACATGAGCGTGCAGAGGTTCTAAACATTCTTGCCGCGCTTAAAGCTGCTGGTCGCGGTGAACCAGCATCCCTGCTAATACCTATGATTATGGCTGCGAAGTCAGCTAACCCATACGCTTCGCCAACGGAAATAGTTAGCGCTGTAACTAATGCGGCCAAAACAATTGTTGAGCTTCGCGAAGGAGGATCTACAGTAGATAAAATAGTTAGTAAAGCATTAGATGTTCTATCTACGCCAAGAGGATCTACTTTTGAATCTAAATTAGCTGATAAATACATAGACTTAATGGAGAAAGTAGTTACATCACCGCAGAAAGGTTTCTGGGACCAAATATTTGAAGACCCTAAGAAGTTGCAAACCTTAAAAGAGATTTTCGGCGCAAAAACGGATCCAAAGCTTCTCATTGAGCTCGAGAAGCTAAGGCATCAGCACAAGTTAGAGGAGAAGAAGCTTGAGCTGAAAATGCTTGAGCTGAAACATAAGATCTTATCGTCTAGGAGAAGGGAGAAAATACTTAAAGAATACACTAAGAGAATAGCTAAGTCAGTAATAGACGGTATTTTATCGTCCAGCGAGTCCCCGGAAAAACCTGCACCTAAAGGTTTGCCGAAAGGATGGGTTACCAGGAAATGTGAAGTCTGCGGTACGCCAATAACTTTTAACCCTGAAGAAGCCAAGACAGTTATTTGTCCAAAATGCGGTACAAAATACAGGATCGAGGTAGAGTAAATGGGTTTCCTGGAGAAAGCAAGAGATGTTCTATGGAGAATAGGAAAATCATTTGCGGTTGATCTAACACCTGAAATAGCGAGAGGAGTTATAGCAGACTATCTTAGAAAAGCCAGGGTTGAAGACCTAGTAAACTACATTGAATCTAACGAGTCCGTTTTCGAAAAAATATGGGGTAGCCTTAGAGACGATGTTAAAGAGAAAATAGTTAAGGCTCTATCAAACATTAAAGAAGCCAAAGACATGATAACTGTTAAAACCACATTAGAAGCGCTTGTTGAAGCTGAAAGATACGATTTACTGGCCGTTTTCGTTAACTCCAAAAAGGCACTTCAATGGCTTAGGAGAGAGGTTGAGCTAGCTAAGAAGACTCTTTGGCCCTAGAGTATTATACTACTCTAAAAGCTTAAAACATCTTTTTTACATTAATTCTATCGGTGAAGAACGTGCCCGTTAAGCTAGTTAAAGTTGGAACATCGGCTGTCGTAGGTTTAGTAGATATTGGGTTGGAAAAACTAGATGAAATGAAGGGATGGGTTGAGCCATTCAAAAACACACACGACATTTTCAGAGCAGGTGCTTTCGCATTCGGCCTCATCAACGAACTCATGGGTTTAGGTATTGTTCCAAGCGAAGTTGCCGAATCCATGATGGACGCTAGCTTACCGCTCTTAGAAAAGTCAATATATGGGCTTGTAAAGTCAGTAACAGGAGCAGGGTACAGGGAGATACGCTTAAGAAAAATAAGGGAGGAAACTAGTAAAGCCCCGCATTTTAGAACCTCAGCGCTTGTAAGCGTTTAGATTGCTTCAACAATAGATGGGTAGCCTACTCCAGCGCAGTCCAGTAGTTTTTTCAGTGCTTCACCGTAGGTTAAATCGTTTACTTTAGCATACATGACGAAGCGAATATAGGTTTCGCGATCACATCTTATAAGTAGAGCTTTTTCCGTTTTCTGCTTTTTCTCCGATATCTTCATTTCTTCAACCTGATATCTAGATATTTTTCAGAGGGGTTAAATACCTTATGCAACCTAGTTTACCATAGGTGATTGATGAATGGGCGTGTTCGATCCAATAGTTGAGCTTAAAGCGGTATGGTCAGGTGTCTCTCTTAGCGCTGGAGAGGAAACAACCAAGGACGTCTACGAGCTGTCGCCAAACGAGGTTTTAGAGGTTTTCAGAATAGAAATAGTGCCTCCAGTAGACACTTCGACAGGCACTATTAAGAAATTTAGAGAAGTAGGTTTGCTGATTAATGGTGAAAAATACCCGTACATTCATGCCAACTCAGTAATGTTTCCACTGGAGCATCCCAACAACGTTGCTAAAGCCGTTGATCTCGGAGTTCCGATAACCTGGAGTAGGCTTCTCGGCAAAGTACCTGAGCCTTTCGAAACAACAACGGTTAAGCTGAAGGAAGGTGACACGTTAGGAGTCTACGCTATCGCTGACGAGTCTATAACGCAGGACTTTGAAGTAAGATTATTGGCTTCAAGAGTGAGAGGAGCTGATGAACTGGTAAAGCATGCTCCAGCATCTTACACTGTAGGCTTCAGCCTTGACGCTGACGTTTACAGTAAGCCAGCAATACCTGTAACACCTGAGACGTTTAACGAGCTTCCAGGAGGCGTTGGCCAAAGCAAGCCAGCAATTTACCCGTGGATAACATATGCTAGGAACGCGCAGGCAACAACTGCGAACCAATGGTATGCTTTCGACTACCCAACATATGTAAGCTATGAGTGGCAGAAACTACATTGGAACCTTGTAAACAAGACCAGAGCCTACCTTGTAAAGTACCTTGGTGTTATACCTCACGACAACAGCAAAGCACTTAGACTTTACGTTGAAGGAAGAGAAACAAACCCAGAGTTCATAACAAGGCCTTTGCCAGAGCAGAACTTCTTCCCGCCAGCAATGTTCTACGACACAACGGTTAATGCTGGACTTAAACATGCAGGTCCAAAGGAGCTGTTCCCGCACAGGCTATTCCATGGAGTTAAGGGAGGAATACAAATACTGGACAATGGAACAAGCATTCCAGCGAACGGAGTAGAACTACATGTTTACGGAGTAATATTTATACTTAAATAAGGGGTGGTGGATGAATGCCCATAACGGTTCTCGTCGGAAACATAGCTGCTGCATCAGGTTCCAACATTAGCTTAAAAGGGAAAATACCTGCACCAATAGGCTCAATAATTTCAGCAGTTGTTCTCGCCGGACACAGCGTTGACGAAGGTGGAACAGCAACATACGACATCTTAGCTGCAACCTCCGCAACAGCAACCAAAGTAGATGACTACACGATAACCCTTAACGTAGACATAACAACCAAGGACCTACTGCAACTAACATACATGCCGAAGACAGAATACGTTAAACCATCATCTGTGTAAAGCGGAAACCAGTAATTAACCCTTAAGCTCAAAAATATTTTTTCTAAACCTCGACCTTCATGCTTCTATAGTATTTATTAATCAAGAAGTTAATTACTTCATCGTAGCTTCTAACATCTAAATGGAGCTTAAGTATTACAAGCTTCCTCCACGTACTATGCTTTACTTTAATCCATTTCCCCTTCCTGACTGTTTCGTTTTGTATTTTCAAAACAACCCCTATTTTAAATCTCTAAAACGACATTATTTATATTTGGTGGTTTAATGGCTCAGGTAGATGTTCGTAAAGCTTTAAAATATCCTCCAGAGGTTTTCATGGGGATTATTGTTAAGGATCTTTCAAGCGGACTAAACGACATAGTATCATATACTGGGCTTGATGTTGCAAAGCTTTTCTATGCTTTAACAGGGTTCTCAACATCTGTAGCGTCAAATGTTGCATTAGACATTACTAGTGATGGTAGGCCAGGATACGTTACGGTCAGCGATCTTGGAGCGGTTAGGGGACTAGACTACATGGAGGAGGTTAGGGTTGGATGTTTAAGAGAGCTAATAGTTAGGGCTAGAGCCATATCTGATGTAAGCAACTTTGTGTTCAGATATTTGATCAAAGCATCTCCGGCTAAAGCGGTTCATAAGCTTCTTTACGGGGAAACGTTAACTCCTAGGGAAAGAGAGCTTGGAGAAAAACTAGGTATAGCAGAATCTATTAGAGCATATCCTGTTGAGGTTTGGAACCCGTACAAGGGTGTTTTAGACATAAAGTACCAGTCCATGTCGGTTTCTGCGTCAGCTACGATTTTAAGGGTTACGCCGAAGTCAGGGTGGAAAGCGGTTCTCCTTGGAATATCGGGTGAGAGGCCGGCGTCGCCGAACGCGTTTAAAATATCTGTTTCAAGAGACGGATTAGAAGACATTATGGAGCTTGACGCGTATGGTTTACCAACATACGCTACGTGGTGGGGTTCTCCAGCGTGGAACACTTTAAGAGTAGTGGCCATAGATGAGCTGCTAATAGAAGCAGAAGTTACTAGTGGAGGACCGTACAAGGTAAGAATAGTTTACGGACTAGCCCCCGTGACGGTTGCTGAGAAAATAGCTTGGGGACTAGACCTAACAGCGGAAGACAGGAGAATAGCAGATAAGCTCAACCTTTACGACATGGTTGAAGCAGGAATCCTACCGTAAAAGGTGATGAACTGTGAGCGTGAAACTACCTGAGAACATTAGGAAGCAAATAGAGGAAGCAATTAAGCAGGGGAAAATGGTTATCATATATCCGGAAGCAACCAAGAAAACAAAGAAAACAGAACGTGTAGAGCCAATAGACTGGCCACCAGCACCTAAAAAACCACCCTAAAGGTGGTAGGTAATGTTCGGGTGGATGCAGGCTTTTGTTGAACCATTTGTAGAAGCTCTTGGAGGAGTATTCTGGCATGACACAGCAATATATATTATTCCTCCGACAACAGAGCCGATCTATGCGACATATGTTCCGGAGCCTAGAACGAAAGTTCTAATAATAGGGGTTACGTTCGGAACCCCCCGAGAATACGATCCGGCAACAGGGACTTTCGGACCGGAAGTTGAAAGCATGAATATTGGAATATGGCATTGTCTTCCACCAGATGAGCTAGTTTATATTGTTGGCGAAGGACCGGTATCGGCTGGAGAAGTTTATGAGAGAGTTAAATCCGGTGAGCAACTTTATGTTGCCTCATTAGTTAATGGCAAAATGGTTGCTTCTAAAATAGTGGCTGTAGATAGGCATAGAGCTAGAAAGCTGGTAAGAGTAACTGTTGGTAGAAACAAAACCATAACTGTTACTGCAAACCATCCGTTGCTTTCTGTAGATGAAGACCTCAACGTTAAGTGGGTGTTTGCGGGGAACCTAAAGAAAGGAGACTATGTAGCAATGCCGAAGAGGTTGCCGACGCCGGGTGAAAAATATAGTTCAGATGAAATGAGGTTTCTAGGTCTTATATTCGGTGATGGTAGTGTTACTAGGAAAACAATAAGCTTTACTAATAAGGATAGGAAGTTAATAGATGATTTCGTAAAGTTAAGCATGAAGGTTTTGAATGCTAGGCCGAAAATCTACAGCCACAATAGTGGAGTATTAATAGCTTCTATACCTTCAGTAAGTGCTGTGAACAAGCTAACAAACCACTATGGCTTCCCAATATCGCCCAAAACACATCTACCAAAAGTAGTGTGGAAGTCCAGTTATGATGGTGTAGAAGCGTTTCTCAAAGGATTTGAAGAAGCCGACGCCTATGTTGATGATAGGGGAAGGGTTAGGCTATGTGTTGGTGAAAGGGAAGAATTAGCTGACAAGGTTGTTTATCTCGCAGTTGTTGCAGGATTAATACCGTACAAGGTTAAGCAGAAACAGAACTTCCCAAGAAGAAGACATGATTACATCTACTCAGTATACTATAGTAAAACAAATGCTTACGACCCAATCCCGTACGTGTACAAGATGTTATACAAGAGGTTCTGGAGTCTATCTCTAATATCTAAGAGTAAAGTATGTACGAGAAGAAAACGTGTAGTAAAAGCAATATCAGTCCTTGAAGAAGCTGTCGGCAAAATGAGAAGCATTGTCAACATGGAAGTAACGTGGGGAAAGGTTACTAATGTTGAGGAAGTGGAGTATGACGGAGAAGTAATAGATATAGAGACGGAAACACATAACTTTGTTGCTGGTAGGTACCCGTTTATAACGCACAATTCAACTAGGGGGAAAATGGATTGGCACTGGGATCCGTTTGTGAAAAGTATTTTGATGACTAATCCTTATCCTCAGCTTATATGGTGTGATGCTAGCAAACCCTATGAGTTGCTGATTGTTAACAATACTTCTACGACTGTTGCTATTGACGTTACTTTTTGGGTTATAAGGTTCCCTAAGAGGACATGGTGCCCTGTTCTTGGAAGGTACTGTGATCCAGAGGAGCTTTGGAACAAGTACATGAACGGAATAGTGGAGTTCTTTGTAAAACAAGCTAAAGAATAAGGTGATATCTTACGAGCATAATATATGTTGATGTTGAAAAGATTAAGAAAGCACTTAGAGAGGCTATACACACAATAGAGGTTCTTGCGGATCTCAGTGGACAATCGATCCCTGCCGATACAGATGCACTATCTGAAGACATTGAAGTTAACTTTATGGGATGGATCAGGTTTCAAATAATTCCAGCTTCTAACACAGTTGCAAGAGTAAAGCTAAATGGCCAGGTTGGAGATTTAAACGGTGGAGGCACACTAACAGCTGGCTGTATTTACGAGTTTGACATAACGGTTAAACCCGGAGATAAAGTTAACTTAAGGTTGTCAGTAGCTCAAACACCCTACCTATTGAGAATCATGAAGGTGATAGTGTGAAGTACTTCCCACCTCAAGGTCTTATGATGTCATGGGAAGAGGTTAAGAAGAGAATGAGATCAGAGGGAACGGTTAATAGAGTCTATGATCCAGACCTTGACGGTGTACTTGGCACAGTATCTGTTGAAGCTCTTAAACTAGCTGACAACGAGAAAATATACTTGGGCACAGATAACAAGTTCTCGCTGAGATTCGATCCAGAAAGGAAAGCAGTAGTTATAAGGGATGAAGTCAACAATATTGATGTAATGGAGATAAAAACATAAAACTTAGGGAAAATAGTTATATATTGAGTGAAAGCAGATGGTTGTATCCATTAAGCCCGATAGAATAACTCTAGCTACACTGACTGCAGACCCTGACTCAGTAGTTGCTGGCGACGTATACTTTAGGAGTGACCTCAATAGAATTAAGTTTGCAATAGATACTGTTGTTGCCAACGCCAAAACCGTACCAGTAGTTCCCATTGGAACAGATGACATAGCAGATGGGGCAGTAACTTCAGCTAAGTTAGCTGACGGTGCAGTGTCAACAGCTAAGTTAGCTGACTCAGCAGTAGTTGAGTCAAAGATTGCAGATGGAGCTGTAACAAGTGCTAAGATAGCGGATAGTGCTATAACCACAGCCAAAATCGCTGATGGTGCTGTAACGCCAGCTAAGACAAATTTCACTGATCAATCATTGAAAACAACAGATACAGTGACTTTTGCCCAGGTAAACGTAGGTGACTTGGGACTTAAGTATGGATGGAAAATAACTGAGACACCTGATGAGCTTCTAATCCTTAAGGACGGTAAAGTTGTGTTCAGAATTCCTGCAAGGTAATTTAGATGAGAATAGCATGGATCTCGCCATCGCCGTTGCTCCCCACTGGACTAGGGAAGGTAACAAACTATCTGACACAGGGTCTCGCCAAAAGGGGTTTCAGGGTTTTCATAGGTAACCCGCAGTACGCTGGCCAACCGTTGGAGATTAACTCTGTGATCCACTACCCGATAGTGGAGTCAAACCATATACCGCGTTTTCTAAGGGCGGTTAAACCAGATGTGGTTGTTGTTTACGCATCCCACTGGGTACCACCGTATAATCGGATAGCAGAGATCTGCCAGAAACTGAACCTGAGAACACTGTTCTATGTTACTGTTGAGTTCTCATCTCTCTCAGTTCACTTCATTCGGCCGCTCATCGGGGTGAACTTTATTGCTACCCCGTCGCAGTACGGTAAGAAGGTTATGGTTGAACACGGAATCCCTGAGGATAGGATATTAGTTGTTCCTCATGGAGTTGACACTAGAATATTTAGACCCTTCGAAGCAAGGTTCGAGGGGTTTGATGACTTCTTTATTTACGGGATGGTTGCCAGAAATAATCTGAGAAAAGAGTTCCCCGTTGTTATCAGAGCATTTGCACAGCTCCCTGACGAAGTTAAAGAGAGCTCTTTACTCTACCTTCACACGAGCCCAGTAGAAGAGAATATTACACTTACCGGTAGTGTTAGAGGCTGGAACATAAACATTTTAACAGCGAAATACGGGCTCATAGGCAAGGTTCTGCTACCAAGTGATGCCGATAAATGGTGGGGAGTACCTGAGCACGAGCTAGCGCAAATATACAACGCGCTTGACGTATATTGTCATGCATCCAGCGGCGAAGGCTTTGGACTCCCTGTTCTCGAGGCAATGGCATGTGGAAAACCTGTGATAGCATCGAACAACACAGCAATCCCTGAGATCGTTGGTGATGCAGGAATACTTGTACCATGTCATGAGGAAGATATTGAAACCGCAGAGGGGTTCACAGTAGCTACAACAAAAATAAAGCCTTTCTCTGATGCCATGGCGAAACTGTATTACGATGAGAACCTGAGGAGGACACTTTCTCAGAGAGCTTTGGAGAGAGCAAAACAGTTCACATGGAAGAGAGCAATAGATCTAATCGAGAAAGCAATTTATTTGGCTCTTGAACACCCTAGGCTAGGTCCGGAGATACTTAGGTTCTCTAAGCCCATTCTGTCGGACACCAACCAGGGTATGTTCTCGAAGTACATTCCCCGTGGCAAGGGCTTAGCTCTGGACATAGGCTCAGGCAAGCTTTGTCTCGCCAAAAGGGTTCTCGAAGAGAAGGGTTACAACTACGTGTCACTGGATGTGAGATCATCTAGAAGGGTTATGGTGGTTGGTGATGCCAGATACCTGCCCTTCAGGGACAGAGCATTTGATTTTGTTTGGTGTAACCAGGTGCTAGAGCACATTCCCACAGAGGACCAGCTAAGAGTTGTTGAAGAAGCTAGAAGAGTGGGTAAGCACGGATGCATAATATATCCTTCGGAGAGTCTTGACTGCTACTGGTATGATCCAGACCATAAACAGATAAGTTGTGGTGTTAAGAAGATATCTGAGATCAAAGAAGGCTTCTATGTGTTGAGGTGGTAGGATGTTTGAAAGAGTTGAAAAGCTGATAAGGCTGAAGCTTCTGAAGTGGCTGCTAAAGGATGGGCTCCCTGAGCTCAAAGTGGGCGGAAACACAATCAAAATAGATGGGGAGTCAATCATTCTTCCAGCTTTAACTGCTGACCCGACTCTGGCAGCAGGAAAAATATGGTTCAGGGACACTGGAAAAATTAGATGGAGTCCTGATGGGTCGACAGTTAAGGAGGTTTCAGATATCACTGCTGCAGATGTGTGGTCGTACTCTGAAAGAACACTTACCCAGACAAAGTTCCCGTTCTGGTCGGCAATAATAGAGCAAACACAGGGAGAAGTAAGTGTAGCAGCTGCTTCAACATCATATGTTAACATTCAGCCCCCTTCAGGTGAAACATGGCTACTGTTCATAGATGCTACAGATGCAGGATCAGACACTTCTACAGCATATTGCGACTACGATGGTTCAACAAGGAGAATACACACATTCATGGGAAGCGGTGGCACTTGTGGTAGGGGGAGCTTAGTGAAAATACTGACAAACAGCCTGTACGCTTCACTAAGGCTACAAAATTTTTCAACTGCAAGCAAAACATTCTATTACGGTTACTCAGGTTTCAAGCTGAGCAAGCCAATTTGGAAACCTAGAAGACTAAACACTAATGATCCACCTTGGAAACGTGTTCCATCACAGTATCCGATACCTAAAGAGGTTGAGCCGTTAAAGAAATACATTGTTGATGTTTACGACCATGATTTAAGAAAGTATAGGCAAGCAATAATATGCGAGGAGGATACTCCGCTAGCAGTAAACGAGAAAGGGTTCCCTGTTGAAAGGCTAACAGTAATATGCTTCGTTAACGATTTCATAGAGAGGATTCTTAAACCGTATAAAGAGGGAACATTAGATTTGAAGGCTTCAGGGTGGAAGAAGTATTTTGACAAGTGGGCTGAGGAAGGGATTTCGCTTCAAAAACTACTAGGAGGTGGCCTATGTGTTGTCTAGGAGGGTGGAGGATAAGGTTAGGCAGGTTCTCTCCCTTCCAAACGTGGTAGGTTATTCTAGGAGTTTGAAGAAGAAGATCGTTAAAGGCAGGGTTACGGATGTAGACTGCATTAGAATATATGTTTCGAGGAAGGTTCCCGAGAAGGAGCTTAAACCATTCCACGTAATACCTAGGGAGATCGAAGGTATTCCAACGGATGTTGTTGAAATCGGAGAAGTTAAAGCATTGAAAGCTGATAAAACAGGGAAATTTCGACCAGTGATTTTCGGTATCAGCATAGGGAACTACGCTATCACTGCTGGCACTAACGGCTGGCTTTTCAAAGATAGGAAGGGTAGGGTTTTCTTCGGAAGTAACGCCCATGTTTTCGCAGATAGCCCCGTTAACAGGCCTGAAGAAGTTTCCGTTAAGGATATTGTTCAGCCTGGAAGATATGATGGCGGCAGGGTTCCCGAAGACGTTGTTGCCAAGTATTTCTGGCATAGGAAAATATACTTGGAGGGAGAGACTAGCGGATGCTACCTAGCTAAAGCATTAGCTTCCCTGTACAACTTCCTAGCTGAGCTTACAGGTGCTAGGACAAGGCTTAAACCTGTTTTAGCAGTTAAAAACAAGGTCGATTTCGCAGTAGCGGAGCCACTAGTAGACTATGAGCTAAGGTTCCCTGATTTCAGCGTTGAAGAACATAGGTTTGTGGGGCTGGGTTTCGCAGGTTCAGATAGGGTTTCATGTGTTTGCAAAGCCAGGCACATTGTTGGGGAAGGGTACTGGCCAGTAGATGTTGAAACATATGATGTTACAGGCGGGGACGTAGGCAAGGTAGTTGAGAAGTCTGGTAGAACATCATGCTACAGTAAAGCAGAAATAGTGGATGACTCGGCAGAGGTTAGGGTTAGATACGATGAGGGAGTAGCCCTGTTCACAGATGTGATTCTTACTGAGAAGCTTCTGGAACCAGGGGATTCTGGAAGCAGCGTCTGGATAAAGGTGGTCTAAAATGGTTTCATCTAAGGTTTCGAGCATAAAAATATCTTGGACGTTGAGGTGCAGGAAATGCGGCCATGTGTTTGAATCTATGATGGCTGTTACACCTAGATGCCCCAAATGCGGCAACTTCGACAATGAGGTTATTGATCCGAATCTATCATACATGCAGTTGAAGGTGGTCTAGAATGGTTTCACGCAGGGTTTTAGAGATAATTGTTTTCCTCTCCCTTCTAACAGCATATACTGCGCTGGCTTTTCAGGGTAACCCTTACGCTGAGCTCCTAGGGGATCTGCTGAAGCTTGTAACTGTAGCTATTGTCTCATATGAGTTTGGAAGGGTAACCCCTACCCTAGCCCACTTGGAGCCAGAGTATGTTAGGAGAGCAGCCGCCCTATGCTTGGGTTTCGGAATTGCATTGGTGGTTGAGCACTTCGTGGTTCACGGCGGGTTCGACCCCATTTGGGAGGATCCTTTAGGGCATGAATACATAGGATTGTACCTTATTGTTGTCTCCATGCTTCTGTTGAGGAAATAGTTTTATTCCAACAGTACAATAGTTTATTTAGGGGGTAGTTGTTGAGTATGGAAAAAGATAATGTTGACCCAGTAGTGTTGGCTGAAAGAGTTGCTAGGCTTGAAGCTGACGTTGCATGGCTTAAAAAGTATGCTACAGCAAACCTTGTAATAAGCGTTTCCACCTTCATAGGCATAGTGGTTGCTTTGCTAAAAATCGTGCTGGGGTGAGGGGTTGTGGAAAAGGAGAGGCTTGGATGGAAGAGGACGTATTTGCTCGCATTAGGCGGTGGGTTAGGAGCACTCTTAGGTGTGTTGCTAACAGCATATTTAATACATTTTAGCAGAGAGGGTGAGTAGTGGCCTACAGTAATGTTTTAACAGTAGAGGTTTTGCCGAAGGAAAAGTTCAACGTTAAAATATATGCATTCTTCTACGACCGCTTCGGTATGCCGAGGGAAATACCTGTGGAAATAAAAATATGCATTGTTCATCCGGAAATAGGTTACAGATGTTTTTCAACGAAAACGCCTTTCGAAACCTCTTTGAAGGGAGGGTACATTGTTGAAGTATCTGTTCCAGAGTATTGGTGGGGCTACAGGTTCGTAATGTGGAGCGACGGTGTAACCGACAAGTATAGGAGGTTCACGGTTACTTCTGACGTTGAGCTTGGAGCAGAGTACGCGCCAATCTAAAATACTATATACTGTATATACACATTTGGTGGTATATGTGGCTGAAATCTACAGCAACGTAATCTACGTAGACGTTAAGGAGAAACCTCCTGTGGGTAGAATAGTTATAGTTAGTTATCCTAAAACAGTTTCTGCAACGCAGAACACACCATTCCACATAAAGTTCACTATTAAAAACGAGTACCCGAATGGAAGATATGTTACGGGAAAAATAATAACACATAAGGGAACAGTATTTAAAAAGAGCCAACCCCTACTACCAGGTCAGTCTAAAGAGTTCGACATATTCATACCTGGAGACGAAGTAGCGGAGAAAGGAACATACTACTGGAAAATACAGGCATGTATGGATGAGTGGAAGGTTGAAGACGAGAAAACAATAATTGTCACGGTTAAACCCCCCGTAGGCAAGGTGATTATTGTTGAGTATCCTGAAACCATTGAGCTACTACCAGATGAAGCAGTATATTTTGATGTTAAGGTGAGAAACGAATACCTTGACTACAAGCTTGTTAGAACAGAGCTAATAGACCATGAAGGCAAGGTGCGGAAAGACGAGAGAAAAATAGCACCCAGAACAGCAGATCTAATATCATTTTACCATCCAGCAATAGGTGTTGAAGGAACATACATGTGGAGGCTAAGGGTAACCAACCTAACCGATGGCAAGGTTGAAGACGAGAAAACAATAACCGTTACAGTTAAGAAGCCTGAAAAACCAAAATACAAGGTAACAATAAAGTACACCGGATTGGAAGAAGGCTTCACAGCATATGCAAGTGTACATGACGGTGAGAAATGGAGAAAACTTAAGCTACCTGTTACAGTTGAAACAACAGGATACTTGAGAATAGAAGACGTAGGTATTGAGTACCCTTCAGGCGACATCATACCGTTGGAGTTCGAGTATGACGCAGTTAATCCAATCAAGTGGGCTTGGAAAGAGTTTGTATATGCTTGTCCACCAGACTGTCTTGTGAAAGTGTTTAAACTTGAAAGATGGATGATTGATGTACCGGCAAGATATAAGAAAATAGATAAGGGAAGTATTGTTCTTAACGGAATAAGCGGGGATGGAACAATAACACTTGTTTTCAAGAAGGTGCTTGAAAGCAAATACAGGGAAGTTGAGGGTACAATTGTTGAAAGCAACGGGAAAGTAAGGTTTAAGTGGAAATGCCCAATATGCGGACATGTTAACGAGGATGTAGAAGACAAAGACGTACTAGAATATTTAGATTGGAGAATAGCAGAAATGTGCGACATATGCGGGGTTCAGTCTTATATAGTTTTAATGTAAAAATATGTTTTGGGTGGAAGAATGTCATATGTTTGGAGCTCAGGGGTGTCAGTTACTATTTCGCCCCCGCCCCCTCCTGAAGTAGCATCCGTAACCATAACTCCTGAGAGAACTGAGGGTGTAGCTCCTGTAACGTTGGAGTTTAAGGTTACAGCTGTTTTGGACAGAGAGGTTTACGACTGGGAGAAAGTGGATGTTGAAATTGTTTTAGCGGTGAACAGTAAAGACAACATTGTATCTAAGAAAACAGTAACGATATCACCGGGATATAAGGCTAAATCGGCGTATTTAACATACACGTTCAGTAAGCCAGGAACATATACTGTCTGGGGTGGTGCTAGAAGAGTAGGGTCAGCAACATATACTTACTCACCACCAGTAGAGATCACAACCCACCCAGCACCAACACCGGAACTGAAGAATCTAGCAATCACCGGAGCAATAGCGGCAATAATAGTAATAGCAGCATCGGCCATAGAGAGGAGAAAATAGTTTATTATTCCGTATTTTCTCTGGTAGACTTCTTCATAAATAAAGCTTATATAGCATAACATATTATATTATATTAGGTGGTTTAAATGGACTGGTCCCAAGTCCTAAAAACAGCCCAAGAAGAGGCAGCAAAATATTATCAACAATACCTTGAACCATTAACCCTAAGAGGACTCTTCTACATCCTGGTCTCCAAGAACGTTATCCCCAACACTAGGTCAGCCTATAAAAGGCTAAGCGCCGTACTGGCCAAGGCAAGGTATAAGGGGGATTTCCCATGGTACTACTTAAAAGATGTCACTAGGAAAGTAGAATACCTTGAACCGTTCGAATACTATCCGACGGAGCCTTTAAGTGAAGAGAAAATCATGGAGATAATTGAGAACTACATTAACTCTCATTTCGATGTTTCAGTTAACCCATGGGAGGACCAACCTAAGAGAGTAATTGTGGTTGTTGAAAAGGAGGCTTTAGGGGACCTAGTAGCTTCGTTCGTAAAAGAAGTTTTCAGCTTTGGTGTCTACCAGGTTAGAGTTATTAAGGGCTACGATAGTGCAACCGATGTTAAGAAGGTTGCTGAAGACGTTGAAAAAATACATGAAAACGGCAAAATACCGGTGGTCCTTCAGCTAGGAGACTATGATCCATCAGGAGAAGACATTGTCAGAGACTTCCGTGAAAGAGTAAAAATGCTAGCCAATGTGGAAAACATTGTTTTCGAGAAAGTAGCTGTAACAGCAGATCAAATATTGGAGCTAAACCTGCCACCTAAACCGGAGTCGGCAGATGAAATTGCTAAGCTAAAGAGGGATCCAAGATATCCTAAGTACGTTGAGAAACTTAAGAGGGATCCTAAGCTTAGACCACTGGTTGAACAGTATGGAGGACTAGTCCGTGTAGAGCTCGATGCCTTGGCAGCTTTAAGGCCTGAAGACTTCAAGAAAATACTTAGGAAGGCTATTGAGAAGCATTTCGACTGGAACATTTACAATAATGTTACCAAGAAGAAAAAGGAGGAACTAGAGAAAAAAGCAGAGGAATTCAAGAAGCAAACCATGGAGAACCTGAAGAAACTACTTAAGAAGCAAGGTGAGTAGACATGCTCACCATAGTGGCAATAATAATAGCAATAATAATTGGCGTAATAGCAATACTAGTATATGAATTCCGTAAATCAGAAGAATTTCCCAAAGTAGGTGAAATTGAGCTAGTGGAAAAACTACCTGAAAAATGTTATATTTGCGGAGGAAAAGTAGAAATAATATTGTTCAATACAGGTTTCTGCTATAAATGCCTTGAAAAACTAACTAAATACATCGCAGACAAGTACAAGGAGGAAAACAAGTAGATTCTCTTTTTTCCACATACCTTCTTAACAATATCATGTATACTTGACCGCACATAGTTATTTACCTTTAATTATTAGTTCGAATCTGTTACAGCATTTAACACTATGCTCAGCTATGAAAGGTAGGTTGGATAAAGTAACTATGAACTCACGGCCGCACCTACTACATTTTAAAACATAATATGTTTTCGCCATTTCCGCTTCTAACTTCTCCACGGTCCAATATAGACTTTCCTTTAAGCCCAAGATCCCACATATGCCCGCAGAACCTGCATTTACCATAGTAATGTAGGGAACCCTCAATAATCTCAACATTTGACCTTCCGCAAACAGGACACCTAAGCTTCATCTCTTTTCACCTTTTTCTTTTAGTTCTTCTAGTTCGGAAAGTATTACAGCACATACAAACAGTATTGTTAGCCAGATAGCTAGCAACCCGGTTTTAATGTCTCCTGAAAAATAGTAGTAGTTTGCCCACGTAACTACAACACCTATACCAAGCAATAGACCTAGAACCCTATGTACAACACCCATCACTTAGCCGCCTCTGTTGTTACTGTATTTTTAAGAATTTGCTGTAGATGTGCCAATAATGTTTTAAACTCTTCCAAGGTAAGCTCTACTTCTCTCGTTTCCCCGTCTAGGAAGTTAACTATTATTTTAACATATTTTTCATTATCCACCGTGAAAACAACTGTAGTAACTACTGCGTCCCCGCTTAGCGCAGTAGAGCTAACGTTTAAAACCCGTCTCTCCACATTCAATCACCTCCACTTCACCAAGACCTTTTCAATTTGATGTTCAAGCATTATTAGTTTGCTATCAGGTAGTGTGAAAGCGTTTTCATAAGCATCTATAATCGCCAACTTCATAGCGCCATCTATGTTTACGTTCTCAAAACTTTCAATAGCCGCATATACTGCCTTGTCAAGTAATTCCAATACT
>Ga0180301_10001141_pt1 | contig 20786 bp, 22 predicted proteins | sample GuaBasSediGuay16_FD_121797 | JGI IMG/M metagenome (GOLD analysis project Ga0180301, IMG submission 121797) | Subseafloor sediment microbial communities from Guaymas Basin, Gulf of California, Mexico - Guay16, Core 4569-2, 12-15 cm | ecosystem: Environmental > Aquatic > Marine > Hydrothermal...
AAGAAATAGAAAATAAAAATATAAATATAAAAATTATCAGTTGGATTAAAAGAGGGAAACAAAGAAGAAATATTATAAAATATATCAAAGAAGAGGATACGCCATCTGAAATAGCAAACAAATCTGGCTATTCTTTAAATAACACTAGCAGAGTTTTAAATGAGTTTAAAAAAATTGGAATAGTGCGATGCTTAAATCCTAAAGAAAAAACAGGGAGACTGTATAAACTTACAAAAAAAGGAAAATTAATTAGAGATAAACTAAGTAAAACATAAATTCTTTTCTTTAAAACTGAAATAAAAATTGCTTCCTATGATAACATGATCTAAAACTGTTATTCCTAGAATCTCTCCTGCGCTTATCATCTGTTTTGTGATGTTTATATCATCGTCGCTAGGTGAGGGGTCGCCTGATGGATGATTATGCAAGAGTATGACAGCAGCTGCAGAGAGTGCGATAGCTGGCTGAAAAATCTCTCTTGGATGAACAATGCTCATGTCAAGAGTACCAATGGAAATGGTCTCTTCTTTAATAAGACAATTTCTTGAATTTATATATAAACATTTAAAATGTTCTTTTTTTAGATTTCTTATGCGATTTTTAAATAGACGAAAAACATCGTCTGCTGAATCTAATCTCTGCTGTGGATTTTCTTTGAATGATGCTAATCTTTTTGCTAATTCAAAACATGCAACTATCTGACAGGCTTTTACACTGCCAATGCCTTTTATCCTTTTTAATTCATGTACTTGCTTATTTGATAAACATAAAAGTGTGTTTTCTTTTAAAATTTTATTTGCAAGAGTGATTATGTTATTTCTTTTTGTTCCATTATTTAATAGAATTGCTAACAGCTCTGAATTACTTAGAGCCATAGCACCATGCCTTAATAGACGCTCTCTTGGACGGTTCTCTGAAGCAATGTCTTTTATTAGCATGTTTGTTATATAACTAATAATTCTTTTTAAAATTTATGTGTAGATGTCTAGTGTCCAATGAAAACATTTTTTAGAAATATATATTTATTACATTTGTTATAATTTTTTTAAATTATTATTTATAATTTTTTTAAATTAATATAATTATCTTAATATCTATATTTTATTTAATATCTATATTTTAATTTTTATCTTGCTTCAATAACCTCGTCTATCTCTTCTAGATGAATTAGTTCTTCTAAGTTTTCAAGGCCATCATCCCACAATCGAATGAGCTCTTTTCTTTTATCACTCGGAAGCTGCTCTATTGCTTCTCGGGCACGCCAGCCATTATACCATTCTGGATTTCTTACGATGTCTTTTATCGGTTTATATGTATAAGATGTGTAAAAACATGTTTTTATAAACCTCTTTAATCTTGATGAATGTAAAAATGATTCTAGTTTGTTCTCTTTGAAATTTGTAAAACTGATATCCTTATACGCGCCACCCATCCACATCTTGTGGACAAACATCAGTGGCATAGGATTCACAATTGGATTGAGGATTCCAGATACTATATCTAGTAGATATTCGTCAAGTAATGATCTATTTTCTTGATCGCAATACCAATCTTTGCATGCTTTTGGTTTATTGGAATGGATGTCACAGATAGCTAATCCATCTTCAGCATTTAAATGTTTACACACGGTGTGTTGCTCTGTTATGTTCTTCACATCATAGTATATACAACAAATTCCACATTGTTTACAATAATTTCCCATAGCTCTATTAGAGAGTGGTGCTATTAATAAATCTTTCTATTCTTTCTATAATTCTGAGGATGGGCTCAAGACCCTTAAACCCGAAAATTTTAAATAAAGAAGTAAAATCAGTAATATCATCAAACACGAGGTGATTTATATGGCATCTGATCTAATTGTGGTTAAAAGTAAAATAAAAGAGATGGTTGGGGAATATAATGTTTCTTCTGATTTTGTTGCTGCACTCGATGCAAAGACAAAACAATTGTTAAATGACGCTCTTGAGCGAATGAAAGCTAACGGTAGGAGAACTGTCATGGGAAAGGATGTTTAAATTTTTATTTGTGGCTTGTTATTAGCTGACGGACTGATAAAAATTTAGCTGAACACATCTGTAACTTTTGATCTTATATCAGATGTTGTTTTGTTTGTTTGGATTTTTATTGTTTTGTTTACTCCTTTCCAATTGAGAATTAGTTTTTTGTCTTTTTATTTGACTTCTTTTTTACTTTTTTCTTAATGTTCTTTTTTTCTTTTTGGATACCTTCTTAATCTTAGTAACTTCTTTCTTTTTCTTGAGTTCTTTAGTTTCTTTTTTTGTCGTTTGTGTTTGTTTTTCTTGCTGAGGTACTTTTTCTCGTTCTTTTCTAACTGGCTTTAATGGTTCTAGTGGCTTTAGTGGTTTAAATTTAAATGGTTTAAACTGAGACCTAATTTCAGGTTCTGGTTCTTCTTTCATTGGTTTTGATATAGAGGATAGTTTTGGCTCTTCTTCTGTTGACCATAATGGTTTTAATTTTGGTAATGGTTTCTCTTTTGCTCTCATTGTTTCCAGCTCAAGGTCTAATTTTTTATGGATTTTTGGTTTAAAATGGAACAAACGTGCGAAGAATCCTAGTTTTTCAGAAGGCTTTTCAATCTGCGGTAATGGAAATATTGGCTTTTTAACCTTTACCTTCTTTAATTTTGGCAATATAGGTAATTCTTTTTCTTTTGATATAGGCATGATCTTTTCTTTAATTTTTCTTTGTTTTATTAATGGCTCTGGCGCTTCCAACAAGTGTTCTGGTTCTGCTGCGAGGGTCTTTTTACGTCTAAATATAAGCTTTTTTTCTTTTTTTGGTTTTATTTTCTTCTTTAGCTCTTTTTTAAGGTATGGTTTTGGAACAAACTCTTCTAACGGGCGTAGAGTTGGATGTTCGCCCATTGTAGGCTCTGGTGTTTTTAGCAAATCGTAATCAAAGAACTTAGATGGTTTTTCTTTTTTGATTATAGGAATTTCTTCCATTTTTTTTAGAATTGGTGTTGGTCCTGGTGAAGTAGGAATAGGTCTAACAGGACGTTCTCTTGCACTTAATATGTCGGTTGGAATCGGTATTTTTTCTTTCTCAGGTCTGACTGCTGTGATCTTGGCTAATGCTGATTTTTGTTTTAGTTCATAGATCTTCTTAGCTATTGCTTCTAAACGAGCATGATCAGCGTCTTCTCTTGCTTGATAGTCCTGATAGAGTTCTTCTAGCCTCTCTATCTGATGTTCTATCTTGAAGATTTCGTCTAGATTGACGCGCTGGCTTCTTGTTACTTTTTCTTCTAATTCTCTAACGCGACGATCATGAGCTGTCTGTTGTTCAAAAAACCGGTCAAACTTTGTTGTGAGTTTTAGCATCTGCTCTTCTAGGCGGTCCATTCTTCTTTGCTCACGTAGAGAAGCCTCAATCAAATCTAGTTTTTCTTCAAATTCATCTATCTTGTTATAGATATCCTGTTGCTTTATCTGAGTAAGAAGTTGTCCATCTTCTATTCTTTTTTCTTCATCAATGATAAACTTTATCTGTTGTTCTAACTTTAGAAGTTCTTTTTGAATATCAACCTTTTTTGTTTTTTTGCTACGAGCAGCAGTCTTTATTTTTTTTAACTGCTTGCGAATTTCGCTTTTCACCTGTTTTGCTTCTTGGAGTGATTGTTGTGCTTTGGCAATGTGCGTCAGAAAGCGTTGAGCAGCTCTTATTTCTTGCATTTTTATTTAAAAGCCTCAAACAAGCTTCTTTTCTTTTTTGGAGGAAGAGGCATTCCTGGTGGTGGCATTTGTTTTGGCGGTTGTGCTTGTGACGGAGGCATTGGAGGTGGAGAGGGCGGAGGAACTGGTTTTGTGGGTTGCGATATCTGTGATGTTTCTGGTCTTTCGGGAAATGTTGGTTGCGCCATTGGAATGTAGGTTGGTGTTTTTTTGCTTGCTTTTATTTCATCAATAGCTTTTTTTAATTCTTCTTGTTGTTTTTTTGCATCTGCCACAAAACCATTTACTAAATCAACAACAGTTAAAATTGCGTTAGCTATTTTGTGATTTTGATCTATAACTGTGTCAAGCTTGTTTGCAATAGGCTCTAATTGTTTGGCAATGTCCTCTCCAAGATCTTCTTCTTTCATCTCTTCTACAGCAGCTTTGAAGAGTTTATTCATTTCTTGTATGGAATCTGCTAATTCTTCCATCGACACAGACATTGCAGAAGTAGGAACCTGGCTGCGTAAACGTGCGATCTCTTCGCGCATTTTAGCAAGCTCTGAATGAGACATTAACTCGTAATCCTTCTCTTTTTTCATAGTACCACCTTTTAGCAATCTTGTTAAATGCAATGATTGATTTATTTATAAAGTTTTTGGATTATTTATTAAGAAATAGGAGCATTTTTAGGGGGTGAAAAAAAATCAGTTCGTAGCTACATGTTTCATACAAAATGTTTCATTACAAAATTTAAATTAAAAAAATCAATAGAATAATTCTTCATATCAAATAAAAACAATTCAACTCATTACATCTCTGGTGGCATCATCGCCCCAGAACGACCTTGAGGCATTCCCGGTTGTTGTGGTTGTTCACCTGATGCAATCACATCATCTATTCTTAGTATCATGATCGCAACATCAGATGCAGAACTTACTGCTTGTGTTTTTATTGTCAAAGGTTCTAAAATTCCAGTTCTCCAGGAATTCATAACCTTACCTGTAAATACATTGATGCCTGCCCACTTTTCTTTCTTATTATGTGCTGACTTTAGTTCTGCTAAAACATCGATCGGATCAAGGCCAGCATTTTCTGCCAAAGTTCTTGGAATGATTTCTAGTGCATCTGCAAATGAAGCAACTGCTAATTGCTCTCTACCAGATAAGGAATTTGCAAATCTTCTAAGTTGCGATGCTAATTCCATTTCTGCTGCGCCTGCACCTGCAACGATTTTTCCTGATCTAATTGCAGAACTAACAACCCCGATTGCATCGTGCAGTGAGCGTTCAATTTCAGCAGCAACATGCTCTGTTCCACCTCTTACTAAGATGGTGACAGATTTTGCTTTTTTGCATTCGCGGACATAAGTCATCATCTCATCGCCAACCTTAACTTCCTCTACAATGCCTGCTTTTCCTAAGTCTTTATCATTAAGATCGTCCAAATTAGTTATTATTTTTGCTGCTGTTGCTCTTGCTAGTTTTTCCATGTCTGACTTTTTTACCCTGCGCACTGCATATATCCCCTTCTTTGCAAGATAATGCTGAGCAACATCATCGATTCCTTTCTGACAGAATACAACATTTGCTCCACTTGCAGCAACCTTCTCCACCATTGCTTTTAGCATCTTCTCTTCTTGTTCTAGAAAAGCCTGCATTTGCTGAGGTGCTGTAATCTGAATCTTAGCGTCTATTTCTGTGTTTTTGATTTCAAGTGCAGAATCTATCAATGCAATCTTTGCTGAATCAACAAATTTAGGCATTCCTGAGTGAACGCGTTCTTTATCAAGGATGATACCTTCAACAAGTTCGGTGTCTTCAACAGAACCGCCCACCTTTTTCTCGATCTTAATGTTATCTGTATCTAATGAGAATTCATCGTCCATTACATCAATAACAGCTTTAACTGCTTTAACAACCAAGGCAGATAGCTCTTCTTTATTTGCTTCTGCAGATCTTCCGTTCATTGCTGTCTGTGCTATTTTTTTTAAAACTGTCTCATCGCCAATCTTAATCTCCTCAGCCATCTTTTCAAGGATTTCGTTGGCTTTCTCAGCTGCAATTCTAAAACCGCGAGCAAGAACAGATGGATGAACCTCCTGATCTAGTAGAGTTTCAGCTTGTTTTAATAGCTCGCCTGCTAAAACAACAGCTGTTGTTGTACCATCACCAACCTCATTTTCTTGTGTTTTGGCGACTTCGACAAGCATCTTTGCTGCTGGGTGTTCTATGTTCATCTCTTCTAGGATGGTGACTCCATCATTTGTGACAGTTACATCGCCAACTGTATCAACTAGCATTTTGTCCATCCCTTTTGGACCTAATGTTGTTCTAACTGTTTCTGCTACTAGCTTAGCTGCAAGAATGTTGTTGCGCTGCGCTGTTCTACCCTGAGAGCGCTGCGTACCTTCTGACATTATAAATATTGGTTGTACTGGTTGATTAGTCATGATTCTCCCCCTCCTATTTAGTAGTTAATATTTTTCTCTTTGGTTTTAATTTTAGGGTTGTATATAAAGATTGTGGTATTTTTTTTAATTTTGTGCTATATAGTAAAAATAAAATTATGGATGTGGTAGCATTGTGTTTTAATTATGCAGTGGTAAAAAAAGAGAAATATTTAAATACTAGTGATTTTAAGTTGTATTTTAAGAATATTAAAATTATATAATAGATATATCATTTATGTTGGTGTGGGCAAATGGTTGAATTTATACTAACCAAAAAAATTAGCAAGCAAGGAGCGCAAAACTTGATCATCATCCCTTCTTTTCTTAGAGATAAACTAAAACCAAAGACTTTGGTAGAAGTAAAAATAAAAATATTAGATAGTGGAGATAAAAATGACAATTAAAGAAACCTTAAAAAAATTGGATAATGGTGAATATAAAAACTCGAGAGAGGTTGTCTTAGGTGGTGTTTCTTATTCTGTTCGAGAGATTCTGATAAAAGCGCCGCTATTAGCAGGGATTAATGTGTACCTTGTTGGTGGAACAGGCGAGGGTAAAACACAGTTAGCTCATGATTTGATTGGGTATCTTGGGGATAATTCTTGTTATATGATGGGAAGACCTGATTTTGAGCCAAGTGAGCTTCTTCGTCAGGTTAGGCTAGATAAGCTCAACAAAGTGAAATCTGACAAAGAACTAGTTGAATTAACACAGAATGTTAAAAAAATATTGTTTTATTCAGACGAAATAAACAGAGCTCCCCCAATCGTTCAAAACTATTTTTTTGATTTTATGGATGGTAAATTTGTGTACAACGGTAAAATTTATTCATTGGGTAGCAGAGGTTATACACTTGGTTATGCTACAGGTAACTTGGGGAATGACGAATATGTGGGGGTTTCTGATTCTGACAGAGCTTTACTCGATAGGATGCATATGATTATTAAATTAGATTATCCAGATTTTTCTACAACCGAACTTGATGATTATGAAATCTTTGGTGGAAAAAAAGATCCGCGAGCTAGTTTGCCAAATATAGTAACAGATATTTCTCAGGAGATTGTTTCTATGCATGATGAATTTAATAAAATAGAGGTTAATTTACTTCTTCCTGTATTAGGTGTTTATTTTCATAAAGGTTTAGATTATCTGGAAAATACTGCAAAGCACAGCAAACGTGCTCTGAATCATCACTGGGCTGAAGCAGAAGGAGTAAGAACAGACAATGATGAAAATAAGATATATCCTTTATCCAAAAGAGCAATTTTTAGTTCAATTTGTTTAACAACTGCTTTAGACCTTATTGCGAGGGAAAAAGGAGAGAAGCCTGACACTACAAGATTATTTCTTGATAGTTTAAGGTTGATTGTGCCTTATTCTGGTGTTATAAATCTTTCTTACATTAACATGGAACATGATGGAGATGTTTACAGCGCTTTTGACTCAATCTTTTCTAGAATTAGGGAAGATATTTCAGAGAGAATTGAATTGCTAGAAGAAGCTTGCATTCTTGCTGAGTCTGGTAGAAAAGATGACAGATTATTTAATAAGATTTCTCCTTATGAGGGAAGGTGGGACTCTGTAAAAAATAGTCTTTCAATGTATGCTGATAAAATGGCAAATAATCCTTCTAAGAAAGGGTTAAAAATAAAGGATTTTTTAGATAAAGCGCATGATTAAAATGAGCAGAGATGAATTATCTGAATATGAAAAAGCAATACTTAGAAGATATCTAAAAAGGAAAAATGAAGACGAAAGTAATAGCAAAAATGAAGATGATGAGAGCAAGAGCAAGAGTACACAAACTTTTGCTGGGAATAAACTGAATAAAGTTTCAGTTAATATTGATGATTTAATAAACTATGGAAAAACTTTTTACAGCAAAGAAAAGAAAGATGGCAAATATATCGGAGTTGCTGTGGCTTTGCAACAAGCATTAGATTTTGCTGGGCCTAATGGTTATGTTGCTACCATGCCAGAGCTTATTGCTGCTAAACTTAAAGCTGATAGTCATGATTTCTGGAAAAAATGGTATGCAGTCCATACTGAAGAAAACATCGGAATAGATAAAAAAGGAAGGTTTTACAGCAGAGGAGAGCCTGTGTTAGTTATTGTTAATGGCGGTGGCATTTTAACTCCAGAGAGAATCAGAAAAGCGTATGACGAAGGCTTGATTAATGGAAGTGCTAAGTATCGTGATGAAGAATTTAATGATCTTCTTGATGGAAAATTGCCTGATGGAACTTCAATTGAATTATACAGGTTTAGAGAAATTAAAAAAGGCATATCAAATCTGCCTCACAGGTTTGGCGTAGTAATGCCTTATTCTATGGCGCAGAACACTAAATCAGATTATCATCAAAAGAAAGAGTTTATGGAAAATCCTTTGGTAATAGCAAGAGCAGGAGGAATTGAATATTTAGATGCTTACTTTGAAAAAGCGAAACGTTTAGAGAACAAAGTTGGGAGTTTGCATTCTTTTTCAGGCAGAGATGCTTCAACTCCTCAGGGCCGTGTGCTCTTCCTCGGTATTAGTTGTGACGGCCTGGGTGGTAGCATTCTCGATAGCGATGCACGTTTCGTCGGGGTGGAGGTGAGGAGCAGCGCGCGAAAATAGATATTGAAAAACCTAAGAAAGCATAGCTTTCTGGGTACCAAAAACCAGAGGTTTTTGAGTATGAATAGCATATTTGCTTTTAAATCAAACAGAACAAGAATGGCTGGTGAGGTTCACCGAGATTTTACTATTACAAAGAATAGAGGTCTGTAAATGAGCAGAGATGAATTATCTGAATATGAAAAAGCAATACTTAGAAGATATCTAAAAAGGAAAAATGAAGACGAAAGTAAGAGCAAAAATGAAGATGATGAGAGCAAGAATACACAAACTTCTGCTGGAAATAAACTGAATAAAGTTTCAGTTAATATTGATGATTTAATAAACTATGGAAAAACTTTTTACAGCGAGGAAATGAAAAGAATAATGCATATCGGAGTTGCTGTGGCTTTGCAACAAGCATTAGACTTTGCTGGGCCTAATGGTTATGTTGCTACAATGCCTGAACTTATTGCTGCTAGACTTAAAGTAGATGAGAATCATGATTTTTGGCAGAATTGGTACACGGTTCATACTGAAGAAAATATTGGAATAGACAGCAAAGGAAGATTTTACAGCAGAGGAGAGCCTATGTTAGTTGTTGTTAATGGCGGTGGCATTTTAACTCCAGAGAGAATTATGAAGGCGTATGACGAAGGGTTGATTAAGGGAAGTGTTAAGTATCATTATGAAGAATTTAATGATCTTCTTGATGGAAAATTGCCTGATGGAACTTCAATTGAATTATACAGGTTTAGAGAAATTAAAAAAGGCATATCAAATCTGCCTCACAGGTTTGGCGTTGTCATGCCTTATTCTATGGCGCAGAATACTAAATCAGGTTATCATAAAAAGAAAGAGTTTATGGAAAATCCTTTGGTAATAGCAAGAGCAGGAGGGATTGAGAACCTAGAATCATATTATGAAATGGCTAAAGCATCAGATGGTGAATTAGGTAATTATCATCCGTTTGAAAGAAGAGATGCTTCGACTCCTCAGGGCCGTGTGCTCTTCCTCGATTATGATTTTTACGGCCTGGATGGCTGCATTCTTTATAACTATGGCCGTTTCGTCGGGGTATGTCGGGGTAGCGAGGTGAGGAGCAAGGGGTCTGTGTAAAATGACGCTTTTAGAACTTCGTAAAAAACTTGAATCAAGAAAAAACCAAATAGGACTAATTGGTATAAGATTAGATCTTTCTGAAAGTCCTGGTAATAGTGTCTCGGCAGCTCTAACATCTGATTGGAAAATAATTTCTATTAAATATGGTAAAAATTTAGACCTAGTTCCTGACTCAGAAACACTTCGATATGTTCGTAAGAGAGATATCGATGACCCAAAACTTAAGCTCAGTTTGGATTTACTTGAGCATGAATCGAGCCACAGAGAAAATCCTTCTGGAACGCGGTTTGGTTGTCCTTATACTGTTGAAATGCACGATATAATCAAAGAAGCTATTCATAAAGTCTTGAGTGTGAAAGGGAAAGCTGGCCTTGAAGATTATGTGACTAATGCTTTTGAGGATATCTTAGACAATGTGAATTGTAGGAAACATACAGATTTTGCTGGACAGGCATTGTTCTGGAATAATCAAGGGTTGGTTAATTCTAAAAATGAAAAATATTCACCATTTTATGAAGCATTTGTACAGATTAATTTGGTTTTGGGTGGATCTGTTAAAGAGTACACACTCTTAAGAAGATTCTATACAAATGATAGGAAAGTTAAAAAAGCAACGAAAGGATTTTTAGATGACATGCGGTCAATATTGGGTGTTGAAAAGCTTGTTAGAATTCACGAAAAACCTGCATTCAAAACTATTTTTACAAGGGATCTTCAACAGAGAGAAAAATTGTGGACAGATTTAGCACATAGTTTTGCTATGCACACTGCTGATTTATTAGAACAAATGCCACCAGAAATGATGTTTGGTTCTAGCGAGAATCCTTTTGATAAAGAAATGCGTCAGCCTAGAGTTAAACAAGAAATCGCCTTCAACAGATATAAAAGAGGTAAAGGACCTGCAGGTCATAGAGATTTACAAGAACAATTGTACGATCTATACAAGAGGATCTCAAAAGAGATACGAGTAGAAACATCATTTTATTCAGAAAGTCAAAAAATCCCCCCTGTTCATTATGGCAAACGGTTTATTAAAAAGGACGAACAAAAATTTAGATATAAAGGTATCGGATTCAAGCAAGACGGATCAATTGGTTTAAGAACAACAAGATATTCTGAGCTGTACCCTGTTTCATATAAGGTTCATCTCAGTAAATTCCCAAAGTTTAAACTTATTCTTATAGACAGATCTTCAAGTATGAAGTATAATTGTGATAACGAATCTGATGTAGGCGATAAATCGTTTATTCCGTGGGGCGATAAAAGCAAATATCACTTTGCATTAAAAGGTTATTTTGGTATCGATAACTTTCTTGAAAGACAAGGTATAAGCAACTATGTACAGAATTGTGTACTTGGGTTTTCGGGCGAAAATGCGATAAGAGGTAAATCAAAAAAAGTTGCAAAAGCATTGCTTACAATGCCTTCAGGAGGAACATCGTTTGATATAGATCGTCTAGAAAGTGAACTTTCAGATGAAAATTTTGTTCTTTCGATTTCTGATGGCGAATTTGAGCTTACTGAGGATATAAAAAAAAGGCTTGAACAAAAAATTAAACAAGTAAAAGTTGATTATGCACACATCCAAATTGGAGAAGACACAGATTTTTCTAGCTACCTAAAAAAAATAGACGTACCTGTGTTTAAAGTGAGGGGTGATGATGACTTAGCAAAAACAATGATATCTTTTGTCTCAAGCTATTACAGAAGAATAGAGGTCTGTAAATGAGCAGAGATGAATTATCTGAATATGAAAAAGCAATACTTAGAAGATATCTAAAAAAGAAAAATGAAGACGAAAGTAAGAGCAAAAATGAAGATGATGAGAGTAAGAGTACACAAACTTCTGCTGGGGATAAACTAAATAAAGTTTCAGTTAATATTGATGATTTAATAAACTATGGAAAAACTTTTTACAGCGAGGAAAAGAAAGGAAAAATGCATATCGGAGTTGCTGTGGCTTTGCAACAAGCATTAGATTTTGCTGGGCCTAATGGTTATGTTGCTACCATGCCAGAGCTTATTGCTGCTAAACTTAAAGTAGATGAGAGTCATGATTTTTGGCAGAATTGGTACACGGTTCATACTGAAGAAAATATTGGAATAGACAGCAAAGGAAGATTTTACAGTAGAGGAGAACCTGTGTTAGTTGTTGTTAATGGCGGTGGAATTTTAACTCCTGAGAGAATTATGAGGGCTTATGACGAAGGGTCGATTAGCAGCGCAAAATACCACCAGAGAGAGTTTGATGATCTTTTAGATGGAAAATTGCCTGATGGAACTTCAATTGAATTATACAGGTTTAGAGAAATTAAAAAAGGCATATCAAATCTGCCTCACAGGTTTGGCATTGTTATGCCTTATTCTATGGCGCAGAACACTAAATCAGGTTTTCATCAAAAGAAAGAGTTTATGGAGAATCCATTGGTAATAGCAAGAGCAGGAGGAATTGAGAACATAGAATCATATTATGAAATGGCTAAAGCACCAGATGGTAACTTAAGTAATTACCATCCGTTTAAAAGAAGAGATGCTTCAACTCCTCACGGCTGTGTGCTTTTCCTCGATAGTAGTTATAACGGCCTGGTTGACCTAAATCTTTATGGGGAGGCCCGTTTCGTCGGGGTAGCAAGGTGAGCAACGCGATAATAGCTTCTGAAGCAAAATTTTCCAATAGGTTTTTATATAACTTCTATTTATGAATTTATTAAATAAATTTTTCAGCTATTTATCCTCTAAATGAGGCTGTGTATAAAGTTAAGCTGTACCTAAAAAATATCTGAAAGGTTCTTGGTTAACATGACCATCACAAGCGAAAAAAAATTCATCACTGGTATAATTGGAGAAAATCCTTCAACATATAGTAAATCGAGAATAATGTGGAACTTTTGTTTTGCAGTTCTTGGGATAGATGCAGAATATATACCCTGGGATATAAATAAAGAAGAACTTGAAGAGTTTATAAAAGAACTAACAAAAAACAAAAAAGTGCGAGGCTTCAACATTACAAACCCTTACAAGGTCGAAGCTGCTAAATTTTTTAAAGATAGCTTAGACGATGCTGCAAAAGCTATCGGGGGTATTAACACTGTAGTCATGAGAAATGGAGTGAAAGCATATTCAACAGATGGCTATGGAGCAATAACATGTATCACTGAGAAAAGTATAAATGTAGAAGGCAAACATCTACTAGTTATAGGTGCTGGAGGTGCAGGAGTAGCTGTCGCTGTCGAAGCAGTCAAACAGGGTGCTAAGGTTTCTGTTGCAAACAGAACACACAAAAAAGCTGTTGATTTGCAAACAAGGATCAAGCAGTTTCTAGGACAAAATATAAACGCGATTCCTCTTTATGAGGATAGTAATCTATCTACTGAATTCAATGACGCATTCAGAAATGCAGACATAATCGTTAACACTGTTGACTACGAGAAGAAGAAAGGAGAACCTCTATTTCCCGAATCTATGTATAAAAACTTAACAGGAAATGTTGTTTTTATGGATGCTGTGTATGGCCATAAAAGCTTCATTCTGGAGTTTGCAGACAAATATGGTCATATTGCAATTCCAGGAGAAAACATGCTTGTACACCAAGCAGTTCTTGGATTCCATTATATGTTTGATACTGAAGTGGAGACTGTAGAGAAGTTAATGAAGTATGCTATAAAAAGATTTGAGTTCAACGCAGCAAATAAAGAGATTGAAGATGAAGCTGCTCGTTATAAATCAGGATCTGCTTAAATTTTTGGCAAGCTTCGCAGCATTTTTCTACTTAAATCGTTAAAAGTGCTATTCCTAACCTTTTCTAAAAGTAGATTTGCGCACACTAGTTCTTTGCAAGGTCCAGTTTTTTGACTTTTTGTTTGAGAATCAATAAGAAAACCTGATTCATCTTCAAGTGTGTGGTCTAAATCGGCAACGATGCTATGATATTTTGGGACTGTCTTGGCGATTTATTTTGCATTTCTAACAAAAGATGGATTCTGTTATATAATTACTGTTATTAATAATTTATATTTATTGTTTTATTATACCAAAAACTATATTAAACAAATAAATTTGAAAAATAATAATGATAATAACGATTGCGGGGAAGCCTGGTAGTGGTAAAAGTACTGTCGGTAGGATGATTGCTAAGAAGCTAGGTTATAAGTTTTATTCTACAGGAGATCTTCGCGGGAAGATTGCAATGGATCTTGGCATGACCATAGACGAGTTGAATGAGATTGGTGTAAAAGAGGATTGGACAGACAAACTTATTGATGCCAAGACCGAAAAGATCGGCAAAGAAAAAGATAACTTTGTGATTGACTCATGGATGGCGTGGCATTTTATCCCAAAATCAGTAAAGATCTACCTTGATGTTGATCCAAGAATTGGTGCAGAACGTATTTTTAGAGAACAAAGACCTGATGAAGAGAAAAAAGAAACAGTAGAAGAAGTAATGGAAACTATTCAGAAGAGGCTAAAGGATAGTGCAGCGCGTTATAAGAAATATTATGGTGTCGATATTCTAGACCTGACAAATTTTGACCTTGTGATCGATACATCTGCGATTACGGCTGAAGAGGTTACTGAGAAAATTCTAAGATTCATAAAAAAATTTCAAATTAAACCATGATAAATTATGTTGGTAATTTGATGTCTGTTGATACTGTTGATATATACTTAGTTATGACTTAGTTATGTTGATATTCTTAGTATAATTAATTGATAGATGTTCTGGTTAGGTAATTTTTGAGGTAATTGTTTTGATGATAATTGTTTTGAAAATAATAATATTTATAAATCCACTATAATAATTCTAATCCACGGAGGTTTTTAATGGTTATCAAAGATAAAGACTTTATAGAGATCGAGTACACAGGGAGCTATAAGGCAGACGGTACTGTGTTTGACACAACAGATAAAAAAATAGCACAAGAAGAAGACATCTATAATGAGAATGCAACTTATGGCCCTAAAATAGTTTGCATTGGTGAAAAAAACATAATCAAGGGAATAGACGATTTTCTAAAAGGTAAAGAACCTGGAATCTATGAACTAGATGTTAAGCCTGAAGATGCATTTGGTAAAAAAGATCCAAAACTTTTGAAGATTGTGCCGACAAAGGCTTTTACAAGCAATGAGATAAAACCATTCCCTGGACTGCAGGTTAACATAGACGGAATGATTGGTGTTATCAAAACGGTTTCTGGCGGAAGGACAATTGTAGACTTTAATCATCCTTTAGCAGGACACGAGCTTCACTATAAGATTAAGGTAAACAAGATTATTGAAGATGACGATCTGAAACTAAAAACTTGCTTACAGGTGATGCTCGGTGAGAAAGAGCCTAGATACGAGAATAAGGACGGGATTGTAGAAGTCAGGTTCAAGCAAGAGATGCCTGCAGAAGCAAGCAAACTAATTGCAGATAAAATAAAATCTTTAGTTCCTTCTGTTAAAGATGTCAAGTTTGTAAAAGGATAAAACTATAAAACTAGAAATTGTTGAAATAGTTATTCTATCATTAAAAATATAATTAAAAATATATTTAATTATATTAAAACATATATTACATAGATAAAACAGAGATTAAAACACTTAAATTTTTAATCACTTGTGAGTTGAAATAAATACAAAAGAGTAAGAACGCTAGTTCACTATTTTAGAATAGATAAATATATAAATGAGTGTTATATTTTAAATTTAAGCCTTTTTAAAAAAAGCGAGGGATAGTTAAAATGGAGTATGATGATTATTCTGATGAACAAAGTAATCAAGAAACTTATTCTCATTCTGAACCAGAAGAAATAAAATCGCAGGTTGTCAATCAATCAACAACAGATGTTGATGCTGAGCTAGAAAGCATGCTTGCAAAACAACGTGCTAGTATAAAAGTGGTTGGCACCGGAGGTGGTGGCAATAACACAATCAATAGAATAACCGAAATTGGGATTGAAGGAGCAGAAACTATCGCTATCAATACTGATGCACAGGACTTGTTGTATACAACATCTGATAAGAAAATCATGATTGGTAGAGAGACAACGCGAGGCATGGGTGCTGGCTCGATGCCAAAGCTAGGCGAAGAGGCTGCTAAGGAGTCTGAGCTTGAGATTAAAAAAGCAATAACTGGAGCAGACATGGTTTTTATTACATGTGGTCTTGGTGGAGGGACTGGAACAGGATCAGCGCCTATAATTGCAGAGATATCTAAAAAAACAGGCGCATTAACAGTAGCGATCGTAACAATGCCATTTGCAATGGAAGGTAACAGAAGATATGAAAATGCTGTTTTCGGTTTAGAACGCTTAGAGAAAATTGTTGACACATTGATCGTTATACCTAACGATAAACTATTAGAGCTAGCACCTGATCTACCATTGCACACCGCGTTCAAGGTTGCAGATGAAATTTTGACAAATGCTGTTAAAGGGATTGCTGAATTAATCACAAAAGCAGGGCTAGTTAATCTAGATTTTGCAGATATCAAAGCAGTGATGAATGATGGTGGTGTTGCTTTAATTGGGATGGGTGAAAGCGACAGTGAAAATAGAGCAGACGAAGCTGTTGAAAAAGCCATTAATAACCCTCTGCTGGATGTTGATATTTCTGGCGCATCTGGTGCGTTGATTAATATTGTTGGTGGAGAAGATATGACTCTTGAGGAAGCCAAGAGAGTTGTTGAGATTGTTGCTGAACGCCTAGATGAAGATGCGCGTGTTATCTGGGGTGCATTGATTTCTGAAGATATGGCAAAAACGATAAGGGTTATGCTGATTGTGACAGGGGTTAGGAGTGCACAAATTCTAGGGAAAAAAGATAGAAGTAAAGAAAAAATTAAAGAAATTGAGGACGAACTAGGGATTGAGTTTGTTGAGTAAGTTTTAAATAATAAGAATAACTACTTTTCTTTTATAATGATATACACTCCGTCAGAACACCCCTCGCAAGCATTTATTTTGATAACATTAATTGTTATTGCTGGAATACTTGGGACATTGCTGTGGAGCGTATATTTCTTGATTGTTGCGCTTTTGTTTTGGGTGCAATATACTGCGATTCTATCGTATCTGCAGTTTAGAAAAAAAAGAAGGTTTCCATACAAAGGATTCACGCAGATATTGCTGCATCCACAGGTCAGGTTTTTTGTGTTTGAGTTTCTAGCTGTTCTTGGTATTGGGACTTACTTTGTTTTTAGAATGCCTTATGTTGGTATAGTCGCTCTTGCAGCTTGGTGGCTTTTCTCCTTGAATTTCTATCGCTATTATGAAGAGTTTAAAATATACGAATAATAAAAGGAAAAAAAAAGAAAAAAAAGAAAAGCTTTATAAATAAATAATTAAATCTCTACTGTACCTGATTCTCTATTCTAATAGGGAACAGTTGAAAACATAAAACCTTAAAACAATAAAACATTCAAAAAGAATAAATAAGATTGTTAATAACAAAGATAAAAAGAACCAAAAGACAAAAATAAGAATCATCTGGGCTAAAGCCTGAAGATAGCCTTAAAGTAATAAAACATCAAAATGGAACAAGTGAAAAAAACTTTGTGGAAAAGGTTTGGAGCATTTACTAGGGAATGCTGGCGCGTTTTAAGAGTTACAAAAAGACCAGACTGGCTAGAGTTTAAGACAATTGTTCAGGTGGCTGGTTTGGGAATGCTGATAATAGGCGCAATTGGCTTCATACTACAGATGATTAAGATAGTGTTCTTTGTAAAAGGGGGAATATAATGACAGAACCACAAATCTATGCTGTCAGGACAACTGCTAATAGAGAAGATCAAGTTATGGACTTCATGAGCTCTAATATCGTAAAGAAAAAGCTCAAAGTTTACGCGATAGTAAGACCGCATGGAATGCGCGGTTATATATTTGTTGAGGCTGAAACTAGATCAGATGCAGAGCAAGCAGCATTCAACATCCCTTATGCTCGCGGATTGCTGCCTAATGTTGTTGATTTTGAAGAGATCAGTCATATGCTTGAAGAAGTCAAGATTGCAATGACTATCAAGAAAAATGATATTGTTGAAATCATATCAGGACCATTTAAACGGGAGAAAGCAAAGATAACCAGGATTGATAAAACAAAAGAGGAGGTTGTTGTTGAACTTTTGGAAGCAGCAGTGCCTATCCCTATCACATTAAAGATGGATGCTGTTAGAGTTATAAGGAGAGAAGGAGAAAAACCCACAGATGAAGATTAAAAATCAGCATTATAGGTTCAAAAGAATTACGATTCAAATTATGAGGTAGATAACATGACCAAAGAAACGGTCGAAGCTCTCATTAATGGTGGCCAGGCTTCTGCAGCCCCACCATTGGGCCCCGCTTTTTAGTTTCTAGGCGAGAGGGCCTCTGGGAGTCAACATCGGCCAAGTTGTAGCTGAAATAAATAAAAAGACAGCTGATTTCAAAGGAATGCAGGTGCCAGTTAAGGTTACTGTTGACACTGAAACAAAAAAGTTTGAAATTTCTGTTGGAACACCACCTGCAACTGCATTGATCAAGAAAGAAGCTGGAATAGAAAAAGCAGCGTCAAATCCTAAAGAAGAAGTTGTCGCTGATCTTGCTATTGAGCAGGTTATTAAGATTGCAAAGATGAAAGAGGATGTTCTACTTGGTAGAGATAATGTTGCCAAGGTAAAAGAGATAATTGGCACATGCCAGAGCATGGGTGTGATGGTCGAGGGCAAGCCTGCTTCTGAAATATTGAAAGATATTGAAGCAGGAAAATTTAAGAGAGAGATTGAAGCTGGCAAAACTGAGTTAACAGAAGAAGAAAAAAAGGAGCTAGAAGAAGAAAAGAAAAAACTCGCAGAGGAATTAAAAGCTAAACGCGAACAGTATGTTGCCATGGCAAAAGACATAATGAAACAAATGGAAGGTAAGGAAGAAAGAGAATTAAAGAAAAAAATGATGGAAGCAAAAATTCCTTTGACAATTATTAATGAATTGGTTGGTGCTGGTGAAAAGAAGTCTGAAGCTGGAGAAAAAAAATAATTATCTGCGTGAGTAATAAAAATTTTAAAAATATTAATAAAACAAATTAATCCAAATTATAAGCGATTTATAATTTATACAATTATACAAATATTTTAGAAAAAAAATTTGGTTCTTTAGAAACTTTTGTTCTTTGAAAATAAAAAAAAGGATTGAAAATAAAAAAAAGGAGAAAAGGCTACAAAAATAGATAAATTATTTTGACAGGTTTTTATATCTAACATACTTCACATTCATATGGTCTAATAACTGGACAATCTTTTTTTTGTGGGGTCCTAGCCCCTTCCAATCAAGTATAACCAGATCGACTTTTTCCATAGTCTTGTTAATGGCTTGATTAAGCAGATCGTTGTTTAAATATCCTAACATGTGCTTTGCGCAAATATGACTCACTGCATATTCGGTTTTTAACATCACTTTAGTCACAACTTGGTTATAATGGCCACCACCTAAAACTATTGCAGTTTTATATTTAGGGATGTTTCCAGAAAACATACTTGTTATGGTTCTGGCTATGATCTCACCAGCTTTTTTGTTTGTCCACTGCTTTTCAGTGCTGCCTATTTCAATAAACATAACAGGTTTTTCAAGATATGGACCATGATGGGTTTGCTCTAAAGTAACTTCAAACTCTGTGTTTTTCCCAAGCTCGTTTAGTTTCAGCAATGCTAATTTAAGATATGTAGCAGGGGCTATGCAAAGCTGATACGGCCTTCCGCCATGGCTATTGTCGTCACTCCAGTTACCTGGCGAATGTACTGATAAAGAGGGTACTTCTTGCTTTGATCTATGCTTTGTTGCAAAAACAAATAAGTCTGCTTCTATTTCTTTATCAATATCTTCATTATAGATAGACTCCTTTTCTAGAGTGTAGATTTTTAATGTGCTGCTGTAAAGTTGTTTTTCAAACACTCTTTCTCCATGAAATGTTTCATCTGTTTCTTTAAATTCAAGAAGTAAATGCTCCTTTATATTCATTCCTGCTTTATCTGGCTTACAGCAGATTATTGCGATTTTCATTTTAATTCAAATTTAATTTAGATATATAAATATAATCAAATAAAAAAAAGAAAAAATATTCACCTTTCATTGCTGTTTATATTTACCTTTTAACTAGGTAATAGATTGTGTATAGACCTGCTACACCAAATATGATGTTCAATATCTTTAACACTACTGGTACGCTAGAAAAAATTGCACCAAGAATGTTATAATTAGCGACACCAGCTATACCTAGATTCACGCCTGCAATGATAAGCAGAATCAAGGCAATAAGATCCAAAATCTTTGTGTCCATTATAAATCACCTCTTAATTTTTTCATAGATAATTAGATGTCATTTATATATCTTTCTGATGTTTTAAGGGGATTGAGGGATGGCTAGATTTTTATAGTTGATATAGCTAGTTTTTTATAGTTGATACAAAATGCTATTTTCATGAAATACACAGAAGCTGATCTTTGTCAGCTTGGCCAAGGATGCTTTGGCTGCTGTGGTCGCAACTATAAAAGTAAGAAAGAGATAGAGAAAGCCTTAGTTGAAAATATTAGTGATTTTCATAAAATTGTGAAAAATGGTACAATCGAAGAACTTAAGAGGTTTAGAGACAGACATGATAAAAACGATCTTCATGCATGCGGTATTTGCTATAACTTGATTATAATCAATGGCAAGCTTGGTTGTCCTCTACATCCTAAGGTCTGCGGACAAGAGTTAAGGGAAGATCATTGTGATATTCTGCATCTATGCAGAGCTGCAAAGATGTTTTCAATGTTTGATGACGATAAAAAAGCTGAATTTATTGAGTTTCTTCTTAAGAAAAAGTTAGATTGGTATGAGTTTTCAATGGGGATGGATAATGATAACTTATTGAAAGAGTTCTTAAGAGAAAATAAAAATAAAATAAATAATAATAAATGAAAGAATTTCTTAAGAGAGAATAAAA
>Ga0180301_10001142_pt1 | contig 20771 bp, 30 predicted proteins | sample GuaBasSediGuay16_FD_121797 | JGI IMG/M metagenome (GOLD analysis project Ga0180301, IMG submission 121797) | Subseafloor sediment microbial communities from Guaymas Basin, Gulf of California, Mexico - Guay16, Core 4569-2, 12-15 cm | ecosystem: Environmental > Aquatic > Marine > Hydrothermal...
GGAGAAGAAGACCCGTTAACTGGTGTAGCCGAGAACGTTATTGTCGGACAAACGATACCTATAGGTACAGGCATAGTAGAAATATTCATGACTCCTAGAAGGACGGAAGAAATCGAGGAGAAGTGATATCCATGGCTAGTGTAACAGATATAACTAGAGCTCTCCAAATGGCTATTAAAACTGGACAAGTCATATTAGGAACTAGGAGAACAAAGAAAATGGTGCTTCACGGCAAAGCTAAGTTAGTTATTGTAGCAGCTAACGCTCCTCCAGAAGTGAAAATAGATTTAAAATACTATGCTAAGCTATCAAATATACCGGTATACATATTTCCAGGCACTAATATAGAGCTAGGAACTCTAGCTGGTAAACCCTTTGGAGCGGCCGTTATGGCTATAGTGGATCCTGGTCAATCTAATATCCTAGAGCTTGTAAAAGAGGCTAATGAAGAGGCTAAGAAAGAATGAACTCGGGAATAAACAATAAGCCACAGATAAAACTTACAGCAGAAGAATTTAGATATATAGCACTATTACATGAGCTAACGAATGTATTTGTAAGAGACTGTATAGTAGACAGCGATAACAATAGGATCATATATCTGGTTGATCCAAGAGATATAGGCAGAGCTATTGGACCTAGGGGAGTTAATGTGCAAAGACTGCGAAAGCTTCTTAATAGGGATATAGAGATCGTTGGGTATAGCGATAGCCTAGAGGAACAGGTTAAATACGCATTAGCGCCTGCAAAGGTCAGAGAGGTCAGATTAGTCAATAGACCTGGAGGAAAACGAGTAATATATGCATCGGTAGATCCAAGTGATAAGGGTATAGCCATCGGTAAGAACGGAAGAAACGTGGCGAGAGCTACACTTATTCTAAAAAGGTATTTTGGCATAGACAGCGTTATAATAGTATAACTATGTATTGTCTACCTAAGCTTTAATAGGCAAAAGTAAAGTTTATAATCAGGGGTCGAGTGATTAATGCGAGGGGGTTAATATGGCTGGTAAAAAAGCGCCAAACGGTTTATTTGCTGCTAGGAAGCTGAGGAAAAAGAGGTTGAAATTCAGGTGGAGTCAGAGAGAGTTTAAGATCAGGATGCTTGGATTAAAGAGGAAGTATGACCCATTAGAAGGAGCCCCCATGGCACGAGGTATAGTATTGGAGAAAGTAGGTGTAGAAGCCCGACAGCCAAACTCAGCTGTTCGTAAGTGTGTCCGCGTACAGCTCATTAAAAACGGTAAAGTAGTAACAGCTTTTGTACCATTCGATGGTGGCATCAACTATATAGATGAACACGACGAAGTAGTAATAGAGGGAATCGGCGGCCCGCGTGGTAGGTCTATGGGCGATATCCCCGGTGTTAGGTATAAGGTTATAATAGTTAATGGCGTATCATTAAAAGCCCTGTACTTAGGTAAGAGACAGAAACCTGTGAGATGAGGACACCAAAAGTTATTCCTCAAAACTATCCTCTAATCCAAAGTCTTCTGATCCACTGTATTCTAAGTAGTTATACCAGATTTCTTGCTGGTCAACAAGATCTTTTCTCACATAGATGGGTTTGTTCACCAGCTTAGCTAAGAATATTGCATGGCTTGGAACCATTCTACGCTTTATCACTATGTCTCCATCGCTAAATTCTACTATAGCTATATATATGCCGGATCTCATGTCTATGCTATCAATTACTACGCGTTTTAGATGCTTACTTATGTTGTTTAGTACTTCGGGCATACTCAGCAATATATCAACTAGCCTTTCACGGTTATCGCCTAGATCTTCGCCATTAAGCCTTTTAAGCGAAATAACTATATCTGGAGGTACTCTTTCAAGCCTAAATATGCGGCTATCTTCTAGTATACAAGTTATCCGTGTATCTACTATAGATAGCGATGCCCTCTTATACACGATCTCCCTTGGTATGATCTCACCACGGACTTCCTTAACCAGAATTAATTCATCGCTCAAGAATATCCCATCCCGTCACATTTATGGCTATGTAAACTAATCAGTACAGCTCCTTATTTACCCTATTACTCCAGCATTCTATTAAAGCTACTAGTTAATAGGTAGATTTATATTTCTCCTTACGCGATTCACTATATAGCCCGAAGAAGCCGAGGGGTATGTAGAGCTTTGAGCGAGGATAGCGTGATTGTCAGAGTGAGTGAAATAAAATTGTTCGGTAAATGGGATTATAACAACATAATTGTAAGAGACCCTGGCTTAAAAAGGTATATCTGTCTAAAACCAGTTTTCCTGCCTCATACTGGTGGTAGGCATGAGCATAGAAGATTTGGTAAGGCTGAAGTACCAGTTGTGGAGAGATTAATCAATAAACTCATGAGACCAGGGAGAAACGCTGGAAAAAAGCACCTCACATATAATATCGTAAAGAAGGCATTCGACCTCATTTACTTGAAGACCGGTAAAAACCCCTTGCAGGTATTAGTTAGAGCAATAGAGAATGCAGCGCCTCGAGAAGAAACTACTAGGATTATGTATGGTGGAATAGTGTATCATGTAGCAGTAGACGTTTCTCCGCAGAGAAGAGTCGATCTTGCACTCAAGCACTTAACAGAAGGAGCTAGAATGAAGGCCTTTAACAATCCAATACCAATAGAAGAAGCTCTAGCCGAGGAAATTATGCTAGCCGCTAATAACGATCCAAAAAGCTATGCTATACAGAGAAAAGAAGAAATAGAACGTATAGCTCTAAGCAGTAGGTAAGGTTAGGTCATTTGGGCTAAAACTCTTAAAGAGCACCTACTTGGAGACTTTATAAGCTACACCAACTACTGGTTTTCTCTATAATAGAACCTTGTTATAGTGTATATCTAAACGCTAGCTTTATATACATCCTAGCTAGATTTATAATCCCCCAGGGTCTAACTGGTAAAGTATAAATTGAAGTCCATGGCTAAATAACTAGTGCTCAGGAGGTTGGTAAAGGTGAGTACGCTACAAAAGCCCCACCTAAACCTAGTTATAATAGGACATGTAGATCACGGTAAGAGTACGTTAGTAGGACATATACTGTTCAGGCTAGGAATTATAGACCAAAAAACTATACAAGTAATCGAAGAAGAGGCTAAGAAAAAGGGAAAGGAGAGCTTTAAGTTCGCATGGCTACTCGACAAGCTTAAGGAAGAGAGAGAGCGAGGAGTTACAATAGCTCTATCTTACATGAAGTTCGAGACTAAGAAGTACTTCTTCACAATAATCGATGCGCCCGGGCACAGAGACTTCGTTAAAAACATGATTACCGGGGCAAGCCAAGCTGACGCCGCTGTTTTAGTCGTTAGCGCTAGAAAAGGAGAATTTGAAGCTGGTATGAGCCCCGAAGGCCAGACAAGAGAGCACACGATTCTAGCAAAAACTATGGGTATTAACCAAGTAATAGTAGCAATAAACAAAATGGATGCTACAGAACCTCCATGGAGCAAAGAGAGGTATCAACAAATAAAGGAGGTATTGGGCAAGTTCCTGAAGAGCTTAGGCTACGATATAAGTAAAATACCATTTATACCGGTATCTGCTTGGACAGGGGATAATTTAATTGAGAGATCGCCAAACATGCCATGGTATGATGGTCCGACATTTGTCGAAGCTCTCGACATGCTAGAACCTCCATCAAAACCTGTTGACAAACCGCTAAGGATTCCAATACAGGATGTCTACTCTATTTCAGGTGTAGGCACAGTCCCTGTAGGTAGAGTAGAGACGGGGGTGCTTAAGGTCGGAGATAGAATAGTGTTCATGCCTCCAGCCAAAGTAGGCGAAGTACGTAGTATCGAAACGCACCATATGAGGATCGAGAAGGCTGAACCTGGAGATAATATAGGGTTTAATGTACGTGGAATCGAGAAAAGAGATCTAAAGAGAGGAGATGTTGCTGGACACCTAGATTCACCACCAACCGTTGTCGAGGAGTTCACAGCCCGTGTATTCGTGATATGGCATCCTACGGCGATAACTATCGGCTACACACCAGTAGTACATATACACACAGCTAGTGTTGCTTGCAGAATAACAGAGATACTGGCAAAACTAGACCCTAGAACTGGTAAAGTTATTGAGAAAAAACCGCAGTTCCTCAAGCAAGGCGATGCTGCTATTGTAAAGTTTAAACCAATAAAGCCGCTCGTTGTCGAGAAGTACAGTGACTTTCCACCACTCGGAAGATTTGCTATGAGAGATATGGGTAAGACTATAGGAATAGGAGTTGTCACGGAAGTAAAGCCAATGGAGATAAAGATCGGTAGGTAAGATATTTAGGGGTTTAATCAATACATCATAGAATTACCCAGTAATCTTCAGCATGGCGCTAGGGTAGTAAATGATGTCAATTACACGGATGGTGAAGATAAAGATCTGGAGCACTAACGTAGAGTCATTAAACGAGTTCATGAATAAAATAGTTGATATAGTAAAGAAGACTGGAGTAAATATGAGAGGACCTATACCGTTGCCTACTAAGAGATTAGTTGTTAGAACGATGAAGTTACCTCATGGTGAAGGAAAGAAAAAGTGGGAAAAATGGGAAATGAGAATACACAAAAGACTGCTATACATAGCAACAGATGAACGTGTAATGAAGCAACTAATTAGAGTTAGGTTACCACCAGATATATGGATGGAAATAGAGCTCTAACCAGTATCTGGTTAACCGCATACCATCTTAACTCCTCAATATAATAACTATTTTCTCTCCGAGTTCTTAGTTCCTAAAAGTTAATACCTTTCTCAACAAACATATTATACTCTAGAGAGCCGGGGTGCCCGAGCGGTCTAAGGGGCTGGCCTGGAGAGCCAGTGCCCCGTGTGGGGCGCGCGGGTTCGAATCCCGCCCCCGGCGCTACATACCTTAATTCAATTCATACGTTTCTTATAATCGCTAATGCCCTCATATAACGCACATAGACGGAGCTACTAAGTATCCTATTTTCCTAACATAGCTACAGAAAACGTATTTAGGTAAATTTATAATAGGGGTTTCTACATGGTATTTGTAAGAACTCCATAGATACAAACAACTAGATATGGCTAGGGATAGGGGTTGGAGCGAAGCTTCAGATACATAGTAAGAATAGCGGCTACTGACGTAGACGGTGATCTGAAAACTATATATGGACTAGCCGAGGTAAAGGGTGTAGGAATAAGCCTAGCTAATGCTGTATGTAGAGTGTTAGGTCTAGATCCTGATATGAAGATCGGTTATTTAACGGATGAAGAGATCCAGAAAATAGAGAGCGTAATAGCTAATCCGGCGAAATATGGTATCCCTGAATGGATGCTTAATCGTAGAAAGGACTATGCAACTGGTCAGAACATACATTTAGTCGGTGCTGACTTGATCTACTATGTTAGACAAGATATTGAACGAGAAAAGAAAATTAAGAGCTGGCGTGGAGTAAGACATGCACTTGGGCTTAAAGTTAGAGGACAGAGAACACGTACCACTGGAAGAACTGGTATAACAGTTGGTGTGAAGAAGAGGAGAAAGTAGGTGATCTAATAGTGGGTGATCCTAAAAAACCGCGTAAAAAGTGGGAAGGCCCGCGTCACCCATGGCGTAAGGAGGTTCTCGCTGAAGAACTGCAACTACTCGGTACTTATGGTCTAAGGAACAAAAGAGAATTATGGAGGGCAAAAACCATTGTAAGAAAGATCAGACACCAAGCTAGAGCACTTTTAGCTATGCCTAAAGAGCAGCGTGAAAGCATTGAAAAAGCTTTGCTAAATAGATTGTACAAAATGGGGTTAATAAACGAGGGCTCTACGCTAGAGAACGTTCTCGATCTACGCGTCGAAGACCTCCTTGAGAGAAGACTACAAACTATAGTCTATAGAAAGGGTCTTGCACGTACAATATACCAGGCAAGACAGCTAATAGTTCATGGACATATAGCTATAGCTGGCCGTAGAGTAACTTCGCCTGGTTACATAGTTTCGCGTGAGGAGGAAGAATTAATAGATTATGCACCTACTAGTCCCTTCAAAGAAAAACCTCCTGTAGTAGAGAGAATTGAAGAGGGCAGCGCGTAATGGCTTTCTCCGCGCGAGAACTAAAATGGGGTATAGCCCACATATACAGTAGCCTAAATAATACTATAGTGCACATAACAGATCTAACGGGTGCAGAAACCGTCAGCCGATGGAGCGGTGGAATGGTTGTTAAAGCTGATCGTGAAAAGCCAAGTCCCTATGCCGCAATGCTTGCAGCTAGTAGAGCGTCTTCGGAAGCTATGGACAAAGGCGTAATGGCTTTGCACATAAAGGTTAGAGCGCCTGGAGGCCATGGGCCTAAGACTCCTGGACCCGGTGCACAAGCCGCTATACGTACACTTGCAAGAGCCGGGTTTATCATTGGAAGAATAGAAGATGTAACCCCCATACCCCACGACTCAACGCGTAGACCAGGCGGTAGAAGGGGGAGAAGAGTATAACATAGAGGTATCGGTGAATACTTCATGGAGATTAAAGTATTGGAACATGTGCCAAATAGAATACAGATTCTCGTCAAAGGCATGCCCCTACACGTTATAAATTCTATACGTAGAGCTGTTTTAGCTGAAGTCCCAACGATGGCTATAGATTACGTGGTATTTACTGTGAATAGCTCAGTATTCTACGACGAGTATATAGCTCATAGGCTAGGCTTAATACCACTTACCAGCAAAGCTGCCCTTGGAAAGTATAAATCCCCCGAGGAATGCGCTGAAGCGGGAGAGCGAGGTATTTTTTCAGAAGATTGTTTCGTGAAATTTGAGTTAGAGGGAAAGGGGGAGCCCGGAAAGATCGTTACTCTGTATAGCGGTGATCTAAAAACTTCCGATCCAGACGTTAAACCCGTATATGACAGAATACCCGTGCTAGCACTTACTGGTGATCAAGAGGTAAGGCTTGAAGCATACGCTAGGCTTGGACGTGGAAAAGAGCATGCAAAATGGTCTCCAGCCTCTGTTGCAACACATAAGTATGTAGCCGAGATTACTATTCGAGAAGAGCTATGTAAAGGAGCAGAGTGCGGTAGATGCATAGAGGTGTGTCCACGCGGAGTCTTCAAAATCATGGATGGAAAGGTTATAGTGTCAGAGGATAAAATTCTGCAGTGCACGCTTTGCAGAGTATGTGAAGAGAATTGTCCTAGCAAGGCTATAAAGGTTAAATGGCGCGATAACGAATATATTATGTCCATCGAGTCTACTGGCGCTTTACCAGTTAAGACTATATTGCTTGAAGCAGTCAAGGAACTGAGCAAAAAAATGAATGAATTCATCAAAGCTTTAGAGGAAAGAGGTGTTATAAAGTGAGACGCACAGGACCTACAAATATTGTTTTAAGGAAGACTATTAGAGCTCTATACAAAATAGCATGTGAACAGCGAGCTAACATTTGGAGAGCAGTGGCTGAAGAGCTAGAGAGACCCCATAGAAGGAGGAGAGCAGTAAATATAAGCAGAATTAATAGATACACTGAGCCCGGGGACACAGTAGTAGTGCCCGGAAAGGTTCTGGGTGCAGGGAGGCTTGAACACCCAGTAACTATAGCTGCCATTGGATTTAGCAGAACAGCTCTCGAGAAAATAAAGGCTGTGGGAGGGCAAGCACTCCATATTCTAGAACTTGCAAGTAAGAATCCTAGAGGTAGCAATGTAAAAATCATAGGGTGAGAGAATGAGTAACGAGAAGATATTATACGTCGATGCTACTAATCAGATCCTAGGTAGACTAGCCAGCATCTTAGCTAAGAAGCTACTTGAAGGATATAGGATATACGTTGTTAATGCTGAAAAAGCTGTTATAAGCGGAGAAAGAAGGAGGATAATTGAAGGATATAAGCTTGTATTCAAAGTATCAACGCACTATAATCCATACAAAACCGGGATAAGAAGACCTAGAGCCCCACATAACATTCTAAAACGAACCGTTCGCGGAATGCTACCAATAAACAAACCCCGTGGAAGGAATGCTTATAAGAGGTTAAGGGTTTACATAGGTGTACCAAACGAACTAAGAAATAAAAAATTCATTAAATTCCAAGAAGCGGATGTAAATAGGCTCAGAAGAGACTACATGTATTTAGGTGAGTTAGCCAAAGAACTTGGATGGAGGGGGTCGCTAAGTGAGTAGTGGCGAGGCTGCAAAAATAGTTATTGCTACAGGTAAAAGAAAGACCAGCATTGCACGAGCTATTATAAGGCCGGGTATGGGGAGAGTATGGATAAACGGTATCCCAATAGAAATATGGCCCTATGAAATGGCGAGGCTTAAGATAATGGAGCCATTGGTGCTGGTAGGCGATCTATGGAAGAAAGTGGATATATATGTTAACGTAAAAGGTGGAGGTTATATGAGTCAAGCAGATGCTGTAAGGATGGCTATAGCTAGAGGGCTCTTTGAGTATGCTGGAAGAAATCCCGAACTTAAGAGGGTAATCGAAGAATATGATAGGTACATGCTTAGCGGAGACCCCAGACGAACAGAGCCTGAAAAATGGGGTAGATATAGTGCCAGAAGAAGATGGCAAAAAAGCTAGAGGTGATGGCAATTGATGATTCCTGTCCGATGCTTTACCTGCGGTGCACCTATAGTCCATCTTTGGGAAGAATTTAAGAGGAGAGTTGAAGCAGGCGAGGATCCGGGAAAGGTTTTGGATGAATTAGGCATCAAGAGATACTGTTGTAGAAGAGTATTTCTTTCACACGTAGACATATATTATGAAATACTCAACTTCCCGAGGAAGTCCTGAGAAGGGGAGAAAAATGGTCTCCGCTATTGAGTCATCTGGAGATAAAGGTAAAGAGCAATCAACAGAGCTTCTAATACCACTTGATCGCTATTTAGCAGCAGGAGTCCATATAGGTACACATATCTGTACTGCATTTATGAAGCCCTTTGTCTACAGAGTTAGAAGCGACGGATTGTATATATTAGATGTTAAAAGAATAGATGAAAGAATAAGGATAGCGGCAAAGTTTCTTGCAAGCTTTGAACCAAGTAAAATAGCCGCTGTATCTGCTAGACTATATGGCCAAAAACCTGTAAGGAAGTTCTGTGAATATGTAAAGTGTAAAGCCTTCATCGGGCGGTTCCTGCCTGGTACATTCACTAACCCTAGCCTCAAGGTATACTTTGAGCCTGACGCGGTACTCATCACCGATCCTAGGGCGGATTCACAAGCTTTGCGAGAAGCATCTGAGATAGGGATACCGATAGTAGCGTTAGCCGATACTGATAATAAAGCCGAGTATATAGACTTGGTTATACCAGTTAATAATAAGGGCAGAAAAAGTCTAGCCTTAACGTACTGGCTATTAGCTAGGCAAATATTAAGGGAGAGAGGAGAGTTGGCCAAGGATGCAGATCTTCCAGAGCCTCCCCACGAGTTTGAGGTCAAATTGTAGTTTTGGGGTTTGGTGAAAGTAATTGAGTGAAGGACCCGTAAGGTACCCGGTAGTAGCTGGCTACTTTTACCCAGCTAATCCTTCAGAGCTCTCCTCGCTTATATCGTCACTATTTAAGCACAAACTTGGACCTGGAGAACAACCTAGGCTCAGTTCTGTCCGCAGAAAAGAAACAATTGGATATATAGTACCTCATGCTGGTTATATATACAGCGGACCAATTGCTGCTCACGGATATTACAGCTTATCGCTTGACGGAAAGCCTGACACTATTATAATACTTGGAACAAACCATACTGGTTTAGGACCACTAGTATCTGTATATCCAGGTGGTAAGTGGATTACGCCTCTCGGTGAGCTATATGTAGATAAGGAGTTGGCCAGGAAGATCAGCGAGTTTAGCGAGCTTGCAGATCTAGATACAGAGGCTCATCTTGAGGAACATTCAGTAGAAGTCCAGCTACCATTTATCCAATATGTCTATGGAAGCGATGTCCGCATCGTCCCCATAGTGATCGGATTACATAGTATAGAAGCCGCAGAGGACCTCGCTCAAGCTATACAGAAAGCGGTAAGAACCACGAACAGGGACATAGTTATAATAGTTAGTAGTGACTTTAATCATTACGATCCATACGAGATCACTAAGGAAAAGGATACAAAAGCTATTGAGAAAGTACTAAAACTAGATCTCCAAGGATTTTACAATACAATTAAAGAGCATCACATAACGGTATGCGGACCCGGTGGGATAATGACTATTATGGAGTACACTATGAGGGTCTGTAGAGGTAATCAGTGCTATGCTGAGTTATTGAAATACGCTAACAGCGGCGATGTATCGGGAGATAGAAGTACAACTGTTGGATACGCTGCTATAAGGTTTTGCGCGAAGACCTTAGAAGCTAAGGGGTAGTTGTTGGAAGACGACATTAGAACACGTAAGCTAGAGCATATAGATATAGTTGTAAACAAAGACGCTGTCTACAGAGATGCGTGTAAAGAGGTATACGATTCAATAAAACTTATTCATCAAGGATTTCCTGGAATAGATTACTCGGAAGTTGATCCAAGCATAGAATTCTTAGGATACAGGCTCCAAGCACCACTGATGATAACAGGGATGACTGGAGGACACCCGTCTACTAAGAGTATTAACGAGAAACTAGCCCGAATAGCGTCAAAGTTCAATATAGCTATAGGAGTAGGGAGTCAGAGATCAATGCTGATCCATAAAGGGAATATTGATGTTATAGATACCTATAAAATAGTTAGAGATATAGCACAAGAGGTTCCAGTAATAGGAAATATAGGTATCAATACCCTTAGAGATCTAAACATAAAGGACATAGAGTACATTATCGAATCAATAAGAGCAGACGCCCTTGCTATACATCTTAATCCTAGTCAAGAGCTTATTCAGCCAGAAGGTGATACCAGGTTTAGCCATAAAGTACTGGAGAAGATCGAGAAAATAATGGATAGTATTAGTGTACCCATAATTATAAAGGAAGTTGGAACGGGTCTGTCGATTGAAACTGTACAGCTATTCTATAGGATAGGGATCCGCTATTTCGATGTAGCCGGTGCTTGTGGAACTAACTGGATACTCGTAGAAATGTACAGAGATGGGACTCCTTCAACGAAAAAGGAAATAGCTAAACATCTAGGTGAATGGGGTATACCAACTCCTATATCGGTTATAGAGACTAGAAATACTGCGCCGAACGCGTTTATCATAGCAAGTGGTGGTGTATGGAGTAGCGATAAAGCTGTGAAAAACCTCGTACTAGGCGCCGACATGGTTGGTTTTGCTAGGCCTTTAATAGAGGCATTGATCAAACATGGTTATGAATACGCGGAGAAATATGTTAAGTCATTTATTGAAGCTATTAAGGGAATTATGTTCTTACTAGGAGCTCGTACTGTGTACGAACTACACCATAAACCTGTTGTTGTACTCGATCCCGTTAAGTCTTATATCTCACAGCGTGGGATAGATCTACACTTATACTTAGAAGTTATAAGGAGAAAGCCATGACTACTGAATACTATTTTCCCGAAGTATTCGTTGAAGGCATCAAATCTTATAAATACGTAGTGGAGACTAACACTAACGAGTATATTGTAGTACCAAGTCATATCATAGAAAGCTATAGCTACAAGAGGTTATTTGGTCATGTAGTATATGAGGATGCTTTAAGATACATAGACTTAGTTAAACCAGAGATCGTTAAGAGTATAGTAGTCATTAAGAAGTATGGTGGAGGCGTTATGAAAGGTATGCTTGTGGAGAAAGGGGTAACACCTTGTTTAGCAGAAGCTAAGGGTTATCGAGTATATGTTGAAGTAAGGGAAGGAGATGTTATCGAGAGATCAGATAGAGTAGCATACATTATAACTAGCAAGGGGGAAATACGTATATATAGATCTCCGTGCACAGGCCTAGTTTTATTAGTAGTAAATATTGTCTGGGATAAACCAGAAAAATATATACTGGTGGTTGTGAATAGAGATGAGGCACGAGAAATCACTATTAGAGAAGCTACGAGAAATAGCGTATAAGTACGCATTGCTTAACGCATATAAGCACTCTGGTAAAGCGGAGCTAAAACCTGTCATTTCTAAGGTTATCGCAGAACTTCCGGAAGTGCGCAAGAACATCCGAGAAGTACTCAATGTAGTAAAGAATGTTATAAGCGAGGTAAATAAGCTAAGTATTGCTGAACAGGAAAGGATCCTTAAGGAGAACTGGCCTGAACTCCTTGAAATAAGAAAAGAGGAAGAGAAGAAGCTTCCACCACTACCGAGAGCTGAACTCGGTAAAGTAGTCACTAGGTTTGCACCAAACCCAGACTATACTATACACCTAGGTAATGCTAGACCAGCACTACTCAGCTACTGGTACGCAGAAATGTATAAGGGTAGACTTGTACTGAGATTCGAAGATACAGATCCGAGGACTAAAGCGCCGTTTCCCGAAGCATATGAGAAGATAAAGGAGGATCTACGGTGGCTTGGGATTAAGTGGGACGAAGAATACATACAGAGCCTCAGATTACCTATATTTTACGAAGTAGCCAAAGAACTAATTGCGAAGGGAGGTGCATATGTAGATAGATGTAGCGCTGAGCTATTTAGAAAGTATAGGGATTCAGGTAGAGCATGTCCCCATAGAAACCTAGCTGTTGACAAACAGCTAGAGGAGTTCGACAAAGTACTTGAAGGTTATTATGGTGAGGGAGAGGCTGCTATTAGGATCAAAACAGATATCACTCATCCAGATCCAAGTATTAGAGACTGGGTTGCACTCCGTATAATAGATACTTCGAAAACGCCGCATCCTCTAGTAGGTGATAGGTACATTCTATGGCCCACTTACAACTTTGCCGCAGCTGTAGATGATCATTTAATGAGAATTACACATATACTACGTGCAAAAGAACACATAACTAATACTATTAAGCAGAAGTACCTATACGATCATATGGGCTGGAAGTACCCTGAAACAATACACTTTGGTAGACTAAGCCTTGAAGGCATTATTCTCAGTAAGTCTAAAATGAGAAAAATGATTAAAGAGTATGGAATAGAACCTTATAGTGATCCTAGATTCGGGACGCTAAGCGGTCTAAAAAGAAGAGGTATTACCAGAGAAGCTATTTGGGAAATAGTAAGGAGTGTCGGAATAAAATCTATTGACGCAGAAATAAGCTTCGCTAATCTCGCAGCAATAAATAGGTCAATTATAGATCCTATTGCAAAGAGATATATGGCTATAGAAAAGCCTATACCCTTGGTGTTTGAGCTGGAAAAGCCCGTAACAGCATACGTAATACGACATCCTTCTACAGGCGAAAAGCAATCATATACATTTGATAAAGGTAAACACATAGTATATATTTCAGCCAAGGATTATTCAATCATAAAGAATAAGGTATTTAGGTTAATGGGAATGGCAAACTTTACAATACAGGAGCGGATAGAACTCAATGGTAATACAGGATACAAAGCTGAAGTGATCAGTTTCTCCCCAGAAGAAGCTAAGAAAAGGAAATACCCTATAATACAATGGGTTAAACTCGAAGAAGCCATAGGCTTGGATCTTCTAATACCCAAAGGTATGGAGATCATATACCGTAAACTCTTAGTTGAAAGGTATATTTCGGAAAGAAAGCCGGGAGATCATGTCCAGCTATATAGGATCGGTTTTGCAAAGATAGACCATAAAAGTAGCGAGAAGATAACATGTATATTTACACATAGCTAAAGCAGGGCACTATGAACAACATCATCCATGAAATAGAAAGTTGAGCACGACTGTGAAATCTTCACAGCCTAGCAGAACGGTACTTTAGCGAAAAGTTTATAAAATACTGTCTACGTGTTAGAGTAGTCGGCTCGACGACCAAGTGAAAGGGAGGAGGATGAAGCCTTGTCTAAACCCTTCTATGTAAAATTCAATGTTCCCTCGGAACTAGCGGAAAAAGCATATGAAGCTATAAAGAAGGCCAGGGAGACAGGCGGCAAGATAAGGAAGGGTACGAACGAAACAACTAAAGCTGTTGAAAGAGGACAAGCTAAACTAGTATTAATAGCTGAGGATGTAGATCCACCTGAAATAGTAGCCCACTTACCACTACTATGTGAAGAGAAAAAGATACCATACATTTATGTACCGAGCAAAAAGAGACTAGGAGAAGCGGCTGGCATAGAAGTAGCTGCTGCAAGTGCAGCCATAATAGAGCCAGCTGGTGCTAGAGAGCTTGTTGAAGAAATCATAAAACAAGTGCAAGAGCTTAAGGCAAGGGCAGGCGTCTAAACGCTTCTTACTTTTATCTACGACCACTTAGTTTTCTTGCCTCTCTTTCCGTTTCTCTAAGGATCAGTATATCACCGATCCTAACAGGGCCCTTGACGTTCCTAGTAATGATTCTACCTTTATCTCTACCTTCAAGTACGCGTACCCTGACCTGGATTATCTCGCCTGTAACCCCTGTTCTCCCAATAATCTGTATAACCTCTGCCGGAAACCCTATTTCCTCTGTAATATTTACCTCTGGCTGCTCCATTATCGTCTTCTTTTCTCCAGACACATTTCACACCTCTTGCACACTATAGAACTAGAAACCTATATATTTCTTTTTTATCCTATTATATCGTTAAAATCGCTGAAGGCTTACGGTGAATGCTATGGTTAAGGTTGAGAAATGTAATTTCTGTGGTAAAGACGTAGAGCCAGGGACGGGGTTAATGTATGTTAAAGTAGATGGAACCATCCTGTGGTTTTGTAGTAGAAAATGCTACAAAAACTACACAACCCTCCGTAGAGATCCCAGGAAGTATAAGTGGACCGCTTATTATGGAATGCAAGTTAGAGGATAGCTGTAAGAGGATTGATCATGACTATAGAGCAAACACTTATTCTCATCAAACCAGACGGCGTTCGCAGAGGGCTTGTTGGCGAGATCATAGCAAGATTTGAGAGGAAAGGCTTTAAGATAAAAGCGCTGAAAATGTTAAAATTTACAAAAGAATTGGCAGAGAAGTTTTACCATGTACACCGAGGGAAAGAGTTCTTTAAAAGTCTGATAGAGTTTATGACTTCTGGCCCTGTTGTAGCATTAGTTATTGAAAGCGACTCAGCTATAAGTGTTGCTAGAAATATGATAGGACCAACTGATGGAAGACAGGCTCCGCCTGGGACTATTAGAGGCGATTATTCTCTGTCAAAGAGCGAAAACGTTGTACATGCTAGTGACAGTCCTACATCAGCTAAGTATGAAATAAGCGTTATTTTTAAGCCAGACGAGATCATTGAATGGTAACTGCATAGTATTTAAATAAATACTTAAGTAGAAACCAAGCCGTAAAACGGATCACGCTTTCTCTTTATACCTATGATCTCTTTTAATACCAACAACTCATCGTTACTAAGTTCGCTTTTAAACTTAGTTAGCCACTTAGAAACGTGTTCTTTAGGTATATCTGTATACATTATATCTCCTTCATCAACGTGTCTTCCCACCAAGATCTTGCCACGGATACTAATAGCCACTGCTTGCCCCGCTCTAGCTTCTTTTAGGACATTATCCCTATCTCTTATCTGCATGATAGAGCCTAAGCGCATTCCATCTTTCCTCATTAGTGGGTACCCAGGTTTTATTATACCACCTATTACCTCTACACCGACTATTGCGGGATCGCTTCTTCTAAATATGTATCCAGGAAGAATTCTGACTTTACCAGGTCTTACTAAGGATTCGAGCTCCTTCCTTTTTTCTTCTTCTCTCAACTTCTTAACCCACTCCATATACTCTTCAACCAGCTTATAGATCACATTATGACCGAATATACGTACTTTTTCGCTAATCGCATATTCTTTCGCCTCTGGCAATACTTTTACATTGAATGCTATGACCACTCCATACTCTACACAGTGTTTTCCAGATACAGCTGCCTCTATTACATCATTTCGGGATACGGGACCTACATCGGCTAGTCTAACCGGGATCTTTTCCCTTCTCAGCGCTTCAACAACTGCCTCAAGAGTGCCAAGAGTGTCAGCTTTTACGACAACTCCAACGTTATCCGTACGAATAATCACCGAGCTTACTTCTTCTCGCACTTTCTCCATGTATTCATCAACTAGTTCTTCACTAGGTACAGCGTATATAGGCGAGCCAGCAACCACTCTATCTAGACCGGGTGCTGAGATCTTGACTCCTGTGGCGGCAGTCACCACTTCTACTTGAATGAATCTACCCTCATGGGCCCGCATATCTTGGAGGGGGCGAGGCATAAGCAAGGCCCTGATCCTAGTAACCACGGGATCTCCTTTACCACCGACGACTATGGTATCACCACGCTTTAGTACTCCATCATATACTATCACATCTATAGTCGTACCCAGACCCGGTTCTTCTTTAACTTCTAAAACCACGCCTTTAGCTGGTTCGTCACATGTCACTAACTTTTTCTTCATAAATTGCTGAACCAGTCCAGTTATCAACGCCAGTAGTTCTGGAAGCCCTTCACCAGTTTTAGCCGATACTGGTACTATTGCTACTGTCCGTCTAAAGTCTTTAACCCGGTCAAACCTCTCCGAGATAAATCCTGCTTCATATAGTTGGGAAACAATCCTGTAAATCAGCTCTTCAAGCCTATTGACTACATGGGGATCTTGAAGTTTAATTGTTTCAAGGAATGGCTTATCATAGTGAACTTGCCAACCCGGGATTTTATCTATCTTATTAGCAGCTATTACAAATGGCACTCTTCTTTCCTTAAGGATATTTATTGATTCCCATGTCTGTGGTTGAAACCCTTCGAGCACATCAACCACTAATATAGCTATATCTGCAACGCTTCCTCCCCTTCTCCTGAGGTTAGTAAAAAGCTCGTGCCCAGGGGTATCTATGAAGAGCAAACCCGGGATCTCTATTTTTAGTCTTGGAAAATACTTTCTAAGAGGCTCAGATATCTTCTTCAAGACGCTGGCTGGAACTATACTAGCGCCTACATGCTGTGTTATCTCGCCCGGTTCTTTAGCAGCTACAGCTGTGCCTCTGATCTTATCAAGCAACGTAGTCTTTCCGTGATCAACATGTCCTAGTACAACCACTATAGGCTGCCTTATCCATTCCTTCATACTCATCCCACTCATATAGTCCACCACTCTACCGAAAAACTCTGAAAGGGCTTACTGATAAAGTAATGTTAATTACCCTAAATAGTGTTAAATACCATAAGCCCACCGGGCAACTGGTGGAGGCAGACAGGTATGCCAGATTTCAAAATAGTTATATCTGATCCAAAAGCTCCGAAGAAAGAAAACCCAGTAAAGGTAAAGGTAAAAGGAAGTCCCGAAGTAGAACACACGGATAAAATGAAAGAGCAGTTCGAGCTACCATTAATAAAAGTCAATAAAAAACTAGTTGAGAAGATCAATGCTATACATGGAGTGGCTACTATTAGAATGATAAAACCAGGTACGACGGAGAAAGTTAAAATCACGGGGAAAGTAGTAATGGACGACAAAGTACCAGAAAACGAGGTTCATGTAAATGCCGAGCTCCTAATAAATAACGTTGGAGTGGATGAAGTAGATGGCGTAATATTTAGGGCTAGGGCCTGGCAGATCAGAATAAGTGGTGAGAGAGCAAAACCCCTTATAGGGCTTAAAGTAGGGGACTTGATCGATGGATCGATCGTTGGACTTAAAGGCGTTAAACTAGAGATACGGGGAGGAAGCGATAGTAGCGGCTTTCCTATACGTCCCGATATATCAGGCGGTGTTAAAAAAAGAGTGCTACTCTCAGGCCCTCCAGGTTTTCACCCTAAACGTAAAGGAGAACGAAGAAGGAAAATGGTACGAGGCAACATGATCACGGAAGATATTGTACAAATAAATACCAAGATAGCGTATAGATAAGATAATTACTATCGTCTCACCATCATCTTCCTTTAGATATAGCATTAAGGCCTGGGAAGAACGGTGTATACTATGCCGTGGGAATTTAGGCAACCAGAGGTAAACATAGGTGTAGTAGGACATGTTGATCACGGAAAGACTACATTGGTACAAGCCATTACTGGCATATGGACTGCAAAACACAGCGAAGAGCTCAAGCGGGGAATGACCATTAAGCTAGGATATGCTGATGGTAATATAGCCTACTGCGAATCCCTTGAACCCCCCGAAGCATATACTACCACAGAAGTATGTCCTGATGGAAGTGAGTCTAAGCTACTACGTAGAGTGAGCTTTGTAGATGCACCCGGCCACGAAGCTTTAATGGCTACAATGCTCAGCGGAGCCGCATTAATGGATGGAGCACTCCTTGTTATAGCAGCTAATGAACCATGTCCTCAACCACAAACCCTTGAGCACTTCGTAGCTCTTAACATAATAGGTGTCAGAAACATAGTTGTTATACAAAACAAGATAGATGTGGTAGATCGCGAAAAAGCTCTCAAAAACTACGAAGAAATAAGGAAAATGCTGAAAGATACACCGATGGAAGATGCCCCCATAATTCCAGTAAGTGCGCTACACAAAGTTAATATCGATGTTGTGCTACAAGCTATTGAAGAGGAGATCCCTACACCTCAAAGAAATTATACAAAACCACCACTAATGTACGTTGCACGTAGCTTTGATGTAAATAAGCCTGGAACCCCTCCTACTAAGCTCGTTGGTGGGATATTAGGTGGATCTTTGATTCAAGGAGTACTCAGGGTAGGTAGCGAAATAGAGATTAAACCCGGCATAAAAGTGCCGCGGGGCGCTACTAAGGGAAGCTATACTTATGAACCAGTTATAACGGAGATCACGTCATTAAAGTTTGGAGATCATAATGTAGAGGAAGCTAAGCCAGGAGGATTAGTTGCCATAGGCACAAAGCTAGATCCTTCATTAACAAAGGCTGATGCACTAGTAGGAAGTATCATAGGTTTACCCGGGAAGACTCCTCCCGCTGTACGAAGTATTAAGATAAGATATGAGCTATTACAGAGAATAGTTGGCATGAAAGAACTAGTTAAAACCCCACCTCTACAGCAAAAGGAGATCATAGTTATAACAGCTGGAACAGCTATACGTGTTGGCGTTGTAACCAGGCTCTCAACAGAGTATATGGAAGTAAAGCTTCGTGACCCTATAGTAGCATGGGAGGGATCAAGAGTAGCCATTAGTCGTAGAGTTCTCGGGAGATGGAGGCTTTCAGGATGGGGTATTGTAGAGGAGCTCGAGGAATAAATAGGAGAACTATAGAGATAGTCCTAGACACTAATATGCTCATGCTGATTAGCAGTGGAATTAATATTTTTGACCAAATAGAGGAGAAGCTGGCGATCAAACCAAGATATGTAGTACTAACACAGGTTATAGAAGAGCTTGAGAAACTAGCTAAAAAAGGCAAGCCCGCTACTAGGAAAAAAGCAAAATTTGCTCTAGAAATAGTTGAGAGATACTGTAAGATAGTGAACACAAACACGGGTACAGAATACAAGAGCGTTGACGAGGCTATATTAGAATACGCGCTGAGGAAAGGAGCTATTGTTGCAACAAACGATAAAGAGCTTAGGAGAAAACTAAGAGAAAACTGCATCCCTGAAATATACATTAGAGAAGAGAGTATGAGAATAAATATAGAGGGAATAGAGCTATAATCCACAGAGGAATCTACACGATCATATTCAGATTTGTAGAGAAGAATAAATTTAAGGAAATATTTAAAACATCAACATTTGCTATATTAGTGATTTGCTTAAATAAGATTGTACAGAGGTGCACTATTCTTGGTATACAAGTTATACAGAGTTAAGGGAATAGTCAGAATACCTCCAAATAAATTTGATAAGCCACTGGAGGAAGCTGCTCTCGAAGAACTCAGAAATATGTACGAAGGAGCATTAACGAAGGAGCTGGGAGTTATAGTTGCTATTGCAGACGTTAAGATAGATCCTCTTGGAAAAATAGTAATGGGAGACGGGGCAACGTACCATAATACAGAGTTCACTATATTAGCATTTAATCCATTTCAGAAAGAAGTAGTTGAGGGAGAGATAAACACCATAATACCGCAGGGGATATTTGTTAATCTCGGTGCGCAAGATGGTTTCATACACATATCACAAATAGCAGACGAAAAGATCGAGTACGATCCAACAAGACCAGCATTCATACTTAGAGAGAGTAGAAGAATGCTAGAAAGAGGTGATATTGTCAGAGCACGTATATATGGTGTAGCCATGATGAGAGGGAAGGGCCTCAGAGTACATATGACTATGCGACAACCACTACTAGGGAAAATGGAATGGATCAGAAGAACTATTGAAAAGATAAAGTCCAGGAAGTGATACAATTGTCTATACGTGGACGAATATTCAAAGCATGTAGGAAGTGTAGAGCATTAGTTGATAGAGAAACTATTGAGTGCCCGGTCTGCGGCTCTAAAGAATTTAGTGATGAATGGGAAGGTGTAGTCGTCATAATAGACCCTGAACGCTCAGGGCTGGCCAAGCTTCTAAATATAGATAAACCCGGGAAATACGCTATTAAGGTCTTATAAACTTGAAGTTAAAAATCCCGGTACTTAAGTTACCACCGATTTTCCGGAAATTCCTTTCCATTCCTTTATCAACGCTTTATATACCTTCTAATTGTAAACAGGTACGTAAAGTAGCCTCAGACTACAGTGTTGGAGACATAGTATCTCAAACTATTCCATCCAAGATAAAGTTTTTCGACGGTAAAACTAGGAGATCAGTATTAAAAAAAGAATTGATACGGGAAGAGAGGTATGAGAGCGCGGTAAATCCGCCCGGCACTCTAGCGTTAAACGTCTTTACAA
>Ga0180301_10001143_pt1 | contig 20765 bp, 18 predicted proteins | sample GuaBasSediGuay16_FD_121797 | JGI IMG/M metagenome (GOLD analysis project Ga0180301, IMG submission 121797) | Subseafloor sediment microbial communities from Guaymas Basin, Gulf of California, Mexico - Guay16, Core 4569-2, 12-15 cm | ecosystem: Environmental > Aquatic > Marine > Hydrothermal...
CTTTTGTTCATCGTTAAATTGAAAATTAAAATTAGAATTTAGTGTCCCTTGTAGGAAATGTTGAGATAGGGGCATACAAGAGCGCTGTTGCTTTATTTCAAATTTAAACAAGGCACCTAAATGATCGATTAAATCGATTGAATCCTTAAATGGAATCAACTTATTAAAACATTTTTTTAACTCTTTTGAGGAAGAAATTTCATAAAAAAGTTCTGCTGTAACCAATAAGCGATTACTCCTAACAACTGTATCTAAATGGCGTTGTTGGCACCCCTGAAGAAAACTTTTATCTAAAACCACATAAGCCACTTCATTTTTCATTGTAAAAATTATCTGAACACTTCGTTTGGCACCCTTTAAATACTACTTATTAATATAACCAATTACTCTTTATTAACTATATATCTGTGCCAAAATGTACCCAGGTTTAGCTCTTATCTGACAAGATCCAGTTTTTCTCCTAATTTATCTCCGGTAAAACCTACAACCACTCCAGTAAGTAAAGCGGCTGCATAAGACATAATGGTGTCTCCTTTAAAGTTTCCCAAAGCTACAAACGCAGCAAGGGTAGCAATGCCCCATACAAAAAGAAAATATTTCTCATAATGCCTATTTTCTAAACTTCGTTTGTCATTAGTTTCGCGACTATTATATAAACCAATACTTACTCCAAAAGCTGCCCAGCTTACACACCATAAGATTTCCCTTAAAGGGTTAGTTACCAAAGCCCAATCTAAAAATGGTAATACTATTAAGGTATTAACAACTAAAAAAATAAATAAAAAAATTATCCCCCTCCAAAGATAACCGTAATACCAATCACGACGAAGATAATTCATTTTTTCTCCTTTCTTAGAATTATTATTAAGAATAATCTTCTTCATTATAATCTCCTACCTTCCATCTTTCTAAAATGACTAGTAGTTTATTAAAAGACTATCTTGCGGGGGGGGATTGGACTGATTTCGAGCGTAGCCGCGAGAGCACCCCGCCGTATCGGAACGGCGGGTGTCCCGCTTTCTGCGGGAACAGGACAAGGCCGCCGCAAAATATTGAGCGCGAAAGCAACCCACAAAATCTATGCTTTTCTGAAACAGTCCAAGACAGCCTGCCTGCCGACGAACAAGAATGGAGGTTTTTTGCCTCTTGCTTTTTTTGCTCCGTACTCGGTACGCCGTACGAAACTCTTAATCCAAGGCTATCTTGAGCCTATCGAAGTAATATTAAGCTGATTATCTTTTCTGCCCAGAATAAAGAAATTATGGCGGCCGCGGATAAAAACGGGCCGTAGGGAATAGTATGGTCTTTTTTTACAAGGAGATTTATGATACCGATTAGTATGCCTAAAAAAGGAGCAATGAAAAAAGTAAACAGCACCTTTTGCCAGCCCAAAAAAGCCCCGATCATCGCCAGTAATTTTACGTCTCCCCCGCCCATAGAACTTGTTTCGCCCTGTATCGGGGGTTTCTTCAACAGCTTAAAATAGATAAAATCAAAAATAAATCCGGTTAAAAAAATTATCACGCCTCCGGTAATAATGCCCAGGAAAGAATTCAACATCGGATAGAAGGTGTAAGGTCGAGGATTTACGGTAAAACCTGTAATAGAAATCAGCAGGAATCCAACGATTATTCCGCCGACTGAAATCTCATCGGGAATAATGCGGTGCTTTATATCAATAAAGGTAGCGATAATCAGGCTGCAGGCAAAAACAGTATAAATAAAAAATTCATAAGTTAATTTCAAACGGTCAAATAATGCTAGAAACATCAGAGCAGTCAGCAACTCTACTATTAAATAGCTGGGGGAAATTTTCTCATGGCAGAAGCGGCACCTGCCTTTTAAAAGAATATAACTGATAAATGGGATATTGTCATAGCCGGGGATTTTCTTCCCGCATTTAGGGCAATGGGAACGCGGCCAGACTACGGATTTACCCAAAGGCATCCTGTAAATGCAGACGTTTAAAAAACTGCCCACAATAGAGCCGAAGATAAAAGCTATGAGATTCCCGATCATCTCTTCGCCGCCTCCATTAGCGCTTTACGCATTATTTCAATGGGTGCCTGCATCGGAGCCATCCATAATTCAAAAGCATCCGCCCCCTGGTACAAAAGCATTTCTAAACCTGAGGCACAAGTTAAATTTAGCGAACTTGCGTCTTTCATCAAACGAGTAGTTCCCTGCTTATAATAAACTAAATCGTAGACAAACAAGCCCTTATGCAGTAAACTCTTATCCACTATAGATGCATCTTCGCCTTTCATTCCTATGGGTGTGGCATTAACTAATAAATGGCATTCCTTTATAATGTGGGGTATCTCGTCACTGGAGATAAATTTCAATTTATCCTTCAAGTAAGAAAACCGGCTGAGTTTTGAAAAATGCTCTCTGGCAGAATTTGTTGCTTCCTGGTTAACATCATTTATGTATATCTTGGCTACCCCCTCTCTTCTCTCCCAGGTTAAACTGGCGATAACCGCCCTGCCTGCACCCCCGCAGCCAATAACAAGGACATTCTTATTTTTAGTCTCGAATTTTAAATCCTGTCTTAGGGATCTTAAAAAGCCGCTGGCATCAGTATTATAATATTTTAAGGAGCCAGTTTCTCTTTTAACCGTATTAATTGCTCCCGAAAGCTGGACATAATACTCATTTTCAGGCACCTCTTGCTTTTTATTATCAAGAGGAAATTTCTTTTCAAGTATCTCTCTTGCCTTTACTTTATGGGGTATGGTGATATTAAAACCGAAGATATCGGATTTGGCAACAGAGTTTCCCTCAGTATCCTGGGCAGGTTTATCGCTTAATAAAAATTCTTCCAGGTCTTCGGGCCTTACTTCAAATAATCTGTATTCTGCGTTTATAGGAAGGGTTTTAAAAGCAGCGTTCTGCATTACCGGCGAGAGGCTGTGTTTTACCGGATAGCCGAGCAGACCGTATATTCTAAAAGTTGAAGCATTATCCATCAAAGATAAATTCTATAGACTTTCTATTTTATTAAGGGCAGTAATGTAAGCTCTTACTGATGCCTCGATAATATCAGTGCTTGAACCCCGTGCAGTAACTACCCTGCCTTTTGCCTTAAGTTTTAAAATTACCTCACCTAAAGCATCTTTACCCTTAGTCACTGCCTCAATGCGGTAATCCTGAAGTTCGCCCTTGACGCCGGTAACTTTATCAATGGCCTTAAAACAGGCATCTACCGGCCCGTCTCCGGAGGATTTTCCCGATAATGATTTATGGCGGTATTTTAACTTGACTTCTGCGCTCGGGCTGATATGCGTTCCGGAAGTAACCTGAAAACCCTCTAATCTCCACAAAGGCTTAATTAATTTAATTTCGTCTTCGACTATAGAAATTAAATCATCGTCAAAAATATTTTTCTTCTTATCAGCCAACTCCTTAAAACGCACGCTTACTTTATCAATCTGTTCATGGCTAAGATGAAAACCTAATTCCTTTAATCTTTCATTTAACGCATGCCTGCCGGAATGTTTTCCGAGCACCAACCCTGAGCCAAAAACCCCCACATCCTGCGGTTTGATAATCTCATAAGTTGTGCGCTCTTTTAAAACCCCGTCCTGATGAATACCTGATTCGTGCCTGAAGGCATTTGCGCCTACAATAGCCTTATTCGGAGCAACTACAAAACCGGTAAGCTTGCTTACCAGGCGCGAGACTTTATATATTTGGTTGGATTTTATATTAGTCTCTAAATCAGAAAATATATCTTTGCGGGTCTTAATAGACATGACAATTTCTTCCATGGAGGCATTGCCTGCGCGTTCTCCGATTCCGTTAATAGTGCACTCAACCTGCCTGGCGCCGTTTCTGATTGCCGAAAGCGAGTTTGCCACTGCCAGGCCTAAATCATTATGGCAGTGCACCGAGATTATTGCCTGGTCAATATTAGGGACATTTGCTTTGAGCGCGCCGATTAAATTACCGTACTCCTGGGGCTCGGCATAGCCGACGGTATCCGGAATATTAACCGTAGTTGCACCGGCATTAATTACCGCCTCCACCACCCTGAAAAGAAAGGCTTGATCGCTACGCGAGGCGTCCTCCGGAGAGAACTCCAGATCATCGCAAAACTTTCTCGCATATTTGACGCTTTCTACTGCCAAACGCATAATCTCATCTCCTGCCTTCTTCAACTTATACTGCATGTGGATCTTGGAAGTAGCCAGAAATACATGAATGCGGCCGCGTTTTGCCGGCTTTATACCTTCGGCTGCTGCGTCGATATCCTCTTTAACTGCACGTGCCAGGCTGCAGACAACCGAATTCTTTACTGCCCTGGCAATCTGTTTAACAGACTCAAGCTCGCCTTTGCTTGAAACCGGAAATCCCGCCTCAATTATGTCTACGCCCAAATCGGAAAGCGCATGCGCTATCTCTAATTTTTCCGCAGGGTTTAAGCTGGCTCCCGGGGCCTGCTCTCCATCGCGAAGCGTAGTATCGAATATAATAACTCTATCCATATTAAGGTCACTACGTCACAAGGACACCGACACACAAGGTCGCAAATGAACAAAGGCTTACTTGTAACCTTCTGACTTTGTGTCTTTGCGACTTATTCCTTCATCCAAGGCATCATTTCCCGCAACTGCTCGCCTACTTTCTCTATCGGATGTTCATCGCCTTTCTTCAGCAATTCGTTAAATACCGGCCTGCCTGCTTCATTTTCCTTAATCCATTCCCGGGCAAATTTTCCGGATTTGATATCTTTTAAAATCTTCTCCATGGCCTTGCGGGTTTTTTCGGTAATTATTTTAGGCCCTCGGGTTAAATCTCCATAACAGGCAGTATTGGAAACGCGCCTGCGCATTCCGGAGATTCCGGTCTCTTGAATTAAGTCTGTAATCAATTTCAATTCGTGTAATACTTCGAAGTAGGCTATCTCAGGCTGATAACCGGCCTGAATCAAAGTGTCGAAGCCGGCCTTAATAAGTTCCGTAACCCCGCCGCAAAGAACTGTCTGTTCTCCGAATAAATCTGTTTCAGTCTCTTCTTCAAAGGTAGTCTCAATCACGCCGGCGTGTGTTCCGCCGATACCTTTAGCATAAGCTAATGCTAAATCTTTTGCCTGACCTGTAGCGTCCTGGAATACCGCTAAAAGACAGGGAACCCCTTTGCCTTCTTCGTACATTTTTCTTACTAAAGCGCCCGGTCCTTTGGGCGCAACCATAAAAACGTCTACATTTCTCGGAGGCTTTATCTGTTTAAACCTGATATTAAAACCGTGAGAAAAACATAAGGCTTTACCTTTTTTTAAATTAGGCTTAATCGCCTCCTTATAAACCTTTGCCTGGACATGATCCTGGGTCAGAATCTGAATGATATCTGCAGCGGACGCAGCTTCGCCCGCAGAAGCCGGACTAAACCCGTCATTTTTCGCCTTTTGGAAATTCGAGGTGCCTTCCAGTTCGGAAATAATTACGCTGCATCCTGAATCACGCAAACATAGAGCCTGGCCCCTGCCCTGAATACCATAACCTATAATCGCAATTCTTTTTTCTTTTAAAAGACTTAAATCAGCATCCTGGTCATAGTAAATTTTTGCCATCTCTATTGCCTCCTTCTAAAAAATAATTAACTAAGTCGCCATAGTAAGTTTACCGGTTCTCACTAACTCTTTAATTTCAAACTTATCCAGGTTATGCAACAACTGTTTAATTTCCTCCTGCCCCCCGACCATCTCTATGATTGCCAGATTATCTCTATGCCAGATTACCTTTGCCAGGTATTTATTTAATATGCCCTCTATTTTTGTTTTTTCTTTAGCTGAATAATTAATCTTCAATAAAAGCAATTCTCTCTCTATATGTTCTTTTTTAATAAAATCTGTAACCGAAATAATATCTATAAGCTTATTAAGTTGTTTTTTTATCTGTTCCAGGATCTTCTCGTCCTCTGCGTCAACAACTATAGTCATATATGAAATATCATGGGAGAGAGTCTCGGACACGGCTAAAGAAGTAATATTATAACCGCGGGCGCTAAAAAGGCCGGCCACGCGGGCCAGGACTCCGGGTTTATTTTCGACTAATACTGAAATTGTATGTCTCATAATGTGGTAATAAATGCCTCCACTACTTTAGGGTCGTAGCGCGTACCGGCATATTTTCTTAATCCCACTTTTGCCTCCTCAGGAGTAAGGCCCTTGCGGTATGGCCTGTCGGTAGTCATGGCATCAAAAGTATCCACCGCGCTTAAAATTCTAGCCCCTATACTAATCTCATCGCCTTTAAGGTTATCCGGATGCCCGGTACCGTCGAGCCATTCATGATGGTGGCGGATTAAATCGCAAAGCCTGGAGAGGCTGCGCACCGGTTTAACAATTGCTTCTCCGATTGCAGGATGTTTATGCATAACAGCGGATTCTCCCTCTTCAAATCCGCCTGCCTTCTTTAATATTTCATCACTGATACCGACCTTGCCGACATCATGCAGTTCCGCAGCATCCTTTATATCTTTAATCGAATTTTCGCTTAAGCCAAGTTTTTTTGATGTATTTACGGCGTAATTAGAAACTCTATCCAGGTACCCTCGGCTGTATTTATCGCGCGCTTCAACCGCATAAGCTAAAGCCGAAAAAGTTTCTAAATATGTCTTTTCGGCATCCTGGTGCAACATTTCGTTTTCTACCGCCACTGCTGTCTGGGAGGCTAAGTTAGAAACAATCAGCAGTTCATCTTCGCCAAAATTTTCTCCGATAATTTTGCCAACCACCGCCAATACGCCAATCAACTTATCCTGAAACATCAAAGGTACACACAAAAGAGGCGGAACAAAAGGACCTGTTGTGCGGCTATGTTGCTGCTGTTGGTGCAAACGAGGTACTAATAAAGGTTCTTTATGTTTTGCTACCCACCCTGGCCCCTCTTCCCCTACTTTAAGGCGTAAATTTTTAAATGCCTCTTCAAAGCCTGATTCCGCTCTCACATAAAGTTCTTGTTTTTCTTCATCCAGCAACATTAATACCCCGGCCTTAGCCTCTAAGGCATTCGCGGTAATTTCTACGATTAATTCTAAAAATGTATCAATAGATTGCGCCGAAGACATGCCTAATGCGACTTTAGATAAGACATACTGGATCGTGCGCTTGGAAGCTTCTAATCGTTTTATGTTATTTTCTAAGTTCTTAGCAACCTCGCTGAATGACCTAGCCAACTGGGTAATTTCACCTTCTTCCCCATCTATTCCCCCTAATTCAGGAATATTTTTCCCTAAAACCTCGCGTGTGCGCTTGGTAATATTTTGAATTTTTACCAGGGATTTACGGATACCCCAAAAACCTACTAACGCACCTATGCCGGTAAGAAATAAAAGCGTTATCAATACATCCTGCTCTATAACAATTTCGCGCGTATTAACATACTGGGTATAAAGATAAGTAATAATCAAAAAAGGCGGCAAAGACATTACAATAAAAAGCACTGTGAATTTGCGTATTAGTGGTGCTTTTTCTATGGAAGTTAATTTTAGCTTTGCGCTCATCTTTGTCCTTTTTAAGCCATACCTCCGATCATCCGGTTGATCGCCTCTCCTGCCGGAACCATGGGAAATACGTTTTCTTCGGGTTCAATGTGAAAATCAATAAATACAGTATTATCTATTGATAGCGCCTTATCGATTGCTGCACGCACTTCTTCTTTCTTAGTAACCCTGATGCCTACCGCCCCGAAACTTTCCGCTAATTTCACAAAGTCAGGATTATGCAAACAGGTGTGGGCGTAGCGCTTCTTATAAAATAATTCCTGCCACTGCCTGACCATTCCCAGGTAACCGTTATTCAATATTGCTACTTTCACATTGATTTTATTACATACACAGGTAGCTAATTCCTGAATGTTCATTTGGATTGAGCCATCGCCGGCAATATCAAAGACTATTTTTCCAGGGCAACCCACTTTTGCCCCCATTGCCGCGGGAAAACCAAAACCCATTGTGCCTAATCCGCCGCTGGAAACAAAAGTGCGCGGATGAGAATATTTATACCATTGAGCAGCCCACATCTGATTCTGCCCTACTTCGGTAGTAATTATCGCCTCTCCCTTTGTAGCCTGGGAAATCTGCTCAATAACATACTGGGGTTTAATTTTATCTCCGTCTTTATAGATCAAAGGATGTTTTCTCTTCCAGGAATCTATGGTTTTTAACCATTCTTGAGTATCCGGCGGCTTTTTAATCTCTTTAATAAGCTGGCCTAAAACATTTTTACAATCCCCTACTATCGGAATATCCACTTTAACATTCTTGCTGATAGAGGATGGGTCAATATCGATATGTATAATTTTTGCATGCGGAGCAAAGGCATCGAGTTTTCCGGTTACCCGGTCGTCAAAACGCGCTCCTACGGCAATGATTAAATCCGAATCCATTATCGCATGATTGGCATAGGCGGTTCCGTGCATGCCCAGCATGCCCAAAGAAAGTCTGTGCTTCTCATCAAAGCCTCCTAAACCAAGTAAAGTTGTGGTAACCGGAGTCTGAATCTTCTCGGCTAATTCTTTTAGTTCTAGGCTCGCCGCGGAAATAATTATTCCGCCTCCGGCATAAATAACCGGCTTCTTTGAAGCGCTGATAAATTTGGCAGCCTTCTTTATTTGTCCCGGATGACCAAAGTAGGTTGGTTTATAGCTTCGGATTTCCAGGTTTTGAACCCAAACAAACTCAGTTTCCTGTTGTTGGATATCAGAAGGAATGTCTATCACTACCGGCCCGGGGCGTCCTGTTGAAGCGATATGGAATGCCTCGCGGAAAATACGCACCAAATCCTTTACCTCTTTTACCAGATAGTTATGTTTGGTTATCGGCCTGGTAATACCGGTGACATCCGCCTCCTGGAAGGCGTCATTACCTATAACATAAGATTTAACCTGTCCGGTAATCGCCACCAAAGGTATTGAATCCATGTAGGCGTTGGCTATGCCGGTAGTCAAATTAGTAGCTCCGGGCCCGGAAGTCGCAATGCAGACACCAGGCTTACCTGTAACCCGGGCATAACCGTCGGCAGCATGAGCTGCGCCCTGCTCATGACGGGTAAGAATAAATTTAAAATCTGAATCGTAAAGTTTATCGAATAAAGGCAGGACATTCCCGCCGGGATAACCGAATATCGCTTCCACGCCTTCACGCTTTAAGCATTCAATTATAATTTCTGCGCCAGTCATTTTTAAAAGTCACCGCGACACAAAGTCACAAGTTATTTTAATGCTTCTCTGCCTCTGTCTTGGCGTCCTTGCGTCTTTGTGGCCCCATATTATTCATTAAGATAATATTGCGCCTTTATCTGCAGAGCTGACTAACCTGGAGTAACGGCCCAAATAGCCGGTTTTGATCTTGGGCGCAACTGCTCTCCAGTTCTTAAACCTCTGCTCGATCTCTGATTTGCTTAACTTTGCTTCCAATTTTCTACCCGGTATATCAATAGTGATTATATCACCGTCTTTTAAAACTGCAATCGGTCCTCTTGCAGATGCCTCCGGTGAAACATGGCCGATGCAGGGGCCTTTGGTTCCTCCGGAAAACCTTCCGTCAGTAACCAGGGCAACTGAATCGCTCAACCCTAAGCCCACAATCGCCGAAGTCGGCGCGAGCATCTCGCGCATGCCCGGTCCACCCGCAGGGCCTTCGTATCTAATTACGATAACCGTGCCTTTTTTAATTTTATTAGCTAATATCGCTTTCATTGCCTCTTCTTCACGGTTAAAGACTCTCGCCCGGCCCTTAAATTTCATCATCTTAGGGTTTACTGCTGACTGCTTAATCACTGCGCCATCAGGAGCTAAATTTCCAAATAAAACAGCGATGCCACCCTCTTTATGATAGGCGCGCGCAAATGGGCGAATTACTTCTTCATCAAAAATTTGCGCATCTTTGGCAATATCAAAAATTCTTTTTCCTTTTAAGGTCATAACGTTATTCAACTTAGCCTTTAATCTTTTTAATACTGCAGGAATACCTCCGGCATAATCCAGGTCTTCCATAAAATAAGGCCCTGCCGGCTCAAGATTAGTAATATGCGGGGTATGCCTGCTGATTTTATCAAAGGTTTTAAGCTCTAATTTTATTCTTGCCTCACTGGCAACGGCCATAATATGCAAGACTGTATTGCTGGAGCCGCCCAATGCCATATCTACAGTAATCGCATTCTCTAAAGACTTCTTATTAATAATATTCAAAGGTCTTATATTCTTTTTAACTAATTCTACGATCCGTTCACCGCTTTCCTGGGCAATTCTTTTCTTTTTAGCTGAGCCTGCCAACGCAGTAGCGCAACCGGGTAAAGACATGCCTAAGGTTTCGGTAATACAGGCCATGGTATTAGCAGTATATAACCCCTGGCAGGAACCTTGCCCTGGGCAGGCCTCCATCTCTAAACAGCCTAATTCCTGCATTGAGATTTTGCCTTTTTTTGCCCGGGCCAGCCCTTCGTAAGTATCGTGTACAAAGGCAAGTTTCCTCATTTTAAAACGCCCGGACAGCATCGGCCCGGCAGTCACAATAATCGCCGGTATATTCAGACGCGCTGCTGCCATCAACATCCCGGGAGTAATCTTATCACAATTTGTAAGGCAGACAATGCCGTCTAATTGATGCGCCTGAACTACCGTTTCAATGGTATCAGCAATTATTTCCCTTGAGGGCAAAGGATAACACATGCCTAAGTGACCCATGGCTATCCCGTCGCAGATACCGGGCACACCAAAGAAAAAAGGAACCCCTCCGGCATGACAAATGCCGCGCTCGATAAAACGCTCTAAATCGCGCATACCGATATGGCCGGGAATTAAGTCGCTAAAAGAAGTAGCCACGCCGATAAAAGGCCTCTCTAAATCCTTTTTGCTTATTCCCGTAGAATATAAAAGCGCCCGATGCGGAACGCGCTCTAATCCTTTTTTAATCTTATCTGACCGCATTGCTCCTCCGTTTTTTTACAGTGGACACCAGATCGCAAAGACACCACGACGCCAGTAACTGTTGGAATTTTATTATCTAAGTTTAAGTCAACTGGTGGCCTTGTGACGTTGTGTCTTGGTGACTTGCTTAGTCTGCCCCCTCGCCGTCGTGCACAACATTACTTGATTTTTTTCTTTTACGGCTGATAACCCTCTTAAGGATAACGTATTTATCAACCAGGCCTTTATTATTTACCGCATTCAACTGCTTAAAAAGAAAATCAAACTTCTCTTCGATCTCTACGGCAATAGCATCGCGCGTTCCTTGAGCTAAGCCCATGATCTCCTTTTTAAAGGGACCTAAAGCTTTTTTACGCGTTTTATAAATGAATTGCTCTTCGGTTTCTCCTTCTTTTTTCTCCGAGGCCAAATTCGCCTTTAGCCAGTCATAGATTCTTGCTTTTAAAGCCTGGGGAAAATGTTTGCTTTCATAAATCATATTTTGAAATTCAGTGGCTAAATGCACCTCTGCAGTCTGGACTTCAGGAAACTTATGAAAGGCCTCGGCAGGTAAGGTAGAGGCACCGTGCTGCACTGCTCCGGCTAAACCATATTCTTTCTGCGCCATCTCGGATAAAGCTTTTAAGGTATCAAAGTCTAATTTTACCTGGGCAATTGATCCGTCGGGTAAAACTACGCCTCCGTGTGAAGTCCCGGTCTGGACGCTTATTTTACTGATCCCGGTTCGCCCCTTACGCAACCTCTCTCTGTAACCTTGCATAAAAGCCCGCAGGTCCTCGGGCGTTGAATTCTGATGCCCTACCTCGCCTATTTCTCCACCCACGGAAACCTCTACACCCCTGGGCTGAATCTGGCGGATAAACTGGGTAAGCTTTGCGCAAACTTCATAATTTAAATACTGCTGTTTTTTCACGTCAGGCTTAGAGAGGTCTACAAGGGTTGAGCTGTCAATATCTATATTATAAAATCCGGAGTCAATTGAATCCTGAATCAAAGCCTTTAAGCCTTCTATTTCTTTCTCGGGATCCTCCTGGTATTTTTTAGCATTGACCTGGAAATGGTCGCCCTGAATGAAAACTGCTCCGCTAAAACCTTCTTTTATGGCTGCAGCTATTACTATACCAGCATATTCTATAGGCGGCTGGGCAGTATAACCCATTTCGGATTTAGCAATCTCAAAAATAAAAGCGCCGGCCTCATTTTTCTTAGCTACCCTGAATATTGCCTTTGCTAAATCTAAAGTCATGCCCCTTAAGTTTATCGCCGGGACTGTAAGCCCAGAGAATTCTCCCCTTCCCCGCGCCATATAAAATTCATGGATACTAGAAGGATAAATTCCTTTTTTGTAAGCGATATCAAAAATCTTTTTAGCTAATTTTCTTTTAACTTTCGGATCATCGCTCATAATTAAATCCATGGCTATTTTTTCGGCATCAAGCGGCCTTCTCCCCATAACAAAAACTCCTTCCTAAGTTAATATTTTGATTAGTTTATAAAAACTATCTGCTTCTAACTTTTTCTTAGTAATAGCGAATTCTAAATCCAGGCAGACTATTTTTCCTGCGCGTATTCCCACGGCTTTATCCGATTCTCCTTTTAGCAGGCATTCTACCGCTGCCTCGCCTAACCTTAATGCCAATTCCCGGCTCAAAGCAGTAGGGCGTCCCCCTCTTTGCACATGACCTAAAGTAACAGCGCGGGTATCCAGGCCTGTTCTTTCAGCTATTTTTTTTGCGATCTCATCGGCAGAAGCAACACCTTCGGCAACAACAATAATCCAGCTGATTTTGCCTTTTTTATTCCCTTCGACTATATCCCGGCAAATATTCTCAAAATCCAATATTTTTCCCGGGATAAGAACGTCTTCGCAGCCTCCGGCCAGCGCTACAGAAAGCGCAATAAAACCGCTATCGCGGCCCATTACTTCGATTACAAAAATCCGCTCCATGGAAGTTGCAGTATCACGAATATTATCTATAGCCGAAAGCGCGGTATTTACCGCGGTATCCGCGCCAATAGTCATATCTATCCCGTTAATATCATTATCAATAGAAGCAGGAATCCCGATACAGGGAACTTTATATTTTTTATAAAATCCGTGGACAGCCCTGAAACTTCCGTCTCCGCCGATCACAACCATAGCGTCAATGGCGTGCTTTTTTAATGTCTGAAAAGCCTTTTCTTGGCCTCCTTTAGTCTCGAATTCCGGGCAACGCGCTGTTTTTAGGATCGTTCCGCCTTGATTTATTATTCCTGAAACAGAGCGGTGACTCATTGGTTTTAAATCTTCATTAATCAAACCGTGCCATCCGCGAAATACGCCGATTACTTCCAATTTATTATGCCAGGCAAAACGCACTACCGCACGTATTGCCGCATTCATCCCCGGGGCATCCCCGCCGGTAGTTAAAACCGCTATTCGTTTTATAGCCATTTAGGTCCCTATCTCCCAGCTCGATAAATATTTAACCTGCTCTTTGGTTAAACTGTCAATTTTAATATTCATTGATTTTAATTTAAGGCGAGCGATATTTTTATCGATTTCTTCCGGAACTTTATAAACGTCTTTTGTTAATTCTTTGTGATGCTTCTTTATAAATTCAGCGCTTAAGGCCTGATTAGCAAAGGACATATCCATCACCTGCGCCGGATGGCCTTCAGCAGCGGCTAAATTAATTAACCGGCCCTCTCCTAATAAATAAATCTTGCGGCCGTCCTTTAATATATACTCATCAACGAACTCACGGATGCGTTTTTTCTTTTTGCTGATCCTGGCTAATGCCGGAATATCTATCTCAATGTTAAAATGCCCGGCATTAGAAACTATTGCCCCGTCTTTCATAATGGAAAAATGTTCTTTGCGGATAACGCTGGTATCGCCGGTAGTTGTGACAAAAACCTCTCCTATTTTGGCTGCCTCTTTTATCGGCATTACCTCGTAGCCATCCATAGAAGCTTCCAAAGCACGCAGAGGATCGACTTCAACAATAATTACCCGGGCAGCCATGCCCTTTGCCCGCATAGACACGCCTCTTCCGCACCAGCCATAACCACAGACTACAAATTTTGCTCCTGCGAGTAATTTATTTGTGGCGCGGATTATACCATCTATAGTTGATTGCCCTGTTCCGTAACGATTATCAAAAAGGTGCTTGGTTTGAGCATCATTGACTGCGATTATCGGATATCTTAGTTTACCCTGATTCGCCAAAGCCCTTAATCTTATTACTCCGGTAGTGGTCTCTTCTGTTCCTCCTAGAATATTTTTATGTGCGGAGTACGGTGTACGGTGTACGGTGCTAACAAGGTCTGCACCGTCATCCATGGTAATATCCGGTTTTACAGCTAAAACCGACTTTAAGTGCTTATAATAAGTTTTGGTATCTTCGCCTTTGATAGAAAACACTGAAATTTTAAGGTCTTTAACCAAAGAAGCTGCCACGTCATCCTGCGTTGATAAAGGATTGGAAGCGCAAAGAGCTAAATCTGCTCCCCCTGCCTTTAAAACCTCCATTAAAACTCCGGTCTCTGTAGTAACATGCAGACAAGCCGATAATTTAATTCCTTTTAATGGCTTTTCTTTTTTAAAACGCTCGGCAAGCAACTTTAAAACCGGCATATTGTTCCTGGCCCATTCAATTCTCAATGCGCCTTTTTTCGCCAGCTTAATGTCTTTGATGTCATGCTTCATTAAGTGCTCCTTCTTATATTGTCGATAGCTAATAGTCTATGGTCTTTAGTGAAATTTTTGCTATTGACTATCAGCCCATTTTTTATAAACGCGATGCCTGTTTTTTTAAATTCGCGGCTTTATCGGTTAATTCCCAGCTGAATTCTGGCTCACTCCTTCCAAAATGGCCATAACAGGCTGTCTTCCTATATATGGGGCGTAAAAGGTCTAACTCCTTTATCATTCCCTTAGGCGTAAGTTCAAAATTTTGCCTGATTAATTTTATAAACGCTTTTTCGGAAAGTTTTCCTGTGCCGAAAGTATCAACCATTATTGCCAAAGGGTCTGATCGGCCGATTACATACGCCAAATGTACCAGGCATTTTTCAGCAAGTCCTGCGGCTACGATATTTTTAGCAATGTACCTGGCCATATAAGCTGCTGAACGGTCTACCTTCGTCGGGTCTTTCCCGGAAAAAGCCCCTCCGCCCGGAGAAGCTGTTCCTCCGTAAGTGTCTACGACAATTTTTCTACCGGTCATGCCGGTATCGGATTGTGGGCCGCCGATAACAAATTTACCCGTTTCATTAATATAATATTTTGTCTCTTTATCAACATAGCCTTTTAAAACCGGCTTAGCAATTGCTTCGATTATCTCCCGGCGCGCCTTTTTTGAAATCATCTTCTGGTTTAAATCCAATATCTCCTCTGTATGCTGACAAGCAAGAACACAGGAGGTAATTTTTTTCGGATGCCCATCGTGATACTCAACGCTCACCTGAGACTTACAGTCAGGCCCAAGGTATTTTAATATGCCTTCGCGGCGCACCTGGGCTACCCTGCGTACTAATTTATGCGCCAGCATTATCGGTAGCGGCATCAATTCTTCTGTCTCCCGGCAGGCAAAACCAACCATAAAACCCTGGTCTCCAGCTCCACCTTTATCTACTCCCTGCGCAATATCCTCAGACTGATTGTGTATCGTATTCACTATAGCACAGGTGCGGTAATCAAATCCATATATAGGATGGTCATAACCGATTTCCCTAAGAATATTTCTTGTCAGCTTTTGTACGTCTACGTATCCTGAAGTGGTAATTTCTCCGCCCACAATTAAAAGACCCATAGTTACGTAGGTCTCACAGGCAACCCTTCCGTAAGGGTCCTGTTTTAACACTTCATCCAATACGCCATCGGATATCTGATCGCAAACCTTATCCGGATGCCCCTCACCCACAGATTCTGAAGTAAAAAAATGTTTTCGTGTAGCCATGCCGTCTCCTTTAAAATTAGCCTTAATTTTTATTTTTTAAAAATATCCGCCTTGCCTGCTCGTAAGTGTCATGGTGGCCGATATCATACCAGTTTTTTTTAAAAATAAAACCATAAACCGTTTCCTTCTTCATCAGCCAGCTGATATAAAACCCCGTGGCGTCGTGCTTATCGTGTTTTATAGCGGCATATTCCCCAATCAGTCTTAATTTCTCTTTCGGAAAAAAATACAAGCACATTGCTACCAGAGAAGACCAGGGATTAGCGGGCTTCTCCTGGAAACCTATCAATCTTTTTTTTCTGTCTATTCTTACCACTCCGTAATTCCTGGCTTGTTTTATGTTTTTTAACTTATAAATTCCTATGGTCGGATGCGGCTTTTTTCTCCTGGCAAAAGAAAGAAAATCGTTTAAACTGACATCGAAGATATTATCCCCCCCGATTACCAGTAAATCATGGCATATTTTTTTCTTCTTGATTGCAAATGCCATATCGCCGATTGCCCCGCGGCGGGTAGAGTTGCTGCGCGTTAAATCATCTATTAAAGTGACGGGCTTGCTGAAATGAAAGTGTTTTTTCCATTTTTTAAAATGAGGAAGAAATTTACTATTTGTTATCACAATAATTTCACTGACCGTGCTGATTCTTTCAAGCTCCTCTGTAATATAATTGATTATCGGTTTTTTAGCTACTCTCAACAGCGGCTTAGGAAAATCTTTAGTTAAAGGATACAACCTCTTGGCATATCCGGCGGCTAATATTAATGCCTTCATTTTAGATTATGTATTTTAAATAAATACTTCACTATAGTCAAAATCCAAAGGATGGTTCAGAAAACTTAATTTTTCTGCATTTTCGTTGATTATAGGGTAAATAGGTTCATTTTCTAAAAGGCCAAATTTTTCTATCCGCGGATTTGGCTTGACTGATTTTATTTTCGCCAATTGTTTAAAATATGTATTAGGGATTAATCCCGGTTCTTTAGTCGAAGATTTAACCATAAAATAAGCCGCTCCCTGAGCTTCTTTGTAAAGCTGGTATTCGGAGCTGAAGACGCTGCTTACCCAATTAGAAGTAATCAGTAAATCCGGGCCGGGGTTTATAAGGATATGCCCAAAGCCCGGAGGAATGACTATTTTCTGCCCTGCTTTAGCTTCACAGATTACCACTTCCTCAATGTTCCTATATTCTTCTTTAGCAGGTTTCTGCAATAAACAATAGCAATGCCCATAGACCACTTCATATAATTCGCCGAAGCTTTGCGGATGGTAGTGTCCTGCGGTTTTCATAAATTCTCTGCCTAACGCATCCGGCTTTATCAGAGTAACATCATAACGTAATTTATTTTTTTCTAATAAAGCTTTATCGGCTATCCGGTAAACATCCCGGTACATATAATAAAGTTCTTTCGGCTCGCTGATGTTCTTATCCAGTAGCACTTCTTTCATTTGGTCGAGTGAGCGTACGCCGGGTTCAGAATAATTCAGGCCCTGACCGAAGGTAAGCCTTGTTTTTTCAGTATCAAGTTTTATATCCAGGCCGCAAAATTCATTTAATCTCATCATTGTAAAATCTCCCTTAATTTAATCTGGCTGAATTTTTCGATTTCTCTGCCGGTAGATAAACCTAAAGCCTCATTTGCAATTTCCTGAGCCTGTTTTAAACTCACAGAGCGAATAATATATTTGACTTCAGGAATAACCGAAGGCGGCATGCTGAATTCATCAAGGCCTAGGCCTAAAAGAATCAATACCAAAGCCGGTTCTCCTGCCATTTCACCGCACATACCCACGCGGATACCGCTATTCTTGGCAATGTCAATAATTCCCTTAATCATTCTTAAAACTGCCGGGTGTGCCGGCTCGTATAAATAAGCCACTTTCTCATTTGCCCGGTCAACTGCAAGAGAATACTGAATTAAATCATTAGTCCCGATGCTAAAGAAGTTCGCTTCTTTTGCTAAGAGGTCTGCGGTCATTGCCGCTGAAGGTACTTCAATCATCACGCCCACTTCAATATTATCGTCAAAAGCTTTTTTTCCCTTTTTCAATTCCTGCTTTGCTTCTTTTAAAATTTTATTGGCCTGCTGTAATTCTTCTATGCCGGAAATCATCGGATACATAAGTTTTAATTTACCATGCACAGAAGCGCGTAATATCGCGCGTAATTGCACTTTAAAGATATCCGGCTGCGCCAGGCAGAATCGAATCGCCCGCCAACCTAAAAATGGCTGCATCTCCTGAGGCATTTCGAATTGGGATAAAAATTTATCCCCTCCTAAATCCAGAGTACGAATTACCACAGGATAGGGCTTCATCTCCTCTGCCACATATTTATAAGCCTGATAATGTTCTTCTTCCGTAGGCAAATCGTTTCTATTCATGTAGAAAAATTCGGTTCGATAAAGGCCTATGCCCCAGGCCCCGTGTAATTTTGCCGAGGGGACTTCATCAGGTAACTCAATGTTGGCATGAATTCGTATTTCTTTATTGTCTTTGGTAATCGTAGGTAAATCTCTGGTTGAAAAAAATTTATCCGTAATGCCTTTTAATTTTGCCTCTTCCTGCCTATATTTACGCAGAGTCTTCTCGTCAGGATTAATAATTACACTTCCCATGCTGCCGTCAACAATTAAGGTATCGCCTGTTTTAATTTTCGCGGTTGCGCTTTCAAGGCCAACCACCGCAGGTATCTCTAAAGATTTAGCCATAATCGCGGTATGAGAAGTCTTTCCTCCTATATCGGTAACAAAGGCACAAACTTTATGCTTGTGCATGGCAGCGGTATCAGAAGGCGAAAGGTCGTGTGCTACGACCACAACTTTTTCTTTTAATTCCTCAAACCACTTGCGCTCCTTGCCTAATAAATTACGTAAAACCCTCTTTCCCACATCATTGATATCAGCAATGCGCTCCTTAAGATATTCATCCTCTATTTTGGCAAAAACACTTACGTATTTCTTCAGTACTTCGGAAAATATGTAAGCTACATTTAGCTTCTCTTGTTTGATGCGGGTGATTACCTCCTCTATTAACATACGGTCTTCCAGAACTAAGAGGTGCGCATCAAAGATCTCAGCCTGCTCCTGGCCCATTTCAACCGCAATGCGTTTCTGTAATTCCATAATATCTTTGCGAGTTCTAATCAGGGCTTCTTCAAACAGCTGAATCTGGTTGGCTATATCGCCTGCTTCTATCGGCTCTTTAGCAATTACAAATTCCTCCTTGCTTATTTTGTAAGCCGGGCCAATACTTATTCCTGAAGCTGCTGCTATTCCTTTAACTTCCAGCATCTTAAAAATTCCTCTTTATTCCTCGTTAACTACGATTTTTTCTAATTCAACCAACGCCTCGCCGGCGTCAACTCCCTCCGCTTCGATTATTATTTCGCTTCCCCGTTCAGCTCCCAGGGTCAAAATACCCATTATTGATTTACCGTTGACCTCTTCTTTTTTATCGCGCTTTACTTTTATGCGCGCGTCGAATTTATTTGCCACCTGAACAAATAGGGCGGCCGGACGGGCATGCAACCCCTGTTTATTTTTTACGATTATTTTCTTTCTAATTACGGCCATCTTTACCTTTATTCTTAAATTTCTTCTATAAAACTGATAATAATTTTGGCTAATTTTGTTGGGTCATGCCTTATGAAATCGTCAGTGGAGACAATATCTTCCTCAATCACTCTATAACCCATATCCTCAATATTCTTACTATCCATTTTAACAGGATGAGAATATTCTTGTTCATAACGCCTAAGCAGCTCTTCAGGAAGTTTTGTGCTGTTTAAAATACAATAATCAAAAATTCTGGAGTGGCTATGATGAATAAGGCTTTTAACATGGTCACAGGCAGAGTAGGAATCCGTTTCTCCATGCTGAGTCATCACATTACAAACATAAATTTTGATTGCCTGCGAAGAAGCAAGGGCATCGGTTATTTCTTTTATTAAAAGATTTGGCAGAATACTTGTATACAGCGAGCCGGGGCCCAAAACAATAATCTGCGCCTCTTTTATCGCCCTTAATGCCTCGGGCGTTGCCTGAGGCCTATCCGGCTTAAGATAAACCTTATTTATAGAGCTATCTACCTTAGGAATTTTGTCTTCCCCCTCTGTAACTGAGCCGTTTTTATGCTCAGCTACCAACACCACATTATCTAAAGTAGAAGGGATTACTTGACCGCGTAAAGATAAAACTTTACTTGTTTCTTTAATCGCTTTTTCAAAATCGCCGGTTAAACTGGTCATTGCGGTGATAAAAAGGTTACCGAAACTATGGCCGGATAATTCCGGGCTCTTTTTATCAAAACGGAACTGAAATAAATCCCTCATCAAAGTTGAGGCGTCGGCAAGAGCAACTAAACAGTTACGTATATCTCCGGGCGGCAGAATATCAAATTGCTGCCTTAACCTTCCGGAAGAACCGCCGTCATCAGCAACCGTCACAATAGCAGTGATATTAGAAGTATATTCTTTAAGCCCGGATAAAAGAACAGATAGGCCTGTTCCTCCCCCAATAGTAACTATCCTCGGACCCCGACTAAGATGTTTTTTCTGATAAAGTATATCAACTAGCTCTGCCTCTTTCGGGGAAGGCAGGAAAGCAGCAATAAAAGAACGCATTAACCTTTTGATGCCTAATATTAAAATTATAATTCCCGAAATTATCACTATCGCATCTAAAGCCTGAAGTGCCCAATGTTCTTCGCTGCGTAAATTTAAAGAACCGATCACTACCAAAATAATTCCAAATGTACTTAATATTATCCAGCGTTTTATACCTATGCCCGGATAAAGCCATTTAATTATATAAAATAATTTTTCTTTTATGTTTTTTAGATTAAACTTTCTTTTCATCTTCTTGAGCAATAATTTTTAGAACCGATTTATCA
>Ga0180301_10001145_pt1 | contig 20755 bp, 7 predicted proteins | sample GuaBasSediGuay16_FD_121797 | JGI IMG/M metagenome (GOLD analysis project Ga0180301, IMG submission 121797) | Subseafloor sediment microbial communities from Guaymas Basin, Gulf of California, Mexico - Guay16, Core 4569-2, 12-15 cm | ecosystem: Environmental > Aquatic > Marine > Hydrothermal...
GGAGAAACGATTGTGATGAGCGTCGACCTTAACAACGACGGCACCGAGGCCGCGACGGACGTTTCTGGGAGGATTACCGAATCCAGTCCGTATATCTCTATAAGCGATAATGCTGCGACCTGGCCGGATATCGCTGTTGGAGCGACCGAAACCTCGAACCCGAACCATTTTAAGTTTATGGTTAGCGCTTCTACACCGTGCGGACAGGATGTTACGTTTACGCTTATAGATACCTGTAACGCGGAGTTTGTGGATACGAGTTATATTCTGGTTACAATTCAGAGTCCGGCACCCGATTTATCTTATCTGAATCACTCTATTTATGACGGTGCGGGCGGGGACGGCGACGGTTACGCGGAAGCCGGAGAATCTTTCGTTATGGCGGTTACTCTCGATAATTCTGCCGCGGTCAACGCGCAGAGTGTTTCCGCTTCGATTTCCGAATCCGACGCTTATATAACGGTTACTGATAATACAGCCGATTGGCCCGATATACCGGCATCCGGTTTCGCCGGGAGCCTCGCTCCGCACTTCAGCCTTCAGGCCGATACCGAAACACCTTATCTGCATAACGCGACAATAACTATCAACTGGGTTTCGTTCTGCGGCAGTGGGAGCGATAATTTCACACTTACTATCGGCGACCCGACGAATAATGCTCCGCAACCTCCGGAACTCGATAGGCCGTTCCCGTTCGAGCGTATCGGCGACGGCGCGCTATCGATGAACCCCGACCTCGATTGGTTTATTCCGGACGACGCCGACGGCGACCAGCTCCATTTCGAGGTTCGGTTCGGTGAGGACGAAACTATGGCCGGTGCGACTTCTATCAATAGTAGAACCAGCGCGACAGGTTTTACGCCGATACCCCCGGTCGGCGAGGGCGGCGGAATCGAGACATACGCCGTCGGTTCGCAGAGCGAAGGTCCTCTCACCGACGGTTCGACCTACTGGTGGGACGCCCGCGCTCACGACGCCAACCAGTGGGGCGCTTACGCCGAAAATCGTTCGTTCACGGTCGATGTTTCTCGCACCGAATCCGATTGGTTCCAGACGACCGACGAGCAATTCGTTACCGGTTCGGTTAGCAACCTGACCGTTTCCTCGGATAAAGTTACTTCCGAGGAGGGCGTTACTATCTATTTCGAGGACGATTTCGAGAGCTACTCCAGCTACGACGATTTCGCCGCCGAATGGGCAACATCGGGGAGCTATCTTTCGTGGCAAACAGCTAATTACCATTCGGCGAATCACGCTATCCGGGTCGACGATGCATCGGGCACGGCGCGTTCCTATTTCTATCACAGCTTCGGGCCTCTCGAAAGCGGCTTTATGACCGTCTGGTCGATGACCACGAATTCCTCCGACGAGGGGGAAATAAACCGTTTCTATACCGACGGCGGCTCAACCAGGAAGGGACAACTCTATTACCGTTCCGGTTATGTCGCTTACTGGGACGGCTCGACGCGCCACAATCTCGTCGCTATCGACCCCGGCAACTGGCATGAGTATCGAATCGATTTCGACTGCGGCGCCGGTGAGGTCTATGTTACTATCGACGGCGGTGCGCCGTTCGGTCCGTTTGTATTTATCGGCGGTGCGCCTATTAATATAGATATAGTCGCGACAGGCACTATCGGTGCGAATGGTTATACTTGCGATTCCTATTACGATGATTATTTAATCGGTCAGGAGGGCGGGACCGGCAGCGGGACTATTATCTCCGAGCCTATCGTTTTCGGCTGGAATCCCGGCTATTCGGCGTGGGATGAGGTTCTCTGGACACAGGACGCCGGCGACGATATTACGGTTGTTTGCGAGCAACGCTCCGGTGGCTCCTGGGTTCCGTTCGATTCGGCGACTACCGCTTCGACTACCGGCAGTTTAGATATTTCGCCGTTGGGGACTACGGACACTATTCGTCTCCGTGCCGAGATGACGACGGGCGCAATGCAGGCAGATATGTATGACTGGGCTGTTACCTGGGCCGCAGGAATGATTGGTGTCGAAGTTTATAAAGGCGGACCGACCGGGCCGAGGTATAACACGACCTCGTGGGACATCGGTCAACTCCCCGAGGACACCGTTATCGTGATGGACGCCGGCGATTGCGCATATATCAAGAACACCGGCACTGTGCCGATAGATATACGGCTCAAGGCCGAGACGACCGGCTGGAGTCTGGCGGATGCCCAGGGCGCCGACGCGGCTCTTATAATGGGTCTTTTCGACATCGAGGCCTCGCCACCAGCACCGGCCGAATTCAATTCTCCTACGGACGTTCTAAACTCTATTTTTAAGCTAGCCGGCGAGACCGACACCGAGTCGTTCGCAACCACCAGCGCTAACGGAGTCGATATATCGATAGCCGCCGGGAGATACCTGTATCTCTATTTCGGCACACCTACTGCAAACACGCTGCCCGACGAACAGACGATTACAATAACCGTCGAAGCTGTGAGCAGTATGTAGGGATTAGTTCGCTAAATCGCAGCGCGTAATTCGGCCTGTCACGGTCCAGTAGGACAGGCATTCTTGCTGTCCCTTCTGGTAGCGAATAGGGAATTGTTCTGCCACTGTCCTACGTTCTTGTTTTTAAGATTAGTGTGTCCTGTAGAAATCGAATTGTTTCGTCATTTCGAGTTCTATTCTCTGTCATTTCGAGCGAAGCGAGAAATCTTAAATCGTTGGCATCCAGAAGATTTCTCGTCGCTATACTCCTCGAGATGACATTTGCGAGCAATTCTGCAGTGGTCATAAGATAATCATTGACAAAATGAACTGCGCGACCTATACTTTTATAATTATAGAAAAACATCTTTTTATCGAAATTCCGGCAAATTTTTTACCTCGAGGAGGAGGGAAAAATGCGTAAATTCGGTTTGTTCCTATTTACCACTGTTCTAATGCTCGGAGGAGTGGCTCTCGCAAACAACACGTCCCCTATCGATGTAGGTTATATGCACTTTACTTACAACGGTAAAGTTCATGCACCCGAGTTCTATTCGCCCAATGCGGGTCTGGACGCAATGTCCCCCTATGACTACGAGTTCCTGGTCAGTTGTCATTTCGATACCGGCGGTGTCGATGTCGCTTTTCTTATCGATTCATCCGGTTCTATGATGTCGGCTATCGCAGATGTTAAGATGACTATCGGCGGGTTCGCCGACAGTCTCGATGCTTCCGGGTTCGATTATCGGCTCGGAGCCTGTCCTTTCGCCGATAGCACGGAGCATATGTGGGATTTTGACCGAACGACGCCGCATCCTATTTACGAAATGACCGACAGTGTAAGTTGGTTTCAGGATACTCTATTGGGATGTAACGCATCCGGTGGCGCGGACGCTCCCGAGGAATATCTCGACGCCTGCGCGGCCGTGATGCGGTTTTACGACTGGCGTCTTCTCGCAATGAGATTGATTATCGGATTTACCGATGCCGTTTTTTGCGAGGAAGGCAACCCTTGTGCCAACTGCCACGGCAACGAGGATAAAGACGATATAATTACGGAACTTCTGGACGGCGGTTTCGTCCTTTTCAACGTTACGAGAAGTTCGCCTTATGGAAGCGGTGGTTGCGTTCCTATCGCTCCGTATCATATTAACTGGTATCACCTTTCAGCCGATACGACGGGTGGTATGTGGTTCGATTTGTCCACTGTCGATTGGGAGGACATTTTCGCGGAGATAGTCGAGTTTATACGCGATTATCAAAGCATTAAGGTAGCCATAATCAACAGCGATGCCGATACAATTTTCAACGTCTACGGAGAGTTTCTGGCCGGGCCGTGTTTCGAGTTGCTCGAATACCCCGATACGGTCGAATTTATCGCACCGGGGGATACGGTAATTTTCGAGTGGCTGTTTGCACCTTTCGATACCCTTGCGGGTTGCATTCTCGATACCACCGCCGATTTCTGTTTTATGACCGTTTTCCACTCGACGAACGGAATCGGCGTCCCCAATCCGGAGTTTATTACTGGAGGCTGCGTATATTTTGGCGAGGACTGCGGCTGCGATGGAACGCTCGCATCGAAAGACTTCCCGCCCGATTGGGCGATTACGACCTGTCCCGACCAATATATGGATTATTCTATGTGGGCGCGTTGCGAGATAGACACCGGGTCTTTCATCTTCAAAATCAACAGAGGAACCGGTTGGGTTATGTATGATTGGGCCGACCCGAATATCGTTCATTATTCCGACACCGGCTTTACGTGGTTTCCGTCGGACCCACTTCTTTTCTTTGAACACGGTGACACGGTTCATCACGAGCTTTATATGCTCGAGGATATCTCGGGTCTCGGTCTTCACGACCTGCCGTCCGGGGTGTTTGTAGTCGACCTCGAACCGCCGGTTTACGATACACCGTTTCCCGAGGATGGCGCTCTTATCGGCGGTCCGCCTTCTACGGTTAGCATTAACGTCTTCGACGACCTGGCGGGAGTGGACTCCGATAATTTCTTTATGACGGTCAACGGAGACACGATATTGCCTTCCGACCCGTATCTTACTTATACCGGGTCGTCCATCGAGCTCGATGTCAGCGGCCCGCACGTTGCCCGTTTCCCTGCCGGTGATACCGCGTTCGTTTGTGTCGGCGCTCAGGACGCGCCCGACCTCTGCGACCCGAATGTTAGCGATACCTGCTGGTTCTTTATTATAGACCATCTGTCTTTCGGTCTTCCGGAAAGGGTTGTCGCTCCGGGCGAGTTCGTGGATATTCCGATAATCGCGTTCAATCCGCAGCGTTTCTCTCTGGATAGTTTCGAGATTTCGATAAAATACGACGCGGATATACTCGTATTTACGGAGGTTACCCACACCGGCAGCGCGTTGCCCACCGGCTGGACTATCAGTTTCGACACCACGACAACGAGAGGAATCGTTACAGTGAAAGGGAACGGAACAGCAGATTTGCTCGAGGTCGATACTCTCGTTATGCTCAGGGCGACTCCTCATCCAGATGCACCGGGGGCGAGTTACACGACGCTACTGTTCGACGAACCGGACGCTATCACTTTGGATGGCGGCACAATCGGCTACGAGATACTTTTCGAGGGTTGGGTGCTTGTCGAATGGTTGCCGGAGGTCTGGACGCACGACCTCGTCTTCGATTCGGATTTGCGCCCGATAAATACTACGCTTACGTTCGGTATTATGCCCGGCGCTTCGGATATGTATGACCCCGGCCTGGATATCCAGACCGTGCCGCCGCCGTCGAACCGCACGGAGGTCTTTTTCCCGATAGACGACCCGTTGTATCCTGTTATCGAGCGCCTTTCGAGAGATATTCGTGCTGCGGACCCCATTCCGATAACGTGGCAGATTGTTACAGCAGGCGAGCCGGGAGAGTTAACCTGGACGACGTATAACCTTCCGGACGGGGTAATTACTTTAAATGGTATGTTCGAGATGCATCACCACGACAGCTATCTCTACGACGCCGACGAAACGCTGACTATCGTTTATGATAGGCCGTCGCCGGCGATGGCGGATATCGAACTCGCCGCGGGCTGGAATTTGATAGGACTTCCCTCGGTGCCGACGGTTCCGATTGTCCCAAACGTCTTCCCCGATGCGTTTTATGAGATATATGGTTACAATTCCGCAACCTATACCTATTTCGGGACGAACAGCGCCGAGGCTGGCCGCGGTTACTGGGTCTTCAACAACGCCGAAGATGAATACAGTGTGGGCGGAGTTCCGGTATCGTCATACGAGTTCCCGCTGGAACCGGGATGGAATCTGGTTGGTTGCACAAATTTGGTCAGCGCGGATTACTATGCTGACCCGCCGATAGCCGTCCTTTACGGTTGGGACCCCGTTTCCGGTTATGTTAGCGCATCTATGATAGAGGCAGGGAAAGGCTACTGGGCGCTTTCCAGCGGTTACGGGACATTGCGTGTTCCCGGTAGTCGCAGTGCGAGAATCGACCCGCCCGATTGGAAGGTCGACCTTTCTTTCGCAGGGGAGAGTTTCGCTTTCGGGAGCGGCGATTTCTCCAACAGCAAGGGTATCCCGCCGGCGGGCCCTGACGGCGAATTCGAGAGTGTTGGCGCGTTGTTGTGGGATAGATACGATATGTGGGAGAGTTATACGCCAGACGCCGATTCCTGGGTTTTCCGCGCCGATAAAGATGGGAGACTAACCTGGGATATATCCGATGCGCCGCTTCTCGAGGTTACGGTTAACGGCGTAATTACGCCGCTCGAAGAGGGCGGGAGCATTATTCTCCGCAAAGGGGATTACGCTACCTTTAATATAAGAAAACCTCTTCCTAACGATTACGCGGTTTATGTGAAACCGAATCCGGCGAACGCCGCATTTACGGTAACGGTCGAGAACCCGAAGAAGGGGGAGGTTAAGATAGGTCTTTACGATATTCTGGGGCACAGAGTGGACCGTATCGCATCGGGCGAGCTTACCGCTGGAACCCACAGTTTCGGGTGGAGGGCTAAAAACCACCCAAGCGGGTTATATCTCGTCAGAGTAGATTGGGGAGAAGGAACCGCGGTGAAACGCGTCGTTCTGCTGAAATAGAAAGTAGGTGCGGCCCTACGCTCGTTCGACTATCTTAAAGAAAATCCCTTTTTCCGTTCCTCTCGCCTCGATAATATCGTGTCGTGAAACCGGAGGGTCGCAGTTATTTATTTTTGCGGCGTGTTCTCGTGTAACAAAAACGTTGAACCTTATCGCCCCGACCTGAAAGGTAATTCTATCAAAACCGGAACGCAAACTTTGGGTTGTCGAGTAAGGAAAGAAACCGCGAATCCTCTCCCCGGGTTCTAGATAGAGGTCGGGGTATTTGCTGTCCTTCCATATAGTTCTCATATTATCTCCTTTCTCTACAGGCGGAGCGCGGAGAGCGGGGTGCCGAGCGCTCTATGTTCTCTGCTCTCTGCTCTCTGCTCTCTGCGCTCTGCCCTCTGCGCCTCGCAATGACAGGTTAATTTCCTGTTTTCGGCAAAAATCAGCAATCTCGATTAATGTGTCCTGTAGAAATCGAATTGTTTCGTCCTTTAGTGGGACGCGTTCGTTTGTCCCCTACGCGCTGTTTTTGTAGTTCCGTCTGTTTCTCTCACCATCCGAATTCCTCCATTACATTGCATTACATTGCATTGCATTGCACTGCATTGCATTGCACTACCAGCAACCGTCCTTGCCACCCTTCTTATTATACACAAAAACCTTATTCTTCAACCGGTTTTGTGCCAATCGCATACGAAAATGTGTCAATCGCATAGTTTCGGTTATCGTTTGCAGGACACACGACAGTGAACCACCAGTTCGATTATACAAAATTTTTCGCAAGGGTCATGTCGAACATCCCTTCGGTTAAAACTATATTATCGACTCGAGATTTTAGATTTTTCGACGCTTGATTTCTCACCGATTTTAATTATATTATCCAAAACAAAAACTAAATCGGGAGAGATTATGAGGATTAAACTTTTTGCCGTGGCAAGCTTCTTTGCAGTATTTACCCTTTTTGCGGCTTCCGGCGGTCCCGACGATTTCGGCTATATCTGGATGGACGAGGCCGAAGCGGCCGTTACTTTCGACTGGATAGAACCGGATACGATGACGGTAATATCGTTCCCGTTCGGCGATGACGACGTAACCGCGCTTCCTCTGCCGTTCTCGGTGAGTTTTTACGACTCGGTCTATGAAGACTCTATCTTTATCACGACGAACGGCATTATCGCTTTCGACCGGGAAGACGCTCAGAGCTATAACAACAGGTCTATTCCGGATACTATTATGCCGAACGCGCTCCTCGCGGTCTATTGGGACGACCTCCGCGTGTACGACAGCTCGAAGGTCTGCTATCAGGTCGATGGAGTCGCACCGACCAGGGTTTTCACGATTACATGGTTTCGAGTCTTCAGCTGGCATGCCTACAGCGACCCCGAGGACGCGCTCTTCTTCCAGGCGAGTATCTACGAGAAGGTTCCCGACGAGCACAACGAGTTCATATTCCAGTATCTCGACCCGGCAAACAGCAACTTAACCTATACGAACGGCGCGAGCGCCACGGTCGGAATAGAAAATTCCTTCGGTTCGGTCGGTCTCGAATACTCGTTCAACACTGCTTCTCTCGATTCTTCAAGAGCGATTCGTTTTTTTAGGTTCGAGGTCTCCAATCACGACTGTGCCGCCGATGAAATACTCTCGCCGAAAAGCCCGGCTATCAGCGGCTGGCCGTATTCGGTTCGTGTGGTCGTTCGGAATATCGGCACGGAGGATGAGACGACTGTCCCGGTTTTCGTGGACATAGTCTCTCCGTTCGGGGATACAGTCTACAGCGAGGCCGAAACGACCGCCATACTCGCCGACGGACGCGACACTCTCGCTCTCCCCGATTGGACAGCCTCTCCGGAGGGTGTCTACGATATCTACTGCCGGGTTCGGGTCGCCGGCGACACCGTAGCTTTCAACGATGTCAGACGCGATACGGTCAGAACCTTCGACCATATTTCCTCCGGCGGGCCGGATATGTTCGGTTACACGTGGAAAGACTCGTATCATCCGTTCGAGCCGCCGGTTTATACGACGGTCCCGGCGGGTCTCGCGATGCCTATCGACAGTCTCTACGGCGACGACGAGATATACCGTATCGCGCTGCCGTTCACTTTTCCGTATTACAGCGGAAATTTCGACAGCGTTTGGGTCAGCACGAACGGTTTTCTGTCTTTCGATTCGCTCCTGACCGTTTCATACACGCTGAACGATACTATCCCGGACAGCTGGTCGCCGAACGGCGTTCTCGCAGCCTACTGGGACGACTCCGACGCCGACACGGCGTTCGACACGACAGCATCCATCAGGTTTCTCGACGACCCCGGAAGTGGTTCCTGCTGGATTATCTTCAATAGGGTATTTCTGCCATACGCTACAACGGAACCGACCGGCCAGGTGACCTACGGCATCAGGCTTTTCGACGACGGCGTTATCGAATACCACTATCTCGACGCTCACGCGGAGGATGAGCCCGCCCATGATTATGGAGCAAGCGCGACGGTGGGTATCGACGACCCGACAGGCACGGACGGACTCGTTTATGAATATAACGGTTACCCGCCGGGCAATCCTCTGTTCGACCATTTTGCAATCGCGTTCACTCCGCCGTGGCTCGGGCCGGACACTCTCGGTCCAACGATTCTCCATACGCCGGAAGACCTCTACGCCGACTTGCCCGATTTCTGCGTTCATCTCGAAGCCGAAATTCGGGATTTCCACGGCATCGACTCCGACACGCTTTATGTCGAATATCCGGTCGTTACCGGTGCGGCCTCCGACAGCGCTGTCGGCAATATCTATTTCTATACCGTCTGTGGCGTTATGCCGGGCGATACGGTCGTCTATAGCTTCGCCGCGACAGACACTCTCGGTAATCGCGCCACCGCCGGCGATTTCATAATGTGGGTTCTGAACCCACATCAAGGCGGGCCGGATATCACCGGCTATAAATTCGTCGATTCGTGGGCGACATGGGACACGATGTCGCCGCTATATAACTGGATAGAATTAAATCCCGATTCCGGCGGGCCTGGAACCGAAATACCTCTCGGCGTTACCGGATTCTCTGACCCGATACCTTTCAGCGCCGTCGTTCCGTTTTACGGATTAGAGGCCGGCGGTATAATTGTAAGCGAGGACGGCTGGCTTTGTATGGACACGACCGCGAGCCTGCTCCCGATGCCGATTCCGCCCGATTCGTTCCCGCATCCGGATTTGCCGAACGGCGTAATCGCGCCTTTCTGGAGCGACCTGACACTCTCGATAGGCCCCGGCGCTGCCGGCGGAGTCTATTACTACGAGTTGCTTATAGATTCTCTCGGCGCGAGTTGTATGATTATCCAATGGGATATGTTCCCCGCCGACAGCTCGCTCGATTATCCGTTACGTTTTCAGGCACAAATTTTTTACGACAACGAGTATTTCGGCTCGCGGAGCGTGGCGGCTTTCAGGAATATCGACGGCGTCGACCTCGACCGGGCGGCGATTTGCATCGAGCACGAGACCGGTTTCGACGGCCTCGCATACTGGTATAAGGGGGAACCATCCGGCGCACCGATACCGACCGGCAACAGTTCTGTTCTGTTCTACAATCCGGATTTGACCGATATCGCCGAGTCGGCGAAACTCCCTGATAAGCTATCGCTTTATGCGTATCCGAACCCGTTTAACAGCGCCGTTAATATAAGGGTATCGGGTTTCGGGTCTCGTATTTCGGATTTGAAAATTTTCGATATCAACGGGCGAAAAATCGCGGAAATCCCCGTTTCGGGAAGCGAGTCGGCGAAGGTGTCGAGCCCGACCAACTCCGGAACGTGCCGGTGGACGCCCGATGAATCTCTCGGCTCTGGGATATATTTTATCCGTGTGCACTTCGAGGACAAAACCCTCACCCGAAAAGCCGTATTGATTAAGTAGAAACGACCGCGCTAAAGTGCGGACAAAATGCGACGGACCCGTAACGCTGGCGCATTAATGTAGAATGCGGAATAAAAAGGCATAGTGAATAATAAGGTCGAAGGAATTCGCGGTGATGACCATCGGTTTCGTATCGAACCTTACAACCAAATCGATAGTAGATTCTCACACCCTTATTAAAACAGCGTTCTGTAGAAAGGCGGCTTCTGCGTCGAATCTGGCAGGAGTTTTAATTTTTCGAGTTCGTTTCTAACATAAGATTCGGTGCTCCAGATTCGCAGTGTGTTTACCGATTCTTTATCGGAGCCACAGGTTATTATTCTCGGCCCCATAGTGATGCAATCTCTCGTTTCGAGTCGATGCCCGGGCAAAATCGCGTAATCTACGAAATCGCGATAAGGATTCAGGACGACAAGGCTGCCGCCTGTTTTGTTTTCCGCTTTTCTAAAACCGATTAAAATTCTCCCGTCGAAATACGAGTTTATGGTGATTATAGAACCGGGGTTATCGAAATGAAACACCTCGCAATCGCCCGTCTCGGGATTTACTAATACTATTTTGTTGTCGCCGATAGTAGTCGCGATTCTGCCATCGGGATAGATATCTACCGCCCGGACGGTTCCTTTCTGCTTATCGAATATCGCCGCATTATTATCGATAATATCCCATATAAAGATTCCGTTGTCTTCGGAAACAGATGCTATTCGCTTTCCCCTGTCGATAGCGATTGCGGTTACTGCGGTCGCGTGGGCTTTAATTTTTTCGACTCGTGCCGATTTAGTATCCCACAATCTAATCGAACCGTCGATATGACCGGTAACTATCAGGTTTACTCTATTGGAGGTTATCGCGCAAGCCGGCGGGGAATTCCCCCGGATAGTCTTATGCTCGTTCTCCAGTAATGAAACGATTTTCAGATTACCCTCGCTATCGATAGAACAGATATCGGAGCCGACTGTCGCTATGCCGACCGGTTTGCTCTCGAATATATATGCGTATAGTGCTTTATCGTTCAAGCCGAAGAGAATGCCGACGCTGCCGTCGAGACCGCAAAAAGCTATCTGGCCGGGGGTATAAAAGGAAATACGTTCTATGTCTATTTCGTCCAGATAGATAGATTGAAGAAGGTTCGGCTCGTTTTCGATATCGTCGTTTAGTGTTCTGGTAAAGGTGAATTCGATTGGTGTAAAGGGCGTAATATCGGCCATCGGAAAATCGGCTATCCTGGCGGGGATTTTTTTGAGATTATAAGGGATTCTCTTCGTGGATATCTCCAGCGGTCGAACATCTTTCTCGAAAATGCCTATCCTGATATAATCGCCCCACTTCTCTACTTTGCGGCGCCGAAAAACCTCGATTATCTCGTCTTCGTTCAATCTCGATGGGATAGAATTGTCCAGGTTGTATATCAGGACTTTGCCTTCGCTATAGAATCTCGTTTCTTCGAGAGGGTTCTCTACGCAGGACAAACAGCTGGTAACTCGTTCGAGAGTGCTTTCCCGCGCCTCCAGGTTGAGCCTTTTCGTAGAATAGGTCGCCCGGAAATTGACGGTTATATCGAGGTAACCCTTCTTGTAGAAAATCTCGATAATCTTCTCGAAATAGGCGTCGTCGCGCCAGCCGTCGAGGATGATTAGCCTTTTATCTTTGTGCTTATCGATAAATTCGTCGAAATATGTGTTCGTATCTTCTTTATCCGACGGCAGATAGTAATCGTATAATTGCGAATCGACGTGCTTTTTCAAATATTCGGAGCCGAGCATTCTATCGAAGGATTTCATATAGGCCGGGTTATCGCGCTGCAGATATAATATATCCTCGGCGCAGATTTGTCCGAATCCTTCGATTATGCTCTCGCAAAAATAGGTTTTGCCAGTTCCGGAATCGCCTGTAACCGCCATCACCACGGTTTTTTTCAACGATAGCAAGTATATCAATGTCTCGGAAAGCTCATAAAGCCCTGTAGCACTCGGTTTAAGCGAGAGGATTGGGATTTTCGCTGCGTTGCGTAAATACAGCGAATGGACGAAATCGGGCAGTCCGAGCCTTTTCAGGCTGAACGCTGACTCCTCGAAAACCGCGGTATCAGCGTCGGTAAGTAGTCGTAATAAGGTTATTATTATTTCCGCACTAATACCGCTGTGCTTTTTCCTTTGCTCTTCGCCGATTACTCCCATCGCCCAGGCGAGTGCGAGTTTAATCTCCCTATCGCTCGTTTCGGCGTATCTCGAGAGCAAATGGACGGCTTTTGCGGCGTTAATTCCCAATTTGCCGAGTGCCCAGATAGCCTCACGTTTTTCCCAGACCAGTGTTTGTTTGTAGCCGGGAAGGCCACGGTTATAATCTACGATGACATTGTCGGGGCCTTTTAAAATATCCGATAGATAATCGACCGTTTTTCGCTGCCTTAAATTCCCGAGGGCGTAAATCAAGCAGGTTCTCAGGTTCGTGTGTTTCCTGTCCGTTTTTTCGAGGGAGTCCAACAACCGGTCGGTGCTTCGGATGTCCTCAAGTGCCCCGAGAGTCGTCGCGGCCTCGAGTTGAAGCCCGCTCGATATTTCGATATCACGTTTATCGAGCAGCTCCAGACAGGGACGAAGCAGTGCCCGAGGCAAATCGGTGGTTTTTAGCAGTGAAGTTGAGACTTGCTCGCCGAGCAGGTTATATATTTCTTCTTTTCTCGAGGTTCTTTTTAGAACCGATATCCAGTTGTCGAAATTCCGCCTTATTCGGTCTTCCTCGGCTATCGTTTGGCTTACTCTGCCAAAAATAGTGCTCGGTTTTTTAAGAGATTCGAGAATATTCAGGAAGTTCTCATCCGAGTCTGCGCGGTCTGAAGACTGAATCAGTTTTTTCAGGAACTCGTCGGTTTTTTTCGCATATTGTTTTTTTATCCTTTTTCCGTTATGGTCCCACACCGAGACGAAAATCTCGCTATTTATTTTGTAAACTTCGAATTCTATAAAACGATACAGTGCCTCGAGAATGATGAGTAAATCGTTCTGCCCCCTTTTTCGAGTCGAAACCATATTGCTAATGGCGAGAGCGACCACCCACGAGTTTTCATCGACTATTAGCGGTCGAATAAGGCTCCCGATATCCCCGTTATAGCCTGGTTCACTCCTGGTTCGCCAGATTTCATACAGAAGTTCGTTGGAGATTCTGTCGCGGAGGTTCTGCGGATTGGTTAGCCAGTTACCTTCGCTATCCAAGAATTTCAATGAGGTGGGACAATAATTTTCGAGGATAGCGTCCAGTTTTTCGGATACATCTTCAATCCGTGGGATATTCATTTTTCGCCCGAACCGGGCTTTGTTATTCCATCGAAACGAGGTTTTTCAGGTCGTCCTGCAAGTGCGTAGGTTCCATCAATATCAACCATCCCTCGCCATAAGGGTCTTCGGCCAGTTTCGAGTAATCCGCTTTTACGTCCTCGTTGACCGAGATAATCTTGCCGGTTACTGGCGTCCATAACCGATGTGTTCTCTTGTTCGCGTCAGAAATTCTTAAATAGGCCTCGCCCTGATATCTCATTTCTCCGACCTCGGGAAATTCTATAGACCTGATATCGCCTATCGTTTTGAAAAAAGCGTGATGTATCCCCACGCGGGCATTCCCGTCGTTTTCTTCTTTTACCCACGAATTCTCGGGAATGCAGTATGTCCCTTTGGGAATCGGCGTCTCTGCGGGTTTCTCCTTCTTTTCTTCGATATCGACACGTCTTTTTGCCAGCGCTCTCGAGACGAGACTCCGGAGTTCCGCCGGCGTGAACGGTTTCGGTAGGTAATCGAACGCACCGAGTTTTGTGGATTGCACCGCCGTCTTTATCGATGGGTATCCGGTTACAATTATCACAATCGTCTCCGGACATCTTTTTCTCATTGTTTTCAGAAGGTCCATCCCACTTATACCGGGCATCATAAGGTCGGTAATAATCACGTCGTACCCCTTCTCTTCGTCTTTTTGCAGGGCTTCCTCCCCACTTAGCGCGATATCCACACAGCATTCCTCACCCTCCAATGCGCTGGATATACTTTTACATACAGGCAATTCGTCGTCTACAATAAGGACTCTCGCTTCGTATTCCATTTCACATCTCCTTTGCGATATTTCGCGATGATTCCGTTCTCTAAATGCGGTTATGGACTTTCTATTGTATGAGTTTTCTTTCTTTTGCCGCTTTTTCCAATTCCTCCCTGAAATCGGGATGAGCGATATTTATAAGCGCCTGCGCCCTTTCTCTTAGATTTTTGCCGTGAAGATACGCTACCCCGTATTCCGTAACCACATAATGGACGTCCGCGCGAGTATCGACTACTCCTGCGCCGTGTTTCAGGTATGGGACGATTCTCGAGGCTTCGCCTTTTTTCGCGGTCGACGGCAATGCGATAATCGGTTTTCCGCCTTTAGATTGGGCTGCACCTCTTATAAAATCGACCTGCCCGCCGAAACCGGAATATATTCTGGTGCCGATAGAATCGGAACAAACCTGACCGGTTAAATCGACCTCGATAGCGGAGTTTATCGCGACCATCTTATCGTTCTGCGCTACAATAAAAGGGTGATTTGTGTAATCGACGGGATGCACCTCGAAAAGAGGATTGTTGTCCGCGTATTCATATACTTTTCTCGAGCCGAACATAAAGGTAATTACTACCTTATACGGATGCAGTGTTTTTTTCGCTCCGGTAATAAATCCTGCTTCGACGGCCTCTATCATCCCGTCTGAGAACATCTCGGTATGTATTCCGAGGTCCTTTTTGTCGGCCATGGCTTTCAGTGCTGCGTTCGGTATCCCGCCAATCCCAAGTTGTATCGTCGAGCCGTCCTCGACCATCTCCGCGATATATTCGCCGATTTTTTTATCGACTTCGGTTGACGGCGGTATTTTCAATTCCGGAAGCTCTCTCGATTCCTCGACTATTTTATCTACCTGCGAAATGTGTATAAACGAGTTCCCCAGCGACCTCGGCATTTTGTCGTTGACCGAGGCCACCACTATCTTCGCGGTTTCCGCCGCCGCCTTCGAAGCCAGACATTCGACCCCGAAGCTCATAAAGCCGTATTTATCCGGCGGGGACAGGTGAACGAAGGCTACGTCGAGGTCGATAAGTCCCGAATAAAAAAGGGCGGGTATTTCATAAAGGAATATCGGAATATAGTCGGCCTTCCCCTCGTTGATTGCTCTTCTATCGGCGGGCCCCACAAAAAGAGAATTGTGCCTGAAATGGCCTTCCATACCGGGTTTCGTAAGCGGGTCGTCACCGAGCAAAAGGACATGGACGACTTCGACATTGTGCAATTCGTCTTTTCGGTTTGCGAGCGCTTCCAGCAAGGTGAACGGTGTAGCGGCGTTTCCGCTTGTGTAAATTTTGTCGTTGCTCTTCACAACAGAAACAGCTTCTTCGAGAGAAGAGAGCTTGCTCTTATAGGTATCTATACTGCTCATTTATGCTCCTCCTTATTTGTTTTATATATGACTCTTGCAGAATTGCTCGCAAATGTCGTTTCGCGGAGCGAGGCGACGAGAAATCTTCTGAATGACAACGATTTAAGATTTCTCGCTTCGCTCGAAATGACGAAATAATTTGATTTCTACAGGACACACGTTTTATATATGCAATCTCCGCAAAATCGCAATTTTATAAGCGATTGAAATCGCTCTCGCCCTAAAAAGCCCCCGAAGTGGCCAACCCATTATCCAACAAGCCATTAGCGACCCACGACCGAAGCTGTGGGTTTCATTCACACGATTTTACAATGTAACCTCGAGTATTTTGTAAGACTCGTTTTTTTATATTTGGAATATATAATAGTGATAATTTTCACATATTCAAGAAAAAAATTTTCTTTCTTCTTACTCGATAGGCAAAAGGACGATAAATGTCGACCCTTTACCCACTTCGCTTTTTACTTCTATTGTGCCGCCGTGTTGTTCGACAATACCGTAGCTTATGGAAAGCCCCAACCCCGTGCCTTTTGTTCCTTTAGTAGAGAAAAACGGGTCGAAAATTTTTCCCAGAGCTTCCTTCGGTATTCCACAGCCGGTGTCGCTTATTTCTATTTCTACGGATTTTTTATCGGTGGAAATCCGTGATTCGACCGTGAGGCGACCTTTTTCGGGCATCGCCTCCAGGGCGTTTAATACGATATTCGTAAATACTTGCTCTATTTTACCTATGTCCACCATTATCTTTGGAATTCTTGCGTCCAATTTTTTTTCTACTTCTACATTATGGATAATTATCTGGCTTTCGAACAGAAGCAGGGTTTTTTCTATAATATCGTTAATATCCGCGAGTCTTTTTTCCGGGGGAGTCTGCCGCGAAAATTCCAGGAGCCCCTCTACAATTTTGCTGCACCGCGAGGTTTCATCTATTATTAACTCCAAGTTTTCTCTGAATTTCTCGTCTCCCTGCAATTTTTCGGATATCAGATGGCTATTTATCAGAATCGAGGTTAGCGGGTTGTTTATTTCGTGGGCGATTCCAGCTGCGAGTTTACCCAGCGAGCTGAGTTTTTCTGATTGTATCAATTGGTCTTGGGCCGCGCATAACTCTAACGCTTGTTCTCTAACCTTTTCCTCGAGATTCCTGGTTAATTCGAGGTAGTTTTCGGTAGTTTTTTCGAGTTCGGCGGTCATCTGGTTAAACGAGTCGGCGAGCTGGCCTATCTCGTTCTTCGATTCGATATGGATTCGCTGTGAAAGGTCGCCCGCGGCCACTTTATCCGTAGCGGTTACCAGGTCTTTTATCGGTCGCGTAATCCTGTTTGCGACGATATTAGCAATAATAGACAATAAAATGACGTTTAATAAAGTAATCCCGAGAAATATAAATACGACCCGATTACGCATGTCTATATACGGCGCTTCGAGCATTCCGACATATAACATACCGATAATATCGCCGTTTATGTTTTTGATGGGCTCGTATGCGGTTCGATACCATTCGTTCACCACGAACGCTCTACCGACCCATGGGATACCTTCGCCAACGACCCGATTATAGACCTCTTCGGATACCCTTGTGCCGATAGCCCTTTCTCCGTCGGTTCTTCGGACATTGGTGGAAATCCGCAGGTCGTCCTGAAAAATAGTCGTCGTTCCGATATCCTTGCCTTTATATTCCTCGCCTCTATAGACGATATCTTTAACCTTATCCACAATCTCATAGTCGCGGTTGAGTAATCTGCCTCCAATCAAAACGCCAATCATGTTGTTATCGTAATCGAAAACCGGAGCGGCGGCTTTGATTACCATCCCTGAGGTTTCGACAGTCTCGGCTCTATCTCTCGCTTTGGGAGTCGGAATAATCTCTATTCGCGCTTGCTCGACAAGGTCTTTCCCCTCTTTCGCTAGATTATCTCTTCTTACAATCTCCGTTGCCACGAGAACCTGTTTTTGCGATAAAACGCTATCTATTATATCCTCATCTAAACTGTCGCCGAAAATTTCCGGGTTGCGCGCTCGGACGAGAACCACGCCGTTTTCGTCGGTCAATGTCAATATATCGAGCGATTCTTTTTCCCTGATTTTCCGCAATTCGAGTTTCAGTCTTTCCCTATCGTTTTCCAGTATCGCGTCTTTCATAAAGAAACGTATCGCGGTGAACCGCGTTATATTTTTTATATAATCACATTCTTCCCGATATACCTCCCGCGCGGAGTTTAAATCGAGTCGGACCTTGTTCTGCGCATTTTTTATAACGGTATCGCCGATAAGTCTGATACCTACGATACCGGACAGAACGAAGCCTATCACGATTACAATCGAAAACGACAGTATCAGTTGGGATTTAAGCGAAATGCGCATTTATCTGTTTAACCTGAAAAGCGTCGAATAGTTGGTTTCGGGAGCATATTCGAGTTTCTAAGGGCCGAGTTAATAATGATGGCACATTTACTTACGATATATTACTCGGTAGTTTATATTCCGGCGGGAGGTAAGTCAAGCTCAATCGGTTACGTTTATATCGGATTATACCTTACCGAAAATGCCGATAAAAGCCCCATAATGTATTCTGCTTTATTATCTCAACGGTGCGAAATAAATCTCGACGCGGCGGTTTGTAATTCGGCCTTCCGGCAGTTCGTTGTCTCCTATCAATATTTGCTGCGCTGATTCGCCTTTTCCTCGCGTAATAACGTAGGGAACGGACGGCCCGTATCCGCGCGCGGACATTACAGAATTGTGCGAGGCAAGCCAGTCGTCGAGCTGTTTTTCCTCGTCGAATGAGAGTATTTCCATCATATATTTTCGGAGGTTCTTCATGTTCTCCTGTGCCCGTCTGTTGGATAGTTTGATATTACCCGATTCGACGCCGACGATATCGGTGTGACCACCTATAACAACTCGCAGTGAACCGTCCTGCGCGATACGATTTACTACTTTACGCGCAAGATGTTCCATCCTGACCGATGCGTAGTCGGGTTCGCCGTATGTCCCCGCGAATGTAAACTGGACGAGGATAAGCCTTTCGGAAATGTCTCTCCGGTTCGCGCGAACGACTCGAAGAGTTTCCTGTTCGCTTCTCCCTATCTGGTCGTAGACATCTTTCACCGTCAAATCGGCGAAATAAAGCCTATCCGGGTCGACCATACGTCCGTTTTTATCCGTCCAATCCCATTTTGCTGAGTGGATAAAACCTTCGGGATTCTCGGTATGCCATATCTGTTCGCCGCGGTCGTCGCGGACCTGCAAATAGGAGTGCCTCGCGGGTGCGCCGCCTTCGATAGAGCAGGTGAATTTAGTTACTCCGAAACCCGGTTCGACACGCAATTCGCTTTCGGGAACCTCGAAAGCTCGCGGTTGATATAGAATTCCGCCGGCGGTGATAACTATTTTGGGTTCCTCGCCGGGGGCTTCGCGTGAATAGACTCTATCTTTATAACGGGAACCCAGCAACTCGGCTGTTTCCGCAGATAGAGCAAATGCCGAGTCGAGCGTCGGCGCGACCGCTACGACTTCAAAAAGCGGGTTATCGGTTAAATGCTTACGGATTGTCTTAATATCCTTTTCCGATAGCTCCCTTCCGTCGAGTTTCCATTCTCTCGGCGGCGTGGAGTATATGCGAAGCTCCGCACGGCGGTTTTCCTGAGCGGTGTAAATCTTACCGAGCCTTGTGCCCTCGAAATCTTCTTTCTCGGCGCGTGGCCTCGTCGGGTCGTGGTCGTCGGATATTCGGACTCTTTCGTTTAACCTCGGGAACTCCTCGACTATTTTCCGGGCTACGCTTTCCGCTCTGCGGAAAGCGAGTAGCGAACCCGCGGCAAAATCCGCTATACTATCGTCGCTTCCGAAATAACCCTCGACCATTATTGTGGCGTCGGAATTATTTTCGAGTCTTTCGCCGATAAGTTTCAGCAGGCGGTCGAACCTTTCAGGAACCTCGCTTTCACCGGCCTCGAAGAATACGATTGGCACAACGGGTTCGTCCTGTGTAACGGTAATAAGCTGTGTAACCATCAATCCGGGAGGTTCGCATTTTATTGACGGTTTTGGTTTATCGAAGACGAAAACGGTGCAAATCCCGGCATTGTTTGTTTCGTCGAGTTCGAGGACCTTGCTGTTATAATCGGGGTATCTTCCACCGGCGTCGTCAGCGCGGATATGGACTATATAAACCCCCGCGCTGTCTGGGCTCCATTCGAGTTCGGCGACCGAGGCACCCTCTGCAGGGACAGAGGAGATATTCACTATGTCGAGGTTTTTCTCTTTCGACCTGAAATTAACCGGGACGCCTCCCGCTTTGCGGATACCCTCGTTTTGGATAACGGCACTTATCGTTATGTTCCCGCCTATTACCGGCGTGCCTGTTACGGAGACGTTCCCGACCGTGAGGTCCGGATACGATGGAGGCGGTGGGTTGAACCGATATGAAGCCGAAAGTCTGTGCGAAGGCACAGCAACACCGGTCGTTGGCATAGAAATCTCATACCCGAAACCGGGGCCGCATTCATCTCCGAGGAAATAGCTAATACCCATACCCACCGCCCACCTTCCGACGGAAACATCGATATCCATCTGCCTTTCGAGAAAGGATTTCCGTGCTGTGAGTGTCGGGTCGATATCGCTGCCGAATTCGCCGTATTCGTTTCGATACGATATTAGCGGAAAAATGCGGATATTCTCCCACGGGAGTGTAAATTCTCCACCGGCCTGGATTTGCAATGGCAATCGGTCGGTCGCGTCCTCGTCCAGAGCGATATTCGGCATATTCAGGTCGTCGCCGGCGAGAGAAAGCCTCCAGTTCTCGGTCTGATAAACGAATCCGACGCCGAAAGATACGGCAATCTTCGATAATCCGTCCGAGAAA
>Ga0180301_10001146_pt1 | contig 20751 bp, 39 predicted proteins | sample GuaBasSediGuay16_FD_121797 | JGI IMG/M metagenome (GOLD analysis project Ga0180301, IMG submission 121797) | Subseafloor sediment microbial communities from Guaymas Basin, Gulf of California, Mexico - Guay16, Core 4569-2, 12-15 cm | ecosystem: Environmental > Aquatic > Marine > Hydrothermal...
GAGGCTTATCTCAGCTAAAGAAGCTCATTTTGGGCTTCTTTCACGGCTATTGAAACCACATGCATATAATCCCTATAATAAGGATAATATACATGGGAGAATAAGACAGGGGAAAAAAGCCCAGTTTAGGCTTCTCCCCCAACCACATATACCATAATAATAGGGGGAAAAATAACAGCCCAAAAAAAGCCCAAATTGAGCCTCTTTCACACACTAAACCACACATGTAAAAGAAAAGCTTAAGGCTATTTAAGTTGATTTGTAGCCGTATATTTCTATTTTGGTTCCTGCACCAATACCGCCTGCTACATCGCTAGCTATCCTTATTTCTGTTATGTTGGTTACTGTGTTTGTTTTGCTTACATGTGCGGTGCAATACATAACATCTGCACCTACATATCTTCCTTCTTGTGCAAAGGCATGGGGGTAACCGTCAGGGTCTCTTGTTATAATTACACTAAATACTGTTGCATTACGGTCAGGATTACAAGCTATTAGTGGGTAATTATACCTAGCTGCATATATTGAACTAGCATCAGCCCATGTTGCTTGCGAATAATAGTTTGCGTCTGTGTAGTCGCCTTCAAAATAAATGTATAGTTCTCCACTAGTAGTTTGAGGGTTTTTTAGCTTTACAATCATTAGGTAGAATTTATGGGTGTTTATATCAAGCCCAGTTATGTCCACATAATCGCAATCTGAGGCTACCTCCACTTCAGTTATTAGGTCTAAGCGTGAACCCGCACCTGTAGGGGCTGGCTTATTTTTCCATTTTCCTGTGGCTTCATCATAGGTTAAGACTTCTCCATCAGCGGGTGTAGCGATTTCCACATCTCCTAGCTCGCCTAGATTGAAGATTGAGAAGGGTTTGTTTTTCCATTTTCCCGTAGCGGATTCATAGGCTAGGAGGTCTTTGTTTGCTGGTGTTGGAGCCTCAATATCCGTAAGGTCATTTAAAACTAGGTCGTGGGAATGCTCATCATTCCACTCTGAAGCATATAGGACGTCTCCACTAGCCTTAACCGCTTTATGCTTAATACTACCCATAAGGCTACCTAACCTCCTTTATTATTCCTTGTTTTTTAGCCCACTCTAAGAGTTGAGCTAGCTCCCTTAAATTTACTACGTATTCCTCAGTTGGTGGTGTAGGTGCTATTGGCATTTCGCTTTCAACGGTTTCAACTTTGCCTGTCCTAGCATCAACTCTTATCCCTTTAACCTTTCTGACTTCTACGCTTACCAGTTTAGCTCACCCTAGATAGTCAATATCTAATCTTCCGTAGTCTAATTTAAAGAGTGTTCCCGCTGGTGGTGGAGGAGGAGCTATTGGAGGCTTTTTCACTCCTTGAGGGGGCATTCCTCCCGTTGGCATTCCCGTTATTCCTTGTGGGGGGTAGTAGCTTGGCATGGGCTTTACTCCTCCTTAGATTGTTATCCTATGCCTATCCAATCCACAGTTACCATATTATAGGTTACAACCGTTCCGTCAGAGGCTCTTACACCATAACTTACTATTTGTCCAAAGGCTACTGTTGGGCTAGTTACTTTGAGGGGTCTCTCCCAAACTATGTTTTTAGCTTCATCATAAGCCTTTATCTTCTCTTCATCATAATCGGCTACGTAGCATCTCCAATCCCACGTTTCAGCTTCTAAAACATCTGATGTGTCGTCTCTATCAACAAAATTTCCTGTTTTAAGGTCTATCCCAATACGGAAATACTTGTAAGCATCACTAGTAGCTGTGTAAACGTCTAGGAAAGGTTGGTAGCGGACAGTATCCGAAAGGTCGCTATTCCACGATATTCTACTTTTTTTCGCTATTGCAAGCCTTTTCCTAACCGTTGTTTCGCCTAAACCAGTATATACGTTTCCCACACCAGAGGGGGAAACATCATTTCCTATCGGGTTTGGGTAAATAGCTTCATGACGGGCTACTATTGCTCCTTGAATATAATCCCCTTCAGCAAAAAATATTGGGCGTTGTTCATCAGTATCTATAAAGTCTATAAATATTGCCCATCCATCTGAGGGGCGCCATAAAGCATCTTCAGGGTCAAATGGTGAAGTTCTTGGAATCACCATAGCTGGTGGAGATTTATTTTTCCACTTACCCGTAGCAGATTCATAAGTTAATACTTCACCATCAGAAGGGGAGACAATTTCCACATCTTGAAGGTCATCTATGTTTTTTGGTGTCAGAGCTTCAAGGTCTGAAAGGAGCTTCTTAAGTTCTCTTATCGCATCTGTTTGATAGTTATGGTCTTCAGCTAGCACGTAGTCTCCATATTTTACGGTTCTAATTTTGCTTAGGATTTCCTCAAGCTTAGAGTAGTCTAAGCCCATTAGAATCCACCATTCTTATGGTTTTACAGCCCAACATATAATGTTGGTGCCTCCATCATTTTCAATCTTCTCCACCTTAAAGCCTATGTCTAAGAGTAAGGCTCTTAGGGTTGGGATTGTGAAGCCTGCCTTGTGGAAGCCCCCCCAGCCTCCAAAGCTTCCATCAGGTTGGGGGTCTTGTCTCCCGTAAACCCAAAATGAGATTGCCATGTAGCCGTGAAGCTCCCCAAAGCGATAGTCTGGGTTGAGAATCACCTTTTTAGCGATTGCCTCCAAATCTGGACATTGAATAAAGACTTTGCCCCCACTCTTCAGTATGCGGTAAGTCTCCTCTAGCGCCTTCTTGACCACCCTCCATGAGAGATGCTCCAAAACATCCTTCCACATTACCTCATCAGCATAATTGTCTGGGAAAGGGTAGGGAAACTTCTCCAAATCCCATAGGACATCAGGCTTAACCTCTTCCCGCCTATCCACGTTAATCCAACCTTTAAGCTTCCCTTCCCCAGACCCCATATTTATCTTAACCATCAAATAAACCCCCTAACCTTCAAGATGCCTATCAGCCTATTACAGACAGCCTCCCATGAATACTGCCTTCTAATTTCCAAAGCGTTTTTCACGGCTCTTTCTTTGTAGGCTTGGAGGTTTCTGGCTACATGTGTAATTTTCCTAGCTAAGTCCTCCCAGCTAGGGTTAATCCCTTGACCTACATGAATCGGATTGTCTTTGAAGATTTTGGTGTAGCCGTTCACCTTTATTGGGATAGCGTATTTGATGTAGTCTTTGAAGCATCCTCCATTGGGGACTAGTGTGGGTTTGCCTCTAGCTAATCCTTCAATAGCGTTTAGCTCAAATCCGCCTCCCCTACTAGGCACGATAACCATATCGCATAGGTCTATAAGCTGAACTAGCATGTTTTCTGGGAGATGACCAGCAATCTCAACCGTTTTAAGCAATTTAAGGATTCCCAAGTAGGGGTCTATGATGCTTCCACGCTTAACCACCAAGAAAACGTTAGGCATCTTATCTTGAACCTTTTTCATGGCTTTAGCTACCACATCTGCACCTTTTCTAAACCCTGAATGTTGGAGGAAGTATAGGACTAGTATCGCCTTATGCTTCTGCTTAAGCTGTTTCAGGTAGGCTAGGCTAGGGTGAACCTCCTTTGCTGGTGGCTTTAAAAACTCATTGCTAACTCCATGAGGCAAAACTTCTACATGTGTAGTTACCCCACTATTCTTCATAGCCTCATAGCCCCAAGCTGAAGGCGTTATAACTAAGTCCATTTGGTTTAGGACTTCTACGGCTGGCTTAGAAAGCATGTTGGTATCGCATGGCTCAAACCCTCCAATATGGTTTCTAAACTTTAGGAGGTTCTTTAGGCGTCTCTGCCTTTCCTGAAATAGGTCGGCTCTATCTCCAATCGTTAAAAGCAGAATAGGGTGGACTAGTATGTTTTTGGGTGAAGCCCAATAGAGATGGTCTAAGGCTTCCTCTGGAACCTCATTAACCTTGACTATCCTACTCAGATAGGCTATGTGGTGTTTAGCGATTATGGTGAATGATTGCTCATGTTTGAAGGGATGAACATAGTAGAGGCTCATAGGTTAAGCCTCTGGAATATTATAGACGAAGACGGTTACCTTCCCAGAGGGGCTAACCCTAACATTAACCTTGTCATCCTTCTTAAGTGTGAAGTCAAATTCATGCCACGCATTAGAAGGGATAGCCGTCTTAGCGTTTAGAGTGCTTAGAATGTCCACGCCTACATCTTTAGGATTCCATTTGAGGTAAACGTAGGCATCCATGCCAAGATTAATTTTTGTTCTAACCTTACCATCAAATAAGGCGATAAGGTCAGGGCTGAAAATATCCACCAGCTCTGGAGCCTCATAATTAACTGCACAACCTAGAAGCGTGAGGGTGGAGCGGATATAAACGGGGTCTCCATCTTTGATGACTGGTCTCCCAGCCACGAAAACGTTCTCACTAAAATAGCCTGTATGAGAGTAGATGTAGGGGATTTCCCCCTCAATTGCCTTTTGAACATTATCCACTAGCTCATTCCATGCTGAAGACCTTATGATTTGCCCAGCCCTAGCTTTAAGATGGTCTAATGTGGGCATTTACCTTCCCCCTCTATACCTTTGCCTAGCTTTACGCTCTTTCCTCTTCTTATAAGCTTCAAAAATAAGCTTCCTCTCATCTGGAGATAGGAAAACCCAATCTACACCTAAAACCCTTTGGGCATTTCCCCATAGGGTAGCTATGTTGTCAAGTTCACGCCTAAACTCTTCATCTGATATGAAGCCTTCCACGTAGTCGTTTGCTACCTCCCTCATGTAGGCTCTAAGTTCTTCCTCTATTTCAGCTGTCTTAGCATAGGCTAGGTAGGCTTTAAGCTCCTCCTCTGTTACACCTATAACCTTAAGCTTCTCCTTAATCCAATCTTCAGGAATAGGCACTCTCTCCATCATGCTTACCAATGTTGAAGGTGAAAGCGTGTAAACCCTAACGTTCTTCTCAATTAGAGCATCCAACATATCCTTATCCTTAATTAATTGCTGGAGCTGTCTTCTAGCCTCTACCTCCTTGATGGCTCCTCTCCTAAGCCTGCTAAGAATAGCGTCAATCTTAGCCCTAGCCACCTTAATCTGCTTTTCAATCTTGGAGGCTTCAACTAGCAATTGTATTTCCACGTCTCTCTTCATGAGCTTGGCTAGGTTTTGCTTACACGTGTTCTCATCAATCAGCCCCTCCTCAAAGCTATCTAGAACCTTTCTGACAGCCGTAGCCAACTCATCACGTATCGGTCTAACCTTGAAGACTTGGAGGATGATTTCTTGTTCTTCCTTTGGGATGCCTAAAGTCTCCATCTTCTTTTTGAGTAGGTCTTCAGGGACTGGGACAAGGGTAGCGTAGCTAAGTAGGGTTGAAACCGATAAGGTGTATTCACGTCTAACCTCCTCTAAAGGCTCCCTAACATTCTTCTCTATGAGGGCTTCTATAAGCTCTGGGACTTTGATTAAGTCTCTAAGTCTCCTCCTAGCCTCTTCAACTGTAATTTCGGCTCTACGTAGCTTGTATAGGATTGCATCAACCTTATACTTCTTAATCTTAGCGTCCCTCTCAATTTTGGAGGCTTCTATTAGTAGGTTTATGGCTGGCTCTCTCTGATGTAGCTCCTTAAGCTTTTGCTTAGCTTCCTCCTCAGTCAGATAGCCATCCTCAAAGTCGTCTAAAACCGCTCTGACAACTTTAGCCAACTCAGATTTGATGGGCTTAAGTTTAAAGACTTCAAGGATTAGCTCTTTCTCATCCTCTGGGACACCCATAAGGTCTAGCTTCTTTTTCATAACATCCTCTGGGATGTGGATTAAGTCAGCGTAGCTCATCAATGTGGCTATGGTTATCGTGTAGGTTTTAGCGTGTTCATCTATGAGGGCTTGAGCCGTCTCCTTATCTAATCCAAGCTTGGTTAAAGCGTTTAAAGCCTCATCAGTTGAGATTACTCCCCTTGAGAGGCGTCTAAGGATTCCCATAGCTTTGGTGCGTCTGGTGAAGTATTCTAGCATGGTTTCGCTTACATCTGTAAGTATCTGCTTTTCCGTATCAGTCAGCTTACCAGCTTTAACCAGCTCGTTTATGAGCTTCCTGATGTCTGCCTTACTCATGTAGCCTTCAGAAAACCTTGTAAGTATCCTATAAAGCATGTAGCGTATCCAAATCCTAATCCTATGGATGGTGTAAATGTTGTATAAGGCTCCCCTAACAGGCTCATAAAGCTTCCAATAGGATTCATCAAAGGTAAGCGTGATTCCTAAACCATTAGCGATTTTGCTTGTTAGGTCTTTAAGCTGGGAGGTTAATTGTTGGAAGGTGATTATGTTTTCGGCTGACTGCCTTATTAAATCACGGCTGAAATCACGCAGAATATCTAAAGCACGGTCATACTTGGCTCTAAGGCTTAGAAGCTTAATTTCGCCTTCAAGAAACCTTACAGTCCAATCTTTACCTAAAATCTTAACCGTAGTTAGGTTGGCTAGAACCGCATTAACGTTTTCAATTGTCATGAAGCCTTCCTTGAAGCTTGAAAGTATGCCTGTCCTAGCGTAGGTTCTCTCTTCAGCTAATGCGTTCATGGCTTCAGCTACTGTTATAGGTTCTATCCAATCTGGGTGCATGGCTCTAGCGGTAACGATTCTGAAAAGCTGTTTATCGTCTATAATCATCCACTTATACATCCATCTAGCATCAATCCTCATAGGGATGTCAGCCATCATGTCCAAGTTTATTAAGCCGTCTGAAGTCCAGTTAGGAATCCAAGCCCAAGTAGCGTAGTCATGCCACTTAGCATAATACTTTAGAACTTTATCCACTAAGCCCATAAGGTGCTGTTTCACTTGTTGAGCGTTCTCAGCCATAATGTTTAGTTGGGCTGGCGCTAGGGCTGGCTCCGCTCCCAAGTCTTCCTCCTTGTATGGTTTTACGGTTACCCATGCTAGTCCTACGGCTGTCCTACAAGCAAACTCCCAAAGCTTCTCTAGTGGTGGATACTTGAAGTGGAGCATGTAATACATTTTGGCTATGTCCTCGTTCATTCCCACCATTTTCATGGCTTTCTTGAAGCTTGGTAGAGGTCTCATGCTAGGACCGAAAATATCGTGAACCATCATTCTAGCCAAATCGCTTGGAGTAGGAAGCCGATAAATGAGGCTTACAGGCAGTTTCCTTTGCCTATTAAACCTATCAGTTATCGTTACATACCATTCCTCCTCCTTTGTGGTGAACCACTTAACTATGTTATCTGAGTATCCCCAGAGGGCTAGGAAGCGTCTCATGTAGTCTAAGAATTTGTTGAACTGCCTTGTAGGCATAACCTTCCTTGTAATCTCTATCTGTGTAGGAATGTCTGGCAATTGAAGTGGGAGATAGTTACGGTAGTAATAGCTTAATGCTCTAGTTAGGGGTTGAGAGAACCAGATGGCTATTCCGTAAATCAAAGCTCTACCTAGTAGGTCTGGATACTCCTTTATTTCGTGTGCAATATGCTTTAAAATCCAACCGAGCTTGTGCGTTATGTTTATTGTTTGTTCTCCTCCAGTCCCTATAATTTTGATTGCTAAGTTGCCTGAAATTTTGACTTCATCAAAGATTTCTCCCAAAGACATAAGGATTATGTGTATCCATCTAGCAAAGAATTGACCGAAAAACACGGCTACACTAATTGATAGGAGTGCTTCCCATTCCCCTCCTCCTCTCCCTGCTAGAGCTTGCTTAATTACCTTGTCCCAAGCAGATGAAACTGTGCTAGTAAGGGTTTTCATTACACTTGAGACAAGGTTCTTAACAAATTCTCCAACATCTTTGCCTACGTCTTTAGCCCACTCAATGACAGATTTAACTCCCCCAAAAATGAGAGAGGTTAGAGTTTTACCTAAACCTAGAAGCCCATCCCAAAGTAAGCTAGCTAAACCTACTAAGGCTTCAACCATTAGACCCCAAAAGTCTTTCAACCAACCCAGAAGCGTGGGAATAGCAGTTTCAGTTGTCCAACTCCATAAGCCTTTAAGTGCGTCAATAAACCCTGAAACTAAGTCTGGGAATAGTTTGGGGAAGCCTTTAAACCAGTTAGCAATGTCAATGAGCGGGTTTACGAATCCTTGCATGGTTTGGGTTAGCGTGTTTACACCTGTAACTAGTTGGTTGTAGCGTTCTTTGAAGAAAGCTTCAACCTTTGACCAGTAATCTCCAAAGCCTGCTAGGAAGTCTTGAAAGCCCTTCTCTATGCTTGGAATTATCGTTTTATCTATGTAGTCTGCTAGGGATTGGAATCCACCTGTTATAGCGTTTAGTAGGGTTGAGCCTAGAGTGGTTACACCTGTAATTAGCTGGGAGATTCCCATCTGAACATTTGAGAAAGCCTTTTGAAGCCATGTCCAAAGCCAGTTTTTAAGCGTAGTGAAACCGCTTGTTATAGCGTTTTGGAGTGTGGAGCCTAATGTTTGTATGCTTGTTAATACTTGGCTTATGGCTCCTCCAAGCGTAGCACCTGTTTTTGCTAGTAGGCTTTGGAAGGCTTCAAATCCCCTTGTAATTGTATTTGTTATGGTTTGTAGTAGGCTTTCCACGCCTGTTAGAATCTGTGAAGGCAGACTAGCAATCGTTTTTGCTAGGTTTTCAAAGAAGCCTACTATCTGGCTTGATATGCCTTGAAGAACTGAAAGGGCATTTGAAACGTCTTGAGCCAGCTTACTAACCGTGTCTAAGAAGGATTTGATGGCTCCAGAAACAGCCTCAGAAATAACGTCTCCTATGCCTTGAAGGAAATCCCAAACGGATGAGAGAACGCTAGTTACACCTGTAAGAGTGGAGCCTAAATCGGTTAGGGACTTTGAAATGCTAGTGAACCAGCTTTCAACCGTATCTCCTAAGCTTGAAAGGCTAGCGGAAATTGAGTTTATCACGTCTGAGATGGGACGAATCAGATTCGTGAATGTGGAGCCTAAAGCTTCTATTGCTCCAGAGATGGATGAAACTATTTGGTCTCTTACAGTTGTCATAAAGTTTTTGATTGATTGCTCTACTAAGTCTAAGGCTCCTTGTATTTGCTCCCAAAGCCAATTTATAAGCTGTCCTACTGGGTCGGCTATCCCTCCAATTTTCGCATCAACATGTAAGTGTTCACGGTAAAGGTAGTAAACCGTGAAATCCTCTAGCCTATACTTTTCATCTAAAACTTGAACTAGGATTTTTGCTTCCCTATCATTTAGCTCGTAGCTCATACCCGTTATCGCCTTAGCTGATTCCTTATAGCCAAATAGTTTTCAACTATACGCTCAATTATTGGTCTAGGGTCTTCACGCTCCAACTGCCACCAATGAGCTATGGGGCTAACCCAGTCCCCATCTCTTATGCGGTAAGCCACTTGTAAGCCTTTACGCTTATCAAAAAATTGGAGGGGGTTTACTTCTACAACTTCAACGATTACGCCTTGCTCCTCATACCTTTCTCCAGCCCTAACCACTTCCCGTGCCTCCCAACATCCCCTTACTCCTTAGCTCCGTAAGCTTGTCTATTATTTTCGCTAGCCCTTGAGCCTTCTTGTAAACTACACATGTATCTTTCTTATCGCACTCGCAGATAGCCGTCTTAATCACTAGGCTAGCGCATTCATCCATCAGCTTGGTTAGTAGCTCTCTGACTTCTGGAGGCACTTCAGGGGTTGGAGGCTGGGTTATAGGTGTAACTGAGGCTGGGGCTTCAGGGGTAAAGGTTGGATGCTCCTTACTCATGGCTTTACCACCCTCCTAATCTCCCCCAATATTGTTTCATCCAACCCTAACCTTTTAAACTTATTTATTAAGTCTTCTGGAGTTAGCATGCCTCTCCAATGCTTCCAATATTTGTGTGGCTTATAGTATAAGTAGGCTAGTTGCTGTGCAAAGCTAATATAGCCCATTCGGATGTTCCCAGCTATCCCACGCCTATCTAGGAGCCTCTTAACCTCGTTAATTATCCTTTGAAGTTTTAGCTGGTGTTTGCCCCCCTCCCAATGGTATTTTTCTACACGTGGAAGCATGAAGACCCTCTGATGTAGCACGTTATATTTTACTCCTTGTTCTTCAATCTCCACGTATCCGCTTCTCTTATGGAATTCACGTATAACTTGGTCTAAATATTCAGGTAGGGGAGGCTTAACGGTTACACCAGTATCATAGAATCTAGCGTAATCCCACCTAGCAAAATCAAAATGGCACTCATAGGGGAATTCTGTTTCAAACTCGCCTTCAGTCTTCCAGTCTCCGCCTACCCCATCTGGAAGCCTAGCCTTAAAGGTGCCTCTAGGCATTGGAGCCGAAATTGGGGTTTCCTTGAACCGTGAAAGGTCAAAAATGGCAAAGTCAAAATATGCACAGTCCTTAATTTTGCCTTCAACTAGAGCTATGATGTCAACTAGCCCGTCAGCATAGTCTGGGTTTACCCCTTTCTCCTTGATTAGGTCTTTGTTGATGTTTAGCTGGTCTGTTAAAGCTTTGCTGGTGCTTTTCCAAAAAATATCATCCCTATAAGTGGTTTTGTAACGCATATTCCAAACGAAACGCTCTAAGCTTGTGCCTGTAACTTGTTCAGGGTCATAGACGCTCTCCCCATATTTGCTGAAAGGGTCTTGATGAGCCATATCAGCATAATAATAGCTGTCATAAGTGGCATTCCCATAAACCGCTACGGGATAACTGTAAACAGCCTTCTTTGGAAGAGCTACACTTGTAAGAAAGTCAATTTGATGATAGTCAAAAAGCTCAGATGGAATGTGAAAGTTCAAGGTAAGATACATATCCAAAAGGAAGCGGAAAACTACGTTAAACCCTATGGATAGCTCTATTTCTGGGAGGCGGAAGCTCCACCTTCCCATAGATAGGTCTATGCCTTCAGGGCTGGCTAGCTGGCTTATATATGTAAGCTTACGCTTTATCGGCTCCTTAAGATAGGGCATTTTAACTAATCCCCAAGTGTGCTAGGAGCTTGGAATAGACTTGGTGGTAGTCAAAGTTTTTAGCTCTCCTCCTAGCCACGTTACAATATTTTTGGTATTGCTTCTTTTCGTTTAGGTAGGTGTCTAAGGCGTATTCCATCATGTCAGCTAAGAATTCTGGTGGGAACTCGTGGAAAATCCAGTATTGGGCTAGATTGCATTTAACGATTCTCTCCTCAACATAGTCAAAAACAAAGTTACAATATTTACAAGTGAATTCGCTTAATGGGGGAATTAAGGCGTGGATGACAGGTTTACCGCATGCGTTAGCCTCTATTAGGGGTAGCCCGAAGCCTTCACATTTAGTGGGGAAAACCACGTAATCAACTGCGTGGTAAAGTTGGAAGACGGCTTTATGGCTTACGCTTCCAACCGTGCTTATCAGGTGGACATTTTCTTGGTGGAAGATTTCAGTTACGCTAGGCTCTGAGTGTAGCAATAATACATAGTCGTCTTTACGTTTCTCGTTAAGCATATCTACGGCTTTTGATAGGGTTGGAAGGTTTTTACGTGGGTCGTTTCTCCCCACATAGAGGAAAAACACTTTGTCTCCATACTTTTCCTTCAAGATTTTCCTTAGCTTCTGTCCCTCCTCTTTTGCCTCTTCAACCATTTTAAGGTCTATTGCGTGGTGAACCACGTCTTTAACCGTGAAGCCTGCTTGTTCTAGGCATCTCCTTGTGAAGTGGCTGTTAGCTATCATCTCAATTTTAGTGAAGTTGGGGTTTAGAATGTTGGCTTTGGTGGGGATTCCCTCAATCGTTACATACACCACTTTAGGCTTCTTATAGAGGAGGTAGGGGACTATAGCCTCCCCTAGGAAAATCATGTTGGCTAGTTGAACCCAAATGTAGCCGTAAACCTTTTGGTCTTTCTCGTCTCGCTGTGTTATGGTGCGTTTAAACTCAACCTCAAAGCCCTTCTCCACTAAGAGCTTCTTAATAAGTTCAGCTTGACCTAAAGTTGAGGGTGCAACCAGAGGGCTAATTACCACTTTCATGTGTAAAAAATACGCATAAAAAAAAGATAAGGATTTTTATGGGGGAGATTAGGAGGCTAAGCGGGGTTTTAGTAGCCTACCTCTGGCACTACGCACTTAGCAACCTCATCTAGTATGTCTGGGTCTAAGCCTAGAGCTGTGAATTTCGCCTTCTCAGCATTCTTAATGTTCACCAAAGCCAACCCTGAGTTGTGTCCCTTAGCCCTAATTAAAGCCCTAGCAAAGTTCAAATATGGAATCCTCATGTTACCCACGATTCCATGCTCATCACAGACTTCCCTGACACATGTCTCAACCTCAACAATCATTGCTTGTGCCTCTTCCTGACCGTCAAGCATTGCTGACTTCCTAGCCTCAAACTTGGCTCTAACGTTGTCAGGGATTACCGATAGGTCGTAGTTCCTAGTCCTCTTCTCATAGCTACGATACGGCATAGAGCAATCACCAACCAAAACCTTAAACATCCCTATATAAATGTCTAAAGTGGGATAACTAGGGGTAACTAGGTCTAGGGGGAGTTTGGAATATCATCTAGCATTCTTCATGTGGATTGGAAGGGAAGAAAAAGCATTCTCGTAGAGGAGGTCGTTAAAAAGTGGAAGGTATTAGATGTTATGGAGAAGGCTTCAAGATATGTGCGGGCATATATTAGGGGATACCTACCTGATGTGGACTTAATCTTGATTGAAAGGTTTCATAAAAACCCTGCTGAGTTTACGGTTAAGGTCTATCTTGGAGGGATGCTAGACTTTTTAGAAGAGCTTGAAGACATGGAGGAAGCGTGAAAGCATATATTTTTTAAAGGTTCAACTATTTTTTAGTGGTTGGAATGGATATTACTTTGGCTTTATTCGCATTTATGGGGTTTCTTGGGGGTTTAGCTCATAGCTTCTTAGTCTGTAAAAGTTGGAGGGAGTTTAGGAGTTTTAAGAGTGTTAGGCTTATTGTGATTGGGGTTATTGTGGGGGTAGTTTACTTTTTCTGTTATAGTGAGTATAATTTTCCGAATGGGGTTATGGCTTTCATTAGCGGTTATGCTGGACCTAGCTTCATTGAGAGCTTGGTTTTAAGGGTTAAGGGGAAGTGATTGCAGATTAATGTTTTTAACGATTGGTTTTCGCTTGGTCATCTAGTTCTTGGTTTGCTTACACCTATAAGTTTACTGTTTTTTCTGGGGTTTCTCCTCTATGAGCTTGTGGAGTTCATGTATAAGAAGCCAAAGGGGAAAGAAAAGGTGGAGGACTTTTTGGGGGACTTATTTGAGTTTATGTTTGGAGCTGGATTTTCCACGCTTTTTCTTAGTGCGGTAGGCTTCCCTAAGCTTTTTTAGCCATTCTGGCTCCCCTTTAACCATCCACCTATAAGCACATCTAGGACACCAATATATCGTGTAGGGACAGCCTTGAGGGTCAACATTCTTATGGGCTATCTCTACTCGTGTATTCCCACAAATTGGACATACCTTAGCCATTTTCCCTATCCCTACTTTTTGTGATAGCCCATTCCCATTGAAATTTCTTAGCTAAATAGGCGTAGAGGAGGAAGGGGCTTAAAACCATAAATAATGCGATTAGCGGGATAACCCACAACATAAAAAGTAGGTTTAGGAGGTTTAGGAGTTCACTTAGCACTTCGCTTTGCCTCCTTTGCTTTGGGGCAATGCCAGAGGTCTATTTGTGGGGGTTCATGTTTGCATGGTATATCTGGCTCTCTGGATTTTCCAGCCCATTCGGAGTGGTATTTATTCCATTCCTCGTTTGCTCGTTTTAGGGCTTCCTCAAAGGAGCCTTGAAAGATTACCTCCTCAGAATGGTTGTGGTAGTAGTAGCGGTATAGCTCAAAGAGACCTGTCTTAAGATTTTTCCGTAGAGATAGGCGGTGATTAGCTACCTCTATTTGATATTTTGAGGGTATCCACGCATATATGTCCACTTCCAAAAGAGAATAGCCCTTCTTGTATGGGTCTTCCTTCTCAAACCCATACTCACAGATAATCATGGTTTACGACCCCTAACCTCCTATTTTGCATAGTTCAATACGATATTTTGCTTTGGGGATTTTTCGGCTAGATTTTATTGGTTTCCAATTGCTACCTTCAATGCAATTGTTGCATATCCCTCCTGTGAACCCCTTTCTTTTTTGGTTTAGCCAAAATTCCCTTTCGTTTTTTCGTTGTTTGTAAATCGCAAGAAATATTGGTTTTCCGCACCGCTTGCACTTACCAATTACCACAAGAAATGGGGTTTCAAGTTTAGGTTTACCTCCCATGTTTCTTCCCCCATATTTGGTGTGGTGTTGGTGGTATATAAGTTTTAGCCAATTTTTTAGCCTAAAGTGTTTGGCTGTTTTTTTGGTTAAAGTTTAAATCCTTGTTTTGGCTATTTTCTGTTAGGGTGATTGGGCTTGACTGTTAGGAGTGTTGGTAGGGTTAAGGTTAGGCTTCACCATAGGCGGAATGATGTGGATTATTTGCAGGTGATTATCCCCCAGAAGGTGCTTATTCTTTTGCCTGTTAAGGTTGGGGATACTTTGGAGGTTAAGGTTGATACTCGTAATAGGAGGCTGATTTATGAGCTACCTAAAAGGGAGAGCCGTAGAAAACAAGCTTAAAAGGCTCCTTGAAGGTAGGGGGGCAGAGCTAGTGGCTAGGAGTGCTGGCTCTCGTGGATTAGCCGACCTTATCGCTATTTTCCCTATTAAAAAGGAGGTTTGGCTTATTCAGGTGAAAGCGTGGAAGCGTCCTCCTAGCAAAGCTAGGCTTACACGTGAATATGGAGCGTTAAGAGACCTTGAAGGCACCTACCAAGTCAAAGCCTACGCCTACGTGAAAAGAAATGGAAGATACGTCTTAGAGCCTTTAGGGGGTTGAAGGTTGGATAGGGGGGCTTTAAGGCTTCTTAAGCGAATGCTTGGTAGAAAGGAGAGAGATTTGAATCGGGAGCATGAGCATCAAAAAAGGTTGTGGAAGACGGAGATTGATAGGAAATGTGATTTGTGCGGTAAGCCTATTAGATTGAAGAGGTTTTATAGGTGTGATTGTGGATGGGAAGACTATGAAATTGAGATTCCTAACGATTATCTGACTATACTTTGTTGGAAAAAGTTTAATGTGGAGCGTCCCGAAGACCACAACCTTTACCTTTGCACTAAGTGTTATGAGAGGTTCTTTGATAAGGTTTGGGAGATTAAGTCAAGGATAACTTCAAACATGAAGATATATAGGTTTACATCAGCAAGCGAAACTCGTAATGTAATATTCCATTATGTTGAGAGCCTCATAGAGTGGCTACGCACCTATATGGAATATGTTTCCGAGCCTAGAGACGATTATTTGGAAGTTAAACCAATGGAGCATATTTGGGGGATACTATTCTACGCTAAACCGAAAAACCCACTAGAACCAATATACAAGGTATTAATTCCCTATGAAACAGTCTTTACGCTTCTAAGGGGTTGAGGGCTGAATGAAAGGGGTTGTATCATCAGTTATAGGTTTTTTGTATATTTTTGTAGCCTTATACCTCAACTTTAAGATACTTGAGGCAATAGGTGCGGAAGATTTTCTATGGTTTCTTTATTGGTTTGCCGTAATCCTACTGATATTGTTCATCATAGCATCAAGCATAGAAGAGGCGTTAGAGGAGGTTAAGAGGTAATGGTTTGTATTGTTTATGAGAGGTTTTGTCCTATTGCTCGTTTGCATGATTGGCTTTGTAGGCGTGGCTTGGCTCAGAGTTCAGCCTGTAAGATGCTCAATTTCATGTGTAGGTTATGCCCTGAGTATTGGCGTGAATGGAAAATCGTAAATGAAGTCTTAAGGGGGGTGGGAGTTCGGATGGAAACGATTAAGGTTAGGTTTTGCCCGTTTTGTGGTGCTCGTGGAGAGAAGCTGATAACGCACACCTATTTTGACCATCTAATAGAGAAGCTAGTCATCCGTGTTTTTTGTGAAGAGTGTCGGGAAAAATGCCTCATAGTTTGGTCGGGAGGTAGCAGTTGATGGATAGGATAACCGTTAGGGAAGCTATCTTAGAAGTTTTAAGGGAGAAGCCTTATTGGTGGTGGTTTAAGTCTGAGATTGCACGTGTAGTTCAAAAGAGGTTTTGGGGAGTGGCTAGGAATCAAGAAACAATTTTCAGGGAGCTTAGGAGGCTCGTGGAGGAAGGCTTAGTGGAGCGTGAAGGTTCAGGTAGGAAAACCCAATATAGGCTTAAGGAGGGGGCTTGAATGGAGAGGTTAGAAGGGATTATTGATTGTTTTACATGTGTGTATTTTCAGCCTAGAGAAGACTATCCTCATAATCTCGGATGGTGCATGAAGACAAGTAGGATTGACTTGATTACTCGTGGAAAAAACAACATTATTCTATGGTGTAAGGACTATAAGCCGAAAGTGATTGATTGGGAGTATTATAGGAGGCATCCTCAAGATGTGTATAAGCCAAAAGTATCTAGAGGTTCTTATGGGAAATTCTAAGTTGGCTCGTGAATTGGAAAGGTTGGCTAGAAGGGTTAGGTTGTTTAATGAGTGTTCAGAGGCTCTCCATGAGGCGTTTATACGTGGATTGATTTCCCTCTCAGAATACATAGAGATGAGGGATAGGTTGTTGGAGGCGTGGAGGCATGGCTATGGGAGAGGTTGATGTGGAGTTTAGGTTTGGCTGTTTGGACTGCCTTTATGAGTGGAAGGGGGATGTGGCTATGGGTTTTAGGTGTCCTAGGTGTGGTTCACGGAATACGGTTAGGATTTCAGATGATAATGGGAAGGGGGAGAGGATGCTTACTAAGGGTCAATGGGTGAGATATAAGCAGGTGGTAGGGAGGGGGTAGGCTTTGGAGGAAGCTAGGGGGGAGCTTGATAAGGAGGCTAGGTTTCTTAGGGCTTTATGGGAGATTGTCAGGGAGCATGATTTGGAGTGTAAGTGTGATAAGTGTAAGGTCTGGCTGAAATATTTTAGGTTTCAGGATGGTAAATGGGTTAAGAGGAAGATTTTTAAGGGGAATAAGGGGGATTTCCCAGTCCCAGTTTGGGAGGCTAAAGGAGCTGAAGGTTGAATGTTGAACCTTTTAAAGCGGATATTAGCCTTCTTTAGGCGTAAGGAGAAACCGTTAGAGGAGCCTTCAACCGAAACTTTTGAACGTTTCAGACCTCCAACCCAAAGGGTAAGACCTCCAAAGCCCCCAACTATCCCTAAGAAGTTTCTTAAGCAAACACCATTCAGCAAACGTTTATGGTGGAATCCAAAGCATCCAAAAGAGGTAGTAGAGAGGGGTTGAAGCGTTTAAGGGTTGGAACTAGAGAGTTTGTGGTGGCTAGTGAACTTATAGCTGAAGAGAGGATTACATATGTAGTTTTGATGTGTCTTGGGGTTTTAGCTTGGAATCCTGACCTAGCGCCTGAAGACTGGTGGTTTAGCCATTTTATGGGTTATCATGAGGTTAAGCAGATAGTTAAGCGTGAGCTTTCAGGTTGAAGTTTTGTTTTGGCTAATTTTTTGGCTAAAAGTTTAAATACCCCAAACTCCCATCTTTATATTAGGATGGTAGGGGGGTGTGATTGGAGGATGGTTAGGCTGGTTGATGTTGAGGAGGTTTTCCCTGTAACTTTAAGGTTTAGACCTCATGGTAGGTATGAGTATGAGAGGACGTTCTTTCTGCCTCCAGACTATCCTAGAGAGCTAGATAAGTGGGAAGTGGAAAACTATGTGGATGAGTTGAACCGTAAGTTTCCTGATAGGGGTTATGTGCTTGAGGAGGTTACGGTTAGGGTTGGTGGGAACTCGCTTAAATGGCATCGTAGGCTTAAGGGTAATTTAAGCTTCCGATATTGGAGGATTAGGAGGAGGGAGGCTAACCGCTACTATGTCCCCATATACATCCATCAGGCTACGGGAAGGATTTTTGTGCCTCAAAGCTTCCTAAAGATGCGTAAGGCTAGGGTGGCTAGGATATTAGTGGCTACATTAGGAGGCTTAGGCTACACATTACCTTATGAGGATTAGGGGGAGGGGAGACTTTGGAAAGGCGTGTGGAGTTAAAACTTCAAGGAGACTTTCACAACCGCCTAACTATTCACTACTTTGACATTATAACTAAGGATGGAAAGGTAGAGCCTGAAATTGAGATTCACTTTGATATTGAGCCTCGTTCATCACCAGATTCGGTTTGGCTTCATCCAGCCGAAGTAATGGAGATTATTCACTTCTTAGTGAACTATATAAAGAAGCGTAGGAAGTTTTCAAATACACCTTATGTGTTAGACGTCTTAAAAAGTAAATATGTGAAGCCAAACAAAGAAAGGTTGAAGAGGCTTGTAAATGAGGTAAAAGACATTATAACCAAATGGGAGATATCGTAGTTGGGTTATTCCATGCATGGGGGGTATTTATGCCTTATAGGGGTTCTAAGGTTGAAGGTAAGGTTGAAACTTTTGAGTTCTGTCCTAGGTGTGGGGCTAGAATTCGTGAGGATGACCTTACTTGTCCTCGTTGTGGTTTTTGTGTAGGCTGTGAATAAGCGGAAGTTTATTTTTTTGGAGGCATCTGTTTAAATTTTTTCGGCTAAAAGTTTTATTTGTTGGAAACAAAAGAAAGGAGTAGTAGTCCCCTCGCCCTTAGGGGGTTCATCAGGGGGGTTGCCCCTCCGAATGAGAAGGAATGTGGTTAGGTATATTAAAACCTTGCGGTTATTGGGGGATTGTTTGGCTGGTTTTGGGGTTGAGAGTAGGCTTAGTTTTGATGGTAGGTGTTGGGTTTTAGTTGTGGGTTATGGTTTTGGTGGTAGGCGTGTTTATGCGTATTTAAGGCTGTTTAATTTTGCTAGTAGACTTGTAAGCTGGAAGGAAGTTAAATACTGCTTTCCTGAGTGGAGTAATCATAATTTTGTTGTTTCGCTTGGAGGCTTCACGCCTAAATGTTTCGGCTTAGTTAGGCGTTTAGGGTTTGGTTGGGATACTGGTCATGGCTATGTTTACACATGCAATCTAAAAAGGAGTAGGCGTGTTAAGGCTTGGAGGCGTTACAAGTTTTTCGGTTTGAAGCCTCCTAGACCTGTTAGAGGGCTAGAAGAGCTTAGGAGGGTTCTTGAAGGGGTTGCTTACCGTGTTAGGGTTTGGCTTCACTTTAAGGTTTTATTAGCCATTTATCATGGCTGTAAAAGGCTTTTATGGAAAAAAATAGGGGGGAGACCTGTTTTCCTGAGTGGTTTAGAGGTTCTCAATGAGAGGGGGATTTACCTTCAGCCTTCAGAGGCTCCTCCGCTCTTAGTGCGTTCTTTACGCAATCAGCTATGAAGCGTGCTATGGGGTAGGGAATCTTAGCTCTCAAATACCTTTTTTCCCATCCGTAGTCTATGCATAACCTTGTTCTAAATTGGAAGTCTAGGGCTAGTGGGATGGGGATGTTTCCCCATAAGGCTCGGATTCCACGCCTACTAATTCGGAATTTCCAAATGGGTTTTTCATGCCAATATTTAGTTAGTTGCCAAACGTTTTCCATAGCCCAAAACTTAGGTTGAGCCTCCTCCACTATTCGGTAGAAATGCCTTACAAGCTCAAGACCTTTTTCAATGTTTCTAAGTCTCCCCTTATGAACCCAAAACTCCTTTGCAATAGAGAACTCCTCACATGGAGGACTACCAATTATCAAATCAAAGCCTCTGAATTGCCTCCCATCCAACTCCCTAACATCCTTGAGAATGAGCTTCCCAGGATACCCCACGTCTCGGATGTCCACTCCCACCACATAGTCTCCATCCTTGATGAAGGGGATACTCCAACCACCCGCTCCACAAAATAAATCTAAAACTTTAAGCTTTCTCATCTCCCCTTCTAAGCTCCTTAATGCCTTAAACATTTAAAAAAATATTAGGAGGGTTATTTTTGGAAGATTATGGCTTTTCACTTTTTTCCGCTCTCCATTTTTCAATGTATTCTCGTAGTGCCTCGTTTATGACTATGTGGAGCTTTTTTACTGGGCTGACATAGCGTCTTTTAACGATTTCCCAGATTTGCTCATAGACATCATCATCTAAGATTACGTGGACTTTTTTGGGCATGGTTTTCACCTTGAAGGGCTTACTACTAAGATTGTTTCTAGGTCTTTGATTCGCTTTTCTAGCTCTCTTACCTTATCTTGTAGTTTTAGGATGTGTTCTTGTAGGGCTTCAATATCGTTCAGGTAGCAAGTTGTGCAAATCGTTTCTTCGGTTGGCTTACCACAAATTACACACCTACCCATTCTCCCTTTCACCCCTGTGGTTATTATACCCATAAGGGCTATTTAAGCTTTTCTTTTACATGTGTGGTTTGGTGTTTGAAAGGGGCTTTTTTTGGGTTTTTTTTGGTGTTTGTGTTGTTGTGGTTTTTTGGTTTTTTACTGTTTTTGGTTTATTGGTTTGAAGGTTGGGAATTTCTGGCATAATGATTCATGGTTTTCGCATAGGGCGAATATTTGTTCTCCTTTTCCTAGAACTAGGATGGAGGCTTTTTCTCCGCATACTGCACATATAGGGGTCTTGAAGTTTTCTTGTTCATGTTTTACTACGGCTAAGCCCCACTCTATCAGCTCATTCAACATTTTCCCCATGCTTTTACCGCTTTTTTCAGCTAGGAGCTTCACCCTATCATATGTGTAGTCGCTTAAGATGAGCCTATAAGACCTAGCCATCCTACATATCCCTCCCATAGAAACATACTATAATATAAAGTAACAAAACAACATATATGTCTAACGGGAAGAGGCTTAGAATGGGCTTTTTTCCCCTGTCTTATTCTCCCATGTATATTATCCTTATTATAGGGATTATATGCATGTGGTTTCAATAGCCGTGAAAGAAGCCCAAAATGAGCTTCTTTAGCTGAGATAAGCCTC
>Ga0180301_10001147_pt1 | contig 20740 bp, 18 predicted proteins | sample GuaBasSediGuay16_FD_121797 | JGI IMG/M metagenome (GOLD analysis project Ga0180301, IMG submission 121797) | Subseafloor sediment microbial communities from Guaymas Basin, Gulf of California, Mexico - Guay16, Core 4569-2, 12-15 cm | ecosystem: Environmental > Aquatic > Marine > Hydrothermal...
GCAGGGTCTTTTTCAATATATTTTCGATACTCAGAAAGTGTGGTCGCCCCTATGCAACTTATTTCCCCTTCAGATAAGGCTGGCTTCATAATATCGCCTGCATCGAGACTACCCTCTGCTTTTCCAGCTCCCACAAGGGTATGGATTTCATCAATGAACAAGATGATTTCTTTATGAGCCTTGGCCTCCCTTATGATTCCAGTTACTCTTTCTTCAAATTCCCCTCTATACTTGGTACCTGCCACTAAACTTCCCATATTGATTTCAATAATTCGCCTGCCTTGCAAGGAAGGATTTATATTTTCACTAGCAATTCTCAGGGCAAGTCCCTTTACAATGGCGGTTTTCCCCACGCCAGCTTCTCCCACAAGAACTGGGTTATTTTTGGTTTTCCGACAAAGAGTGCGAATTATTTGGAGGAGCTCTCCCTTTCTTCCTATAAGGGGCTCAATTTTACCTTCACGAGCTAGACGAGTAAGGTCCGTTCCAAATCTATCCAAAAAATAGGTCTTTTGATATTTGTTTTCGTCTTTCTTGTCTTTTTTCGCACCTACTCCTACTGCTTCAAGCTCAATATCTTTGAGTTGCCAAGCCACTTGCTTAAACTCTTCTAATTGAATTCCAAGATTTTCTAGGGCTTTTTTAATATGAGAACCTGGATTTTCTAAGATTGCCTTTAGCAAATAATTTACATTTAAAATAGAAGAACCTCCTTTTTTGGCTAATTCTTTAGCCTGCTTAAATATTGCTTTGCACTCCTTGCTTCTATGAACAACTTTTTCTTTATGTTGGTAACTTCCTTTACCTACACTGTTTCTTAAAGACCTCCTTACCTGGGCCCTTTCAACCTTGAATTTAGCCAGTAATTCCTCAATAGGCTCAAATTCTGCCTCTAAATAATCCACGTAGCTATAGTCTATTTCAAACATATCTAATATCTCTGGCTTAAGCAGATCCTTAGCTTTTAGAAGCCCAATAAATATTTGCTCCCGCTCAATATACTGATACCTGGCATGGGCTGTTTCACTAGCTGCAATCTGCCAGGTGAGCATAACTCCTGGAGAATATGTAAACATATTCCCTCCTTCATCGAAAAAATTTTTCTTTTACTTATTATATACTGCTTGAATTCGCCTTTCAACCATTCCATCTAAGACATAAGGTTTCTCCAAGCCATGCTGAGTCATTTATATGCGAAAAGCGTGCCTAACTCAAGGCACTGTCTTTATCTTTCTCTTCTCATTACAAGAAGTGAAAAATCGAGGAATTGGCATTTTCGGACTGGAAGACAATAGAGAGATTGACTATTTAATTTCTTTACAAAGGAAACAATCAGCCTGAGAAGATATCAGTAAAACTGCCATTTATGCAATGTCAAATTCTTTTACACCGATATGCCATATTCATTCATCTTTCTGTATAATCTTCCATCACCAGATTGAAATGACAAGAACCATTACCAAACAATACTTTTTAAACCTATCTTACTAAGAACATCAATTGCCTAGTATGACCGTTGTAAAAAATTATTCAATTCTGACAGACAGTCATCACATAGTCCCCAGTCAACGGTTCTGTTTTTCTCCACCGTGGAATGCCACATTTCCTCTCGGGATATTTTAACTCCGAAGAGCTTTGCAAGGGATAACAACGGCAGTTTAGGAGGATAAGCCCTAATAATTTTAATTGCAAGTGAATTTACACACAGCCTGGGACGGTACCACATTCTGGTGTTCTTTCTTAATTTTTTTTCATTTCCTTATTAAAAATACCCTTCTCCAAAAATCAATCGCGGATTTTGGGTTTTTGTTGACAATCAACAGAAAAGAGAGTATAAAGTAATGAGAGGCTGGGTCAAAATTCAGAGAGAATCTACACTTTTTTATTGACTCTACCCCAGCACCACTCATAGATCACGATTGGAGGTACGCAAAATGCCAGACAGAACCGACAGACTGAAGGAGTTACTTAGTCTCCTTCCTAGCCTGCACTCCAGACCCGGAACTCACCCTGGCGAGGGCGATTTCGATGAGAGCCGGTGGGCTGCCATAATGATAAAAAATGAGTTCGGGATGGACGCTGTACGCCCGCTTGCAGCCACATTGTTGTTTTGGGAAATATTCGATCCCAATGACTATCTCATGTTTCGTCTCATGATTCGTCCGCTTGGATTCCGAAACCCCGAAATTGCTAAACGATGCAAATACCGAGCTCTCGCAGAGGCTACATGGTGTCTCTCGCAAATCCCCGGCTCCATTCCAGTGCTGATTGCTGAACTGAGCAATGAGAATGCGACTTTGAGAGCAAATGCTGCACGTGCATTAGGATATCTTCGAGCAACGGCTGCCGTAGAACCACTCATAGGTCGCCTTGAGGATGGAGAGAAGGAGGTTGTTGCGGCGGCTTCTTCAGCTCTTAAGAGGATAACCGGTAAGTCTTTTTTGTTTGGAGGAAGCGATCCTCGCAAGTGGCGGAAATGGTGGAGCAAGAGGAAAGGGACTGTCGATAGGTAAACGCGGATATCTGCCATTATTATTTTAGAAAGGGAGAAAGTAAAGATGGGATTGTTTGGTCCGAACATAAAATACAACCGCACTTATTATCAAAATTTCCAGTTTATCAATGCATTCTATACTCATCTCTCAATCCTCCTTGCACATTCATCGCCTGACGTTGGAGATCAGCAGCGCGATTTACCGTATCCGCTGGATTGACAGGTTAGGGGGCCAGTAGTATCTCGAAGTTTAGTCAAATTTTGCTGACGGATATACAACACACTTCTGAAGTAAAAGATATTTTCATTAGCAGGTGTTGCCTTTTGTGAACACAAGGGAAACACATGGATATCGTTTAGAATTGTTTTGCCCATGCTGAAGCATCCTGGTTACGACTCCATCCACATTTGGGACACTCCACATAATAACCCCCACAATAACGATGAACACTGCCAGCGCATTTTTTACAAAACATAAGACCGCAGTCGTTACATACCATTACCTTGACTCCGTTTCTTACCACATACTTCACAGACAATCTTTTTCCCCAGAAGGCCTCCAGCATTTTTTATCTTCTCACGTTTTTCCTCACATGAGAAAGCTAATGCTGTCAATAAATAATAGTCTATTGCTGGGTTAATACTCATTGCAAGTATATTCCGTAAAGTTCCCTCCTCTCTGTGGGAAATTCCTGTAGCGTGTTCAGCGACTATTTGGTCAATAACCTTCTTTAAGTTGGATGAGAGCGTCAAGAAATCATCAGTCTTATCTCTTATCTGGGTCCATTTTGATTCCAATTCATCTAATGTCTTGCAGAGTAAACGAGTAAATGCGTTTCCTTTTTCGTCTAGAGACGTTCGTATGGCACGTAATACGGACGTGCTTATAAGAGTTCGATCTGTGATGCCATCTATAGCCATTCTTAATTTGCCTGGTACTGCAGATCGGTCTATGAAATCTATACGTGCCAAAATTTCTCGCAATGATTGTGTGTCAAGCATTTGCGTTCCCTCCTTTTTTGAAAAAAAGTGATTTATCTTTTACTCGGTATATACTTTTTTGAATTCATCTTTCAACTTTAGGATTTCCTTTCATTAGTGTCTACTCTTTACTTAGGGAAATTCAATTAATTTTCCCTCTCTTATCAGACGATCTACTTCATCTCGAATTCTGACTGCTTTTATATGATCGCCCAATTCGGAGTAACAATTAGCCATCCCTACCCGTGCTCCTGCGATGTGGGGAGCTTTTTTGTAGCATTTTATTGCTTTCTTTAAGCTTCCCCGACATCTACTACCTTTCTGGTATCGCGCAGAAAACTCAAATGTAATTCCCTTAAAGTACCATGCCTTCTCTTTTTCAATTTTCTTTTCTAAATAACTTTCTCTTAGTCTTTTAAATATTGAAAACGCACCCATAGCTTCCCCCTAGTCAATTTTCTTCTAAATTTGCAAAAGTTACTTTATATTTTTCCTGTAAAGCTTTTAAATCGCCACAGGTTCTTTAAATTTATGGTCATAGCAGAGATAGACGAGATACCCATGCCACCTCCTCTTTGATATCATGAACCCCAGAGCGACCCTAGACTTTATCTTTTACCTGCCGTATAACCTCCTCCTTTAACGAAATTTGTCAAAAACACAATTACAATCCGATTGAGGTTTCTTTAGTTGTGCTGTCTTCCAACCCTTCATTTAGCGTTTGCCTAACATTAAACTATACTGCCTATATACGTTTTATTTTATATCATTCACTTCCTTCTATCTCAAACTTCCTTCACCACGCTCCTAATTGCCTCTCTCATTTCTTTAGCTGATGGATACCTACTTCCTTCATCCTTATTTATCGCCTTATCCACCACCTGAGCTAGTGATTTGGGGATGCGGCTGTTTCTCTTTCTGATGGGTATGGGCCTGTCCTCTAAAATAATTAAAATCGGGTCTTTTACCTTTTTGTGACCAAAGAGGCCCAGCAACCTGTCCAGAGTAGTAGGAAATTCATAAGGAAATTTTCCTGTTAACATATAATAAAGTGATACTCCAACAGAATAGACATCAGCCGGTGGTTTTACAAAGCGGTAATTAAGGATCTGCTCCGGAGCCATGTAAATAAGGGTTCCACCTGCCTCTCCTTTTTTAGTAATGGTGGATTGCCCCGCTGTTTCATAACTCTTTGCTATTCCCATATCGGCAAGCTTAACTTTATTATCATTTGTAAATAGCATGTTTGACGGTTTGATATCACGATGAACAATGCCTTTTTTATGGGCATAAGAAAGACCTTCAAGAACATCCAATATTATTCCACAGGCTTCTTTAATAGGCAGATGCTTTTTTCGCTCCAAAAGCCTCTCTTCTACATTGCCTTTAGGCATATACTCACATACAAAATAGGGCTTACCTTTGTATATACCTGAATTATAAAAACGAATTATATTAGGATGAACGAGCTGTTGAACCATACTTATTTCGCGATAAAAACGTTTTAAAGATCTTTTATCCATTTCCCTCTCAGGAAGTATCTTCTTTAAAGCTACCAGCCTTCCTGTTGGTTTGTGCCACGCTTTATATACAACACCCATTCCGCCTTGGCCCAATTCCTGAAGAATCTTATATTCACCTATTTCTCTTAAATCTTCTTTACTTTCAGAATGCGCACAGTCTTCACAAAGATAAAGGGCTATACCCATAAGTTCTCCTGCACACCCATCAGTATTTGCCTTATCCATAACATCCTTACCACACTGAAAGCAGAGAATCTTCTTTTTTTTCTTTTTCCATGCTGCCTCTCGTGCTTTTTCCCTTTTTTGCCGGCACTCGGCACACAAAAAGTCCTCTTGCTTTAAATCCTCTGGAGCCTTTTTTCCTAACTCGGGAAGCTCTTTTTTGCAGGAGACACAATAATACCTAACCTCTTTTTCTTTCTCGGGGAAAATATACACTTTTATATGTGTTCTGCCTGCCTTAATTATATCTCCGTTCTTAAGAGCTAATGTCTCTTTTATCCAATTTTCTTTCTTAAAATCATTTACATAAGTATGATTGGTGCTACCAGTATCCCGAATATAGCAATGAGGGGGTCTAATTTGCAAAAGGAAATGCCAGCGGGAGAAATAAAGATCCTCTTTAGTTATCTGGAGTTGGGAGTATTTGTCTTGAAATTGGGAATGCGTTCGTTTAGATCGACCAACTATAATATTATCACTCTCGTTTCTTTTAATTACAAACTTTTCTCCCTTATCTATTCCCTCAATTACTTCTAAGACAACTTTCACTTATAGTATCTCCAATCATGAACTTTGATTATACTCCATGGCGCTCAAGCATTGCATCAGCAATGATTGGCAGAGATGTTTTCACTATAGCTATCTGCCAAGCATCAGCTAACTCGCCGTCCTGCGGCATTACGGGTGCGTTAATTGCTTTAAGGCCTTTATCAGAAGCATACAGGCTAGCGGCTGCGGCTATCATTTCTTCATCCGCTTTATAGGAATTTACAGCATGAATCAAAATCTCATCACACCGCTTAGAAGAAAACCTCGCGACTTGTTCTGCAGCCAACAGACAGAAAAGAAACGGTGTTGTTTCCTTGAATGATAATGTATATACTGGCTGGCCCATTATTGGATATCGTAATGATTGGTCTACTAGTTTCCTCTTAAACCATTCAATGAAATCAATTAAACTTCGTGGATGCGCAGCAAATAGTGTTCGACAACGTTCAAAAATAACATTCCGCACAATATCATGTATAAGGTCAGAATCGCTCGGCTTCATAACCTCCCACATGTGAGTCAAAAGTGAGGCAACTTCCTGGGGATGTTTATCGTCCCAATAAAGCAAAGTCGTCAGCAGATAAGGATCCACATCTTTATAGTCATAATAGTCATATCCATGGAGACGAAGATACGCATCGAACTGTTCTTCTTTTTTTGTATTCCTCCAATAAATGCGCACGACGAGTGACTTACAACTAAGTACATCTAGTACATCTAGCTTGGTCCATAATTCAGTTGGAAGGCTAATAGAACCTTTCTGGGTACGATCCCGCAGGAAGTTAAAGCGTTCTTCAACCGAGGGCATTATCAAAAATTGGCCAATTAGGTCATCTTGAAAATCTTCAGCACGCAAAATGCGACGGGCTGTCTCAGGATGTTCGCAAATCCATGCTCGGCGCAATCTTGGCAATAAATCTTTCTTGTTTTCAGAGCTATTAGCTACAGTTATGGCTTCTATGCCCATTCCGCGTCGGACAAGAGTAACAAGAAACCATACTTCTACATTAAACGTCGAAGATACTTTACTCAACAGTTCTTTATATACAACCTTTACTTCTTCCATTGTCTCAGGAACCATGCCATACCATTGAGCTAAAGCAAAATCCCGAAGAAATTTGGGAGTTTTCTCTAAAATAAATTTCACTGCTGCTTCATTTGTTTTATCTAAGCTGACCCATCCACTGACAATGCGACAGAGGAGAGAAAAACCCTTTGGGAATTCTTCTCCAAAAAGATGCCCAGTTTTAGTTATTGTTGAAAAAAGTTCTCTCATCAAGGATTTAGCAAGATTTGATTCATCCTGAGCTATGTGCTCGACGAGCCTTTCATACTTTTCAAGTGCTTTCTTTCGTTTTGAATCAGTTACGTCCTCACCGACTGCGGTTATTTCATTTCGTAATCTATTAGCTACCTTTTTTGCCAGTTTTGAAGGAAGACACATCTTTGAATCAGTTTGGTCAAGCATTTCCTCCACAAGTGATTCAATATTACCAAAAAAGCCACTATGTTGACAAACCATTTCCCACTCTTCTGGGGATAGTGGATTATTTTTATTCCACTGAACAAGCAAGTTCTTTCTTGCACTCTTGGGCATTTTCCCAATGAGACGTATGGCCGCCTTACGATCCACCTGGCCCCAGGCTTTTATCAAAGCTATCCACGCTGGGGATTTACCAAATGACCACCATCGTTTCTTTAGACGTTGTTCACATTTCTGGAAAAGCTCAATAGCATCCTTAGGGCTTGCTGCAGCTTTTTCGCATGCTGTATTAATCTCGGCAATTATGTTGGACACAAAACCTTTATTCTTATAATTATCCGGGTCTAAAGCTGCTCTAATTTCTTTGTATTCTTCTTTATATTCAGCAGGTAAATATTTACCTATGGGTTGAAGTCGCTCCCAATAATGCCAACTTAACTCTGGTAAGAGCACCTGTGATAACTGATATAACTTCAATAACAATACTGCACGTGGTTTTTTACGGAGATCGCCTCCACCAAGCGTTTCTTCTACTAATTTGAGTGTATCTGTCATGAGCAATCTTCCTTAATATTCTACTTCCTTGCCACCATCACCTTCTCTTCCTCATATTTAATCTCCACCTCCTGCCCAGTAGGGTTGGTAGCCTTGCACAGCCTTCCATCTTGGCTATATTCATATTTCACAGCATAGAGGTTAGGGGGGTGGTCTTTTCTTCTGACACGCACCTCTTTTATCCTGGGCCGTCCACTTTATTTTTTATCACCAATACCCTTTCTCCCCAGGTACATCATGTTCTCCGTTCATCAACTTCTGAAAATCTAAAGGCCTATGGCATGAAGGACATTCAAGTGGTTTTCAAAGTTAGCTTTTCGCTCACCTATTGATTGAAAAAACATCAATTGAGGTGTTTTCTCGAAAATTTTCCCACAATGTGGGTATTTCCAGTAGTTCGACATTGTATACCTCCTTTCTTTTTGCTATATTACTTCCAAAACTCCCACCATTTCTTTTCTTTCTTATCAATTTCATCTAACCCATCAGCCGTATAACTAAAGACAGCCATCCCCTTTTTTAAAGTATTACGGAGTGTAGAACGAAGTGCTTCAGGCCCTTCTAAAGTCATTTGGACCATTTCCCACATTGACCTAAGTTAGAACTCATCCATTTCAATTCCTGCTACACGGTTTACTTTAACCCACTTTTCAAATGTAAGCTCTCCACAATTATCAAGGTATTCAAGCGCTTTGCGATAATTTTCAGCTCGCTGACGAGCCATCCCACTTATGTCACTCATGATATCCTCCCATAATTATTAATAGCTATTTAAGTATATGGAACATCCTGAAAAATTCTTAAAGTTAGTCATCAAAAGGTAATTCTCGTCAATGCCAGAGGTACTCGGTATCTCTTCCTAAAAAATCTGGCACAACTCTTCTTTCTAATCGTTTTCTTTTACTTTCTGGATTTTTGCCATTGCTTCCTCGGCTGACTTTCTGACAAAATATTCTGAATCTTCTTTTGCTAGTTTTTTTAGAGGAGTATAAGCTTTCTCAGTAGCTATTTCGCCTAGACTCTCTGCTGCACTTGAACGAATAGCTGCATCTTCATCCTTGAGGGCCTCGATAAGAGCTACCAATATTCTGTCACTGCCCCGAAATAAAGGGTTGCTGCTCACTCTATCAAGGAATCTCTTGTCAGCAACATTCTGAGCCCTTTTCAAAGTACCTAATATAAACTCTGCTCTTCCAATAACATCTTGCATTTTTTCAAGTGCTCTCAAAGCACCGGCTCTAATAAAAAAACTCTCTTTCTTATCATTCAAAATTTCAATAAGAGGGTCGATGAACCGTTCTTGAGCAATGTATCCAAGAGCCATAGCTACTGGACGTCTAACCTCCACATTTTCACTTTTATCTTTCAAGATTCTCAAAAAATACTCTATAGTTATTTCTCCTGTTCCCATTCCCAAAAAGCATAACGTAGCAACCACGTTGCCGCAAAATATAAACATTTGAGGCATATTTTTAAAACTGCCATCGGTTGGAGCACTTCTAAGAGCTTGAAAGATAGGTTCAATTGCTGGTTTTCCCATCTGGGCAAGTGCTATAATTGCCTCGCTTAGCGTTTTAATGTTCGGTGTCCCTTTTAATATTTTAATTAAGCCTGCTACATCTTTCTTTTCCCTCATTTTCTTGATATTTGGCCCAAATAAACTAAATGCCATTTAAATCCTCCTTTCTCTGCTTCCAAGTGACCCACGGTGCTGATGATTTCTCCACCTACTATCTTTTCCTCAATTACCTCTGGTAACCTTCACTTTCTATTTACCTACGCATTTTATCAAAATGACCTCCTTTACCTCCTTGCCGCCATCACCCTATTTTCCTGCTGATAATGGTTTTCAGCCACTTGGCTCTTGGGACTAATTACCTTGCAAAGCCTCCCCTGATCATCATACTGATAGTGCACTACATAGGTTGGTTTTGTCCCTTCTTCGCCTTTTGAAAAGTTGGCACTGGCAATCATGATTTTCCCTGATTTATCCATGGTATATTTAAAGTTTACTTTATGTTTTCCTTGGGATACAGAGCTTACCATGGGGTATTCAGGAGAAATAGCCATGCCGTCAAAATTACCTGAGGGACTGAATGCTATTTCATTTCCTTCTTTATCAAGTAAACGGAAAGATGCGTTAGACATGAGTGCTAAAATTTTAAATCGACTTCTCTCAGCATTTTCAGGGATATATCCAGCAATATTCCCTTTATCGCTAAAGATAAATATTTCACTGCTTCCATTGATAAGATCCTTTACCTTCATCCTCTTTGGTATACGGGCGTTAAGGAATTCTATCCGCTCCTGGTCAGCAGGTTTCACTTGATAAGGAGTTTGCTCAAAGGCATCCGTAAAGTTATAAAGATATTCAAAATGGATATGGTGATCTTTTGAAAATATCATGTCTGTGAGATAACCTGCTTGATCAAACCAAAACTCGTTTCCCAGCTTGTCTGCCAAGCGATATGATGCATCAGACATGATAAACAGTCCTATCACCTGACTTGACTCCAGCTTTTCAGGCACATAGCCAGCAATGGAGTAGCGGTCAGTGCTGAAGGTAAGTACCTCCTGTTTTCCTGTAAGCAGGTTTTCTACTGTCATCTTCTCTGGTATAATAGCATTGAGAAATTCCGTTTTAGCACTACCTGTTGGTTTAATCCGATAGGGAATCAAGAGGTGCCAGCCTTTACCAAATTCACCTGAGTCTCTTCGGTTTGGATTAAAATATCTAACCAGTTCCAAACTAGGCTCTCCATTGTGTCTGAAAGCCAGATCTGTCTGGTATCTGATTCCCCTCCTGTCCTTGCCAGAAGTAAGGGAATGCTGGGGAATCACTGTATAGCTATCTTTTCCTAGGTTAAATGAAAAGGATTCCGAGCCTATTCTTGACACCTTCTTGTCAGAGGACAGAGTGGTTTTCGAATAGGCAGTTGCTGGAAGTTTGGAAATAGCCTCATTAATTGCTTTAATAGCCTGCTCGTCGTACACATAATTTCCCTGGAAACCGAGATCGACACCGCCTTCAATCTGGATTCCCTTGAAATAATCTGAACCCTTGGCCAATGCATCCACTGTGCCCGGTGAATCCTCAGTAATTACTAAATCTTTATTTGCCATCAAAAACCAGAACAGAGGAATACCTTGTTCCTTGAGATATTTGGCCAAGCTCACCATTTTGGCATATTCAAAAAGCTCCTCGTAAATCGGATACCTACGTGAGATTTCTTGATAATGGTCGGTAAAAAACTTGGCAAATGCTTCGTCAGCCGGCTCTGCTTTAACTCCTTTGTTCTGAAACACATACTCTGTCTTTACAGTCATCCTGCCATCTTCGAAAAGAAGCATATCACCGCCTCTTTTAAACTTCATATCTTCAGGAACAAACCAGAATCTCCTGCTTGCGCCCACATATCTGAAGCCATATCTCGCCATGAGGTCATCTACATCTTTAAAACCCTTTATATCCGGCCTTTCAGTTCCTACGGCCCACTTTTTCATTGTATAATCTGCCTCACGCATCACTCTTCCTAGGTCATTGTTAATCACTTTGCCAATATAGCGTACTAAGTGTTTATCAACCCCAGGGGCGATAGGGTCGATGGAAATACCTGGATCCTGTTTGCTATAATATACAGACCAGAGGGCTGTAACAAATTTTCTGAACGCTTCAGGGGCAAGCCTGGCACGTTGTCCTTCTACGATTAAGGAAAAGTTGCCGCCTGTAAGGTCCACCCTGGCGTTTGCTCCCTCACTTCCTGATATCCGAGGTACCCCTTGAAGCATTACCCCTCCAACATTCGAAGATTCTCGTTGTGGAAGCAAACTTTTATAGATATCAAACTTCGGCATTCCCATAGTAGCAGGTGGAGGGAGTTGCTTATTGGAAAGCTTAGCAGAGCCCAAATTAGGTTGCCCCATTATATTGACCTGTCGATCCAGAGAGAAGCCATCTTGTGTTGAATGGTTTGATTTTTTCCTCTCCGAGGTATACTCCTTAATTGGGGTATACAGTGCCCCAGGGATTTCCCAACCTTCAAGGGGTACACGCCAGGTCAGCACATTACCTTGTGGCCTCGATTTAAGAACTGCATCCCTCAGAGCCGTGGCATCGCCGGCCTTAAGACGCAGCACTATAGGGTTAAGTTCAATCCCGCCACTGAGTTTTAATTCGCGAATCTTATTATCTAAACATTTTATCTTTTCCTTCCTACTAATAACATCATAATATTTGGGGGGTTCAATCTCTGTAACTTTGTATTCGCTCAACCAGTAATGAAGGTTTGGCTTTGCTTTTAATTCTTGAGCAGCCTTAGCCAGTGCTGTAAGATCAAGAAGTATCTTCAGTCGTGCAATTTCAGGATAGGCTATACTGAGATCTTTTAAATTTCTCATTACTTGATCAGCAAATTGGTCGCCTATTGCATCCCGAATTTTCGTGGGATTATCCACTGGTTTTCCATCGACGATTGCATAATCGACCCGTGTTTCTACCCCAAGTACCAATTCTCGGATTACACCGACTCCCTGGCGTACTGTAAGAGAAGGGCTCTTCGGGTAGAACCAGAAACGAGAACCTATGCGATCTTCGATTTTACTTATATTATGTTTTAAATAGTCAACAGACATTGTAAAATAAGACCGAACACCCCAAATCTCTGAGGGAAGTAGTCCAAAGGAAAGTTTTTTAAGTACAACATCTGCTTCAAGCATATCCTTTCCGAACTTCGTATTGCTTATACCACCTTTAAAATGAACTATTAGCTTGTCTGTTTTGTCAGCATCTTCCATCCTATCAATACTTACATAGGGGTATTCATTGTGGACTAGAACAGCACGCATAGCCACAACTAAGCCATCCAGAGTTATTTTTTCCTCGATTTTGTTTGTTTCTCCTATAATGATTAGATCCTTGTTCTTTTTATCATACACCATCCCTGCAATACGGGTAATTCCACCCATTTGCCTCAACTCGGTGTTTTCAACGCCTGATGTCTTGAGGCGCCGCTCTGCTTCCCTCATGGAGAAAGCTAAAAATGATCCAGCATCTACAATGTGTGGAAATATAACAGTTAGAATTGTTGCAAAAGAAAAAATCAAGTATTTCATGTGCTTCATTTTTTTACTCCTCGTTTCCAATAAGCAAAGATTTGATAGGCTCAACATGGTAAGCGAGACCAAACCAAGTACCAACACCCCAATTACCTTTGTCGATGTGGGCTTTGCGCATATTAAAATCTACACCACCAGAAGGTGATGAGAATCCTTTATTATCCCACCCCAAAAGATGCTTGTTTAGCTTGATTTGATTATCAAGATGCCTGTTCCATGTATTTGAAATACCAGGACCAACAATGGGAATTGAAGCTGAAAAATCTGCCAAAGGTCTCCACAAATTTTGCATGCGATTAATTCCAGACTTCAATACTTCTGGGGAAGAATAACTCTTCGTAGCATATTGCAGCCCAAACTCAGTAATACCCCTCTCCAAGCTAAAACCTGGTGAATCTATTTGATTCATCGCTATCTGTATTATGTCTTTGGGAAAAAAATACTCTAAAATTAATCTGTTTAGTTTTCGTATTTTATCTCTTTCAATGTCGGTCATATCACTAAAGTTTTTCTTTCGTAGGCTTTCCGTTTCTTTTATAAGGGTTATTAATTCATTAAGGCCTGCATTTGATTCCTGTCGTGTCTTGGGTAGCTCTATCTTTTTTTTATTTTCATCATAAAACTCAGGAATTTCGAGGAGTTCATTAAATTTTGATACTATTAGGTCGTTAACCTCATCTGGTAAATCGATATCATTAAAATAGTTATAAAGTATACTATGTGGATTCTGTATCATTCTTTTTATACCACTCCAATTTACAAAATCACCTTTAGAGAAAAATGGGAAACTAGCACGTTTTGCTGAAATAGCAATCACATTCAAGTTATGGTTAACAATAGACAGGGACGAGTTTTGGCAATTAAAGTGTTTTCCTGCTTTACCGAAGTGTTCATTTGCCTTTTCCCAATGTCCCAATACATATTCAACAACTCCTTTACCGTTATATGCAAGTGCAAAATTAGGAGATAACTCTATAGCTTGTTTAAATGACTTCAATGCTCCCTCTATCCCAGCCCTTCTCTGAACCCACATAGCTCCCAGGCTAGCGTAAGCATCTGCAAAGTTATCACTTAATATGGTTGCCTTTGTAAAATCAACAAGTGCTTCATCCCACCTCCCTTCCGCAGCATAAACCACTCCCCGTGCATTCAGAACCATCGGATGGTTCGGATGAAGTTTCAGAGCTTTGTTGAATGACATTACAGCATCATCCCATTTCTCCAGTCGTGCCAGGGCATCCCCCCTGAAATAGTAAGCAATAGCTTTTTTGGGATTCTTCTTTACAAAATCCTGAGTCCATTCCTCCCACTTTCTGAGGTCCTCTTCTGATGAGACACTTAGGAACAAGCACAGGGATTCATTGTTCTTATTCAGTGCCAGATAGGCGTGTGCCTTGACTAATCTGGCAGTAGGAGACAAGACATCACTGGAACCAAGAACATTGGCTACCTGTACCCAGTCTTCTTTTAGGATTGCAGCCTCTAGCTGGATATCTGTCTCCCGGGCAAGCTGGGCATTCGCTGTGGTAGGCAAGACAGCGCCAAGTAATAAAAGACCCATAAAGATACATGAAATACATACCAGACATGAGATCTTTTGCATTATCATTCTCATTTCTAACCTCCTCTTTAAAAATTATTCATTTTAGATTACTACCCTTCATGGTCTTCGTGGACGGCCAGTAGACCCAATAGCCTCACCCCCCGCTGAGACAAAAGTGATGGAGTCCTTTTCGTGGGGCCACCAGCCTATTTCAAAGCCCCTCTCTAAGGCTATCTCTCTAGCCTTCCTAAATATCTCAAAAGAGTCCTCGTGTACCAGAAAGACTATGCGCTCTTCTTTTTTATTCAGACTTCCCAACACCTTATGAAAATCACTTCTGGGGTTTTCTATTCTTTTAATATCTTCACCGCTTATGAGGGGCTTTCTAGTTTTTTTCACTGCACTTACAATTTTGCCACCCTGCACTTCGAGGTAGCCAAAGACTTCGTCGTAGTGTTCTTGGTCGACGGGAAATAAATGATTATCTACCAATTCCACAAAGAATGGCTTTTTATCCGATTTAATAATTGGGTTAAAGCCTCCTCCAGACTTTGCTGTAGCCTCTTCCATATTATCAATCTCCTGCTCCAGTCTTTTGTTCTCTTCCAATATTGATTTTAGCTCATTTTGCAGCCTGGCAATTAATCCCTGTAAGGTATGTTCCTTTTCCTTGGCTTTAGCCCTCTCCTCTTTTGCCTTTTTTATCTGTTTCTCTAACCAGCTAAGCTCTTGTTTTTTACTCTGAATCTTTATTTCCAGCTCCCTAATCTTCTGTTTAATTTGCTCTATATCTTCTTTTCCCTCAGCTTTGGCGATCTTCTCCTTCATTTCTTTTAGTTTACTTTCAAGCCAACTTAATTCTTCTCTTTTTCTCTGGATTTCTAATCTTAGCTCATTAATCATTTGTTCAATTTGCTCAATATCCTCTTTTTTTGCTTTGGGTTTAGCCTTTGCCTCCTTTAGCTGGCTTTCGAGCCACCCAAGCTCTCTTATTAGCCTTTGAATTATTAGCTCCTGTTCGTTTATCCTCTGTTCGATTAACTGGATGTCTTTTTTGATGGAATCTATCTCCTCCTTGGTAGTATAAGATTTAGGATCAATGGGTTTAGATTCCATGGGGATAATCATCCAAACTGTACTCATAAGGATTAAAGCTATGATTGTAAGCAGTGGATCTTGAAAGATCGCAAGAAAGGAAAATTCCTCCTTCATCTTTACCTTCCTCCTTTAGAAAAATCCAGCTTCCAATTAGAATCCACAGGTTCATAAGCAATCTTTAAGTTTGTCTTTTTTGCTAGTTCAAAACTTTGCCTAAATGTGTCAAAACCATCGGGTCTTACAAGAAAGACGATTCCATCATAGTCATAACCTATACTCGAAAATGGATTACTCCTACTGAGTTCAGAAATGGGCAAAATCCTTTCCTGAGGATGAAGGATGAGAACATCCTTCTTACACTCTACAAACATAGGATTCCTAAGAAAAACCGTTCCCTTAAAGTCTTTCCAGGGATTGAATGTATTAGCATCTGCCGTTTTCTGTGCTATACGATTCCTTAGATCTTCCATCCTCTTTCTTGCTGCTTCAATCTCTTTTTTTAATCTTTCTATATCTTTCTCTAAAGAATCATCTACAGAACCAGGATACCCTAGCTTTGCCAGTTCTTGCTCCTTTTCCCTTATCTTCTTTTCCAATTCCTCAAGTTCACTTTTCAGACTTTTGAGTTCTTCTTCCTTCTTCTTTCTATCTATTTCATTATCAGGCTGTCTCAACCCTGCCAGTTCTTGCTCCTTTTCCCTTATCTTCTTTTCCAATTTCTCAGCCTGTTCTTTGAGCTTTCTAAGCTCTTCCTCTCTTTCCTTTCGTTTCCTTTCATTATCTACACCTTCCATCTGTGCCAGTTCTTGCTCCTTTTCCCTTATCTTCTTTTCCAATTTCTCAGCCTTTTCCTTCAGTCTCCTAAGTGTTTCTTCCTTTTGGTTCAATTCTTTCTCTAAGTCATCCCGCTCCTTGGTTAATTCAGGGAGGTTAAGAAGTTCTTCCTGCTCTAGCGCTGTACCAACATTTAGAACTCCCAGAGCAAAGCACAGAAAGGCAACTACACCTACTAAGCAACACAGAAGCAAGAGAATTTCTATGCTACCTCTTCTACTCATCAGTTCCTCTTTCCAAGGGCTTAACAATAATCTCATAGTGAGGCGGTTTATGTAGCCCCTCCTTTATTTCACCCAATTTCTTTACAAATTCATTGCCGTTGTGCCGCAGGATTTCCACCATCTCCTTGCCAAAATTTCCATTTTGAGTTGCCAACTGATCCAAAAATTCTCTCATATTGGAGGAAAATCCACTTTGCCATTTGCTTAACCATTCTTCCATTGCCTCGCTAATTCCCTGACTTAGCTTCAGTCGAAAATTGTCGGCAAATCTCTCTAAGACCTCTTCAATCCCTCCCTGTGGCCTGTCAGTATGATTTACAATGGGGCTTAATTTTGTAATTAACTCTCTTGCCTTATCATCTACCTGGGTCACAAAGGATTCCTCTTTACGCTTTAACAGCGAAGCCGCCAATACCACAATGATCGCATAGCCCAAGGCCAATAATGTGGTATCAAACGCCACGCTCAAAGAAGCAGCAAAGTCTTTAAGTATGCCCCTTAAATTTTCTATATTCGCTGCCTTTGACATATGCTCGGGGAATTTTACCATTCCCAGGGATAGACCTAAAACTGTCCCCAAAAAACCGAGGATGGGAATGATCTGTCTCAGGCTATTGAGAAGGAGGTGTCCTCTGTCAACCTCTTCTCTATCCCTCCGAGACAACTCCTCATTTAGCCTTATTACCTCTTCATTATAGAGATACCCTCTTAAAATTTCACTTAAACGCCGAAAGCTAATGGTCTGTCTGTACTTAGAAGGAATCTTATCCATTAGCATTTTTGCCTTTTCAAAGGTTATAGTAGTCATAGATGCAATATCAATCTTCTTAACTACCTCCCCCTCGTCCTTAAGACGGTAATATCTTAAAATGATGAAGATCAGGGCTACCCCAAAGAGGCTGGTATTTAAGCCTTGTATTGGCCAACATCTAAAAAAGAAGCTATGTATGTAAGTTGCTTTATTCAAAAAAGACAAACAAAAATATGTGAGACCAGTGAATAAGGCTCCTCCAAAAAACAAGACCAATGGATTATCAAAACTTATTCTTTTCATGACCATCCTCCCAGAGTTATTATTTTGTATATGCGAAAAGTATGCCTAGCTTTAGGTGCTATTTCTATTTTCTTCTTTTCGTTGCAGGTAGCGGGAAATCGAGTGATGGGCATTTCCAGAGTGGGAGACGATAGGAAAATTGACCGTTTAATTTCTTTACAGAGGAGATAACTGACATAGGGGAATATCACTGAAATTGCCATTTACACGATGTTGAATTTTTTTACAGCGGGTATGCCATATTCATTTATCTTTTTGTATAACGTGGGTCGGGTAATCCCCAGGATTTTAGCAGCCCTGGTTACATTGCCATCGGTAGAGGCCAAAATCCTTTCTATTTCTTCCTTCTCCAACTCCCTCAAGCTTTTCAATCCCTTTTCGCTCCCCTTTCCTTCAAGATTTGCTTTTTGAATCTCAACCGGTAAATCCCATAAAAACAGTAGCTCCTTTCCTTTGGATGCCTTAACAATAGCTGACTCGATACAGCCTTCCAGCTCCCGAATATTACCACGCCAGGGGTATTTGATGAGTGCCCTCATTGCCCCATGAGAGATTCCCTTAAGATTTTTAGAATACTTTATAGTATACTTGTCAACAAAAAAATGAGCCAGAAGAGGAATATCTTCTTCTCTCTCGCGCAAGGGAGGGAGTTTTATAACCCATCCTTTTTTTAAACGATATAATAAATCTTCTCGGAATTTGCCTTCGTTTACATCAGTATCCAGATCGTGATTGGTAGCGGCCAATATCCTCACATCCACCTTGATTGTTCTGTCGGCCCCTAAAGGTCTTATCTCTTTAGCGTCAATGGCCCTCAGAAGTTCTGCTTGCACATCTAGGTTTATTTCACCTATCTCATCCAGAAATATGGTACCTTTGTGGGCCATTTGGAAAACCCCCATTCTCTCTGACGAAGCACCGGTAAATGACCCCTTTTTGTGACCAAAGAGTTCACTTCGAGTATGGGTAGGATCATGTAACTGAGTACAATCAACCACCACATAAGGATTAGCACTGCGGCTAGAAAGCCTGTGAATTTCCTTAGCCATCAATTCCTTTCCAGATCCCGTCTCACCCAAGATCAATACACTGAGATCCGTAGGAGCTAGCCTTTTTATCTCTGAATATATTCCTGACATCTTTTTGCTTTGTGTTATTATTTCAGTTGGCCATTCAAATATTTCATCACCCCGCCTCCTTAGCCTATCTGGCCTTTCATGAGAGCCTATTCCCTCAATTTGTTTCCCGACGGAGTTGGCTACAGTACTTAGTAGGTCCAAATCCTTTTTGCTGAATATCCCCTCTTGCTCAGAACGTAGATAAATAAATCCCAAAACCTTTTTGATGCCAGGGATGGGAACAGCAACGGTAAGACTATTGCGGTAACATTTACCCTGTATCAGTTTGTCTAGCAGGCCTTGGTATATCTGGAACCTATCGCCTTCTGTGGCGGTAATATACTCAGCGATTTTTTTATGCTCTGTAATCAGCGCAATAAGGCCTGTATCGGCATCTACCAACTTCAGAATAGGCTCAATTGATCCTTTCAATAAAGACTGAATGGAATCAGCATGCTTTACTACGCTCAATAGGTCAAGCAATGCTTGCTTTTTGGAAAAAGGTAGTAATGAAATGGCTTGTTGATCCTTATAATCAGAGAGAAAAATCGTACTCCCTTTGGCTATATCTTTGATAAACTTCTTTGGTGCAGTATCAAGAATTTCTATGGGGCACTTTTTTTCCTCTTCTGGAGGCTGCCCTTTACGGTATTCCAGTCTGAAATTCTCTATCTCCACTATATCTGTATCCTCAAGCAGCCTTCGAAAGACAATCTCTCCGTTTACCTTGGTGAAATGAAGACTCCCCAAATCCCTCAGAAAATGAGATTCGGTTTGGCCAGATGGGTCTTTCAATCTAATTATGGCGGCATGGTGGCGAGAAACCCTTTTGTTATGAGCCAATTGAAGATCATTACTCTGAGCACGGCCGACGGTGGTGATTTCTTTTTCCAAGGGGATACTTACAGCCCACTCTTTCCCCTTCCTCACTTCTCCTTTCTTTACCCTCAGGTAGGCCATAATTACCCTTTTTTACCTGTCTTCTGCATACTTTTTTCTAATCTCAATGGGAGCCGTTTTTGATGCCCCTATTACCTGGTATTTTTACCTCTGACCACCTTAATGATATAAACTGACAATAGCGCTTGATGGGCAGAGCTCCGCTACTGTAAATTCACAAAAATCTATATAAATGCCCAATAGCATGGGTTTTTTATGCCATCGCTAAAAGCGAAGCAGGAAGTGAAACCCTTATCTGTGCATTTATCAAATTAAGCAGCAAGCAGACCCTCTCTTTATCAGATTCCTAGTGGTCAAATATGGCAAGTACGTCCTTAAATGAGTCTGATTTTATCCTTACTAAATCATTCTTTTTAAATTTTTGCTTTCTTATTAGACCATCCTTACTTGCTAAAGATTTAATAGAATAAATCAGCTCTTCAGAGATGGGTTGAGGCTGTGTGTTTTTCCATAGTACCTTCTTTATACCTCCTGTCCAGCATACATGATAGACCTCTTTTCTTTCACACTGTGCAAATATATAGCCAGGGAAAAGAGGTTTTGTGTTTTTATATCCTTTAAGACCCTTATAGATATATGTCTGTGTCTTTGGAAAATATGTATTAATTCCCTTTTGGGTCAGGTAGAAGGTTACTTTTTTTTCTTGGGAGGGCTTTGTCTGAACTACATACCACTTTTTCTGAACGTTCATCTATTCTGTCACAGTTTTATTTAATTTTTACTGGACAAAGAACATAAGTATATATACCTCAACACAAGAAAAATTTCAAGTCTGATATTCCCAGGACTTTCCCCAGAATTTTCAGAAGCTTTCCGAAAAGAAAGGTAAGGTGGGCTGGATAAATTTGGATTTTTTAGGAGGAACGGTCTTAAATTTTTTACCAAAAAGAAGACGGTGTATACCTTCATTTATGGCATATTGTTTAAAACGAGGAATTTGAAAAAATCTTTTTGCTTTCTCATATATTTTCTTCAATAAAATGCTTA
>Ga0180301_10001148_pt1 | contig 20737 bp, 33 predicted proteins | sample GuaBasSediGuay16_FD_121797 | JGI IMG/M metagenome (GOLD analysis project Ga0180301, IMG submission 121797) | Subseafloor sediment microbial communities from Guaymas Basin, Gulf of California, Mexico - Guay16, Core 4569-2, 12-15 cm | ecosystem: Environmental > Aquatic > Marine > Hydrothermal...
TAGATGACACTTCTCGTTTTGCTATAAGAGAAGGTGGACGAACTGTAGGCGCTGGAGTCGTTACAAAAGTTGTAAAATAAAGAATTTATTGTGCCAACCTCTAATACTGAGATTCAACAAAAGATTAGGATTAAGATAAAGGGCTATGATCATCGGATCCTTGACAACTCTTGTCAGCAAATTATTGAAACTGTAATGAGATATGGGAGTGAGACAATAGGCCCGATTCCTTTACCAACAGAAATTCATCGATATACGGTGAACAGGTCTACTTTTGTTAAAAAAGATGCCCGTGAACAATTTGAGATCAGAATCCATAAAAGATTAATAGAAATTTCTAATCCTAATCCAAAAATTATTGAAGCACTTACAAGTTTAGATTTGCCGGCAGGAGTAGACATAGAAATAAAGATGTAAATCAGAATGACTAGTCTAGAGCAGTAATCTTTAGAGGAACTGGGCTAGTGCCCAGTTTTTCAATGCTAAATTTATGAAGTTTATACTAGCTAAAAAATTAAAAATGTCACAGGTTTTTGATAGTAATGAGAAAGTTATTCCAGTAACTGTTTTAGAAGCTGGGCCTGTTAAAGTTACGCAAATAAAAACCAAAGATAAAGATGGTTATGAAGCTATTCAAGTTGGTTATGGGTATAAAAAAAATCAAACAAAAGCTTTAGTTGGACATTTAAAAGACTTAGAAAAGTTTTCTTGGTTAGCAGAAAAACGTGGTGAGATTTCTGGCCATAAAATTGGTGATGAAATTAAGGTAAATGTTTTTAAAGAAGGTGATAAGGTGGCAGTTATAGGTAAAAGCAAAGGAAAAGGTTTCCAGGGTGTAGTTAAGAGGCATGGATTCAAGGGTTCTCCAGCAAGCCATGGGACAAAAGATAGATTAAGGGCTCCTGGATCAATTGGATCTACTGGGCTTCATCGAGTAGAGAAAGGTAAAAAGATGGCTGGAAGAACTGGTCAGGATCAATTCACATTAAAAAAGATAGAAATTATAAAAATTGATCCAGAGAAAAACATTCTTTATTTAAAAGGAGCTATTCCTGGCAGAAGAGGTTCATTAATAAAAATTATTGGATAAAAATATGAAAGCATCGGTTTATAATCAAAAAGGAGAAGGATTAAAAAAGATTGAGTTGTCTGAAGATGTTTTTGGCAAGAAAATTAACAAGAATCTTGTATATCAAGTATACACAAGCCTTTTAAGTAATCGACGCAAGCCATTGGCTTTTAGTAAGGATAGGTCAGAAGTTAGAGGTGGAGGAAAAAAGCCTTGGAGACAGAAAGGAACAGGAAGAGCAAGGCATGGTTCAAATCGTTCTCCTATATGGTCAGGAGGTGGCGTAACATTTGGCCCAAGATCAAAAGAAAGGAATTTTATAAAGAAAATAAATAAAAAGATAAGGCAGGAAGCTTTTAAAATGGTTCTCTCAGAAAAATTTAGAGATGGAGAGGTTAAAATAATTGAGAGTATCAATTCAAAAGGACTGAAAACAAATCAGATGGATAAATTCTTTAAAAAGCTGTTAAAGATAGAAAAAAAATTTCCTAAAGTTTTGTTTTTAATTAATTCAAAAAACAAAGAATTACAAAAGAACATAAGGAATTTATCATATATCAGAGTTATGAATTTAGAGAATATTGATTTGATTGAAATATTAAATAATAAATATTTAATATTACCAGAAGATATTTTACCAATATTAGAGAAAAAATAAATTAATGAGTGTTTTAAATATTTTTAAAAAAAAGAAAACTGAAGAAAAGAAAACAAAAGAGGTAAAAGAAGAGAAAATTGAGAAAAATGTTGTGGAGGAAAAGAAGGTTGGAATAAAAAAGGGGGTTGTTTTAGAAGGATCTTCTTCTGCTTTATTATTGCATCCTTATCTTAGTGAGAAGTCTACTATTTTAAGAGACAGAGAAAATAAATATATTTTTAAAGTTAATTCTAAAGCTACAAGAAATGAAATAAAAAAACTTTTAGAAGATATTTATCATGTTGATGTAATTAAAATTAATGTGATAAATACTCCTACTAAAGTTAGAAAATGGAGGCAGAAAAAGAGTCATTTTGGTAGAAATAAGAAGATGATAGTTACTATAAAAAAGGGTCAAAAAATAGAATTAGGAATATGATAAAAAGATACAAACCAACTACACCATCTCGTCGTCATTACACTGTTTCTGATTATTCTGTTTTGACAAGTGATAAACCATTTAAAAGATTAACTTCTTCTAAAAAAAGAAGGGTTGGAAGATCCAATGGAAGAATAACAGTTAGGCATAAAGGAGGTGGCAATAGAAAATTATACAGGGAGATTATTTTTAGTCAGCAAAAAAAAGGAATTCCTGGTATAGTAAAAACTATTGAATATGATCCTTATCGTTCTGCATTTATCTCTTTGATATCATACAAAGATGGTGATTGGCGCTATATATTAGCTCCACAGAATTTGAAAGTCGGGGATGAAATTATCTGCGATGAAAAGACACCTTTAAAAAAAGGCAATAGATTAGAATTAAAAAATATTCCAGTTGGGACTTTGGTGCATAATATTGAAGTTAAAAAAGGAGGAGGCGGTAAATTAGCCAAATCAGCAGGATCATCTGCCCAGATAATAACTCAAGATGGAAAATACACACACCTTAAAATGCCTTCTTCAGAGGTGAGAAAAGTATTAGATATTTGTTATGCGTCAATAGGACAACTTTCTAATGTTGAACATGGGATGGTAAGCATTGGAAAAGCAGGCAGATCACGTCATTTAGGGAGAAGACCAAAAGTTAGAGGAAGTGCAATGAATCCAATTGACCATCCTTATGGAGGCGGAGAAGGGAGGACACAGAGAGGAACTAAACGGCCAAAGAGTATTTATGGTAAGGTTACTGGTGGTGTAAAAACAAGAAAGAGAAAAAAATATTCTAATAAGTTAATTATAAAAAGACGAAAGAAAAAACGTAAAAAATAACAATATGTCTCGTTCATTAAAAAAAGGTCCATATGTTCATCCAAAATTATTAAAGAAACTCTCCAAGATAAAAATAGGGGATAAGACTCCTATTAAAACTTGGTCAAGGGATTCTATTATTACTCCAGCAATGGTCGGTTTTGTTTTTGCTGTACATAATGGTAAAGATTTTATTGAAGTAGAGGTAAGAGAAGAAATGGTAGGGCATCATTTAGGCGAATTTTCAATTACTAGAAAATTTATTAAACATGGTGGTAAAATGCAAAAGGAATTAGAAGCAAAAGCCAGAGCGTTAGGAAAAACACCTACTCCTGAAAAAAAATAAGAAAAATTTAGAATAAAACATGGAAGTAAAAGCCTCTTTAAAATATTTAAGAATTAGCCCTCGAAAGGTTCGATTAGTTGCTGATCTAATAAAAGGATTGTCTGTGAAGGTTGCAGAAGCTAATTTGTTGCATGTTTCAAAGAGAAGCAGTAATCCTTTATTAAAATTATTAAAATCTGCTGTAGCTAATGCTGAACATAATTTCGGATTAGATAAGAATAATCTTTTCATTAGGGCTATTAGAGTGGATGAAGGACCAGCTTTGAAAAGATGGCGTCCTAGAGCACGTGGAGCAGCTTTCTCTATAAAAAAAAGAACTTCTCATATTTTTCTTACATTAAAAGAAATTAAAGAAAACAAAGAAAAGAAAGGAAAAGTCAAAGAAGAAAAAAAAGAAATTAAGAAAATAAAGAAAATAAAGAAAGCAATAAAAGCAAAGGGACCTGCAAGTGTAAAAAAACCTGAATTAAGAAAAGAAGAAAAAAGAGTAAAAAAACCTGCTCTAAAACAAAAAATGTTTCGTCGTAAAGCAATTTAAATATTTATATGGGTCAAAAAATCAATCCAAAATCTTTTAGGATGGGAATTAATAGGGGATGGCAATCTCGTTGGTTTAATTTGAAAGAATTTCCAATCTTGTTAGAACAGGATCATAAAATTCGTAAATTTATTAGTGAAAAAACTAAAACATGCAGGGTAGAAAGTATAGGCATTGAAAGAAAAGCTGGTGATATCAAAATTATTATTAAAACTGCTCGTCCTGGATTATTAATCGGTCGTCAAGGCCAAGGAATAGAAATTCTTCAAAAAGGGCTAGCAAAATTATTAAAAACTAAAATACGTATTAATATTTCAATTGAAGAAGTTAAACATCCTGAGATATCTGCTGAAATTGTAGCTCAAAGTATTGCCGAAGATTTAGAAAAAAGAATGCCGTACAGAAGAGTTCTTAAGCAATATATAACTAAAGTTATACAGCGTAAAGAAGTTTTGGGTGTTAAGATTTTAGTTTCAGGAAGATTAGATGGATTAGAAATTGCCCGTAATGAATGGTTAAAAGAGGGAAAATTACCTTTATCAACTATTAGAGCAGATATTGATTATGGTTTTGCTGAAGCACATTGTACTTATGGAATAATTGGAATAAAAGTATGGATATACAAAGGAGAAAAGTTTTCAGATGTTAATAAGCATTAATTATTACTATGTTGTTGCCAAAGAAAGTAAAACACAGAAAAATGCATAAAGGACGAAAGAGATTTCGCCAAGTGGAAACTAGGGGAGTAGAGCTTTCTTTTGGTAGTTTTGGATTAAAAGCATTAGAAGAAGCTTGGTTGACATCACAACAAATAGAATCAGCTTATCGGGCAATAGCTCGATCTTTGCAAAAAGAAGGAAAAATTTGGATGAGAGTATTTCCTGATAAACCTATCACTAAAACAGCGGCAGAAACTACTATGGGAGGAGGAAAAGGATCTGTTGATCATTATGTTTTTCCAGCAAAGCCGGGGAGAATACTTTTTGAATTAGACGGAGTTTCATATAAAAAAGTAAAAGAAGCTTTTCGTTTAGCTAATTCAAAATTACCGATTAAAACTTCAATTGTAAGGAAATAGATATAATAAAAATTATGTCAAAAACACGAGAATTAAGATTAAAACAAGAAGAAGAATTAAACCAATTATTATCTGAGTCTCAAAAAAAATTACGGGAGCTAAGATTTAATTTAGCAAGTGGTAAGGTTAAAAATGTACGTACGATTCGTGTTTTGAAAAAAGATATTGCGAGGATTTTAACTATTTTAAATGAAAAATCAAAGAAAATTATTTAATTATTTTGTGTTTTAGGAATAAATTTAAATATGAAAAAACAAATTAAAAAACAAAAAAGAATATTAAAAGGTGAAATTGTGTCAGATAAAATGGATAAAACTGTTGTAGTTAAAGTTTCTAGATTGAAAGTGCATCCTAAATATAAAAGGCGCTATCGGATTTCCAGGAATTTTAAAGCGCATGATGAAAAGAATGAATATCATATGGGTGATAAAGTAATTATTCAAGAAACAAGGCCTTTGTCTAAAGAAAAAAGATGGATAGTGAAAAAAAAGGAACAAGTAGTAAGTAATAAAAAAGAAGAAGCATGATTCAACCGCAGACAATTTTAAAGGTAGTTGATAATAGCGGAGCAAAAGTAATTCGTTGTTTTCGGGTATTAGGTGGAACAAGAAGAAGATATGCAGAGCTTGGGGATCTTATTGTTGCTTCTGTTCAAATAGCTGAACCTCGCAGGGAAATAAAAAAGAAAACAGTTGTAAAAGCTATTGTTGTAAGGCAGAAGAAAGCATTTAGGAGAAAAGATGGAAGTTATATCCGTTTTAATGAAAATGCTGCTATCCTTGTAAATGAAAAAAAAGAACCAATAGGAAATCGTATTTTTGGGCCTATACCAAGGGAGATAAAAGAAAGGGGGTATAGCAAAGCAGCAGGATTAGCCCCAGAATTAGTTTAGATTTAAAATTATGAATATTAAAAAAGGAGATTCAGTTTTAATAAAAAAAGGCAAAGATAAAGGAAAATCAGGAAAAGTGATAAAGATTTTGTCAAAAGAGGACAAAGTAGTTGTTGAAGCTTTGAATTTGGTAAAAAAGATACAAAAACCTAAAAAGGCAGGTGAAAAAGGACAAATCATTTCCATGCCCAGACCTGTTTTTAGGGCGAATGTTATGTTAATCTGTCCTAGTTGTAAGCAGCCTACGCGAATTAGTTATAAAAAAGATAACAAGAACAAATATAGAATTTGTAAAAAATGTGGCTCTAAGATTTCTTAAATTTATGAAATTTTCTTACAAAGAACAAGTTAAAAAAATAGTAATTCCTGAAATGAAAAAAGAATACCATATTGGTAATGATTTTGGAGTTCCAAAAATTACAAAAGTAGTAATTAATATAGGAATAGGTCGATTATCTACTAGCTCTAAAAATAATACAGAATTGATTAAAAAAATTTCTGATATTTTAGCAATGATTACAGGCCAAAAACCATCTGTGAGGCCTGCAAAAAAATCTATTGCAAGTTTTAAAACAAGAGAAGGAATGCCCATTGGTTTAAAAGTTACTTTAAGAGGCAAGAGAATGGAAGATTTTATTTATAAATTTGTTAACATAGTCCTTCCTAGGGTCAGAGATTTTTGGGGGATTCCTCTAAAAAATATTGACGAGGCTGGAAATTTAAATTATGGTATTAAAGAATGTAATGTTTTTCCAGAAACAGAAGATATACAAAATATTCATCCTTTTGGATTAGAGATTACTTTTGTGACAAATACAAAAAACAGAGAGCAATCAATAAAATTATATCAATTATTAGATTTTCCTTTATGGCGAAAAAATCAGTAATAGCAAGATCAAAAAAAACTCCTAAGTATTCTTCACGAATTGTGAGGCGTTGTTGGCGTTGCGGAAGAAAGGCAGGATACATGAGAGATTTTGGTCTTTGTCGTATATGCTTTAGGGAGTTAGCCTCAACTGGAAAAATACCTGGAATAAAAAAATCAAGTTGGTAAATTCATTATTTTAAATTATATTATGACAGATCCTATTGCAGATATGTTAACAAGAATACGAAATACCCAAGCAGTTAAAAAGAAAACTGTTATTTTTCCTTATTCAAAAATAAAATGGGAAATTTTAAATGTTTTATTAAAAAATGGTTTTATTAAAGAGATTAATAAAACAAAGAAGAAAAATAAAAAATTTATTGAAATAATACTCAAATATGACGAAAAAGGACTTCCAAGAATTTCTGAATTAAAAAGAGTCTCTAAGTCGTCAAATCGTGTATATATTCAAGCGAAAGATATTTGGTTTTTTAAGAAAGGTTTGGGTATAAGAATACTATCAACTCCAAAAGGTATTCTTTCTGATAAAGAAGCCAAGAAATTAAATGTTGGCGGAGAAGTTTTATTAGAAATATGGTAATTAAATTTTAATTATGTCTCGTATAGGTAAAAAAGAAATTAATATTCCAAATTCAGTTGAAATAATTTTGGAAGGAAACAAGTTAAAAGCCAAAGGCCCTAAAGGTGAAGATTTTTTAATAGTTAAAGATGGTTTTAAAATCGATATTAAAGACAATATTTTATCAGTTATTCCTATCCCAGAAAAACAAAAAAAAGACACTTCTGCTCAGTGGGGAACTTTAAGAGCATTAATTAATAATCTTATAACAGGAGTTGAAAAAGGATTTGAAAAACAGCTAGAAATTCAGGGGGTAGGTTTTAAAGCTGCTCTTGATGGCTCTAATTTAAACCTTAAATTAGGGCATAGCCACCCTATTATTCTTTCAATTCCGGAGAACTTAGATGTAAAAGTAGAAAAAAATATAATTACTATTAACGGTATTTCAAAAGAAAAAGTCGGACAATTTGCTTCGTTAATAAAATTCAAAAGGCCTGTTGAGCCCTACAAAGGAAAAGGGGTTCGTTATGTTGGTGAAAAAGTATTAAGAAAAGCAGGTAAGAAAGTAGCAACTACTGCTTAAATAAATCAAAAGAATCAATGAGTAAAAACAAAAAAAAAGAACAAAAACAAAAAAGACATAGAAAGGTAAGGGCGAAAATTTATGGGACAGAAAAAAGACCTCGTCTTTGTGTATTTAAGTCCAATAAGCATATTTATGCCCAGGTTATTAATGATGAAAAGGGATTTACTCTTGTTTCAGCTTCTGATTTAGAAATTAAAGATTCAAAAAAAGATAAGAAAATTAATTTAGCGCAAAAAGTCGGAGAATTAATAGCAAAAAAGGCAAAAGATAAAAAAATACAGACAGTTGTTTTTGATAGAGGAGGGTTTAGGTATCATGGTCGTGTAAAAACTTTAGCTGATGAAGCTAGAAAGCAAGGTTTACAGTTTTAATTTTGTAATAACTATGGCATTTAATAGAAAACCGAAAATCAATAAAAGTGAATATGAAGAGAATCTTTTAGATATTGCTCGTGTGACTCGAGTAGTGGCAGGAGGAAAACGTTTAAGTTTTCGGGCTACATTGGTAATTGGCAGCAGGTCTAAGGACAAGCATGAAGTTGGTGTTGGGGTATGCAAAGGCAAGGATGTGGCTCAAGCAATTCAAAAAGCAAGCAATAAAGCAAAAAAGAATCTTATCACTGTTCCAGTTGTTAATGAAACTATTCCGCATGAAGTAACGGCAAAATATAAAGCATCAAAAGTGATTATAAAGCCAGCCAAAAAAGGGAAAGGCGTTAGGGCTGGTGGGGCAGTGCGAACCGTATTAAAATTAGCTAATATTTCAAATGCAAATGCTAAGATTTTAAGTTCAAGCAGTAATGCTATCAATAATGCCAGGGTGACTATTATTGCCCTTTCTAAATTAAAAGATTCTTTTAATAAAAATATTAAAGAAGAAAAACCAGAAATAAAGAATAAGAAATAAAGGATTATGCAAATTCATCAGTTGAGACCAAATAATAAATCATCAAAAAAAAGGAAAGTTGGCAGAGGCGGCAAAAGAGGTACTTATTCAGGGAGAGGTATAAAAGGACAGAAATCAAGAGCTGGATCAAAGATAAAACCTCAGCTAAGAGAGATGATATTAAAATTTCCTAAAAGACGCGGGGTTCTTTTTAATAGTTTGAAAAAGAAAACCTTAGCAATACAATTAGAAGAGATTGCAAAGGTTTTTCCTAATGGAGGCATTATTACTTTAAAAAAGTTAAAGAAGGCAGGCTTAATAAGAAGTAAAAAAAGTGAGTTTTATCCGGTTAAAATTTTAGGCAGCACCCCTTTGTCTAAAAAATATATTATTAAAAATTGTTCAGTTTCTGAAAAAGTAAAAGAAGCAGTTGAAAAAGCTGGAGGGAAAATAGATCTAAAAATTAAATAAATTTATATGTTTAAAAATCTTTTAGCTTTATTAAAAACGCCAGATTTAAGAAAAAAAGTATTTATAATTTTATTGCTTTTGGTTGTTTTTCGAATAATGGCTACTATTCCTTTGCCAAATGTTGACAGAGAACAATTGCAAGTCTTTCTTACTTCTAACCAGATATTTGGACTTTTTAATGTTTTTACAGGTGGAGCTTTTAAGAATATTTCAATTGCTTTGCTTGGTGTTGGCCCTTTTATTACAGCTTCTATTATAATGCAGCTTCTTACAATGGTTTTTCCTGCTTTGAAAGAAATGCTCAGCGAAGGAACTGATAAAGAAAGAGCAAAATTTATGCAGTATTCTCGTTTATTAACGATTCCTCTAGCAGCTTTGCAGGGATTTGGTTTTTTGAATTTGTTAAGCAGGCAAGGTGTAATTGTTTTTGCTAATCCAATTGACTTGATAAGAGATATTATTATTGTTACCACAGCTTCAGTATTTTTAATGTGGATTGGCGAGTTGATAACAGAACAGAAATTAGGCAATGGAATTTCTTTAATAATTTTTACGGGTATCGTTATAGGTTTTCCGCGTCAGATTATGCAGACAGTAATTAGTACAGACCCTACAAGAATTCCTAATATGATAGCTTTTTTTGCAATAGCGCTTTTAATGATTATAGGGGTTGTTTTTATTTCTAGAGGAGAAAGAAGAATTCCCGTGAGTTATGCTAAGCAAGTGCGTGGAACAAAGATTTATGGAGGGGCTTCTACGTATTTACCATTAAAAATCAACCAAGCTGGCGTAATTCCTATTATTTTTGCTCTTTCTATTTTGATGTTTCCGCAAATGATTAGTCAGTTTTTAGCGAATTCACAAAGTCCGTTTATGCTTAAGATGGCTCTCTTTTTGCAAGGGTTTAACCAACAATCTTTAATTTATCTGGTTTGCTATTTTGGTTTAGTTGTTTTGTTTACTTTTTTCTATACAACAATTACTTTTAATCCTGAGACTATTGCTGAGAACTTACAAAAAAGAGGCGGATTTGTGCCTGGCTATAGGCCTGGCCAAACAACTTCTAAATATCTTGTCAATACCAGTAATAAAATAACTCTTTTTGGGGCTCTTTTTTTGGGAATGATAGCAATTCTTCCAATAATTATGCAGCAATTTACAGGTATTACTACTTTTGCTATTGGAGGAACTTCAATTTTGATTATGGTAAGTGTAGCAATAGAAACTATGGATACAATAGAAGCTCAATTAATAATGCGCGAATATGAAATCTCATAATATTATTTTTTTAGGACGCTCTGGTTCTGGAAAAGGCACACAGGCAGAATTATTAATGAAAAGATTTTCCTTAATGAATATAGATACAGGTGATATTTTGAGAAAATTAGCAAAAAGAAAAGATAAATTTGGTAAAACTGTTTCTCAAACAATTACTCATGGAAAATTAGTTCCAATTTGGCTGGTAATTTACTGTTGGCTGGATAAGCTTTTAAAAATTCCTTCAAAAAAAGGAATAATTATGGAAGGAAGTCCGCGTCAATTGGAAGAGGCAAAGATTTTAGAAGAAGTTTTTTCTTGGCTTGGGCGTAAAAATTTTAAAGTTGTTTATTTACGAACATCAGTAAAAGAAGTAACGCAGAGATTATTAGCTCGCAGAATTTGTTCTAAATGCGGGAAAGAGTTTTCTTTGAATTTTACTCCTAATTTAAAAAATTGTTCTCATTGCGGAGGAAAATTAATCCGTCGGAAAGATGATTATCCAAAAGCAATTAAAAATAGAATGTTATTCTTCCAAAAGAAAATTTTACCTGTAATCAATTATTTTCGTAAGAAAAAGATCGTAGTAGAAGTTAATGGAGAAGGTTCTGTTGAACAAATCCATAAAAGAATTCTTAAAAAATTATTGTGATCTATTTTAAAACCGCCGAAGATATTAAGATTTTACGAGAAGGTGGGAAAAAATTGGCATTGATTTTAAAAAAAACAACCCAAGCTGTTAAGCCAGGAATATCTACTGCTGACTTGGATAAATTAGCTTTTAATCTTATTAGTGAATACGGGGGCAAGCCCTCTTTTTTAAATTATCAACCAAGTTTTGCTGATAAGCCATTTCCAGCTACATTATGTACTTCAATAAACGCAACTGTGGTTCATGGGGTTCCTTCAGAGGAAAAAATTTTAAAACAAGGTGATATTATTTCTTTAGATATAGGTATGGAATATAAAGGATTATTTACTGATATGGCGATAACAGTAGGAGTAGGGGAAATAAAACCAATTTATAAGAAATTAATAAAAACAACAAAAGAGTCTTTATCACAAGCAATAAAGGCGTCAAAGGTAAATAATACATTAGGTGATGTTGGTTATGCTATTCAAAAATGCGTAGAAAAACAAGGATTTGTTGTTGTAAAAGGTTTAGTTGGTCATGGCGTTGGATATTCTCCGCACGAAGATCCTGTTGTTTATAATTATGGAACGCCGCATCAGGGAATAAAGTTAGAAGAGGGAATGGTTATAGCAATAGAGCCAATGGTGACTTTTGATGATGGAACTGTAAAAGAAGAGAAAGATGGTAGTTTTGTGACTGCTAATGGAAGAGTGGCTTGTCATTTTGAACATACAATAGCGATTACAAAAAAAGGCCCAATAGTGATTACTGCGTAAAGCTAAGGAGATTTTGATTGACTTTTTGGTGTTAATGTGGTAACATATAAATGTCTTGAGAAAGACATTTTTTGTTCTTTGAAAAATATAAAAATATAAAATAAAAATATAGAAAAGAAGGATTAGAAAAATGAGAAAAATATATGTATTCAGTGTTGAAATTCCTTATTGGCGGATGAGTGTAAAGGAAGCTCAATTGTTTTCTAAGAAAGCGTTTTCGTTAGTATGTGATGGAAATAAAAAAGTTGTTAAATTAAAATTTATATTTAAGGAGGTGAAATTTAGATGTTGAAGAGAGTAGTAATGAAAACATCATCGCTTATAGTTATTGGTTATTTTTGTTTTCTTATTATCACTAAGATTGGACGCGAGATAATGATTATTTCTGAAAAATCTGGGATAGTCTATTATGGAATTATAATAAGAGGATATGAATGCTTGAGCGTTCTTTCTGCAATTGGTGGCTTTATACTTATTTGGTTGGTGATAAAATTAGTAAATTGGATATTGATTGATTATGAAAATGAAGTAGAAAATGATTCAAAAGAACAAGCGGTAGAATAAAGAATGAACCCTCATACTTATGGAGATAGGTGTGAGGGTTTTTTATTTGTTTGAATTTTGTTATAATTAAAATGATATGAATGAACTTTGGACTATTATTATTGCCGGTTCTCCCATAGTTGAATTGCGAGGGGCAATTCCTGTGGCTATGGGAATTTTTAATTTTGCTTGGCCAAAAGCGTTAATTCTAAGTTTAATTGGGAATATTTTACCAATTATTCCAATAATTTGGTTTTTAGATAAATTATCTGGTTATTTAAGCAAGCAATTTGTTTTTTTTAATCGTTTTTTTAACTGGCTTTTTGAAAGAACCAGAAAAAAGACAGAAAATAGTTTTAATAAATGGGGAAAATGGGCATTAGTGGCATTTGTCGCGATTCCTTTGCCCTTTACAGGAGTTTGGACTGGTTCAATCGCAGCATTCTTGTTTGGTGTTAAATATAAAAATGCTTTTTGGTTGATTAGTTTAGGGGCCCTTTTTGCTGGAACCTTGGTTACAATTTTAACTCTTTTAGGTATAAATATATCTTCATGAATAAATTTATTGTTTTTAATTTTAAAATGGCGCCAGCGTCTCTTATAGAAGCAAAAGAGATTTTTCGAATTTTTAAAAAGCTTGCTTCAAAGGCTAAACCAAATAAAATAATTATAGTGCCACCTTCTATTTATTTGACAGAAGCGTCAAATGTTTTTCAAAAGGAATGCGTTTTAGGGGCTCAAGATGTTTTTTGGTTTAATCGTAATTCCGCTACTGGAGAAATTTCACCTAAGATGTTAAAATCATTGGGTGTAGAATATATTATTGTTGGGCATTCTGAAAGGCGGGAATATTTTAATGAAACTAATGAAATAATTAATTCTAAAATAAAGGCTTGTCTGAGCAATGATTTAACTCCAATTCTTTGTGTTGGAGAAAAAAACAGAAAAAAGGGGGATTCATCTTCATCTTTTCAGATAAAAAAAATTCTTTTTGAACAATTAAATTATGCTATGAGAGGCATTATTATCGAAAAATCCACAGATTTGATTGTTGCCTATGAACCAGTTTGGGCTATTAGCACTAATCAGCCAAAAGAATTGGAAGATCCGAAAGAAATTGAAAAAACAATTAGTCTTATTCGTTTTTGGCTTGCCAGACGATTTTCAGAAAAGATAGCGAAAAGTATACGTATTCTGTATGGCGGTTCAGTAGATTCACAAAATATTTCTTCTTTTCTATCATTAAAAGAAATTAATGGAGTTTTAGTCGGTCGAACAAGTACAAATAAAATAGAACTTAAAAAACTTTTTGCAAAAATAATAAAAAAATAAAATTATGGATAAAAAATATATTACAATCATAGCTGTTTTGATTATTATTATTGGAATTTTTGCCTCGCTTATGATTTATGAAAAATTAGCAGGACCAAGAACAATTGAACCATTAGAAATAGCATCCAAAGATATGATAGCGACAGAAAAGAATGAGGAAACAGTTGAGACTTCGTCAACATCTGCACCTATAAACCAAGAAATGCAATTAGCAGCTAATTGTGACGCTTTTCCTGATATGTTAAATTCCTGTACAAAATATAAATGTCAATTCATTCATCCATTTACTGGTGAGGCTATGGAGAGAGAGGTTTTAGGAATAATTGATGGAAAATGTAATTATGTTGAGCAGATGCCTAATGGTGGGCAAATGGAATGTAAATATACAGAAAGTTTAAGAAAGGCTGCTGCCCAGTATTACAAGGATCTTGTAGCTGCAGAATCTTCTGAATTTGAAATGAATATAAATTTGGGAAGTGAGCCAGAGACAAAATATACCATAGATGGTAAAGAGGTAGAAAATCCTTTGCAAGAAGCATTAGATACAGGGGTTTGTATTATTTCGGGCTATTAAAAAACAATAAAAAAATAAAAAAAATAAAATTATGGATAAAAAAGAACAAAAACAATTAGTTAGTACAGCAATAGCTTTTTTGATGATATTAAGCTTAGGTGTTTTAAGTTGGGGTTATTATAATTATCATCAAGCGCAAAATATTATTAATCAAGGCGAGCATACAATTTCTTTTACTGCTGAGGGAAAGGTTTTAGCTAAACCTGATGTTGCAAAAATTACTTTTTATGTAATTAATCAAGGAGAAAAAGCTGATGTGGTGCAAAAAGAAAATAATGAAAGAATGCAGAAAGCCGTAGATTTTGTTAAAAGTCAAGGAATTAATAAAGATGACATTAGAACAGTTCGATATAATTTAAATCCCGAATATGATTATACTTGGTGTAAAAAGCCGGGTGACAAACCTTATCCTTCTTGTCCGCCAAAAATTATCGGTTATAAACTAGACCAGGGAATTGAAGTTAAGATTAGAGATTTTGATAAAATTAATACAATTGTAGGAGGATTGTCTGAGAAAGGAGTAAATCAGATTTCTAATGTTAGTTTTGTTGTTGATGACACTGAAGATTACAAAAATGAGGCTCGTATCTTAGCATTGGAAAAGGTAGAAGAAAGAGCAAAGTTATTAGCAAGGAAAAGTTCAATCAAATTAGGAAAAATTATTGATATTTCAGAAGGGCAGGGAGTTTATCCTATTTATAGAGCTGTAAAAACAGAAGCAATGTCTGATCTTCCTGAAGACACTGAGGCTCCAATAGAACCTGGAACACAAGAAATTAGCGTGACATTAACTGTTACCTATACATTGCGTTAAATATTTATGAAGTCTATTCGATCTGTAAATATTTCTAGGCAAGATGTCTTAATGAGGGTAGATTTTAATATGCCAATTCATGGAGGGAAGATTTTAGATGATTTCCGAATTGAACGTGTTTTACCAACAATTCAATTTTTAAAATCAAAGAAAGTAAAGAAGATTATTTTGATTTCTCATTTTGGGCAACCGACGCCATCTAATCAAGAACAATTTAGTTTGCAACCAGTAGCAAGTTGTTTAGAGGAGTTGTTGGGAGAAAAAGTATATTTTATCAAAACATTAGTTGGAAAAGGATTGAAAGAAAGAATTAAAAAACTGCCAGATAATGTAATAATTCTTCTGGAAAATATTCGTTTTTATAAAGAAGAAAAAGAAAACAATGAAGAGTTTGCTAAAGAATTAGCACAAATTGCTGATTGTTTTGTCAATGAAGCTTTTTCAGTTTGCCATCGTAAGATAGCTTCATTATGCGCGATAACAGAATTTTTGCCTTCTTATAGCGGAATTTTACTTGAAGAAGAATTAGCTAATTTAGATAGAATGATTCAGAAATCAGAACATCCTTTAGTTGTAGTTTTGGGCGGAGTTAAAATAAAAGATAAAATATCTGTTATAGAAAGATTTAAAAACAAAGCAGATTATATTTTATTAGGCGGGTTAATGGCTAATACAATTTTAAAAGCAAATGGTTTTTGTATTGGCGACTCGTTTTATGACGAAAGCGCCTTGTTGCAAGCAGGAAAAATAACTATTGGAGAAGCGGGATTAGTTCTTCCTAGCGATTTTAAAGTTTTGGATAAAGACAATCAAATTCAAATAAAAGAATTAGGGAATATAAGCGAAGATGATAAGATTTTTGATATTGGGCCAAAAACATGTGATATTTTTTCTAAGATTATTTTAAAAGCAAAAACAGTACTCTTTAATGGCCCTATGGGAAAATTTGAACAAGAAGGATTTTCTGAAGGAACTAATAAAATTATTCATGCCATTGTTAAGAATAAATTAGCTTTTTCAGTAATTGGCGGAGGAGAAACAATTACTTGTTTTAGATCTTTTAATCCAAAATTCAAAGTTTCAGATTCTATATTCCTGTCAACAGGCGGTGGAGCAATGCTCAAATATCTTGCTGGTGAACCTTTACCAGGATTAATAGCATTAAATAAATAATAAAAGATGTTAGATATTTTTGTGTTTTATCATAAAAATTGTCCTGATGGGTTTGCTTCTGCTTGGGCGGCTTGGAAAAAATTTAAAAACAAGGCTGAATATGTTCCATTGAATTATCAAGCTTCTTTTGATTACAATATAAAGAATAAAAAGGTCTATTTTTTGGATGTATGCCCTGATAGGAAAATTTTGGAGAATTTGAAAAAAAATCATTGTGAAGTTGTTATTATAGACCATCATCTAAGCGCTAAAAGGAATTTAGATTTAGTTTGTCCTGGTTCATTTATTATGAGGCTTAATATGAGGCGCGCAGCAGCAGTTTTAACTTGGAAATATTTTTTTCCAAAAAAGAAAATTCCAAAATTATTGCTTTATATTGAAGATATTGATTTATGGAAATTTAAGAAACGATTTAGCCGTGAGATTGTGGCATGTATAAATCTATTTGATATTGATTTTAAAAAATGGAATAGATTAGTGAGTAATATTGAGGATATAAAAAAAAGAAGAAGATATATACTAGAAGGGAAGAAAATTGTTGAATATCAAGATGAGATGATTAAACAGATCGTAGGAGATGCTAAAAAGATTAAAATAGGCAAGATAAAAACTTTAGTTGTTAATTCTTCAGTCTTGATTTCTGAAATAGGAGATGCTTTAATAAAAAAATTGCCACCTATAGCTGTAATATGGTTTGAAGCAGGAGATAAGAAGAGAATATCTTTACGTTCTAATGGAAAAGTTGATGTTTCAAAAATAGCAGAAAAATATGGTGGAGGGGGTCATAAATGCGCAGCAGGTTTTGCTATAGGAGAAGAAGATCTATTCCCATGGGAAAAATAATTAAATTTAAATGAAAGAAAAAAAAGATAATCAAAAAATAGAAAAATTAGAAATTTATACTGATGGAGGATCAAGAAATAATCCTGGGCCAGCAGGAATAGGAGTTGTTATTGGAGACAAAGAATATGCTGAATATATAGGTGAAACTACTAATAATATTGCCGAATATAAGGCAGTTATTTTTGCCTTAAAGAAAACTAAACATTTATTAGGAAAATCAAAATTAAAAAATACAGAAGTAATTATTAATATTGATTCTCAATTAATTGTCAATCAATTAAATGGGAAATATAAGATTTTGGAAAAAGAACTTCAGTTGCTTTTTATGGAAATATGGAATCTAAAATTTAATTTTCCTAATATAACATTTAAATATATTCCAAGGGAAGAAAATAAAAAAGCTGATTATTTAGTTAATCAGGCTCTTAATAAGCGGAATCAAAGCATGTTGAGTTTATAAAAAAATCGTCCCATTTAGAGGGACGATTTTTATATATTGATTGAACCTATAAGCCGAATTCTGTATCCTGTTAACAGGACGGTAGTCATTTGTCTAGCCTTAAAATTACTTTTAAAGGTCAAGCGGCTACTTTCTAGCAAATGCCAGAACACGAGCCTTGCATCCAGTAAGGATTTAGCCGTTTCATTCCTGAAATTACTTTCAGGACTCATCCTAATTACAAAGAATTAGGATGTTCCAAACTTTTCAGTTTGAAACGTTTCTGTTCGCACCTCTATTTCAGTTATAAACCATTCTTAGTGTTGCCACTAAGAGGTGAAAAACTGAAACGATAGTTGTTAGCTATTACCTTTTACCAAGTTTGTTTTTAGGCAAAATTGGTGATGTTCGGACTTTCCTCCCTGTTTTTAGCAGGGTAACTACCCAGTTCAATCAAAGGCTATTATACACCTTTTTTTGATTAATTCAAGGATTTATAGTAAGATAAGGAAACAGAAATAATGATAAAAGATAGAAAATTTCTATTTATTTTTACATTAAGCTTATTACTTATAGGTTTTATTTTTTTTGTTAGTCAAGAAATAATTCAATTTAATAGTGTCAGTAAAGAAATTATTAATTCTTTAAAAGAAAATAATTTTGAAGAAGCTATTAATTTAATTAATCAGGAAACAAGTTTAAAAGAAAATCTTTCTTTTTTACCTGTCATTGGGAATGAGATTAAATTGAGGCAACATTTAAAAAAAATTAATAATAATTTAAAAGAGATAAATAATGGGTTTTTGCTTAACTCAATGTTTCAGCAAGATAAGAATTCATTATTTTATTTAGAGAACATTAATGAAAGTTTAAGTTATTTTAATAAGTATAATATAGATTATATAAAAGATAAAAAGAATTACTTGCAGAATTGGCTTTTGTTTTTTGGAAACGATAAACCAAAAAATTATCTTGTGTTGTTTCAAGAACCAGCAATACCAAGACCAACAGGCGGTTTTATAGGAGCTTATGCTATTTTATCTTTTGATAAAGGGAAGATAGAATTCTCAGGAGATAACATTTTTGCTTTAGAAGAGATTTTTTTAGAAAAAATTATTCCTCCTGATCCATTGCAGTCTATTAGTGATAAATGGTTTTTTCATGATACTAATTGGTTTTTTGATTATCCGTCAAGCGCTCAAAAGATATTAAGTTTTTATTCAAGCACTGGGAAGAAGCCTTTATTAGACGGAGTGGTTGTTGTTAATTTTCCTACATTAGTAAATATTTTAGAGATTATTGGGCCAATTGCAATTAATGATCATAACTTAATTATTGATTATAATAATTGCTATTCTTTTTTTAAAAATCAGATTCAAGAAGGGGCTAAACCGGCTCCTGTGCGCAAAGAACAAGAATTTTTTTCAGCATTTTTAGAAGCTTTACAAACAAAATTTAAGGAATCTTCTCCAAAAGTTTTTTCTGAAATTTCTGATATTTTGGCAAATGCTTTTATAAAAAAAGAAATTCAACTTTATGTTACTAATGATAAGCTGGAATATTTTTTTGATTCTTTAAATTGGACAGGAAAAATAAAAGAAAGCGAGGATGATTATTTAGCAGTTGTTTTCAACCTTTTCAACCAGAATTTTTCTGAAGATACAAGAGATAAAAAAATAAAATTAAAGACAGAATTTATTTCCGATGGTCAAATTATAAATACATTAACAATTAATGCTCCTTCTTATGGTGCTACAGATAGATTTCAAGAAAGTTATCTAAAAATTTATCTTCCTAAAGGAATAATAATAAGAAAAGCGGAAAATTGTTATTTAAAGAAAAATAAAAATACTTTATCGTATTATAAAAAATTAGGATATGAAGAAGATGAGGATTTATTTTTAATAGGAAAAACGAAAATAAGAAACGAAGATCTTGGAATTGAAATTTATGAAGAAGGAGGAAAAACAGTAGTCGGTACATGGACAAAATTATCACTTAAGAGCTTTAAGCTGGTTTATAAATTACCTGCTGATTGGACTGATTTTTCATCTTGGAAATTGAACATTCAGAAACAAAGCGGGCAGAATGTAAAATTTTCTTATCAACTTGTAATGCCTAATGGTGTAAAAATAGTTCCTACGCTTTTTCCTTTTAATGAATTTGTCCCATTAGAAAGCGATATGGTCCTTAATTTTAAAAGAGAGCATTAATTAAATTTATAATGGTTAGTTTTAAAAAAATATTGAATCATAAATCTGAAACGATTTTTGGGGCTGCAATGTTAACAAGCAGCTTGGCAATATTTGGTGGGTTTTTAGGTATTGTAAGGAATGCGCTTTTAGCTAGCCGTTTTGGCGCTTCTGGAAATTTAGATATTTACTACGCTTCTTTCCGTTTACCTGACCTAATATATAATATTTTTATTATGGGGGCTATTTCAGCTGCCTTTATTCCTATTTTTAGTCAATATTGGATAAAAAACAAGAAAGAAGCATGGCAATTTTCTAATGCTATTATTTTAATTATTGGTTCTTTTGTTGGATCATTGGCTTTATTAGTAGCAATATTTACACGGCCTCTTTTATCTCGTCTTTTAGTAGGTTTTAGCCTTGAGCAATTAGAAATGGCTGTTATTTTGACAAGAATTATGATGATTCAGCCTATTTTAATGGGTATTTCATCTGTTGTTGCCAGTATTTTGAAAATATTTAAATTATTTTTAGCTAGCGCAATAGCGCCTGTAATGTATAATTTAGGGATAATAATCGGCATTCTTTTTTTTGTTCCGTCAATGGGCCTAAAAGGGTTGGCTTGGGGAGTTGTTTTAGGGGCTTCCTTTCATATCTTAGTTCAAATCCCGGCTCTTATTGGAACAGGCTATAAATTTACTTTTAATATTTCTATTTTCAGAGAACTGAGCAGTGGTTTAAAAAAAGTAGTTTTGATGATGGTGCCCCGTTCTTTAGGCATTATCGCTTATCAAGTTTTTCTTTTAGGCATTACTGCTATAGCTAGCATGCTAAAAGAGGGAAGTATCGCAGTGTTTAATTTTGCTAATGATATTCAGAATTTACCTCAAACTGTTTTTGCTTTATCTTTTGCTGTTGCAGCTTTTCCTAGTTTGTCAAAATTAAATGCTGAGAAAAAA
>Ga0180301_10001150_pt1 | contig 20736 bp, 21 predicted proteins | sample GuaBasSediGuay16_FD_121797 | JGI IMG/M metagenome (GOLD analysis project Ga0180301, IMG submission 121797) | Subseafloor sediment microbial communities from Guaymas Basin, Gulf of California, Mexico - Guay16, Core 4569-2, 12-15 cm | ecosystem: Environmental > Aquatic > Marine > Hydrothermal...
GTATAATTTTCACCGAGAGTGGAAAGGTGAAGTTGCTGGGTGCGCTGGAGCAGACCCTCTCGCAGGGCGTTAAGATGAACGGGATGAAGACGACGCTCGGGAAGGCGATCATCCATCAGGCCAGAAACATTGTGAGGTTCCTGCTGGGGAGGGTTCCGAGATACGAGCCCTTCACGTGGAGGTGGTGGTGAGTGGGCTTCTGCATAATCACCTACGACATTCCGGATGATAGGTTGCGGTACGCGGTTGCGAACAAGCTCAAAGATTATGGTTTGGAGAGGTTGCAGCTCAGCGTTTTCCAAGGATACCTTACGAGAAATCGAGCGGAGGAACTTGCAATAGAGATACGAAGATTGCTAGGAGATGAGGAGGCCGACGTTAGGATTTTCTTCATATGTGAGAAGTGTCGTGAACGTGCCATTGTTGTAAAGGAGCGGTACATCATTGAGGAGGAAATTGTGGTCACATGACTTATGTCTTATCTCTATCATACTCAAGCGCTCCTACAATTTCGATGCGGAAAGATGTTGCTGAAAATTTTACAGAACGGAATTGCTATCTGCATTCTCGTAGGAGAGAGATCGGTGCGATATTTGATTGTTAAAGATTTGTTAAATTTGTAAGAAGTTTTGTTTCCAAAATAAAATAGAATCGAACATCCCAGTAGGAGTTGAAAGGTCATTTCGTCATTTCTTTTAATTTCTTTTTCGCATATTCAAGCGCTCTTATAGCGATTTCCTCGATGGATGCAGGGGGCTCTGATTCTTTCACATCTTCATCTCTAAATTCGTGGAAATGATGAGGGAACGTACTTATGCTTTTATGAACATCATGCGGTGTGTTATCCCACCTGTAAATTGTACCATCTACGTGTCTTCTCTCCCAATGGATAGCATATCTTTCTTTGATCCTTCTAGAGATCCAAATATCCAGAAAACTTCCATCTACCAGAAATATTCTCAACTTTCCGTCCACAAACTCCGCTTTGATAACAATGTCGGGATACCTTCTTATGATCATCTCCGCAAGTTTCGAAAGAATTTCGTCAATATTTGCCGCGGTTGTGACAAATCTCCTCCAGAAGCTTACGCAATCTCTCCTCTCTGTCGAGGAGAAAGTCTAACTTTGTAAAATCATAGAAGACGTCCGACTCTTTGAGTTCGCCAGACCGTATCTTGGCATCCAGTTCTTCTAGGCTCTTCACGCCGTACTTTGCCATTATAGATACCACTTCGGCCCTTACCTTGCGGAGTTCCGCCTCCAAGTACTCCCTCACCGCCTCGGCCTCGAGCCTCTTAAGATCCACTCCGAGGACCCTCGAAACCTTAGTGATAAGGGATACTTCTTCGTGCCTCATCGGATCGCCCCTTACACTTACGGTCCCCGAACTTATAAAATTAGGCCTTGGAGGCAAGTTTAGCAGTTTTTCACGCGATGAAAAAGATTAAAAACACTGTTGATTAACAGTTAGGCGGGGAGTCCATCATGACGGGAATACGAGAAACCGGTAAGGGTGAAGGTCCCCGCGTATCATGTTGGTGATGTCAAGGCGGAGGTGAAACTTGCCTACGCAATCGACCTCTTTCTCAGGGGAGTCGTGAGCCTCGGACGCGCGGCCGAGTTGGCAGGCATGCACATTTATGACTTTATAATGGAGCTTCGCCGCAGAGGGCTTTTTGCTTTCTCCTATTCTGAAGAGGAAATACGCGAGGAACTCGGAATTTGAAAAGCATTGTCCCGAATTCCAGCATACTGATTGCCCTTTTAAAACTCCGTCTCCTCCGTGTTCCAACAAAATTATTCGACAAATAATAATACCGGAGGGGTATCTACGAGGAGGTGGTTATAAGAGAGGCGGGGGGACTAGGATCGGAAGAAGTAAAGGAATTATGCAAAGAATTTAACGTATCGATAATGGAAGCATCGAATAGGAAACTCGTTAAGGCACTACATGACCCTCTTGGGTGAGGTGAGGCCGGGGTAATAGCATTGGCAATAGAGAAAAACTGCATTGCCGGACTTGATGGCAGAATGGCGAGGAGGAAGGTCCGAATCCTAGGAATCAAGATAATAGGGACGCTTGGAATCCTCAGAAGAGCATATGACGAAGGCCTAATAACAGAAGAGAAACTCATTGAAAGCCTACAAGAATTGCGGAAGATGGGATTTAGAATTTCAAAGGAGATAATAGATGAACTGTTGGAGTAGTTGCGGAAAGACCGCAATTAATAGTACGATTATAAAAATACCTTCTATCAGAAGCTTATGAGAACGAGATACCACTCGTTTTTCGGTGAGAATTTTTAAGTTTCGCCCATGTCACAATAATACGCTGCATATAGTCTCAACCTTAATGTCTCATCGGTACAATCACAGACATTGATAATAGACGAGATAAGATGTACTATGAGTTATCGCCTAAAACGATAAGAAGGGGTTTCAGAAGGAGAAGGAGGAAATACGCAGGATGATTCGTGAACTCGAGATTCGGGAGGTGGAGTGATATGAGAGTAACACGTATAAAGAAGCGTAATTACTACGAGGATCTGTATTGGGCGAAGGTGGAGATTGCAAATGCGAAATACGGCATGCATAGGAAGAAAATGTCAAAGCTTCCAAAATAATATTAGCTAGCCTTTTTAAGGCAATTAACAAGTTTTTAAAAATTTGTAGGATTAACATCCTAAGTTGTCTCGCAACTCCCAATGTAATCATAATTAAGCATCAGCAAAAGTTAAAGAAAAGCATCCTTCGCCCGTAACATTTGGAATGATCTTATAATTGTTTTGTCACTCGTAACGTCTCAAAGAATTCTTATCGGGAATAAATCGATATTTAATATAAATCAAACATGATAAGCCTGATACGACTAGCATTTAAATAGAGTTTATAAATTCACGTGCCCAAGGTCTAGGAGACTTATTTGAGGCTAAAGATGCAGAGAACTCATCTGCCATTATTACTGGATGAACGAGTAGATTTGTCAATAAAAAATATGGGATAAATCTTCTGTTGTTTCGTTTGTATACTGCAAAGATAGGCGCAATATTATTGATCAATTGACGTATATCATCAGTATTCACTTGAAATTCTTTAAAGTCAAATGATATTCCTCTCCACTTCCAAGACGATTTTTTAACGAGATTACGAAAGAATCTTGCGGCATTTTTACTGAAGATATAGGATTTATTTCTGAGCAGCACATTAATTCCCTCGATCGGGCTTCTGAGAGCCGACATATGGAGAATAATTGCACAGGCGATAGAATTTTTCAAATTCCTTTTAACTTCCTCCGGAATATTTGCCACGATTTTTATGGATTTTAAAGATAGAATTGCGGATAACACTTCGTGTCCTGGAGCGCCATGTCCCATTTTTATATTATTTTGGAGAGGTATGAACGCTTTTCCTGAATCATGAAGGAAATATGCAGCCATAACTATATCAGCGGATAGATATGGGTCTATTTCTATATAAAATGATTTTAATCTTGCAGATAGGTACTTATGATAGTTTTTGTCCAAATATTTCCATTTTATAAAGGCCATGCCGTAAATTATATGGTCTTCTAAAGTTTCCTTCCGTTCAGGTGTATAGCTTGCATAGAATTTAGTCAATTATCCTCAACTCCAATCCGTAATTATCGTTATACAACTGACGTGGTATCACTATGGATGAAAGTCTCTGTTCTATGAGTTTACTTATTAGAAATTCTTGCAACTTCTCGCTATCTTTATATGGACAGGATTTAAGGATCAAATTTTCGCCTTTAAAGTCCCATTCAAGGATCTTTGCATCATACATTGTGAGTAACTTTATTGCATCGGATAGTGTGAGAGATAGAGACCAATTCTCATATAACTGCCTTATTTCACGGTCTTCGTAAGAGAATTCTTTATCATTATCTGTTAATATTCCAACATTATCGACAATACCTAATATTAATGGTTGATCCCTTGTAAATGATCCTTTAGCCTCCTTCATAAGAATTTTCATAGTATCAAGATCAATTGTAAAGCTGTAGAGGAGATCCTCTATTCTAGACAAAATGTACGATTCTGGATTCTTAATTTCAAATTTTGCCTGTTTATACGATCTTTCAATAAACTGTTCATATCCGTATCCATTCTGTGCCAGAGGCAAATGCCAATGGATGTTTTCTCGCACCGTAAGTTTGTTTTTGAGAGATTTTATAGTATCGATGGATGCTAGTACAAGTTTTGAGTCATAAACGTGATATCGGTTATCACTTTTATGCGAATATTCTAATACGGACGGATCGTACGTGATGATGAACTCTGCATTATCCACTTTATCTATATCTTCCTCCTTTCTAAGTAAGCGTCCAGATCTTTGAACAAGAGAGCAGGGAGGTGCAGCGTCGGAGATTAAGGATTGTGCGGATATATCAACTCCTGCCTCTACAACTTGGGTTGTCACTGCCACCCAAGCGTCTTTCTTTAGTGCGTTTAGTCTATCTTTACGATGACAAGATACTATATGACCGTGGAGGACTATTGGAGCATACCCTTTTTTCTTGAGAAGTTCCGCTACTCTTATGCAACGCGATATCGTATTTGTAATTATTAAAACTTTGTCGACAGAGTCTATACGCTTACTTGCTTCTTCCGCGAGAACGCGCAAATCTCCCTTATATATTTCAGTACGAATTTTTGCTGATGCCTTGAGTTTTTCATTTTCGAAATTTCTATCCTTAAAATCATGGCCATACCGTAAGATTTTCGCGTTGCTTAAAATATTTTGGAGAAACTTTAACACTTGTTCGGGGAGAGTTGCACTCATTATGATGAGTGGGCATCTCATAGAATGTAACCATCTTATAACTGTAGAGAAGATGCCCAGCAACTTTGAACTCTCTTCCAAGAACAAATGAACTTCGTCAAAGATCGTGGAACTACTTAATATAGCGGATTTTGATAATAAACCGTGTCCTAAGCTTTTATTATATATTATTTTGCGAATTTCCGCGGGTGGGAAGCTTATAGCACAAAGTAAATAGGTATCAATAGTTGTGAAGATTAGCGGTTTTTGCAACCATGGACTTTCTGCAGCTCCCATCATTTGGCGTGCAACGGTGGTCTTATTGATGAATGGAATTTTCGGCAGATCTGAATCGTAAAAAAGCCTACCATAACAGTCTTCAATTATGCTACGCATAGGCAACACATGTAAGCAACGAGGTGGGAAATCCTCTACTGCCTTAATCGCCAACGATCCTAGAGTATACGATATCATTGTTTTCCCATAGCCTGGTGGAGCCGAAAGGATAACAGTGTTACCAGCATACGAAGCTAATATTGTATCAATTAGTCCCGGTCTTTCAGATGCGCCTTCACCCACAATGCATCTTAATACTTCTAAATAAAGGCTTCTTACAGCGTTTTCGATTTTCATTGCATCATAGCCCATTTTTGAGCACTTTTTAAGAATTCCTTTACATAATATGACTCTTGCATCAAATATCTCAGTTTTTCCTCCTCATCTTTCCTCTTTTCGGCCTCTTTTTCCGCCAAAACTCTCATTGCATAGTATGCTAATGCGGTAGGATCTTCTGCTCCAGTTAAAACCTCATATGCGAGTGTAATGAAGTTTATATAGTGACTATATTCTGCGGCTGTTCCTCCATATACTAATGCAAATAATGTTCTTTTAGCCTTATTTTCCAACCATGTAACTACTTTATCCGGAAGTTCTGACAATCGTCTCAGCAATGGATGCATATCGATAGAGAATCTTTCTAAGAGCGTAAAAGCTTTCCATCCCCTGATTCTGTCTATTTCTAGGATTAGTGGTGTTTCTAGTAAAAATCTTAGAAAGTCGCTTTGTTGCCGCATTTTATTGAGCACATGGCAAGTCGTATATATCACGTAGGCGATTTTTGGTCGAGGTGGAACGTTTAATCTTGTTAGTAACGGTATTAATCCACCTTGTGATAGTAAGAAGTCTCTGAAGTATTTATCTTCGCAGACTCTTCGCAAAATGTCTTCTGTAATATAATAAATCAAAGCTTCATCCTCGTAGGCCCCTGCGTATCCGACCGCAAATCCTGCTAACAGTACTAATATCCACGGAATACTTGCCCTTACCTCTATGGGTCCTCCTCCTCTTCCTCTCGGAAACTCGTATCTTGATTCGAATCTTTCAAATAACATTATTTGGGGAACCGCAAGTAGTTTTTGACCATTTCCAAGCCTAATGCTAAGTTTTGTCCTTTTACTTTTTATTTCAACGAGAGAAAGATCGTTCAAATCATGATAAGATAATGGAGGAGGAGATTGAAGAATGTCCGCTATTGTTATTGCAAACTGTGCAGTTTTATCGAGAGATCTTCCGAGAAGGTTTTCAAGCGTTTTACGGTCATTTTTATGAACATAGAAGTCCCTAATTGGAGGAGTGCCATTTTTAGTTATGAGTTTAGACCTCAATAAGACTGCTGCCTCTTTTAATGCGTTATTAAAGCCAATAAGTAAAAGATCTTCGTTGTCTGCTTCCATCAATACACAATCTGAGGTTAATGATACTGATAGTTCTTTTTGTCTTGCTAAAACTGCCGCAAAGTTTATCGTCAGCATACGAGCGGTCATTCCGATAGGAGGCAATTTTATGGCCATTATGGCGGTCATGCGAATATCCACCTCCTCAAAGAGATTAATGTTGTATTAAAAGCTTTAATGACAACTCCCTTTTCAGATATAATAACTCTCAGATTGATAGGTCTCGATTCTCGACGAGAATATGGAATTACGAATCCTATTCTTTCAGCGGCACCATAATCGCCATATGGTGTAGAGATGGGATCTACAAAGTGTGTAATTAAGAAGTCATTAGATGGAGAATATATGCTCGAAGCAGCATCGACTGGGAAGTAGTAAGATGTAGTAACTTCGGAATCGACTTTTTGGAAGACTCCAATACTATCTGAGGTCTTCACATCTAAGATCGTTATCATGCTCTCTTTTTGTCCAATTCGTGAGATTGTCCAGGCAGCTACTTCTAGTTTTTCTCTCCATTTTTCGCCTAAAAGTTTTTCTGCAAAATCGGAATCTATTATGTATATAGCTTCCAATAATGGTATGCGTTCTTTTTTTAACGGAAAAACATAAACCTTTTCTAGCGCGACGGCGTCGAATTTTGCTTCCTTCCTCGCATAATGATACCAGAAGACTCTACCGATGTCCGCGTGTTCCATCAATGAGAAGTTTAACTTCACATGTACCGATTTTATCATACCTCTTATTCTTTCTGCTCCACTCATTTGGTTATTTTCCTTCATTAAAACTTCAGGCCACTTTTCCATTCTTGCTAATGAGTATGCGAGTGCACCAATCATAGTGGTCGGTGGGGGGGCCACTAATGAGACCCTACTTTTACTATAAGGTACTACTCGGCAAACAATACCCCAATGTGGTTGACCGACCATCTTAATACCGAAAAAATTATGTGAAGTGGTTTTTTGCAAGGCAAACACCCTATTTGATAAATCCTTCCAATTTTAGTACATCATTTGTTACACATTCAAGAAGGTGCTCTATACTGTCCACTTTCACTATTCCTTCCGGAATTTCGACTTCATTACTGAATGCGTAGAGATTTATATTTTCGTCGATCTTCAACTTCTTTGTGACCTCTAAGAATCGATCCCTTTTCCTTAATGTGGACTCTATGAAGTCTTTGTTCATTGCAGGAGCAACAGTAAAGGGAATAGGATCCGAAACCGCAGCAATTGCACTTTTTACATCAATTATTGGGAGAAATCTTGTACGTTTGGCACCAAACATGTTACTGCTAAGAATTATTAACAGAGCACTCATAACCGTTCTTATTCGTTTCTCCCTCTCGTCTCTAGAAAGTACATCTTTAACTTCAAGCATGCTAGTTTTACCTATTCCATCAATGTCGATATTCATGTTAAATCCATAGACCGCGCCTCCAGTTTCTACGTAATATATCATCTGTGCCTGTACTTCTCTTTCTTCCCTTTTCTCTTTCCTCTCCTTAGCAACCTCACTTGGTGCATGCCGAACATGGAACTGTGTATCGAGTACTGTTGAAGATATTGCATCATAAGTGGGTACTAAGTATCCTACTTGAAATCTAGAAGTTCTCTTTACAGGAGGTCTATCTGCACGTAAAAATCCTCCTATGTCCTCTACAAGGCAGTTCTTTATAATAACTTCTTCGAACTTTGCGGGGTTCTTAATATCCTTCGCGGCGTCCATGGTGTGTTTGTTATCCATACTTTTGAAGAATTCTCCTCTAGCACACCACGCACATATCGGTGCACCATCGCCATAAATGGTTCTAGCAGACAATACCAACGCTTCTTGAAATGCATGCGCAATGCTTTCGCCGCTTATAGCCGGTACTTCCACTTTTGAATATGAGTTCCTGTTTTTATCGAACACTATCACCGTAGCCCTTCTATGGCGTGTGACGTTACCGATGGACTCTACCATGTTTAAAGCCTCAACATTTATGAGTAATCTGGCCGATATTGACACAAAAACCATTTTTCATCCCTCCTCCTCAATTTTAACTTCTTCTTTTTCTTCACTCTCCTCTTCAGCCTCTTCTTTTGAATATCTAAAACCATATGTCATTGCAAGAGAGGCCGCAATTCTAGCATAAGTCAAATCTTCTTTACAAAGTTCTAAGAATTTCTTTACGGTCTCCGAGGATGGTGGTGCTGGTAGTCTTACTAGTTTTTCGATACCTCCAATGCGTAGTCTTACATATCTGATTTCAACTTCACGTTCGTTCACTTTTCGTTTTTCGATATAATCAGGAGTAGAGTACGCTACAGAATACTGCCTTAACGCATCATTAATTGTATTCACGACATCATCGTAGCTAAAAGGCCTCGAAAGCATGTCTATTGGTCTATATGCTCTGCATGCTGCAAAAAAGCCCAGAAACTTTGCTATTTTTTCCACTTCAGAAGGCATTTTCGTAGTTTCTGGCATAGAATCACCGATCTTTATAATTGTCACATAACTTTAAAAAATTTCCTCATGAAGTATTACATGTTCGCAATCTAATGAACAAAAGATTGTGAACACGCTTTTATGATGTTCACAAAAACGTGGATCAAGTGCTATATCTTCTTAAAACTTTTAGGGGAGGTAGTATTAAAGCCATAATTTTGCTGTGGGCATAATCTCAAATCTCGTATATTTGCCAATTCTATGAATTTTTATTAGTCCTAGATCTTCTAACTCTCGTAATCTCTTTGAAATAGTACTCTTAGCCATCTTTAAAGCATGAGATATTTCCGTTAGAGTCGCATGTGGATTCTCAGCAAGTGTTTTAAGGATATTGAGCAACTCAGGCGAGGGTCTCTTTATTGTTATAAAGAGAAGTGGGAACTTTATTTCACCGCTTAAGTCTTCCTTATGAACAATAACTTCTCCTGGTTTTCCTGTGGCTAAGGCCCCTAATAGAACTTCTAAAGCGAGGATCCTCATCCCACCGCTAAATAATACATAAATTTTTTCGCAGTTATATTCTAAGTACAATTCTTCGATTTTTTTTCTAATAAACCCCGCAGCTCCCCAAAAATCGTCTATCTGTACCTCGTACTTTAGTATGTTAATTTTCAATTTGTAGGTGTTTTTCATTTCATTTATGTAATTAATGACTCGTAATGCTTTTTCCTCAGGATTTTGAGGCAGAAAAAGGCAAATAGGATCTTGTTGATAAAGTCCCAGTCTTAGTGATAAAATTGTTCTGAATAAGAATCTCTCATCAAAGCCTACGGGTGCTGCTAATAGCCATGATGAAATCCTCTGTTCATTATCCATATTCTATTTCCTCCACTCATGTACTAAAGCAACATAAGCATAGACCACTTAAATAATCTACCCCACTGTGCAAGTAAAAATGAACATTAAAAGACATTATTCATGAACCCTTACAAATTTGCATGAAGAAGATTCTATCTATCACTTAATACAATTTGTATACATGAATTTGCAAACAAAATATTGGCGCCTTTTCTCGATTATTATTGCTTGTTCTTGCCGAATAAACGGATTGCCGATTTAGAAACCTATAATTAGATTAAAAATTGTTCATTAGAATGCGAACAGATATGCCTTCAAGTGTATATAGGTGTTAGCCATGTTGAGGATCCTTATTGCCATACAACAAATAGGCAGGCATGATGAAGGTAACGTAATAATCGTGATAACACTAATATTTTATTGGCGAATTAGTAACATGTAACATACGCATCTAAACTAAAACGATGAAATGCTTGGAGATGATTACTGTTATGGACAACGTAATACTTACAGCTACGGACATCAGGCAGTACTTTTATTGTCCGCGGAAGATTTATTTCATGTATGTTTTGAGGCAGCGGGTTCCTTTGACGGTTAAGATGTCGCATGGGCGGGAGGTGCACGAGAGGAAGTATCGTCCCCGTAAGAAGGAGGATCTAGGGAGAATAACACGCTATTACAATCTTTACTTACAGGATGAGAAGTTGGGGTTAAGTGGGCTGGTGGAGATCGTGGAGGTGGAGGAGGGGAAAGATACTGCCAAGGTATTAGAGGTGAAGACAAGCGGGACTTTTGATCGCGAGAATATTCCGGAGCAGTACGTTGCGCAGGTTGCGGTGCAGGTTCTTTTGGTGGAGCGGTGTTTGGGTTTGAGGGTTGAGTGTGCGGGTGTGTTGTTTGACGACACGGGGGAGGTTGTGTGGCTGGATATAGGGGACGATATTAAAAGCAGAGTTTTGCGGGCGGTTGATAAGATACGGAGGATAATTTTGGAGGAGGAACTCCCTGATCCTACCCCTTATGCCGAGAGGTGCGTATCATGTGAGTATGCGAATATATGTCAGCGTGTTTAAGTTAATAACTTTAGTCGATGTAGGGTTTAGCGGCATTTTTTGATTGGAGTTAGAGATGCTTTCTAAAGGTGAGGGATGGGATTTTTATGGGGATGCTTCGCATATATTTCTTCCGTCGAACGTTGGGTAGATTTTTATTGGTGATGAGGTTTTGAAGATTGTTCCGGGTTCGAGGTGTAGCGAGAGGCAAGTATCGCTGGGGATGCCGTATCTGAACAGTCTAGAAATGTCACCTCTGATTATTTTGCAGTTAGCCTTTTGGATGTCGGCTAGTTTGATGTGAGAGAGGGCGATGTAGTTTTTATTAGGTTCTATATGAGTGGTTAATTCTTCGGCGGATTCTTCTACCTTTTTTATTGTCATTAGTCCGTATCCGGAGGTTCTTTCGCCTCCTATCCATATTTTTCGTAGATTTTTTATGAGGGATATTAGGTCGTCATGGGATTCGAAGGGTTTCTCGATGTGTTTGTCTTCGAGGATCGTTATTTTTGTTTCGAATGTAGTGTTTCTTTTGAAAGCCTCAATTGCGTGTAGGAGTCCTTCCGATGCGGTGCGTGAGTACTTATCTACGGCTGTGGCCTCATATATTGTCATGAATTTTCTTCTGAATTCTTCTAGCGGAAGGCTTCCGAGGAACAGTCCCGATTTCTCGTATCTTGGAGTTAAAAGTTCTGATCTGTCTTTTACGAACATGTAATGGAATCTTGTGCATTGTTCTATTGATTTTTTGATGTTTTGTGGTGTGGTGTTATACCTGATTGCAGCGATATATAGGACGGCGGCGGCCATGCACCATCCCGGTATGTAAGGTAGGCATCGGTCGAGGATTCCCATTTTATGGTAGTATCCTACGTGTACGGGTGCGATGGCCTTTACTAATAGTTTTAGGGTTGTGAAACTCATGTGGATCCCTGTCCTTTACATAGAGTGTTTGCATAGCTAGCTAGTTTTTCGAGGTATAGTTCTGTCACGTAGTAGAGTTCAGGGTCTTTCAGGTACTCGATGAGTGTCTCTAGGTTGGTTTTTTGGTCGGTTATTTTCTCTTTGATGGACTTTAATAGTCTCAGGACGAATGATGTTATCTTTTCTGCTATTTTGCGGTCTTCATCGTACGTTTTTAGAATTGCGGGGAGCAGTCCCTCTGTTGTTAAGAGCCTTAACATAGTAGCTAGGATTCTTCTGAGGGTGTCTTGGCGAGAAACAGTGTTCTGCAGTATGATGGCGTCTTTAAATGCCTGTTCGAAAATGTCTATTACCATTTTTATCATCTCCGTTATTTTGAGGTTGAGTGGGATATCCTATACATGCATACTCTTCCAAATCCGCGTGTGACAATTCCTCCTATTCCAAAAACGCTCATCAGTTCTGATGCTTGTTCCATAAGCGTTATGATGTTTTTTCCCGTATTACTTTCTATTCCAAGAATTCTGACTGCGGAGTTTACGATATCATTTCTTTTTTCTTTCGTATCTTCGAGAAGTTCCTCCAGCATTGGGCGTGTCATCCTCCTAAGGTATACCTTGAACCAAAGTATTGTTTCTCTGGGCAGTGCTTCGTATGTGTAGAGCGCACCCGTTTTTGCGGCGCCGGTGATAGGGTCTATTGCGATGGAGGTTCTGAAGTCCATATGGTTGTTTATTATTCTTGGGAACAGGTCGCTTTTTACGACACATATACGATCTAAGAGTTTGTCGAGGTTCAACTCCCGTTTGTTTTCATTTCCGAACCCGCACAGAGTACATTTTATTGTTTTTAATAAATCAATTATTTCGTTTCGTATTTCGTTCTTTTCTGTGTTTAAGATGTACCTTCCGATGTTTATCATATTTTTATCGTATTGGAACAAGGGGAGACATTCTTGGGTCAGGAGAAGCTCCCCCTGCCAGTTGCATATCTCTTGCAAGAATAGTGTTAACATATGGTCTGATGTTATGAACAGAGGGCACTTGACCGCGGATGGTATTGGGAAGAGCAGGATGTGTGCGTCGGTGAAATGTAAAATTCCCGCGAAGTTTCTCGGCTTTATCTTTTCGCAGACGTATCCGTAGGCTAGGCATATTTCGCACTTGAACGGATGTTTCTCAACGCTATCATGTCTCTTAGAGATTTTTCTCACATCGGCACACATGAGCACGTCGGCGTCTTGTTTTTTCAGTGCAGTAGTGTAGGCGGAAAAGTGTCTTAGTACCCCCTTTATTGCGGTTGCTGGCACGTATGGAAGGTTTGTTGCGGAATCTCTCACGACGGGTAAATCCACTCTTCCGAAGACTCCACTGCCAGATCCTACGTGTAGTGGCTCAATGGCCCTCAGGAGGTAGTTATATTCCTCATAAAATGTGATGGTTGCACTCATCAGGCTACCTCCTCACACCATCTTTGTGTATACATGTAAAGGATTCTTGAGAGGTTTATGCAAGTGAAAATAATGCTTTTTGTAAGTGTAGGGTCTTTTATCAAGTATTTTTTGTAACGTAAAAATACGTCATCGGGTATACTAAACGACCTTAGGACTAAAATAATGTTATCAAGGTTAGAGTCACCTATCGGGTGACTAGTTAGGACGTTTATTATGCTATTGAGAGCACGTACTGATACTCTGTTGTTTAATAGTGATTTGAGCAGTGTACTGGTGATTTCTGTGAATATGTGCAGTGGAAGTGTTAGTGGCTCATCGACCGAGAATATGTCAGATATTTTATCTACATTTGTAATTGAAATAAACGGCGTTGATGGTTTATTTATCCTTAGAACGATCCTATAATCCACTCGATCGCCTTTTATACCGCAAATAACCGCATCGCAAGATCTAAAGTATGAATCTATTAACGGATTTTCAAATTTTATGTTAAGGATTCCGTTATCGACGGATATATTTACGGAACTCTCATTTATCAGAAGATCTTTCCCGAATTCTACAGATAAGTTCACATCTTCGAGTATGAATTTTGTTATCTGCTTATTTGTTGCTCTGAAGACTGTTGATAGAATTTTTGATTGTATTGCTTCTAAAATCATGTAAAGGGGGAATCTTACGTGGGAGGTTATCACATACACAAGGATAGGTAATTTATCGATTGCCCGATTGAGCCTTCTCTCCAGAAAGCTTTCTAAAAATTCTAATACGTGTTCTAGATATACTATTGGCACCGCAAAACAGACAGCATAGGGCAAATTGAATACCTTATAGAAGGGTATGTATTTCTCGCTTTCCACCGATTCTACTCCGTACTCGTACTCTTTTGATCTTATTCTTATCTTCACTTTTGGACCTTTCACGATTCTTTTACCAGCGCCCAAGACTATGATTCTGTCTCCATCGAAGAATGCCGGGAACTCACCCTCCTCAGTAATAATTGTTACGTAGTGAGGAATTCTTCTCTGCTCTGGAGGGACATCTTTTAATGTGATTATCTGCCGTTTAGGTAGTGGAAGATCATTTGATAGTGATAGAAGTAAGTTCTTCACTCTTTCGATAATTTCTGTATTTATATCTTTGAATTCGTCGATTATTCTAAGGATCCTACCTGGAGATTTAGATCTCCATATGCCTTCATCGGCTTTAGCTATGCTATAGAGTTTTTGGAATTCTTCCGGTGAACTTCCCCCTCCGACTAAGCAAATTCCCCTTAGGTCTTCGTCTTTAATTTTTTGTGGCTCTATGTTATAGTGTTTTTTCAAGACTTGTTTAACTAGATTCTTGTTAGTACTGAGTATTTTTCCGATACTTACTCTGGAATGGAGATCCTTTGGTATTCCATCCAATATCTTTTTGACTACGTTAAGAGACCTCCTGATGAAGTCCTGATAATAAGGCTTTGATACTCCAAAATCGGTATAATGACGTGCCCAAAACTGCACTTGTTGTCTCGCGGCAAAATCATCGATTATAGGTAGGAATATCGGGTATCCCCTTAGCTTGTCTCCTGAAATCCACTCCAAGAAGTCAGGATATAAGATTGTAATGTAAGCAACTCTCCGCACGCCGGGGACCGTCAGCTCCTCGATACTATAAATGTTCTCTTCTCGACTCCTTATACTCTCGATGCCTTTTCTCCTTCTCTCAATGCAGAATTCGCAGAGCCTGTCCAGTAATCTTTCAGAATCTTTAGATACTGGCCTTATACCGCATTCAACACATGTGGGCATTGGAGAATCGTCCGAAAAATCGATGTGTTGGGAGAGAATGCTACTCTCGAACATTCTATGGGAGATTGTTTTTAATTCCCTTAATAACTCACTAACTGCATGACTTATGCTATTTCCCTCTCTTACAATGGTAATCGGTGTTATATCAGTGAGTTCTCCATTGTTTATCCTCTTTTGTATTTCGATTAAAATGTGAAATTTTTCGTAATTTAGCGTCTTTCGCAAGTTTGAAATCAAACCTTCGATGAAAAATGCGAAGTCTAGAGGGCCTTCTTCAATGGGTATAGATCTGGGAATTAGGAATATTAGGGTGTCTTCATCCTCGTATATGCATGCCCCAAAGAGCAATTCCCTTTCAAACAAATCTTTTATCTTTTCCAGCAAATCTTTTATTGTTACCAATAATCCTTCCATGTCCGGAATTCTTAGGACTCTTCCAAAGAATCTCATAATATTGAAGGAAATACCCAGCAGTTTCCATTTTTCGTGCAAGTCTTCATGGTTGTTCTTCTCGTTTCTTATTATTCGGTCACAGATAAAGGCTTTTGCTATTTTTGCGACCATAAGCGAGTGATGATAAAGTGTATGATCGTTAACCGGAATCATAGTCTTTGCGGGGATTTGTCTAAAGTATTCACGTAATAAGGTTTCGATTCTCCTTACAGAAAACATATCGATCTTATTTGTTATTTTTGCCAGTTCATGCTCAAGACTCTCATACATTCTCTTTTTCAACTCTTGAATGCTCTCTTCACGAAGGTCTTTTAGCATATTAACCTTAGATGCAAGAGGACTCACCAAATACGGGATTTGGGTGCTATGAAATTTCTGAAATATTTCTTTCAGTTTCATTTTTCGAGCTTTTAGAGAGTCTTCGAAGGAGTCGAGAAAATCTGATTTAATAATTATGTCTAGTATTAGGTGTCCATATTCGTCAGAACTTCTCAGTTGGTTCAGATGACTGCCGTTGTGATGTTTAGTGATTATGTCGAATAATGTGAGTCTTTCCGTTATTTTTAGTTCGAGTAATTTTTTTACATGTACGAGATTTCCCTTCTCGACGATTTCCCTTTTGTCCTCTTTTGCGAGATTTTCGTGATTTTCGGTCGTAAGTATAAATTTAATGTTTATTTTTCCGATATCATGGAGATAGGCTCCTATTTCAGTTAATGCTAGAATCCTTTCTTCTTTTTTCAGTTTAGCTATTATTTCAGATAATTTTTCGAAGTCAATCACTTTGTCCACCGATATCTTCTATTTTTAGTATCCTCAGTTCACCCCATCCGTATTTCTGCTTACCTCCGACCGATATTCTTTGTTTAGATAATAGTTCTTTGATGTAATGAGCATCTTCCTTCACAGCATTTAGAGGGTCTGGTTCCGCGAAGTTTGGGGTTATGGCTATCAGAAGTTTCCCGTACGAATTTACTTTTTCAAAGAGTACGGGTCCTGTTCTCGGTCTGCGGTCCAGTTCGGATAGTGATGTTAATACGTCTAAAAATATCGAAAAGTTGTCAATTTTATCTAGAAGGAGTACGTTGCTAAAAATAGCTGTACCCTTCGTATATTTTTTACGTAAATCCTCGAGTTTTAGTTTCTCTAAGACGTCTTCTCCGATAATTTGTTTGATCATTTCGACTTCTCTTGCTATATATGTCGACTGGCTGATGTCGGTACCTATTCCGAATACTCTGAAATGCTTGTTCAGAGCAGTTATTATTTTCTCGGTATCGTTTAAAGACAGAACATATTTAAGAGATGCCTTTCTAAGTGCGCCTTTAATGGCGGATGCTCGTATTATTGGAATTCTACTCCAAGCATCTCTGACGAGTGGGTTATCAATTATACTTATATGCTCCCCCCTGCTGTGGTATCTTCTCACCTCCAAATGTACGATGAACAGCTTTATTCCAAGAGTTGATAAGTTTACGTATGGAATATTTGTCGAGAAAGGAAAACCCTTAGAGATAGGACCTAGTGATTGCCTTGTTCTTTCTGCAATTTCCGAAGATAAATGCATTTTATTTTTTCTGGCGGATTTTTCGAGGCTTTCTTTTTCCATTTTATTTAAAATGGAGGAGTTATGTAAGAATTGAAGCGAAGAAATAAGACATCTAACGAGAATTTCAATTCCATAAGGTACCTCTTTCGTATTGACATCAATATTGTTAAGAGACGCCTCTACGAGGTTCTTAATAAGTAGAAAATTCTTTCTTGCATTTCGATTAATTTTGAGCATGAAATTTTTGAGGTGCAAAACTATGAAATGAGCTACTTCCAGCAATCTACCTCCCCATTTTTGGTACACTCATGTCGGTATTTATAAGAGGCAGAGGAGCGTCATTCCTCTCCGAGTCCTCGGTCCGCTCCACTACCCCAGAGTTTAATCGAAAATTTAAGTATAAAAACTTTCTTTAGAGTGATTGTCGTGTGTTATCACAATATTCTGATCGGATGGACTTTTATAGTAGCACTGTATCTTTTAAAAAATGACTTAATTTTTGCATCTCCTTTATTGTAAAGGTGGTAGGCGTAAGCCAGAGCATCTGCTATTCTTCCCCTGATGGAATCCGGTCGAGTGTTCTCTATTTTATTAATGGAGTCACGCAACAAACTTCGCAGATTTTCACCGATGACATCATTGAATCTGCTGAAGTAAACAACGTGTACGTTTCTCTTGTATATGGTACTATTAAGCAGTTTAAGTGATTCTATGCGCGCTTTCTTGAAGGGATATGCAAAAATGTTAACATCCACGGAGCTATGTGCTATAAGTTCATGTAAGAACTTAATTAGTAGGTTTTTTCTGATTTTTGATCTCTTTTCTTTCCTATATTTTGAGGTTTTCAGGGCTTTTTCGGCGTAAGGTAGGTGGAGATAATCTATTAGGCACAATACGAGGAAGTACCCTCTGTCGCATGACTCATCAACGAATCCTACCTCTCCCATGTGTTAGTATCTCCTCTAGGGATTTTTGCGTAACTTCTATTACATGTGCTCCGGCATTTTGCAGTGAGCGACAGATTATGCTTATTATCTTTCTTATCAAATCACCATCTTTATGAAGCGACCATACCCGGAATTCGAAATGATCGTCACGTCGATACGCATTAGTGATGAAAAGTTGGCTTCCTAGATCTCTGTCTCCTAAAATAACATTTGGAATACTCTCTTCTAACCTTAAGATTTCTCTTAATAAAGGAGATGTCGGTAAAAATTCCTGAATATGTTTTATTTTGTTATAATCATCCCCAAACGCGACAAAAACTCTAAAATTGGTCATAGAAGATAACGATTCGAGAAAGGACTCGTAATTGTTACCTTCTAATGAGAATCTAATCTTATAGAATCTTGTCCCACAAAATGACGGTTCATATACTTCATTTTTCGGTGTTAGGCTTGATTTTAAAGTTTTTACGATATCCAACGTATCGATATCTCGTAGTGATCCGGTATAAGTGTACGAAAGCCTCGAAACGGCCCCATAGCCTCTAGCGGTTCTTGCTCCTATGGCAACATACTCCAGCAATCTCTCCAATACCAATCGTATGGTACTCAATAGTGCTGTGGTTACGTCTTCCCCTAATTTCCTCGATATAATATGTAATTTCGTGTCATCGAATGTAAGTGTTAAAAGCAGCTTTCCTAAAAATCCTTTAACAATTTCTCGCTTCTTTTTTCCATAATTAATGGTGTAGAATCCTCCAGTAATGGAGGTGTGCCCCTCTTCTGCTACATTAAGTGAAAAAATACCCCTCCATCCAATTGTTCCAAAAAGTAAACAAAGCGCGCAAATACTATCTATTCGATCAGTCGGCAGTTTGCAACAATTTTCAACAGTACATGTTGGTATACTCAGGCTCCTTAATGTCATTTTCGCCAAATATTTTAATGAACCAAATAAACCCTCTTCTCTCACCCTTATGTGGGTTCTATTGACTCCTCCCGTGAATAGTGGAGTTAGTACCTTAATTTCGTACATTAATTGCAAAAACACCACCAAAATTTTAGTACTCCTAGTTTATCATACTTAAATGGTACCCTTAAAAGATGCTGACAATAATTGGAATATTAAATGGTCTAGAACCCACCCGATGAGCCTCAATTCCGTAAAACTTTTTGATATAAGGCAATAATGCTAACCTACTTATCACCAGTAATTTTTCTCTCAGGGATTTATTTTGATGCATATAAGTTTGTTTCGTGCTTTAGTGGTTCTGAAACTTCTCCTTCGAGGGTTGTGCACGGCGAAGGTGGCGTGAAGACACGTAATCGTAAGTGAAGGTACGGGGAACGCGTACTTGTCCGCGTAGCATTGCATAGAGGTAGTTTTTGTTGTTAGTCCCTGTGTTGATTTCTCCTTCGTACGTTCATCTAATTTCACGCGATTTTTAGTTCCCAGTATGCTACATGTGCTCTCCGGACACGCTTTAGATACTTCTCTTTTGAGCGACCGGATCAGTGATCCTGTTTAGTTGACATTTTGGAGTTCCATAATGGTGCTAATTGTGTTTAGGATATTGTCCGTCATACCGTATTTTTCAGTCGCATGATACCGCCTTACGTCTCATGCGAGATGAGATGTTTGCGGTATCTAAAACTATTGCCAAATTCCGCGGGTTTTTCTTCAAGTTGACACCTCTTTAGTCCTCCAGTTCCAACCTGATAAGTTCACCGGATATTTCATCAATGTAATGGGGAGTTGTAAATGGCCTACTCATTTCCTCCATTCTTCCGTCACAGAACAAATAGGCTTTCACATCCTTTTCTGTAATGGGTGCTCCATCACGAATTAGGAATTCGCTATATATAGGGTTTTTTACGATTTTTTCGCTTAGTTTAAGGCCCGATACTATCAGATCGGAATGTGTTACTAAAATTAGAGTTGTATTTTCGTAGGCATTTTCGGTTTTGATTCTTAAGTACTTTATCCATCTCGCCAAGTTTATAGCACAGAGCACCTGCAACGTGGGGGTCAAATGAAGCTCTATGGCGTCAACTGCGAGTATACCGCCGATATTTTGCGAGAACATGAGCGTGAGGGAGAACATTGAGAGAACGGCGGCTGATGCTTGGTATATTGGTACTCCGTCCACTAGGAGGAGGTTTACGTTTATGTTTGCGCTGATAGGTGTCAGGGCTCTTCTTATAGCGTCATCCTCTCGCATAGCGTTGTATAGTCGTTTAAGATATCTGAGTTCTGTGGTCTGAAAGTTTTCGCTTGCAAATTTAAGATACCTGTCTATGTGTTTTTGCTCGTCCCCTCTTTTTACTGCAACCATGTCCCTGTATATAGCTTTCACTAAGAATTTTGATATCGAAACTCTTGTTTCAACGGCGAGCAAACTCTTCATATATTTTTCTCTAGCATCCTCAGGCACGTTCCACTCCTGCACTCTTAGCTCTCTTTTGTTGATACGCATCTCTATTTGAAGTTCAACATCGTCGTCGGTAATAGAAATAGCCGCGTGATCCTCATTTCTTCGAATTGCGTTTTCAAAAGACTCGAACTTGCTGATGAAAAATCTTTCAATTACTTCTTTGGCTTTTTCCCTATCATCTCCAACATCGATCATCGTATAAAGAACAGAAAAAAAGAGTGTCGAGGAAAATTGTTTTCCCGGTGTTTGTGTTGCCGGTGATCAAGTAAATTGGCTTATCGCCGAGTTCGAGATTAATGTCACTCAGGGGTCCTAAGTTCCTGATGTTAATCA
>Ga0180301_10001151_pt1 | contig 20734 bp, 29 predicted proteins | sample GuaBasSediGuay16_FD_121797 | JGI IMG/M metagenome (GOLD analysis project Ga0180301, IMG submission 121797) | Subseafloor sediment microbial communities from Guaymas Basin, Gulf of California, Mexico - Guay16, Core 4569-2, 12-15 cm | ecosystem: Environmental > Aquatic > Marine > Hydrothermal...
TAACGCCGGTTGCTACAACTACTATATCAGCTGGAACCTGTTGCCCCCCAGCGATTACGCCATTAACTTTCTCCTCGCCTAATATTTCGTCGACAGCGCAGCCAGTAATTATGTTTAATCCCTTCTTTTCTAGCTCTCTTTGAACTAGGTTGGCCATGTCCTTATCGAGCATAGCTGGGAGAACTTGGGGTAAAAGCTCGACCACGGTGGTTTTTAGCCCGCGCTCCACAAATGCTACGGCCAGCTCTAGGCCGATTAAACCAGCTCCAACAATAACCGCTGATTTAGAGTTTTTGATTGCCTGCTCAATTTTTTCCCCATCCTCTATTGTTCTCAGCACGTAAACGCCCTGCTTGTCTCTGCCCTTAATCGGCGGTACAAATGGCTTAGCTCCCGTAGCGATAATTAGGCTGTCGTATGAAAGATTTTCTGTGCTTCCATCCTTATATTGAACTTCAACCGTCTTAGCATTTGTGTCAATGTTTGTAGCGGTTGCCTCAAGCTTCAAGTCTATTTTCATCATTTTAAAGTAGGAAGGCGGAAAAACGATTAGATCCTGAAAGCTCTTTATATGCCCGCCTAGAACGAAGGGTAATCCGCAGCGGGAGTAACCAGCGTAGCGCTCATTGGTCAGCATAGTTATTTCGGCTTCTCTATCGATGAGCCTCGCAGCGGCTGCGGCATCACAGCCAGCGGCATGAGCCCCTATAATCAATATTTTTTTAGGCATTTTTCATCTATTCCTTAGCGACTTCTCTATACCATTCTACCGCCTGCTCAAAATTCATTAGAGTCTTGAGCTCCTCCTCAAGGTTGCTCGGTTCAATCACTATGAGCCAGCCTTCGCCATAGGGATCCTCATTGATTACTTCCGGACTCTCAGTCACCTTCTCATTAACCTCTACAACTTTGCCTGTGAGAGGCGATATTAGATCTGATACTGATTTAACCGATTCAAGGGTGCCGAACGCCTCATCCTTGTTAACTTCGTCTCCCACGCTGGGTAGCTCAGCAAACACTATTTCACGCATTTGCTTCTGAGCATAATCGGTTATGCCCACCCTAGCTTTGCCATCCTCTATTTTAATCCACATCCAATCCTTTGAGTAATATAATCCTTCAAGAACTTTGTATCCCTCGACCTCAACCAATATATCTCACCTCAAAACGAATATTTACATTAAAACACCTATTAATTTAAAGTTAACGTTTTCCCTTAACTGGAAAATAAATAATGCCTGCAAGAGCGTGGGTAAAGATGGCTAAAAAAGTTTTCATTTCAGGTCCAATTCAGGGCATGGAGGAAAAACAGGCATATAGAAACAAAATTAGCGCCTTGCTAACCAAGTATGGTTACGAACCCGTAGATCCTTGGCGGCGCGAGAAAATTCTTTATCGTGGATCCCCTGAAAGCTGGTGGACCCATGTTCCATCGAGAGATTTTATTAGGAGGGATCTTGAAGACATTGAGAGATGCGATGCTCTCGTTGCTTATCTTCCCAGGCTTTCAGCTGGAACCTGCATGGAGCTATTCTATGCTAAGCTTAAAGGTAAGAAAACCATAACCATTTGTAAGCTTAAGAATCCGAGCCCATGGATTATAGAGTACTCGGATATAATCGTTAGGAACTTCAGGGAGCTTGAAGAAACGCTGAGGAGGGGGATTTGAGGGATCTATTGGCCGGCTTGACGTTTTCTTTTCTCTAGGAAATCTGATATTGAGGAGGCCTTTACGATGCTTTTAACGACAATCATCTTTCCACGTAATAAATCAAATAGTCTTCTGATCTCCTTTTCATTTAGGTTTGCTATGTTTATAAAGATCATTGATGAAAAGTACTGTGCAAAGAGATAGGGATCTTTACGTATAACAAGTGGGCTCTGCTCGGCTACAATCCTGAAGGTTCCAACATCATCAACTTCAATAAACTCCTGAACCATGATCTCACCTATAAAACTACAAAACCTTAAAACTTTAATGTTTTACTAAGCGGGAGATCTCCCTGTTTTATTATGCTTTTTGCTCCCTTAATTCCTTTAAGTAATCATTTAGTATCGTCTTCATCATCTCAAACTCATCCGAAGACTTAACGGTTTCCCCCTCCTTAATAACTCTCTTTATCTCCTCTGGGTCGGCGTATGGTAATCCCCCAATCCATTTAATATTTATCTTGTCGGCGGAAACCACGGGCACATAATATTTCTCGAATATTTCGAGAGCCTGATGCGACATTACACCCTTAATAATGATTGCGCTAACTCCCCTTTTGGCAAGGTTCTCAGCTGTTGTAGATCCGCCGCCGCTTGGATCCAAAATAAAAACTAAATCTCCAACCCTAATATCATATAGTTTAAACGCCTTTTTTAACCCCTCTTTAGTGAAGGATTCAATCGGCTTCAGTAAGGTTAATCCCTCTATAGTCTCCATTTCCCTCAACCTTTGAGCCTGATCAAACATTTTCTTATAGGCTTCAATCTGAGCCTTTTGCTCCAAAATCTTATTTTTCAGCCTTCTTATCTCATCAATCAGCCTCCGGTATTCTCTCTCACGCCTTATCTGGAGAAGCTGTTCACTACGCGCATTCTCTAAGGCTTCCTTTAACTTCTCGATTTCAGCTTTTAGGGCTTTTATCTCTAGTCGCAACTCTTTATTTGTCGCCTTTAAACGCTTAATTCTCTCTTTTTCGAGTATAAGCCTCTCATTCAGCTCTCTAATGAGTTCTTTCATCCTATCCTCTCGCGATGTAGTTCTTTTTATAATGATCTTCGCTTTAGCGGCGCTTGGCTCACGAAGAGTTTTTATTGCCCTAGCTATACTGTAACCGCGAACAACCAAGTTTTTAACGTCATCTGGAAATAAGCTGCTACCGATCTCCCTTAATTTAGCGTCAACCTGCTCAAACTTGTTCTTATAATGCTGATAAGCTTTGATAGCGGCTGCTAATGCATCAATCTCATGCACATTTTCAACCTTAATATTATAACGCTCTATATATGCTCGGGCTAATCTATGCTTTTCATCGGCGCTCATAGATATTACTGGCTCAAAAAGTATGGCGTTGAGCTTCTTTGAAAGCTTCTCAAGGAGGCTTGATGCTGGTGAAACATCACTGGATATTATTGAGGGTTCACCTAAACCGCTAATCCTCTCTATGATCTTATCTAGAGACCAAGCCCTGCGGCTTTCCACTAGAACAGGCTTTCCATCAAATGTTAAGGCGGCTAAGCCGCAATTAAGCCCTGGGTCAACACCCACAATAAGTCTTCTTACACCATGATCCCTAGACATACACCTATTTTTAAGTTAATAGTTGCTCTTAAATTATTATCATCTTTCCTTAATTTTCCCCGGAAAATCAAGTTTTCAATTCACAATTTAAAAGGCTGTTGTAACGTAATTTAAAGCCTCCTGTAAGTCTCTGATTACCCTAAATTTTCTTCTAAAGAAGTTCAGAATGTTCCAGACATCCCTCTTTAAGAGAAAATCAGCGTTCGGATGATCTATTCTGACGAATTGAGGCCAATCTATTATCAGGACGTGGCAATCTAAAGTTAAAACAACATTGAATTCGCTTAGATCCCCATGTATAACTCCGGCTTTAACATAGGCTTTCTTCACATTCTCCAGAATCTCATTTAATGTCTCCTCTGGATTAGGTATTTCAGTGAAGCGAAATAGGCATTCGCCTTCTATCATACCCATAACAACCACATGCCTATTATGAGCAATCGGCCTAGGAACGGAAACACCGCATGGATAAACGAGCTTGAGCGCCTCAATCTCCCTCTCAGCGGCTAAGCGTGATTGATAAAGCCAGGAGGCATGCCTTCTATTGAGCAGATAGCCTCTGAGCCTTCTCGTTTGACGAAAACTCACCCTACCCAAACGGTGAAACTTTACAGCCACCCTCTCACCATTCGGAGTTAAAGCGTCATACACGTCGGATTCTTTCCCTACACCTAACGGTTTACCTAGAGACTCTAGGATCCCAGCCTTAACTAAAGCATTTAAGGCTAGACAATCATAACCAGCCGTGCTTAGCATGTAGCCAACATACGGGCCTACTCGGCGATAGATCAGGCCCAAACTATTCAATCTGTTAAGCCTATACCTAACTTCTTTTTCGGCCAAGCCGCTTATCTTCAAGATATCCCTTTCCGGAACAAATCTGTGGCGGCTTAAATCGATCTCTATGGTTGCCAGTACCTTTATGTCCTCAGGTTCAAGCTGGCGGAAAACTTTCACCGCAATATCGATTGAAGACATACGCTAAAAAAGGAATATAAAGCTAAACCATTTAAACTTTTGATTCCATTAAACATTAGAATAAAGGAGTAAAATTCAAGATCTAACAATCTTCGTGGTGTTAAAGTTTGGGAATATCCTTAACCCCAAATGAAAAGTTCTTTACGATCCAAAAAGGCAAAGTCCCAAAAGTGAATATTGAGAGCTGGCGCCTAACAGTTAATGGTCAAGTTGAGAAGCCGCTGGCCCTATCATACTATGAGCTAACTGTCATGCCTCAAACTAGGCTTACAGAAATTCTTGAATACTACGATAACACGCCAGGGGGCAAACTAATTGGAGTTGCCGAATGGGAAGGAGTTCTCGTCAGTAAACTCCTAGAAATGGCCGGGGTCAAAACTAACGCTTCATTCCTAATCTTCCATTCCTTAGATGGGTACTCCACGAACCACAGCATAGAATACGTGAAGAAAGTATGCGTTCTATTAGCGCTGAAAATGAACGGTGAAACTTTACCAGTAGAGCATGGATACCCAATAAGGCTTGTTGCGCCCGGAATGTATGGCTACAAGTGGGCTAAGTGGATTCATAGAATAGAGGTTACAGAAAAAAGGGAGCTCGGATACTGGGAGAAAAAAGGATATTTTTCAGAGGCTTACAGAGGTCTTCCCGCACGCTGAAAATGCTACTTCTAAAATTGCGGTAGAAACTGCTTATGTGCCTCTATGTAATCCTCCAGTAGCTTTCTGGCAATATCTATTGTTGGAACCATAGGATCCAAAGCTAATGCTTGGAGCGCAAGCTGCCTGTCACCGGTTAAGACAGCTTCAACCGTCAACTCCTGTTGAGCTATTCTTTGCCGCAGTATGGATTCTATACCTCTGGGCAGTCTTCCCACGTTTAAACCTTTAAAACCGAAGGAGCCTACTACGGCTGGAACCTCAACTATGGCTTCATCTGGAAGCCCCTTAATGCATCCCGCATTAGGTATATTAACTCCCTCAAAGAAATGAGTCTCTCCTTTGGTGATTAACTCCATAAGTTCATATACAAATGAGTGTTCAGCTATGCTCCTGCGCTCTTCAATAAGCTCCTTAATGGGTCTCTTACCATAAGCCCCATCTTAACCATCTTCCAAACCTTATTCCACCACTCTTCATTAAAATGGCGTCCCCGGGAGAGAGTTTAAGCCCATATTTAGGCGCCCTAACACTAGTACATAAGCCCACAACATTAACCTTAGTAGTTTTTCTCACAACAGTTACTCCAGAAGAAACCCGCGGAGGAAACTGAAAAAAGAATGCTTAAAATAGATGGTGGAAGGGAAAAATTGTTGTTGCATACAATACAAGTCCTCAAGACTACTGGAGGAAAATCACTTGGCAATTGTGGAAACCAATAAAAAATTTAATTCATTAAAAAGGCAAATGAGACATGCGAAATGAAAGGGGATTAATTTATGGGCTATGAAAGAGCTCTTTCCGCATTATACTTAGAAGAAAGCAGGAGAGTTGCTCAAATAGAGTTTCTAGGTCACACAGAGTTCATAGCCAAGGTTTCAGGGTTGAATCCTGTTGAGCAACCTGAGGAGGCTCTCAGTAAAACCCTTGCTAAATTAGATACCGACATGATATGGTTTACATATACTCCCCTAGAGAATTTTATTAGGGAAAAATATGAGGGTATTGAGGTAAGAAAGGATTCATGGTCGCAGGCCTACCCGACAGAATGGAGAAAAATATCCAGAGTTGAATCCGCTGAGGAAATTTTAGATTTTGACCCATTCGATGCGTGGAATATACCCAGCTTAGAAGATCTCAGAGAGGACTTTGAAAAAACCCATAACAAATTTCAAACAATTTATAAAAGTCAATTAGTTCCAGGGGGCACCTACCACACCTGTTTAATGTGGCTTATTAAAATGTTTGGTCTCGAATGGACCGTTAAAGCCGCTTATCTCGATCCTAAAGGCTTTGAAAAGCTTCTAGAAAGATTCGGCAATCTTTCTCTGCTTGAGGCAAAAGCCTGGTCCCAAACAAGCATAAAAGCCTTCATAAGTCATGATGATATATGCTCAACTCGTGGGCCATTTTTCCCCTTAAGCTGGATGCGTAAATATTTGTTCCCTTGGTATAATCGAATATGGCGGGAACTTAAATCTAAAGGCATAATTGTCCTATTTTGCACGGATGGAAACATGACTCCAATAGTGGATGACATAGCTAGGGCGGGGGCTGACGGCTTCATAATTGAGGAATGCTCCGATCTAGAATATATAGCCGAAAAATATGGAAATGAGAAGGTCATAATAGGAGGTGTAGACATAAGCACATTAACATATGGCACAAAAGAAGATGTTATCAATGAAGTTAAAAGATGCTTGAAAGCAGCCGGATCATATCCAGGTTACTTCATAAATATTTCGGGATCGATACCGGATAATGTTCCTTTAGAGAACCTTGAGGTTTACTTCAAGGCGGTTAAAAAATATGGATTGCGGCCCCTAAGAATATCCCAGTAGATAAGCTTTACTAATAGTCTGTTTTCGCTACGGAGGGTTTATTGAAATCAATTATTGAAGGTTAAGGCAATGCTTTTTTGATGTCTATTAATCGAACTGATGGGGGCGCTAGCGCCTTCGTCATAACATCTTCCGCTACACCTCTATTATTCGCTGGATCATACATGGCTTCAACAAGCCTATCAAAGTCTAAATTGTTTATTCTTTCACATGCTGCTCTCAGAGCATTAATGTTTAAGGCTAGGGCCACCTCAACTGGCATTCTCTCCGGATTTATGTCTATGCCGAATCGTCCTTGATAGCCGTACATTTTCAGTACAAGTAAAGCCGCATACATCTGATCGAGAGCTAAAACTCCAACATTTAGGTCTTGATCATAATTCCCTAGGGGTTGACTGTTCCAGTGTGTATGCGCGAGCCTTCCTTCACGCATGATTGAGGCTAAGGCGTATGCCAGTTCTTCATGTCCCATTAGAACGTGTCCAACTTCAGGATTTAAGGTTACGAGTGCATGTCCCTCACTCAGAAGCTTTCTATTTTCCTCAGCCTTTAATAGTGCCTCAACATTCCTTGCCATTAAAATGCCGTTAGCAGTGTTTCTGTAAATATTGTTTCCACGCGGCTCATATGGTTTCGGCTCTATAGCGACCCTAACGCCTGGAACCGTGTCCATGGCTTCAGCTAAAGAATTTTCAAAGTTATCCCACATAGAATAAAACTCTGTGCCTATAGGATTTTCGTATCCATCTATACCAGGCCATATTATCACGAAGTCAGCATCTATTTCTTTAGCAAGCTCTAAAGTTTCTATTGTTCGCTGAAGAGCAAACTTTCTGACCTTTGGATCTGGATTTGACAGAGAGCCGAACTCAAATATTTTATCATAGAATAATCCGGGAACAACCGTGATCAGTTTTATGCCAGTCTCCTTTTGAAGGCTTTTATAAGCATCTAGCAACTCGCGATTAACCTCATTCGGATAATGTGCTTCTAGACCGAATGTTGAATCAATGATCCCGCGGTCATACATAGTGGCAACTTTTCTCAGCACATCGTGAATGGTTCCCCTCTCAATATATGGTTCATGGAATCTTCCACCACTTGGATAGAAATACCAGACGCCGATTGAGAATTTCGGCTCTAAGCGAAAGCTCTTCAGATGCTTAAGCATTTCCTCTTTATTTTTTCTTATTTTTTGGCTACGTAAATCCATCAAGCCCATAAAATAATCACCAAAATTTAAATTGGACATTTTTAAGATTTTAAATTAACCATTATATTTGTTTTTATATTATACTTTCTCAATTAGCTGAGGCGCTATGCTTTTATATAGGCTCTTCACTTTTCTTGAGTTAGATGGTGAATTAAGAGTTGGGACTAATATCATTCATTAGGTCAAGTTTAAGATTGCTTAAGTTCGCTAAGAAGCCAAGCAAGAGTGAGCTATGGCTTTCCATAAAAATATGCTTTCTAGGCGTGCTCATAATCGGCTTAATAGGCTTTATAATATATATGCTCGCAGGATTTATTAGATCAAGTATACCGTTGCCTGGTGCATGAAAGTTGAGTGGGGAAGAAACCGCGAGAATCTTCACAATAAGCACAACCGTCGGTCAGGAAAAGAATGTTGCTAAGATTATAATGGGACACGTTGAAGTAAATAACATACCAATAAAAGCGATACTCGTCACAGAAAACTTGAAGGGTTACATATTTATTGAGGCTGATGGACCACACGTGGTTGAACGCGCTATTGCAAACATAAAGCATGTTAAGTCGAGAATACCCGGTACCCTAACGTTTTCAGATATTGAGAAATATATTTCGGTGAAACCCGTAGTCGAAGAATTGGATATAGATGATATCGTAGAGGTGATCAGCGGCCCCTTTAGGGGGATGAGAGCTAGGGTAACTGACATAGACAAGGCGAAGGAGGAGATAACAATAGAACTGCTGGAGGCATCATTCACCCTACCAGTCACAGTTCACGCAGACTATGTAAAACTAGTATCTAAAGGAAAAGAGAGGTGATGAATCTACATGCCAGCTGAGAAAAGAGTTGTTGATTTAGTTGTTAGCGGCGGACATGCAACGGCTGGACCGCCGATAGGTCCAGCTCTAGGTCCTTTAGGGGTAAATGTTGTTGCTGTTGTAAATAAGATTAATGAGTTAACCAAAGATTATGCCGGAATGAAGGTTCCAGTTAAAGTAATAGTTGACCCTGAAACTAAAACTTTTGAGATTTCCGTTGGTATACCGACGACGGCGGCTTTAATCGTTAAGGAGGCTGGGATACAGAAGGGCTCTGGCAAACCTAACACTGAGAAGGCTGGTAACCTATCGATGGAGCAGGTTATAAAAATCGCTCAAATAAAGAGAAGTAAGTTATTGGCGAAGAGCTTAAAGGCTGCTGTTAAGGAGATCATTGGCACATGTGTAAGTATGGGCGTTGAAGTCGAGGGGAAAGATCCGAAAGATGTTCTCAGGGAGATTGATGAAGGAAAATACGATAGCTTAATCGAGAAGGCTGAGCAGGCTAAACAATAACATTTTTATCTTAATTGTTCATATTCTTTTCATCTCTGAGGCTGAGTTTGAGAAATGCCCGTGGGAAGAAAATATCTGATGAAGGCTTTGAAGGAGCTTAGGGAGAAAACTCGAAAAAGAAACTTTAATCAGTCGATAGAATTAATCATAAATCTTCGAGATATAGATGTAAGTAAACCTGAAAATAGAATACGCGAGCTTATTGAACTCCCCCATCCAATAGGGAAAAAAGTTAAGGTATGCGTTTTCGCCTCTGGAGACGCTGCCTTAAGGGCTAGAAGAGCAGGGGCAGACATGGTTTTAGAGAGAGAGGAAATCGAAAGCCTAATGAACGACAAAAAGAGGCAGAGGCAGATCGCTAAGCAAATTGATTCATTTATTGCAATTGCCCCTCTGATGCCTCTCGTCGGCAGAGTTTTCGGCGCAATTCTAGGTCCAAGGGGTAAAATGCCCACCCCAATACCGCCGACAGCGGATATGGAACGGGAGATCGACAGGCATAGGAGACTCGTCATGATTAGAACACGCGGTCAGCCAGTTTTAAGCTGCCGCGTTGGCACGGAAGATATGAGCGATGAGGATATAGTCGATAATATTGAAACCGTCTTAGGGAGGATTGAGGGAAGACTTAGTAGGGGAATTAAAAATATAGCCTCAATCTATATTAAGGCGTCTATGGGTCCGCCAATAAAAGTTGAAGTTAGGGAGGATTAGGATTGCTGGCTCAGACGCGCCGAACATTACTTGAGAAATCCAAGAAGGTTGAGGAAATAAAAGACCTATTGACAAAGTACCGTGCTTTAGGAATTGCAAGCCTACATAAGGTTAGGGCGCAACAGCTACAGGAAATAAGAAGGAAGCTGGAGGACATAGCTTATCTGAAGGTCTATAAGAATACATTGGTTGAGCGCGCGTTCAGAGAGTTAAAAGACAAACCGAACCTAGAAAAACTCAAAGAGTATATGCAAGGCTCGAACCTATACATTTTCACAAATCACAATCCTTTCAAGCTTTCTCTGCTTCTTGAGAAAAGCAAGGTTAAGGTTCCAGCTAGAACTGGTGACATAGCAACTGAAGACATCGTTGTCCCAGCCGGTAATACCGGACTTCCGCCAGGACCAGTCATAAGCCAGCTTAATGCAGTTGGTATACCGACACGTATTGAAGGTGGAAGCGTCTGGGTTAGTAGAGATACGGTTGTAGCGAAGAAGGGTGAAGTTATAAATGAGAGTCTTGCGGCAGCCCTGTCAAAGCTGGGTCTTAAACCAATAGAGCTCGGTTTGTCGCTTAAGGCGGTATACGATGATGGTGTTGTCCTATCTGAAGATGATTTGAAAATAAATCTTGAGGATTACAGGAGGAACATCGGGGAGGCATACGCTCAATCTTTAAATCTGGCTATAAACTCCGCTTATCCGACAGCTGAAACGATTGCGCCCATAATACAGAAAGCCATGTTTGAGGCTAGGAATCTAGCTTTAAACGCTGAACTATTTCTGCCAGAAGTATTACCCGACCTTCTGATGAAAGCTCACCTTGAAGCCTTAGCCTTAGAAGCTAAAGTTCAAGAAAAACAAGAAAGCAAGTAGGGAAAGTCTAAGTCCCCTATCAAAATTAATTAAATTTTCTCCATTTCTAGATCCAAATCATTTATAATCTTAAGTAGAGGTTTTTTATCAGCGCCCCTTATACCCTTCCAGTCGAGAATAACCTTCTCAACGTTTTCGACAGTTCTCTCCACGCATTGTCTAAGCATTTTCTCATCCAATTTATGTATAGCGTACTTCGGAATCATATGCCCAAAAGCAGTGTTCTCTGTTAAAGCCATGCGCGTAAACTTCCGGTTATAATGTTGTCCACCTATCCCTAGAACTGCCGGATAAACCTCAATGTTTCTAGCTGCTGCCATAGCTCCTCTCGCAACAGCCTCAGCAGCTTTTTCATCCTTCCACTGCTTCGGGGAACTACCTAATTCAACAAACATTGTTGGTATGTCAAGTGAGGGACCGTGGTGGGTGCATTCATAGGAAACTTCGTAGGGAAGTTTCATCTCCTCCTGAGCCCTTTTCATCTCGATTAATGCGGCTTTCATCGCGCTTGCCGGCGACACCGACACTTTTCTTGGTTTCCCTCCGAGAGCTGCGTCACCAATGTTTCCAGGCGTATGAACGGATAAGGTTGGCGTTCCACTCTTGCTGCTATGCCTTGATATAAAGATTATCATTCTCAGATTTTCTGGATAAGGTAGACTTTGCGTATTAACCGGTTCCTCATCTATGAAAACTAGCCTAGCTTCCTCAGAGCCCCTGAGTTTTAGCGAGTAAGCTTTATTTCCAAAAATTTTTTCATCTGTCTCTCTAAACCCGAATACTTCAATAAGCCTATTAGCTATATTTAATCCGGCCTCATCAAGTTTAGATGCTATGAAAAATATCATTTGATCACCAAGCGCCGTTAATAAAAATTAGGTGTGATTAGGATTCTGATGTTTGCGGCTGAACTATGCTTCAACAAGGGTTTCCGTACTCCTCACACCATTTATACCATTTATTACGGTGGTTGCCTTCCGGAGGTCGGCGTAATCCTCTGCTTCAAGGAAAACAGCTATATCAAATCTGCCGTAGGTGAAGTATGCTTTTCTAACTCCCTTAACCTTCTTTACGGCTTCCAGAACATTCTCAGCCTTTGTTGGAACAACCTTCAATAATATGCAAGCGTTCAACATATTTTTTATCACCCCTTTTTAAATTCTTTAATGTTCTACCTCCACGAGGGTTTCCGTGAAGACCACGCCGCTCATTCTTCCCATTCTGAGAACTATTGAACCTAACTCCCCCATATCCGTAGCCTCTACATCAGCCACTACATCGTATCTGCCTAGAACTGGAAAAACCTTCTTTACGCCTTTTATTTGGCTAATAGCTTTGACGACGTCTTCGAATCTACCATGTTCAGTTCTTATTAAAACGCATGCTGAGACCAAAATTATCCCTCACAATATATAGCCTAAAAGTGATTAAATACTTTTTTGGTTAAAATATAAAGCGATATATTTAAATAAAATGTGAGTTTCCTTCTTAATTGCTAAGAAGCTCGGAAGGCTTAGCGGTATGTCAACCGAATTCAGACATATAGTTCGTGTAATAGATAAAGACTTAGATGGAACTAAAACAGTAGCGGAGGCTCTGAGCGACGTTAAAGGAGTAGGTTTGAGGCTTGCTGACATAATAGCCAAGAAAGCCGGAATCTCACCTGAAATGAGGATAGGCTATTTATCGGAGGAAAAGATTGAGGAAATTGAGAAAATCATTGGAAACCCAGCCCAATATGGCATTCCAAGCTGGCTCTTTAATCGCCGTAAGGATCTGGAAACGGGAAAAGATAAGCACTTGATTTCCTCAGATATTGACTTACAGGTTAAAGCCGATATTGAGAGGGAGAAGAGCATCTGGTCTTGGCGTGGTTACCGTCACGCTTATGGACTTAAGGTTCGTGGTCAAAGAACTAGAACAACTGGTAGAACCGGTAAGACCGTAGGTGTATCGAGAAGGAGGCGGTAATCGGATGGGTGACCCGAAGAAACCTAAAAAGAAATATGAGACCCCCAGATTTCCATGGAGAAGTGATATTCTTCAGAGCGAATTAGTTCTCCTTGGACAGTATGGTTTAAGGAATAAACGTGAACTATGGCGCCATAAAACTATGCTGTCAAAGTTTAGGAGCATAGCAAGATCCATATTAAGCATGCCTATTGAGAAAAGAGCCAAATTGGAGTCTGAACTTCTAGGGAAATTAAAGCGTTTAGGCATTTTACCTGAGACCGCCGTATTAGATGATGTCCTGGACATGACTGTTGAGGATATTTTAGAAAGGAGATTACAGACTATTGTTTTCAGAAAGGGCTTAGCTAAAACACCATACCAAGCCCGCCAATTAATAACCCATGGGCACATAGCTGTTAATGGTAGGAAAGTTTTTTCGCCCAGCTACCTCGTCACTAAAGAAGAAGAGGACAGCGTAACATATGCGCCTACAAGCCCGCTCAACAATCCTGAACACCCATTAAGATTAATCATAGAATCTGAATCCAAAACTGGTGGGGGTGAACAAGCAGGATGAGTAGCAAAAAAGAAGAGAGATGGGGAGTAGCTCACATATATAGTTCATATAATAATACAATAGTTCACATAACAGATCTCTCTGGGGCGGAAACAATCGCAAGAGCCTCTGGAGGAATGTTCGTTAAAGCCGATAGGCAAGAACCCTCACCGTACGCAGCAATGCGAGCGGCATCATATGCTGCGAGCATAGCTAAAGATAAGGGCATAACTGCTATACACATCAAAGTCCGTGCGCCAGGCGGTTCAGGTCCGAGAACACCTGGACCAGGCGCTCAGGCAGCTATAAGAGCTTTGGCTAGAGCAGGCTTTAAGATGATCGGCCGTATAGAGGAGGTTACGCCTATACCGCATGACGGCACGAGACGTAAAGGTGGACGTAGGGGCAGAAGGGTTTAAACTTTAATTTCCAAGGTTTTATCTGGGAAAGATTGAAATAGGACTCTCTAATCTTTATGTGGAAAATACGTTTCCTCCAATCTTCGCGTGAAAAGAAGAGGTTGACTTATGCGTGTAACCATGCTAGAAAAAAATGATTTAACTGCGCGTTTTATAGTTGAGGGTATAGACGCTCCGCTAGCGAATACCCTGAGAAGAATAATACTCTCCGAAGTTCCAACGATGGCTATAGACGATGTCATAATATATGAGAATTCATCGGTTCTACATGATGAGATACTAGCCCTAAGGCTTGGATTGATCCCTCTAAAGACGGATTTAGATTCATATAATCTTCCGGAGAAATGTAGCTGTAAGAGCGAGCTTGGATGCCCCCTATGCAGGGTCATCTTAACTCTTGATGTTAAAGCGGAGAGAGGTACCCGCACAGTATATTCCGGCGACTTAATATCTGAAAATCCAAACATAGTTCCAATAAGTGATAAGATCCCGATAGTTAAGTTGGCGGGCGGGCAGAGAGTGAGGCTTGAAGCCTACGCTAAACTGGGTAGGGGAAAGGTTCACGCCAAATGGCAGCCAGTTTCAGCCTGCACATACCGGTATAAGCCGATTGTGCAAATAGATCAAACAAGGTGTAATGCATGTGGGAAATGCGTTGAAGTCTGCCCCAGAAGGGTTCTCGCTAAAGAAGGAGACAGAGTAGTAGTTGCAAGAGAAATGGACTGCATATTATGTAATGATTGTGTAGAAATTTGCAAGATGGATCCTCCGCCAATAAGAATAAGCTGGGATAATAATACATTCATCTTTTACATTGAATCTACAGGCGCATTAACTGTTGATCGCATAATACTTGAGGCCCTAAACATATATGAGGAGAAGTATTCGGAATTTATGAAATTGTTTGAGGGATTAATGAATGAGTCGAAGAAGGCTTAAAACGACAAATCCGGAGCTTATTAGGCTAATACGACTACTAAGAAAAGCCGCTAGAGAGAATAGGGCTAATATATGGAGGGCTGTGGCTGAATATTTATCGAAGCCTAGAAGCAGACGCAGAGCCGTTAATGTAAGCCGCATAAACCGCTACACAAAGGAGGGAGACGAAGTTATCGTTCCAGGAAAGGTTTTGGGGGCTGGATTAATCACGCATCCAGTTAAGGTTGCAGCTTTAGATTTTTCAGATCAAGCTCGCCAAAAAATAATTAAGGCTAAGGGGAAATGTTTATCCATACCTGAGCTCATAAAGATGAATCCTAAAGGTTCAAATGTTAAAATAATTGGGTGATTGACCTAATGAAGATGCTGAAGGGTGAAGGAGTAACAATAATTAACGCTAAGGGATTAATCCTTGGGAGGATGGCCAGTGTAGTCGCTAAGAGGCTTCTTAACGGCGAGAAAATCATAATAGTTAATGCCGGCGACGCCGTAATATCAGGTGACAGGCTCCGAATAATCCGCGAAGCCCATGATTACCTTCAAATTGGACACCCGGGGAAAGGTCCTCTACATCCAAGGAGACCGGACACCATAGTTAAGAGAACTATACGCGGCATGCTACCATACAAAAAGCCGCGTGGGAGAGAAGCCTTAAAGAGGTTAAGAGTGTACATAGGGATTCCGGAGGAGCTTAAAGGAATGAACATGGAGACCATTCCCGAAGCTGACGTTAGAAAGCTAAGGGGCGGCTACATAACGGTTTCCGAGCTGTCTAAAGCAATTAGAGGATGAAAAGGAGAGTGAGAGTTAAATGAGAGGTTCATCAAAAAAGGTTCTGGTTATAAGCGGCAAACGGAAAACAGCCATTGCAAAGGCAGTTATTAAGCCTGGAATGGGAAGGATACGCATAAATAACGTACCCCTAGAGATATATGAACCTGAGGTTGCACGCCTTAAGATTCTTGAACCCCTCTTAGAGGCAGGCGAAGATGTCTGGAAGAATTTAGACATAAATGTTAAGGTGAGGGGAGGAGGTTTTATGGGTCAAGCGGAGGCAGCTAGAATGGCTATTGCCAGAGGCCTAGTTAAGTGGACTAGGAGCTCTCATCTGAAAACGGTCTTTCTAAAGCTCGATAGAACCCTAATAGCGGGGGATCCAAGAAGAAAGGAGCCTAAAAAGTTTGGTGGTCCAGGTGCAAGGGCCAGAGACCAGAAGAGTTATAGGTAGAATGCTTCTTCCTATTAAAAGAAGGATGATAGTATGATAATTCCTGTTAGATGTTTCACATGCGGAAAGCTTATTGGGGATAAATGGGAAGAATTTGCTAGAAGAGTTAAGAGGGGTGAAGATCCCGGGAAAGTTTTAGATAGTTTAGGCTTAACCCGATACTGTTGCAGACGTATGCTTCTTTCCCATGTTGAAATAATAGATGAAATAATAAGATTTTATGAGGGAAGAATTGAAGAGGAGGAGTGACCTGCATGTCCACAATAATAGAAGATGTTAAAGCCAGAAAAATCCTAAACAGCAGAGGAGAAGCAACCATAGAGGTCGAAATAACTACGACGGATGGATTCGGCGTAGCGTCTGCTCCAAGCGGAGCAAGTAAAGGTAAGGCTGAAGCAGTAGCCTTTCCGCCTGGCGGAGTTGACGAAGCAGTCAAAAAGGTTGAGGAGCTTATAGCACCCGAACTTATAGGGCTAAATGCAGATGAACAAGAAGAAATAGATAATCTCTTACGTGAGCTTGATGGAACCGAAAACTTCGCGAATATCGGTGGAAACACTGCTTATGCAGTATCGCTCGCCGTTGCAGATGCCGCAGCTAACTCATATAATATGCCGTTATTCCAGTATTTGGGCGGATATCTAGCATGTAATCTACCCTACCCGCTTGGAAATGTCCTGGGCGGAGGAAAACATGCTCTCGGCAAAGTTCCAGACATACAGGAGTTTCTGATCCTACCGGTTGGCGCACCATCCTTCATAGCCGCCGCGGAGGCTAACGTGAAAATTCACAGAAGATTAAGAGATCTGCTCATTAAAGTTGACCCGTATTTTACCGGTGGAAAGGGAGATGAGGGCGCCTGGGCTCCAAACATATCTAATGAGAAGGCCCTTGAGGTTGTTTCAAAGGCTTGTGAAGAAGTCTCTAATGAAGTTGGCTTTGAATGCAGGGTTGGTTTGGATGTTGCCTCCTCATCACTCTGGGATCCAGATAAGCAATGTTATGTGTATGAAAGTGAGGGCGTTAAGAGAGACGCAGGTGAACAGTTAGAATATATTTTGGATCTCATTGAAAGATACAGGCTCATCTATGTTGAAGATCCCTTCCACGAGGAAGATTTTGAGAGCTTCAGCGAGTTAACCTCTAAGGTTGATGGATGCCTGATATGTGGAGATGACCTGTTTGTTACTAATGTAAAACGCCTGAGCATAGGTATAGAAAGAAAGGCTGGAAACGCAATAATTATTAAGATGAATCAAGTTGGAACTCTAACAGACACCTGGAATACAACTAAGCTCGCAAAGGAAAGCGGATACGTGCCGATAGTCTCTCATAGATCTGGTGAAACACCAGCGTTTCACATTGCGCATTTAGCCGTCGGCTTTAGCTGCCCAATAATAAAAACCGGGGTTGTTGGGGGAGAGCGCATAGCTAAAATCAATGAGCTTATATACATCGAAGAGATATTAGGTGGAAAAGCTAAAATGGCTAAATTGAAAATCTAGTGGAGGACAAAATATTGTCGTCTAATGATAAAGCCAAGAGTGAATCTGATACGGCTGCTGAAACTCTTCTATTACCGCAGGATGTTCTTCTTTCAGCTGGAGTACATATTGGAACAAAAATAAAAACAAAAGATATGGAACCCTTCATCTATAGGGTTAGGGGCGACGGTTTATTCGTTTTAGACATAAAAAAGATTGACGAACGGATAAGGATTGCAGCTAAATTCCTAAGCAGATTTGATCCGCCCAGAATAGCGGCTACCGCAGTTAGGCTTTATGCCAGGGAACCCGTCGCAAAATTCTGCGAAGTCACAGGGGCCACACCGATCATCGGACGGTTTGTTCCAGGTTTACTCTTAAATCCACTTTACCCCGGCAGAATCGAGCCGGATGTCATGTTAATCTCTGACCCCCGAGCTGATGCTCAAGCCATTAGGGAATCAACCAAAATAGGTATACCGGTTGTAGCCTTATGTAGCACAGATAACGACTTCACAAATATAGATCTGGTTATACCAACAAATAATAAAGGCAGAAGAGCTCTTGCGGTAATATACTGGCTTTTAGCTAGACAGGTTCTCCGTGAGAGAGGCGAACTTCCACCCGATGGCGATTTATCAATTCCAATAGAAGATTTTGAGGTCAAGCTCGCTGAAAGAGGACGTTAAACGCACATTTTATTCAAATTTATCATAAATCATGCCTAAACTAATAATTTTATATATTTAACGTGGCGTCTTATTTGAATGTAGGGACGAGCATAAATCTGTCAGCTAAGATTAGATATGCAAAATATGCTGGGAGCTTCTACGCTGGATCAAAAAACACTTTAAAAAGTCAAATAGAGAAGTGCTTCACACACAGATTTGGCCCAGGTAGAATCCCAGAGGTTTCTAAGGAAGGCCCAAGAAAAATAGTGGGCCTCATCTGCCCACATGCAGGATACATGTATTCCGGACCCGTAGCCGCTAATGCTTATTATCAGCTCGCTCTAGATGGACCAGCTGATGTTTTTGTAATTTTAGGTCCCAATCATCAAGGTATTGGAAGCGGCGTTGCAATTATGAATCGTGGTGTTTGGCGAACGCCGTTGGGTGATGTAGAAATAGACAGTGAAGTAGCTGAGGAGATTCTCCGCTACTCGGATATAATTGATATCGATGACTCCGCTCATGCATATGAGCACTCAATAGAAGTTCAGCTACCATTCCTGCAATATGTTTTCGGTTCATCCTTCAGATTTGTTCCGATCTGCTTTTTGATGCAGGATTTAGAGACAAGCCGTGAAGTGGGTCAGGCATTAGCTAAAGCCCTCGAGAATAGGAACGCGGTTATAATAGCTTCAACAGACATGACCCATTATGAATCCCATAATCAGGCGTGCGAGAAAGATAGAGAGGCTATAAATGCGATACTTCAGCTTAATGAAGCTCTCTTCTACTCAATTCTTGAATCACGTAATGTGACGGCTTGCGGTTACGGCCCAGTTGCAGCCTTAATAACCGCGGCAAAAAGATTGGGCGCTAAGAGAGCTGAACTACTAAGCTATAAGACTAGTGGAGACATAACTGGCGATAAATCCGCGGTTGTCGGCTACGCGGCTATATCATTAACCAAGTAAAGGAGTTTTCCGTTTGAAGCCCCAATCTAGGGCCTCTGCGCCGGCGAAAGTAATCCTATTCGGTGAACACTTTGTTGTCTACGATAAACCAGCGGTAGTCATAGCTATAGACAGAAGAGCATACGTGACAGCAAAGCCTAGAATAGACGATAAAATAGTTATTAAATCTGCCACTATAAATGCTTCAGGTGCTTTTACAAGCAACGGCGAATACCAGCCAATTAAAGGCGGACAGAGAAATGAAGCGAGGTTTAAACCAATCTATTTAGTTGCAAAAAATCTTCTATCCTTATCTAACGAGAAGATGGGACTCAATATTGAAATCAACTCATCAATTCCGATTGCTGCTGGACTAGGCTCATCAGCCGCCGTGGCGGTTGCATCAGCCGCCGCCATAAGCAATCTTCTAGAGGTTAATCTCACCAAAGACAACATCTTTAGATTAGCCCTGGAAGCCGAAAAGATTGTTCACGGTAACCCATCTGGCGTGGATCCTGCAATTTCAACCTATGGAGGCGCCCTATTATATCGTAAAAGTGAGGGAATAAAGCGATTGAATATCGAAGCTGATTTGCCGCTTATCATCGGAAACACGGGCATTAAGCGCGTAACAGGCGACATGGTTTCTCACGTAAATAAATTAAGAAATCGCTACCCAACTATAATTGATAGAATCATGGATGCCGGATCTGTAATTGTCAGCCTAGGGGTCAAGGCGCTTAAAAGCGGCGACCTAGAAACTCTAGGCGACTTAATGAATATGAATCACGCTCTCCTATGCGCCTTAGGGGTTTCAAACTACGCTATCGAGCGCCTTATCACCGCAGCCAGAAAATCTGGCGCGTTAGGTGCTAAGCTAACTGGGGCTGGGGGCGGAGGATGCATAATTGCATTATCCAAGCCTAATAACGTTCACAACGTCGCGAGAGCAATCAAGAATGCGGGCGGCGAAGCCTTCGCAACCACCAGAGCCCCTGAGGGTGTGAGGATTGAGGAGTAAGCCCACAATACTTAAGTTAGGCGGTTCAGTCATAACGGTTAAAGATAAACCTTTAACCCCTAATATGGATGCAATAAAGCGGTTAGCTAAGGAAATAGCCGAAGCAAATGTTTCGTCGTTAATAATTGTTCATGGGGGAGGCAGCTACGGCCATCCAATAGCCGCCGAATACAATATTGCTGAGGGACTCAAATGTGAAGACCAAATTCCAGGATTCTCTAAAACCCATAACGCCATGGTCTCATTAAATATGCTTGTTGTTAATGCCCTACTAGGTGAGGAGCTTCCAGCCTTCAGCATAGCACCCTCATCATTTGTGGTCACCAAACGTGGCAGAATCCAAATCCTCTATAGAGATGTTCTAGAGCATGCTGTTAAAATAGGGTTTATACCGGTTCTTTACGGTGACGCGGTATTCGATAGCGAGATGGGTTTCACGATTCTCTCCGGGGATCAGCTCGTATCTAGATTGGCTATTGAATTAGACGCAAAGAGAATAATTGTGGGCGTTGATGTGGACGGTCTATTTACAGCTGACCCTAAAACAGATAGATCCGCCCGGTTGATCCCTCATGTTACACTTAATGAACTAAAAGATATAATGGGTAAA
>Ga0180301_10001152_pt1 | contig 20720 bp, 29 predicted proteins | sample GuaBasSediGuay16_FD_121797 | JGI IMG/M metagenome (GOLD analysis project Ga0180301, IMG submission 121797) | Subseafloor sediment microbial communities from Guaymas Basin, Gulf of California, Mexico - Guay16, Core 4569-2, 12-15 cm | ecosystem: Environmental > Aquatic > Marine > Hydrothermal...
ATTTTAAAATTTATATTAATATTTGTCAATATATCAATATGAAAAAATCGTCGTTAAAAATATTCAAAGCATTATGCAATGAAACTAGATTAAAAATAGTTGAATTTCTCCTAACTGGAGAAAAGTGTGTTTGTGAAATCGTTCCATTTACGAAAAGAAAACAATCAACCGTTTCGATTCAGCTTGCAAAGCTCGAAAGTTTTGGGATTGTTGCGTCAAGAAGGAGAGGAAAAAGCGTTTATTATAGAATTAAAAACGAGAAAGTAAAGGAGATCCTAAAAATAGCAAAAGGTGATAAAAAATGATCCCTCTAATCCATATTTTGGTTTTATTAGTTACAGGATCTCTCGTCGGATTGGTTTCTGGTTTATTAGGTGTAGGCGGTTGTTTTATAATGGTCCCAGTTCAGTATTGGATTCTAACAGGAATAGGGATAGATCCGACTATCGCAATAAGAGTTGCCTTTGGAACTAATCTATTGGTCGTTTTTCCTACAGCTCTTAGCGGTTCTTTCAGGCATCATAAAAAAGAAGTGGTCCTCTGGAGACAAGCAACGATTCTCGGCTTAACGAGCATGGCATTTACATTTGCAGGAGCTTACTTAGCTAGTATTTTAAGTGGCGATGTCCTTAAAATCATTTTTGGGTCAGCAATTCTTCTGGGTGCATTAAGAATGGCGACCGCCCATCCTATAAGAGTAGAAGGAGAAGCTCATGCTAGTCCAACGACATATATTCTCTTGGGGGTTATTTTTGGATTTGTTACCGGATTGATAGGAATAGGTGGTGGGGTTTTGATGGTCCCGCTGATGGTAATATTTCTAAATTATCACATGCATGAAGCAGTCGGTACCTCAACAGCAGTTATGATATTCACAAGTTTGGGAGGGGCAATGGCTTACATACTTTACGGACTAAACGCTTCAGGCTTACCTCCATATTCTATTGGTTACGTTAATCTTTTGCAATGGATTTTACTAGCAGGTACGAGTATTCCAATGGCTCAGCTAGGTGTTCACCTGGCACATAAGATTCATCCAAAATCATTAAAATGGATTTTTATTATTGTTATGGTTTATATGGGTCTCAAAATGATCGGGATATTCTCTTGGTTACATCTTCCTATATAATTGATTTCTAGGTCTCAAAAAAGATTAAAAAACTTTCGATTCAAAAGTTAACATCATGTCTCTAGAAATTTACGGAATAGTTGAGAAAACAACATTCTATAGATTGGGTATCATCCCGGTAGAGGTCAAAAGAGACCATTCTGAATTAATTTCGAGAGCAAGTCAGCTAAAAGGAAAAAGAGTCGGATTAGAACTTATAGAAAATTTTGAAAATGTTGAAGTGCCAGAAATAACCATACCAGAAATTTATAAAAATTTACATGAAAATCTTAAAAGCAAAAACGAAATCGTGTTTCTAGATGACAGAGAGTTATACGAAAAATGTCAGGGATTGTTAAGGCGATACGATTCTGAAAGGAATGTAATAGAAAAGTTTAAACTGCATATAGAAATAGACTACATTAGCCTCTGCAAGCGCAATGAGGAAATCATAAGAAAGATCAATCAGAATGATTTGGATGCCGCATTTATCGGGGGCGCGCATGCTTACGATTTTCATAAAAAGCACAAGGATAAAGGCAGGGTTTTCCTTGAGGTGCCGTCTAATCTCGAAGAGGTTGCAGAGAAAATCGATCGTGCTTTTTTGACAGCAATAGACGATCAAATGCTTGACGATCTTTTGGATCTTCTCCCTTCTTTAGTTTATAGGATATATGATGTTGAGGAACTTCCAGAAAAACAAGAATTTGAGGAGGAAGTTTCGAAATTTCCAGCAATAGAAAGATTGTATAATCTCATTTCTAAAGGCAGGTTCGAGCCTGAGATTGAGAAAAAACCGGATTACATTGGAAGCTGGTCCTTATCAATATTAGATATACCATTAAGAGGATTTTTTGAAGTATATCTGGACGAGCAATTGATAAAGGATTGTGTTGGTGATGCCAGGTTTGATGGAAAGATAGACGAAAAAAATGCACGCTTTTCCAAAAAATATTTTAAATCCTTTTCCCTTTTTGGCGGGCCTATCAAAGAAGAAATCTATTATGAATCATTATCTCCGATAAAGATCGGTTCTTTAAGAGGGATAGCCGGAATATACCATACTAAAGGAAGAATAAAGGGTCGTCCTTTCATCCTTTTCAGATATTCGGAAGAAGGTGTTCAAAAATTGTTAAATCTATCTTCAGAAGATGTTTGCAAGTCGATTTTTTAGCAAATTCTGTTAACCCTTCACCACACCCAGAGGAACGAGCTTTGCAACCGTTTTACTAAGTCCGGCTGCTTCACAAACCCTAACAACCTCATGGATATCTTTATAAACTCCCGGAGCCTCTTCCGCAAGAACCCCCCAGGAAGCTGACCTGACCGAGATCCCTCTTCCAGCCAGCTCCTGCTTTACTTTTTCCCCTCTGTATTTCTTAAGAGCTGCATGCCTTGAAAGGACCCTTCCGGCACCGTGACAGACCGAGGAGAAGGATTCCTCTTCGGCCCTTTCGGTTCCGACCAAAACATAGGACGCAGAGCCCATATCCCCTGGAACAAGAACGGGCTGGCCCACTGCCTGATAATCTTTCGGGATATCAGGATTTCCCGGACCAAAGCATCTCGTCCCTCCCTTTCTGTGGACGAAAACCTCCTTTACCTCCCCGTTTATCTTGTGCTTCTCGAGCTTTCCGATGTTGTGCGCAACGTCATAAACTATTTCGAGCCCGATGTCCTCTTCTGGCATTTTCAGCACAGAAATGATAGCCTGTCTTACCCAGTGGGTTATCATCTGCCTGTTCGCCCATGCAAAGTTAGCACCGCAGCACATAGCCTTGAAATAGTCCTCGCATTCCTGTGTCCCTGCAGGGGCAAAAACAAGCTCTCTGTCAGGAAGCGTTTTCAGCAGATCCCTGAATCGACTTTCAAGCAGGTTCAGGTAATCCGTACAGATCTGATGACCCAAACCTCTGGAACCTGTGTGGATCATAACACATATCTGCCCTACTTCCTGGATCCCGAAGACCTTGGCTATCTCCGGCTGATAGATCTCGGTAACCTGCTGAACTTCAAGGAAATGGTTCCCCGCTCCCAAAGAACCGAGCTGGGGCATCCCTCTTTTAACTGCTTTTTCAGAAACCTTTGAAGCATCCGCCTGTCTCATGCACCCCCTTTCCTCTAGATGCTCCAGATCCTTTTCATATCCGTATCCGTTTTCGACAGCCCATCTTGCTCCCATCTCGAGAACATCCCGGGTCTGCCCTGCGGTCAGCTTTACCTTCCCACCTCTTCCGACCCCTGAAGGGACATTCCTGAAGATCTGTTCCACCAATTGCTGAATTTTCGGCTTTACGTCTTCCACCCTTAGGTTCGTCCTTAAAAGCCTAACTCCGCAGTTTATATCGAACCCGATCCCGCCTGGAGAGAGACCGCCTTCCTTTGCATCCAAAGCAGCCACACCACCTATCGGAAAACCGTATCCGAAATGCATATCGGGCAAAGCAATAGAATGTTTGTAAATGCCCGGGAGGCAGGCAACATTGGCTATCTGCTGTACAGCCCCTTCCTCTACTTGCTGAAGGAGCTTTTCCGAAAGAAACAGCCAAGCAGGTACCTTCATCTTCCCTTCTTTAGGAAGCTCCCAGACACACTCCCTTATCTGCCTGAGCTTCTCTTTCATACTGTTTTAAATATTTGTTTGGAGGTATAAAAGTCAATCACTGACCGAATGCTTTGCACCGCAGGCCTCGCAAACTATAAACTCGTAACCTCTTTCCTTCAAAAGCCGTGTATCGGGCTTTCCACATTCCCTGCAAAGCACGTATTTCTTAACATAGGCCTCTATCTTCCGATTTACCGTTTCTTGAGAGAAGTTGCCGAGGAGTATCAACCTCTGACCCGCAAGTTCGCCCTTGGTTGCAAGCTCTTTAAGCATGAACTTCTGGAAGTGCTCTTTAGGCCTTCTCAGCTTATCGGCTATTTCCAAAAAGTTTAGCAGGATCGTTTTCGCTCCGGCATACTGGATCTGCGCCTTTGGTATCTCGAACCTTTCTTTTGCCTCGACTTTTTTAGGAACCTTTTCCAGGACCTCCTTCAGAAGCTTTTCGTATTCCATATAAAAACTGGTCCGGAGGGATTAAAAGCTTACTCCACCTTTATCCCCCTGAACTTCTCAACAGGCAGTATCTCTATTTCTGCCTGAACATCGGGAAAATACTTTTTAAGCCATTCTTCTAGCTCCTTTTTGAATCCCTTGTCATGAACCTCAAGCTCAGAAATCCTTATCCTGACCTTTTTCTTCCCAAGTTCCCTGACCCTCGCACCGATGAGTTCAAGAAGGCTTCTTTCGTGCATATGCAAGCTCGAACCTCTGGCTCGGGACAAGAGCCGAAACAGGACAGGCATCCACACAGAGATAGCAGAAGAGGCATTTATTTTTATCTATCTCTATCCTGTTTCCGGCAAGATGGCACGCACCGGTCGGACAGGTTCTCACGCACTTCAAGCATTTTATGCATTTCTTTTCGTCCCACTTTATCTCGCCCCTCAGTTTTTCAGGTGGCTTTTCCGGTCTGAAAGGATACTTGCTCGTCACAGCCCGACTCAAAAGGCTTTTCAGGACAGCCACCAGCATATTCCCACCTCAATGACCGCTAAAGGGAAGGTGAAGATCCAGAAAAACCTCATCAGCCGCTCGATCTTCCATCTAGGGGTTAGGATATCGATCAAAACCATAAGAAGGAAGAAGCAGAAGATGGAGAAAAGATGAAGCCAAAGGTTCGGAATGCCGATGAAAAGAATGTAGAAAAGGCTGGAAAGGCAGAATGTCTCTAGCCATTCTGAAAGATGTATCAGAGCCAAAGCAGGACCTGAAAATTCGGTGAAGGGACCTTCGACTATTTCCTGGATCGCGTTCGGAAGGTCGAAGGGAGATCTTCTGAGTTTTGCCAGAGAGGAAAGGAAAAAGACGAGGCAGGCAGGGTGAAGGATCAGGGAAAAGCCGAAACCCCGATCGAGAAAGAAATCAGAATAAAGGATAGCAGGGGAAAGGATCGCAAGGACAAGAGGAGCCTCGTAAGAAACTAACTGCAAAAGTTCCCTTCTGGCGCCAAAGTAACCATAGGGTGAAAAGGAAAGAACACCGGAAAGGAAGGATGAGATGCTGGCCAGAGCAAGGAGGAAGAAGATGGAAATCAAGTCGATATTACCTGGCCAGGGACCGAAAGGAAGCCGAGAAATGAGCAGGGTGATCGGGACCAGGTAGAGCAAGGGGAGGAAGCTTAAAAGCGGACTTGCCCGAATGTTCCTGAGGTTCTGTTTTCCGAAAAGCTTTATAAGGTCATAGATCGGCTGAAGCAGGGGCGGGCCTATCCTGAACTGGCTTCTCGCTCTGAGCTTCCTTTCTAGCCAGTTGAAGAATATCGAGACCGGAAGTGCAAAAGCCAACCCTATCATAACCTTTCCAAAGCCGTCTTGATTCCGTGAATGATTGCTTGAGGTCTGGGTGGACAGCCAGGTATATAGATATCAACAGGGATTATCCTATCGACAGGGCCTGCTCTGTTGTAGGAAGATCTGAACGCCCCACCACTCAGGGCACAGGAACCGATCGCTATCACTATCTTTTTTTCAGCTAGCTGGGAATATATCCTTTTCAACCTCTTTTCAGCCTGTTTGGTCACGCAACCCGTTACCAGCAGAATATCAGCATGTCTCGGACTTCCCTTAAGGACGCAACCAAGCCTCTCGAGATCGAAACCAGGGGCTATGGATGCTATAAGCTCTATATCGCACCCATTGCACCCGCCTGAATTGAAATGGTAAAGCCAGGGCGATCTCGATATCATAGCAAACCTATGAAGGAAAGACCTATAATGATATTTATCAGGGAGAACATAAGAATGGAAAGCAGGGTGGTATAATGGGCTTTTCTGATACGCTTTAGCTGGGAAAACCTTTCATAAACTTTGAGCAGGGCAAGGACGAGGAAAAAGCTCGAAAGCGGGAAGAGGACGAGACCAAGGATACTTCCTGTTTGATAGGCAGCAGATATTATCGCGAACTTTCCGACAAAACCGCCCGTGATCGGGAGGCCTGACACAGAGAAACCACCGACGAGCAAACCGAAAAGAGCCCAAGAATAGTGACGGGGGAGGACACCGTGCTCCTCGGTTATAAGTCCCGCAAAGGAGAAAAGAAGCGATTTTGCAAAGGTCTGGGTAAGAACCAGGATGAACGCACCGAAAATCGCCATACTGCTGTTAAGACCCAATGCATAAATCACAAAACCGGTCTCGGCTATACAGAAATAGGAAAATGTTTTTCTGAGATTGAGCCTGGGATCGATCGCTATCAAGGAGGCAAAAAGGGCTGTTATCATCCCGAAAAATCTCAGAACTTCAGGGAAGAGGATGAGTGGCAAGAGCTTATAGATGCTGAGAAGCGTTATGGCCCCTGCCCCTCCAGAGAGCAGGCATGCAACAGGGATCGGCGATTTTGAATAGGCATCCGGAACCCAGAGATGGAAGGGGAAAACACCGGCCTTGATAAAAAGACCGAGCAGAAGGAAGAAGGAAACGATCCCGAAATCAGAGGGCAGGGGGAGGATCTCATAAGTTCCGAGATAGGATGAATAGAGGAATATTCCTCCTAAAAGGAAGATCGAGGCGAGGATGTTCAGGAAAACATACTTGTAAGCAGCTTTGACAGCCTCCCTGATGGAAAAGATGAGATACCCTGCTGAAAAAAGCGTCAAGTCAAGAAAGATGAAGATCGTAAGCAGGTCCGATGCGAAAACAGATCCGAAGAGGCTGGAAAGGAGGAGGCAGAGAAAGCTGTCATAGAGCGCAGAGCTCACATAACCATGGCCTATATTGTAGAACATTATGAGAAAATTCGAAAACATGATCGCGAACGCAAAAACGAAGAGGTCTAGCCTAAAGCTAAAGTGAAAGACGGCAAAGGAGAGCTCGAATCCACCAACCTGCTGGAGGACGAGATAGAGGCTGAAGAGAAGACCGAGATGCAGGCATGTCTGAAGAACATAAAAATACGTCTTCCCTCTTTTCAGCAAGATAAAAAAGGGTATGAAAATCAGTGGAAAGAAGATGCTGAGCAGGGAAAGGATTACCAGATGCTCCATAGGCTGAGGTTCCTATACTTTCTGTAAAGCTCAAGGGTGAGATAGGCAAGGAGGAGGAGAGGGAGGAATGTCGCAAGCTCGAGAAAAATTTCGGCCATCAGACCAGAAACTGGTGGAGTGGCTATCCGAAGGATGCAGTAAAGAAGGGAAGCTTGCGAAAAGGCAAGACCGAAAAAGGCCTTTAAAAGGTTTGCCGAAAGCAAGATGCAAAAAAGCGAATAAATCAGGACATCGAAAGGCGGTTTAAGGATCCAGATGACGGGCAAAAGGATAAGGATGACCGGGACCCACCTCCTTTTTACATCCCTTTTTTCTGTTCTCTTCACGAGCCACCAAGAGATTGCAGGAAGAAACCCTGCCGAGAACACAAGGACCACAAGCCCGAGGATAGGATCTTTCTGAAAAGCGATCCAGGAAAGGAGAAGATTGAAAATCAGCAGGTAGATCACAGAATGCTTGAAGTGCCTGTCCATGAATGCCAGGGCTATCAGCAAAAGAAAGATCAGAACCTGCATATCCTCTCCCCTCTTTCATTATAAACAGCTATCCTGTCCATACAGGAAAAACACGGATCTATACTCAGGATCACCACAGGTATGTCAGCCGTTCTTTCCCCCAGAAGCATGTACGGGACAGCTGAAAAGTTCGCAAAGGTCGGCGGCCTCACCCTGACCCTTGCTATCCTGCCTTCCTTGATGGAAACGAAATGCAGGTTCTCGCCTCTCGGTGCCTCGACCCTTCCCACAGTTTCACCGTCCCTGAATTCCAGCCCTGTTTTAAGCTTTCCCTCAGGCATTCCTTCAAGACATTCCAGAACGAGCCGGCAGGATTCCCTTACCTCAAAAATCCTCACCCTGACCCTGGCAAGACAATCCCCGTCCTTTTCCGTATAAATCTCTGGCCTCAGTTCCCTGTATGCATTATAGGGCATGATCCGTCTTATATCGAATTTTATACCAGACGCCCTTGCCACCGGACCAACGAGAGAAAGCCTTTTGGCATCCTTCCTTTCCAGGACACCCACTCCCTCGAGCCGACTTTTTACGAGCCTGGAAGAAAATTCCTTTTCGAGCTCGTCTGAATACCTCATAATCCTTTCTGCAACCCCCCTTATCTTGCCTTCATTTTTTATATCCCATCTCACGCCCCCCAGGGTATTCAGACCTTTAGTCACCCTGTTTCCGAACGCCTCCTCAAAAATCCTCATCACCCCCTCCCTTTCCTTCCAGATATGCATGAATAAGGTCTCGAAACCCATGGCATCGGCATAAAGACCGAGCCAGAGGAGATGGGACTGGATCCTTTCAAGTTCTGCGGTCAAGGTCCTCATCCAATCTGCCCTTTCTGGAAGCTTCACCCCAGCGATTCTTTCGACAGCATTGCAGAAGCAGGTTGTATGAGCAAAATTGCATATCCCACATATCCTCTCCACAATAGGCACAACTCCCTGACCAGTCCTTCCCTCAAGAATCTTTTCAATCCCTCGATGATTATAACCGACCCTGAAATCAACCTCAACGACCCTTCCGTCCTCGACCCTTATTTTGAAATACTCAGGTTCGCTCAGAACAGGGTGATAGGGACCTATGGGCAGGAGGCACTCCATATTTTATAAAAGAATCAGGAAGAATAAAAGCGCTAGCAAAAGAATGATCTGAAGCCACTTCCTCCCAAGTTTATACTCTAAAAGGGAAAGGGTTTCAGGTATCCTGTTTAAACAGGAAAACCAGCCGTAAAACCTGTCCAGGTCTAGCTGAACGGTTCTCATCCCTATTTCCGGCATCCTTATTGACAATTCTTCCCCACCTGTAAAGGGTCCTGTGGGATCTACCTTACTTCTGAAGATCAAGAGAAGGCCGAAAAGGGAAAGAAGGACGAGAAGAAGCGAAAGATCGGAATGAAGCGCAAGGACAGGATGAACGATGGGCTTGACGAAAAATGTATAACCCAGGGTAGTTACTCCGAAAAGCAAGCAGAGGATGACGAAGGGAGAAAGGGAAAACGTATAGGTTTTCTCAAGCCCCTCTGCTCTCTCTTCCTGAAAAAGAACCGATACCATCCTGCCGTAATATGCTATGGTTAGGATACTGGAAAATACCAGCAGGATCAGACCCAGAGGTTGAACATGAAGCCATTCGGTATAGATCGCCCATTTGCTCAGGAACCCGTTTGAGGGAGGAAGGGAGCATGCGGCCAGAATCAGGAAGAGAAGGCCGTATTTCATCTTTCCGAGATGTCTTGCAGAGCCCCTGAGATGCTGAAGGTGGAGCTTTCGGCTCTTATGGATTATTATGCCGATGAAGAGGAAAAGTCCTGCCTTGAAATATGCATGATTAAGCAGGTGGAAGAACCCGGCTGCTTCAGCATCCGCAGTCATGAGGCAAAGGGTTGCGAATATTATCGCCAGGTTTGCCTGCGTCGAATAGGCAAGGATTCGCTTGATGTTCGTCTCACCCAGCGCGTTCAGACATGCACAGAGCAGGGTGAAAAAGGAAAGAATAACGATGATAAAGGGGAAAAGCCAGAAAAACCCGATGATCGGAAGGAAGCGGAAGAGAACGTAAAGCCCTGCGTTCACCATGGTTGCCGAGTGCAAGAGGGCTGAAACAGGACTCGGTGCCTTCATCGCATCAGGAAGCCAGGAAAATGGAAAGATGGAGGATTTTGCCAGTGCTCCCAGCATCAGGAAAAGGGCTGGCCAGAAAAGGGACCAGAAAGGTAGAGCTGAACGAAGGATTTGGGTTATGACCATCGTTCCGGACTCGATCGCAAGAAAGATGAGGGCTATCAGGACGAATATCTCCCCAACCTGCGTCAAAATAAAGCATTTTTTCCCTGCTCTAACAGCTTCAGGATCACGGTAATCGAAGGATATCAGAAGGAAGGAACACACGCTTATGAGCTTCCACAGGATGAAGAAAAATATTATGTTATTCGAAATCACGAATCCGTACATCGAAGCTATAAAGATGAAGATGATCGAGAAAAATCTGTTCTGGTTCGTCTCGATATATTTCAATGAATACAGAAGGATCCAAGGAGAGATAGAAAAAAGGAGGAAGATGTAAAGACGGGAAAGGGGATCGAAAATGAAATATTCCGAGGAAAAATCGAGCGAGAGAAGCGGGAAAAGAACAGAAAGCATGAAGATGCAGGAAAGACCGACAACGATTTTCAGCCACCTCCCGCTCAGAAAAGCCGAAAGGATGGAGAAAAGAATCAGGGTGAGGAAAATTTCGAGCAGCATATTAAATTTTCTTTCAGAAGATTAATAATGGAAGCTGTGGTGGCATTAGGAAATCCTGACAAGGGAGATGACGGGATAGGATTTTATGTTCTGAAAAAGCTGAGGGAAAGGAAAAGCAAAAAGCTGCTTCTGGATGCCGAGGTCCCTGAAAATGTCCTCCATAAGCTAAGGGGGAAGAAGATAGAAAGACTGTATATTCTTGATGCCGGAGATTTTTCAGGAAAGCCTGGAGAGATCAGAATAACCAGAGACCCTCCTGATGCTTTCTCTGTTTCCACTCATTCCACCAATCTGAAAACGTACGTGAACTATCTAAAAAATTCTTTGGGAATACGGCAGATAATTCTGATCCTTGTCCAAGTAAAGACCAGAGACGCGATTTCACCAGAAGTTAGAAAGGCTGGCAATATCCTAGCCAGAATCCTTTCTTAAAGGATATCTTCCCTCTGGCCAGTTTTCCGGAAGGAAGAGCCTCTTAAGCCTTATACCTTCAAACTTTATTCCGAAAAGCTCCCATGCCTCCCTTTCATACAGTTCTGCTGAAGGGAAGATCTGGGAAATCGTTCGAACCTTTTCCTGTTTCCCGACCTTTACTACCAAGTCCTTTGGCTTGCCTTTCAAAAGAAAATGATAAACTATCTCGAAGCTATCACCCAAATCGATAACAGAAAGACATGAGAAATGAGCTCCTGCCTCTCTGAGCTTTTCGATTCTTTTCAGTATATCCATATTGAAAATTACTTAACCTTTATATATCAGAAATCTAAATAAATCTATACCGCTTAAGGGGGCAAAAGCTTAATTCAGTTGGGGGCTGAATTAAGCATCCAAGGGGGCAAACTAATTTTGATAGATAAAAGTATTTGGAAAGCAGATTAAAAAGCATTTCGACACCCCAAAATATAGTTTGGGGTTAAGAAAAGGAGGAGGAATGAGTTCGCTAATCCAAGACGTGTTCGAGGGATTTGAAGCAAAACAAGCAAGGATACTGGTGCTGGGCACAGGTGGTGCAGGAAACAACTGTATAACCCGTCTCACCCAGCTAGGAATAAAGGGCGCCATGACAATAGCAGTGAACACCGATGCAAAGCACCTTGCAATATCCAAAGCCGATCAGAAACTGCTGATCGGAAGGGAATTGACAAAGGGTATGGGAGCAGGAGGATTCCCTGAAATAGGCAGGAAAGCGGCAGAGGAATCGGCCATGGAGATAAGAAAGCTGCTTCAGGGATGCGACATCCTTTTCCTTGTGGCCGGTCTCGGTGGTGGGACAGGGACGGGTTCGGCTCCTGTGATAGCAAAGATAGCCAAGGAAAACGGTGCGATAGTGATAGGCTGTGTGACAATGCCATTCAAGCTTGAAGGTGCAAGGATAATGAAGGCAGAGGACGGACTGACTCATCTCAGGCAGGTATGCGACACTGTGATAGTGATAGAGAACGACAAACTGCTCCAGATAGCCGGAAACCTGCCCCTCCAGCAAGCCTTCGGCGTTGCGGACAATCTGATAGCAACCGTGATAAAGGGGGTCACCGAGACAATCTCAGAGCCATCCTTGGTCAACCTCGACTATGCAGATGTCAGGACGATAATGCACTCAGGAGGCGTTGCGGCTGTGGGATTCGGAGAATCTGACACCAAAAACAGGGCTGAGGAGGCGATAATAAAAGCAATGACAAATCCGCTGCTCGAGGTGGACTATGGCGGAGGAACAGGGGCTCTGATCCATATAACAGGCGGATCTGACCTGAAGCTCGACGAGGTCAACCTCATCGGCGAGTACGTCTCGAGGCAGCTCGATCCGGGAGCGATGGTAATCTGGGGCGCAAGGATAGATCCAGAGTTCCAGGGAAAGATAAGGGTAATAACGATCGTCACCGGCGTCAAATCTCCATACATCCTCGGTCCGACCCAGAAAATCGAAAGGGATTACAGCAAAGAGCTCGGGATAGAAGTTTTGCTTTAAATCCCTCCCATCCTTTTTATTTTTCCTTTTTATTAAAAAATTATGAAAAAGCTTCCCGATCCTCAAGCATTCCAGCTTTTGAAAAAGGCCGGAATACCCCTTCCCAAGCAGCTTTTCACCCTTAATCTCAGGGAAGCTGAAAATTTTGCCGAAAAAATTGGCTATCCTTGCATTATAAAGCTATCTTCCCCTCAGCTCGTTCATAAAACAGAGGGAGGATGGGTTAAGCAGGTAGCGAGCCAAGAAGAGCTAAAAAAGGAGTTCAGACGGATGCTCAAAGCCAGATTCAGGCAGAAAGCGATCCTCGTTCAGGAAAGACTTAAAGGGATAGAACTTTTAGCCGGTCTCAAACGCGATGAGCAATTCGGGCCTGTTTTGGTTTTCGGTCTGGGTGGGGTCTGGGTAGAGGTCTTGAAAGACATTTCTATGCGCCTGATCCCTGTCACCAGAAAGGATATTCAGGAGATGATTTCAGAAACCAAGTGCTTCAGGCTCCTTAAGGGCTTCAGAGGATTTAAAGCTGATTTGAAAAAGCTCGAGGATTGCTTGCTAAAACTTTCCAGCCTTGCCAAAAAGGAAAAAATCCTGGAGCTCGACATCAACCCGCTTTTCGCTAACCAAAAAGGTGTTTGGGCGGCTGATGTAAGGATTATTTATAAAGGATAAAATCCAAAAAAGCTTATGCCAAGACCTGCCCAGAGATCGAGCAAGCTCAGGAAATTGAGGATCAAAACACCCGGAGGTCGGGTAAAGGTAAGGTTCGAAAAAAGAAGACCAGGAAAGCCGAAATGCGCTAAATGCAAAAAACCGCTTTCAGGTGTCCCGAGGATGAGAAAGCTTGACAGGGTTCCAAAATCACAGAGAAGACCGGAAAGACCCTATGCAAACCTCTGCCCGACATGTGCAAGACAGCAGATAAAGGAAAAGATATATAAACTGGCTGGTTAATGAATAGATATGTTGGAACCAGGAAGGGTTTGCGTTAAAACAGCCGGAAGGGAAGCAGGCAGGTATTGTGTAGTCCTTAAAAAGCTCGATGAAAACTTTGTTCTCGTAACAGGTCCTAAATCGCTCACCAAGGTCAAAAGAAGGAAGTGCAATATTGAGCATCTTGAACCCCTGGAATACAAGCTTGAGATAAAGGCCGGAGCCGAGGATGAGGAGGTCCTGAAGGCATATGAAAAAGCAGGTCTGATCGAAAAGCTCAAGCTCCAGCCACCAAAAGCTGAAGAGAAGCCGAAGAAGGCTGAGAAGAAAGCAAAAGAAAAGAAGCCGGAAAAACCGGAAAAAGAGAAACCGAAAGAAAAGCCTGAGAAAAAAACAAAGAAACCCGAAAAAGCAGAAAAGAAAAAGACGAAAAAGTAATGGAAAAAATAAATGTGTGTGGTCTTCCTTTTGATTTAACCTGCAAAAACTGCAAATTGTTTCAAAATAAAGAATGTTCTGGTTGCAGGTCCAATACGTATTGTCAACTTCCAAAATGCGCTAAAGAAAAAGGTGTGAATAATTGTTTTGAATGTACAGAATTTCCATGTAAATTGCTCTATGAAAAAGGACCGATAGTAAAAGAATTATTGGATTTCTTTAAAGAAAATCTCAAAAAATCATAATCTTATTTCCCTTTCCAGCCATTCTATATATACTGTGTTTCCCTGGTTTATGCAAATTGGCATCAAAGTTGTAGTGCTTTCGGCTCTAGGATAACCGTTTTCTTTTTATTAAGCCTTCATAATTAAACTTTGAATAAAATTTAAAATGAGCCGAAAAATCCTGGTGAAAATTTCAGGCTCGCTGATAAAGGATAGATACGTTCTGGATGAGATAAAAGAGCTGTCCAGGCTTTACGATATCACGATAGTCCACGGTGCCGGAGATCAGATAAATTCTGTGTTTTCCGAGCTGGGCCTGAGCCCGAAATTCATCAAAGGAAGAAGGTACACACCCTGCGAAGCGATGGAAAGGATCGGGAAATTGGCTGAGGAGATAAACGAAGAAGTTAGAAGGGAGCTGAGTATTTACAAAAATCTGAAAGGTATTCCTGTACCGATAAAGGCAGAAAGGATTTTCAGGTGTTCAGGCAAGCCAGTCAGGCCTCTTTATCCTGAAAAGGAATATCTGAACTCAGTCGTCGGCTTTCTGGGTCAGGGAGAAAACGGAATCCTGAACGTGAATGCAGATGATGTTGCAGGATGTCTGCAAGAAAATTTCGGGTATGACGAATTCCTGATTTTTACAAATAGGGAAAATACCTACGGGAAAGATGTCAAAAGAGAGATTCTGGAAAAATTCAAAAATGTGAAAATTTTGAGCTTCTGAAAAGTTTATAAAGGCCTTGAAAGAAATAACTATTATCATGCCTCTAAAAGCCCTTTTCGGCTTTTTCTGGTGATTTTCTTAGCATAGGTTCTCGGGTTTTCGAGATGAAAACGAAAAACCCTCCTGGTTATAATCCTGTGATCACTCCAGACGAATTGCCATACTATCTGAAGACCCCTGCCGGAAAAGAGTACTTGGAGCAGATAAGCAGGATGACAGGACTCGGGATCCGGGAAGCAGAAAAGCTCGTCTATACGCTTTTCGGAAAGAACTCAAAGCCTTCTCGAGACCAAAACCGTTTCTAAGTCCTTAACGCCCTCTATTCGCTTTATCTCCTCTTCCAACCTGTCTATCTCTCCTTCAGCGTCAGGTACTATTTTGGTGAACTTTATCGCTTTCAAACCGAAAGCTATCGGCTCTTCCTCAAGCCTCTCGGGCTCGAGCTTTTCCAGACCAGCCTTAACCTTATCAAAATCTTCAGGCGATTCAGGCATTATCCGGAATACAACTATTACCTCACCCATTCAAGGACCTCTAAAACCGCATGAAGGACAAACGTATTCGTTAACTATTTTCTTGCACTTCTCACACCTAAGTATTTTTACCTTTCCGCATTGGGGACACGGGAATTCTACCCAACCTCCTTCCGCCTCGACCTTCTTGCCGCACGAAATGCATTCCATACTTTTTATTCTCCCCAACCTATTTAAATCATTCCCAGATGAATTCTATTCTCGGCCTCCTCCTCTGTTCAAGCTTCCACAGGACCATGAAAATCGCTCCAGTCAAAATGCCACCGAGATGACCCCAATTTGCTATCCCTGGCTCAAGCCCGAAAGCTCCGAAAAAGAATTCCAGGCAGGCGAAAACGGCAACAGCCAGGATCGCCGGAAGCGGGATACCCGGAAACATGAAAACAATCGATCTCGGAAAGAGGATGCCGTATGCCGTCAGTATCCCGAAAACGGCTCCCGAAGCCCCGATCATCAAGGTATCTGAAATGCCTGTGAGAGCAAGGTGAAGCAGGGCTGAACCTATTCCGGAAAGGAAAAAGAGCAAAAGATAGCTTCTGGATCCCAAAACCCTTTCGACCATCGGGCCAAAAATAAGCAGGACGAACATGTTTATGAAAATATGAAAGCCACCGCCATGAACGAACATATAAGTTATAATCTGCCACCACGCCCCCTGGATAAAGCTGAGGGGGACCAAACCCAGCAGGAAAGTGAACCAGTCACCCAGGATAAGCTGGAGGATAAAGACGAGGAAGCAAATACCTATCAGCATCAGGGTCACTATCATAAATTTCTATTCCTTTTTAAAATAAAAATGGATGCATGGCTTGAAGTAGCAATTCTGAAATGTCCGAACTGCGGAAACCTTCTTGCAGAGCCGGTATGGTTTCTCGAGCTCGAGCAGGACATAACCTGTTCGGTCTGCCGAAAGACCTGGCAGGCTTCAAGAAACCTGCTTGATAAAGTGATGCTCAGGTTCGAGATTGAGGGAAAGAAGGTGAAATCCGTTAGCTTTTCAAGAACTGCTTGAGACGCTTCCTCTTGAACCAGATGACCAGGATTACCAGCAAGATAACTGGGATCCAGATCCACTCATTACCTCCTTTTGGCTGAAGATCGAGCTTGAAGGATTTGCTGTCCTCTTTTCTTTCAAGCATCGGGCCCGTGAAGCTGAACCGCAATTCCGCATCCCCGTGCAGAACTAATGGGAAGGAAAACGTCGTCTTTTTGTTCGGTTTCAGCTCTGAAATGTAATCGTTTCCGACAAGCTTTCCGTCAACCCAGAGCTCTGCTTCCAGTGCTGATGCAGAAGCAGAACCCTTGTTTGCGATTTCTATTTCCAGCCTCTCCCTGTTCCAGTCAGGCTCGATCGAAATTATCTCTAGATCCGCCTCTCCTGAAACCGGGATTCCTAAGGAGATATTTTTGCTTCTTTCGACTCCCTCTTCATCCTTGAAAACGAGCTGAAGGATGGCTGTATAGGTCTTTCTTTCAGCTTCCTCATCCACAGAGAGATCCAACACAGCTTGCTTGCTCTTTCCTGCAGGGATCTCTCCGAGCCAAACAGCCCCAGAGGTCAGGAGAGGGATGAGCTCTGGAAGAGGGGAAAAGAAGAGTTGAACATCCCTTGCATCACCTGTCCCGATATTACTAAGGTTGAGCTTTAGGGTCGCAACACCTCCTGGAGAAGCCCCTGTGATGTTGGCATCATGAAGAACAAGTTCGGGTTCTCCCACTACCCTGATCTGCAGATACTCGACCCTATAGATCTCTCCGGTTCCGCGATAGATCCTGAATTCCAGATCATAATCCCCTGAAAGGGTATCGGGCTCTACGTAAAGCTTAAAGGATTCCTGAACAGAGTCCCCGACCTTTATAGTTTCAAAGTTCTTTATCCTGTCCTCTCCCGGAAGAAGCGTGAAAGGAGGTTTTGGCACTATCTCCAGGTTTATGTCCTCTGCCGCACCCCATCCGATATTCTGGAGAGTTACGGTAACCTCAACTTTTTCCCCTGGTTCAACAGGCCAGGGCATCTGCTTACTGAGCTGGAGCTGAAGATCATAAGAATAAGTCTGTGCGAAAACAGCTGGTACCGTCAGCAGCAAGAGGAGGATCAATCTTTTCATTTTATCAACCTATCCAGCCTTATAATCCTTCTGTCCTTTTTTATTATTTCTTTAATTATTTTCCCATCTTTTAAATAAATCACACGGTTAGAATACCGGGTTATCTCAGGATCGTGCGTCACGACCACAAAAGTATATCCCTTTTCCAGGTTCAACCACTTCATGAGCTCAAGAACCTGTTTCCCTGATTTCGAATCAAGATTTCCAGTCGGCTCGTCAGCAAGGATAATCTCCGGCTCGTTGGCTAAAGCCCTTGCTATCGCCACCCTTTGCTGCTCCCCACCTGAAAGCAGACCTGCAGGATGATTCAGCCTCTTGCCAAGACCTACAAACTCCAAAAGTTCCCTTGCCCTCTTTTCAGCCGATTTCTTGCTTTTTCCTGCTACCCTTAAAGCCAGAGAAACGTTTTCCAAAGCAGTAAAAGTCGGGATGAGGTTGTACTGCTGGAAGACAAAGCCGAGCTTTTCTCTTCTCACCCTTGCCAGTCCATCTTCTGAAAGCCTTTCAGTCTCCTTCCCATCGATTATCACCTTTCCCTTACTTGGCCTCAATAAGCAACCGAGGATATCGAGAAAGGTAGTCTTTCCAGACCCTGATGGACCAACTATCGCTATAAAATCCCCTTTATGGACTTTAAGGTCTATCCCCTTGACAGCCCTTACCTCATTAGGCTGACCCGGATTATAAATCTTTTCCACTCCTTTAACCTCCAGGATCACCTTACTCATACCTTAAAGCCACCACCGGATCGAGTTTTGCAGCTTTCCATGCAGGATAAAACCCGCCGACCAGACCTAAAAGAAAGGCAAAGATCAGGGAGCCTATTGCAAGAGCAGGTGTTATTACAGGAGCAACCGCGAAAGCCGAAAAAAGGATGAGAATCCCGACAGCCACAGACCCGAAGAACAGACCAAGAATCCCGCCTATCAAAGCCAGCAAGCTTGCTTCAAGCAAGAACTGCCTTAAAATCATCCGATTGGTTGCACCGATTGCCTTCAGAACACCTATCTCCTTTCTTCTCTCCATAACGGTCATTATCATCGTGTTCATCACACCCAGACCGCCGACAACAGCAGCTATCCCGCCTATCCCGAAAGTGAAGAATCTTATATTCGTCAATAGCCTTGAAACCTGCCTCGCGATCTCCTTTTCTGTCATCGCCTCGAAATTTTCGAAGAGGTCCTTAATATCTTCAGCCAACGCTTCCGCCCCTCCCACATCTTCAGGAATCACAAAGACCACTGGATAGCTCTCGGCCTTCATAGCATCCTTAAGCTCTTCGATCGGAGCTATTATCCCCCTGTCTATATCGTTATCCCCTGTTTTCTCGATAATTCCGACAACGGTGAAATACTCACCGGCTATCTCTATCTCGTCACCGACTTCTAAATTTTCCTCATCTGCAACATCCTTTCCGATAATTACAGAATCCGTATCTCCTTCCTCAAGCTCCCTCCCTTCCTCCATCCCGACCTCCTTACCTTTGAAGTAATCTATTTTTTCCGGAGATATTCCGATCACGGTTGTTGCCTCGATAAGGTTCGATCCCCTCCTTCTTATCGAAAACAGCATTGGTATCACTTCCTTCACCCCAGGTATCTCCCTAATCTCTTCCACATTTTCGTCAGTAATCTCAGAACCTGAGAATCCGGTTATCACCGAAGAGCCCTTTTGGAAAACGATTATTTTTCCTGCAGCCGTTTCCATCGATTTCTGAACAGTCGCTTCAATCCCACCCGCTATCGCTCCCAGTGCAACTATAGCAGCGATCCCGATCAGGATTCCAAGGATCGTCAGGAAAGATCTGGTTTTGACCCTTGTTATGTTCTTCAAGGCGACATCCAGCATAAATAGGAATTGTTTTTCAATATAGTAAAACCTTTATTCAGACCCACTCAATCCCCTCCTTTTCCTGCTTTATCCCCTCTGCTATCAGCTTTAGTTCCTCAAGCCCTATATCCTTTCCGCCCAAGCCCGATATCCATCCGGATACCGCTATATCCGATCCAGCCAGGCAAGATCTGACCTCATGCCATACAGGCCCGCCTGAACCGAAAGAGCATGCCTTTTCAAGCACACCCACCGCCTTCAATCCCTCTACCTTTTTCCTGAGATCTTCCTTCGGAAACGGCCTGAATGCCTTCAGCCTGATGAGACCTATCTTCAGCTCATCCAGAAATGCCTTTACCGTCCCAGAAACAGAGCCCAAGGTTATCAGCCCGTATTCGGCTTCTTCCAATCCGGCCGTCTCGAGCATGCCGTTTCCGTATATCCTTCCGAATTCCGAGTAAAAAGCCCGATTCACCTCCTTTATAATATGTTTTGCCTCTTCCATTGCCCTCTCCTGCTGAAGCTTGAACTGCTGATAGTATTCCGGAGTCGCCAAACACCCCAGAGTGAGCGGTCTGGCAGGATTGAGGCAGATATCGGGTTTGTATTCAGGCAGGAAGCCCTTTAAGTCCTTTAAAAGCTCGACAGGCTCATAAGTATGCGAAAGTATGTATCCGTCCATGCAAACCATTACAGGAAGCCTGACTGATTCGGCTATCCTGTATGCCTGAAGATGTGTATCGAAGATCTCCTGTCCAGACTCGCAGTAAAGCTGGATCCATCCAGAGTCCCTAAAAGCCAGGGAATCCGCCTGATCGTTCCAGATGCTGAGAGGAGCTGAAAGAGAACGATTGACAACAGTCATCACTATCGGAAGCTTCATTCCAGAAGCTATCCAGAGCAATTCTGACATGAGAGCCAGACCCTGAGAAGATGTAGCAGTATAGCTCCTCACCCCGGTTGCCTGAGCTCCTATGCACGCAGCCATTGCCGAATGTTCTGATTCCACACGAATGAACTCCGAGGAAAGCTCTCCGTCAGCAACCCATTTTGCGAGCTGCTCAACGATTCCTGTCTGCGGGGTTATCGGATAGGCAGCTATCACTCCCGGCTTTATAAGCTTTACCGCTTCAGCAGCTGCCTGCGAGCCCGAGACGACCTTCCTCATCTCAACCTGATCCCTCCTTCCCCTATCGCAAATCTTCTTACCGGCTTTCCGAGTTTTTCAGCCAGCTTGAGTTCCTCCTCAACAAGCCTGTCTGGTTGACCGAAAAGCCATACTTCGTCACAAGCCTCCATGACCTTCTCGAGCAGATCGTGCCTTCTGCAGTTATGCTCTAAAGCCGCGTTTGCCGGAATCATCCCCTGCTCAACCGACCAACAGCAAGCTTTTTGCTTCAAGCCCCTTTCGGCTATTGCTATCCAGATCACCCGCATGCTTCCTTCACCCATTTTTCGAACCTTTCTTCTGCCCTAACATCAAGGATCAAGAGGGCTGGAAGCTCGTAAGGATGGTTTTCCTTCAAC
>Ga0180301_10001153_pt1 | contig 20686 bp, 27 predicted proteins | sample GuaBasSediGuay16_FD_121797 | JGI IMG/M metagenome (GOLD analysis project Ga0180301, IMG submission 121797) | Subseafloor sediment microbial communities from Guaymas Basin, Gulf of California, Mexico - Guay16, Core 4569-2, 12-15 cm | ecosystem: Environmental > Aquatic > Marine > Hydrothermal...
CTGGTCGGTTGCAGACATGAATGCGTGTACTGCTATGCCAGAAGAGTGGCTAAGCGACAGAAACACAGGTGTATCGATTGCTACAACTTCGTGCCCCATGAGCATCCCGAAAGACTTGGTAAGAGGTTTCCGAAAGGGTCACAGGTGTTTGTGTGTTCAATGGGCGACATTGTATTTGCTTCGGTAGAATACCGAAAAAAGGTCTATGAAGCAATAGAGAGACAGCCAGAGGTAACTTTCCTACTCCAGACAAAGAATCCTGTTGACTCATTTTTCTGGGACACATACAATTACGACATAGACCTTCCAAAAAATGCAATATATGGGATCACCTTAGAGACAAACAGGAAATACTCACAAGGAATATCAGATGCCCCAGACCCGGCTTCAAGGGTGATGGGAATCTCATATCTGAGTTACATGGGATACAAAACATACGTGACAGTGGAGCCGATAATGGAGTTTGATATGAACACTATGAAAACAATGATAGATGTAATCAAGCCAGAGTTTGTTTATGTAGGCTACGATAACCATAAAAGCAACCTACCGGAGCCAGGCGTTGAACAGACCCTGGAGCTGATAGAAGAGCTTGAAAAGTTTACTGAAGTGAGAAAGAAGACAATTCGATAGGAGGAATAAGGCTTGATATGGAAGCGCATGCAGAGGAGGATAGGGAACAAATACATTGATATTAGGGTAAGAACACACCGCTTCTTACGAATAGGAATTAAAGTCGACTATGGTATGTATGACAGTATCTTTGGGGACGGAGAAAAGATAACCTATGTGTACCTCGAAGTATATCTGGGATTTGCTTCAGGATACATCCATGTTAACTGGGCAAAAAGATGACTTACAAGGTACTGATACAGGGTCCGCCAGGCACGGGTAAAACCCACGCACTGATGGGCATAATAGAGAATGACATGGATCAGTATGGGATAACACCCCACGACATCGTGATGTGCACATTCACGCGCTCAGCAGCAAAGGTGTATGCGGGGCGAATAAGGAGAAAGAACCCAACACTGACAGATGATGCATTCTTTAACTTCAGAACAATGCACTCAATGTGCGCACGGTTGTTGAAGCTGAAGAAGCATGACTTTGTGAATGTAAGCGACGTCTACAGAATGGTGAGCACAAACATGGACGACGTCTTTGACGATGTACCAGATGTATTGCCATCAGATGATACCGACGGAGACGACGAAGACCTCGCAGACGCAATAGATAACGACAAAACACTGGAATTTACTGGAATGATAAGCAATCAAATGCTATCACAGATGATAAAGATTGACAACCTGATGAGAATCTGTATGCTCGATGACTACGATGAGTTATATGAAAGAACCGGAATATCACTAACATACTACGATAGGGGACTGAAGAGTGTTCAAACAATACCATACGAGGACATGATAGACTTTTCAGACTCATGGCGTGAGTTTATGGAGATGCACGAGAAGTACGATTACACGAGGATACTCGAAGAGGTTTATGAAGAAGAGATATACCCGGACGCAATAATATTGCTTGGAGACGAGGGGCAGGACTACTCACCATTACAGTACGCAATACACAATATGTGGGCAGAGAGGGTCAGGAAAGCGTATATCGGGGCGGACAGTAACCAGGCTCTCTATAGATTTTCCGGAGCGGACCCAACCTTGATTCTAAACGATTACTTTGACGAAAGGATAGAGCTGACGCAGACATACAGGTTTGGAGAGAATATACTGAACAACTCAAAGAAATACCTTGCGCCAATGAGATACAAAGCAGAGGTGGCATACATGCCTGCATCGCACAAAGACTACGTGAGCAAGTTCAGTGGAACAGACAGGCTTCGCGATATATTGACAAACCTTAACCAGGAAAAACAGACACTTGTACTGGCACGGACAAACAACATGGTGGCATCACTGGGTAAGATGCTGGAGAAGTACTCGGTCAAGTTCGACTACCTGCACAACAAGAAGTCGGAGGTGGCGCGGTACATCGAGTCATACAACATCCTGGCGGCGCTTGAGAGGGATGAGGAGATAACGCTTGACGATATGCTGAAACTGATAAAGCGAATGAGGGCAAATGTGCAGATAAACGACACAACCACGTTGTCGGGGGAAACAACAAAGAAGAAGAAACCGATACTGAAGATGGGAGTGAAGAAGAAGCTGCGTGATGGAACAATCAAGAACGACACGTGGAACAAGAGACTGATAGAACGGATGCTGATGAAAACAAAGTGGGATCCAACGTTGATGATGAAGTCGCTTGGGTTTTATGACTCAGACTTTCTGAGAAAAGTTTATCCAGAACACGTTGAAATGGACATCAAAGTAAAGGTGGGCACAATACACAGAGCGAAAGGAATGCAGGCAGACACCGTGGTACTGATATGCGACATCCCGTATCCGGTGCAGAAGGCGATAGCAGAAAGTGAAGCGGCGCTGGATGCCGAGCTAAGAGTGTTTTATGTTGGAGCAACGCGAGCGAAGTTCAGGTTGGTAGAAATAGATGAGGTATTTCCAGTGGACAGCATCCTGCGATATATTTAAATACTTGAATAATGTGGTATAAGCATGGAATTCAATGCAGAGTTATCCAAATTCGCGACAGTGAAAGGCGGGGTAAACGTTACGCTGTTTATTGACTTCGAGACGACCCCACCTGATGAGATCGACTATGACGAACTGATGACTGCTCTGGGGCACGTATGCAAGGTGGATATCGAGAAGAGGCCTTTGCTTTGATACTGGAGATAGCAGCAAAGTTGTTTACGCTTGGTGTGGTGTGCGGAATAGTGTACGGGCTGTGTGAACGATTGGAGAACTGGATGACAAGACGATGGGCGAAAAAGGTGCTAACAGAGGAGAACTATAATAGAGTGGCGAGATGCATGGGGTGGGTGACCTGAGAGAGGGTAGGTGCCCTAGAACACCTCCTCCAACACTTTTATTCTTCGAATATCATCACGATAACGCTGTTCTGCAATTGCGTACAGGTTATCGAAGAAGTCGAGGCGTAGTTTGTAGATAAAGCCATGGCGGTACATGGTAGAGTCAATAACGCCGCTGGTCTGAAGCCGAGCAGTGTATTTACGAACACGCTCGCGAGTAGTGCCGAGCGCCTCGGCAATGCCTTTGGTGTCGATGGTGCCGTGCCTTCGGATCACGACAATGATATTGCACTCAATTGGAATAAAACCAAACTTATTGAGGATAGTAACAACCCTATGCTCATTCTCGTCGAGTTCGATCTCCATCGCGGCTCACCTCGATGCACGAAATAGGATTAAAGTCATCATCGAGTTTGCAGACCTCGATTCGATCTTCAAACCCATGCAACTGTATGAATGTGGGCACGGCGTCGATGTCAAGAGCAATCATGATCCTTCTGACAGCGTCGTTATCAGAGTCGAGAACAGACAGCTCGCCGTTATCAACCATACTCTTAACGCCGTCGGATGCGAGCAACTTCTCACAGTGACCGCACAGCTTATTGACTATAACCCCAAGAGCCTCCTTTTCAGCCATTTTTCCTCCTTTTTATAGCAGTGAACATCCTATCAACCATGATGTGCAACCAGACAACAGCCCCAATCTCTGGACCATACATCATAGTACAATACACAATAGTTGCATCATCGTGAAAGAACTTCCGATGTGACTTGCCAAAAAGCTTGACGGGCCAGTCGAGCATCTCATGTACGTGTTTGTAAGTTCCATAAGGAACACCAAATACCAAGGTGTCGTACATCATGTGAACATCATGGCTGGGCAACTCTAAGAGCCTCCAGAATCTTCTTCATCTTCAACCTCAACCTGCTCAAACTCTTCATTGACAACGTCCTCATACACCTTGAGCAGCGTAAGTTTCACAGCCCAGCTCGTGAATGAGAACATACTCGGTTTTGGTATATATCCAAGCTTATATGCCCATTCCACCATAGGCTCGGCAATGTCTGCCAGCTCTTTTGGTATATATCCATACACTCTCATGCCAGGGATATTGTACGTCTCCTTCATTCGCTCGTGAACAGCCGTCTCAACCTCGCGCACCTCATCTGAGTTAAGTTTCTTGACATCTGAGATGAGCTTTTTGACAGTAGTTTTTGTGGCTTTTTTAGGCATTTAGCATCACTCCGATAGCGTCTTGGCACGTTTCGGAAGATAGACACCTGTACTGAGTGAACACTTTTGCGACAATGCGGCGTTTTGTCATAATCAAGCTTATATATCCGATACATTATAAATATTCTCATGGCGAAGAAGAAAGCATCAACGCAGACGGCAAAAGTGCGGTGGGTGTGTAATAAGTGTGGTGCTGAGTATGACGCTGGAAAGCAATCTTTCGAATGTCCCGTATGCGGAGAAACAATGGACGTAGAGAGATTGAATGATGATGGATTGCCGAGTAAGGCGATAAGGGAAGCTGTTGTGGGTGGGAAGAACATGGATCTAAAGAGATCAGATGACCTTGATAATGAGTTGAAGACGAAGATGTTAGATGAGCAGTTCAGGGAACTGCTGTCTGAGACGATACAGGATCAGCGTTTGAATAGAGCAAAGGCGTTAGGGCTGAAGGCAAAGCTGGAAGCGTTGGAGATGGAGCGGAAACTGAAGGAACTGGAGGAGAGTGACAAGCCAAAAGAGGAAGAGCCAAATGGCATGGCAATGCCTTTCTTTGGCGGGCAGAATATATGGAAGGAACTCGGCGAGATGCCGGAAGACGCGAGAAAGGATCTACTGGATAGGCTGGAGAAGAACCCACAGATGATGATGATGTTTGCGATGGCAATGAACCCGAACGCCAAGATGAACATGCAGGGGCAGATGCCCTTTAATCCGATGTCAATGATGGGAATGAACCCAATGATGATGGGAATGCCACCAATGATGGGAATGATGCCGCAACCACAGCCACAGGAAGAGAAAGAGGAGAAGAGCGAGACGAGTAGAATAAGTGAGACGGTTGCGATGATGAAGATGATGATGGACATGGTTAAAAGCAACGCCCCACCACCTCCAGACAATACGTTGGCGAAAGAGTTGATGGAAAAAGTGGAGAAACTGTCGGATACAGTAGTGAACCAGAGGCTGGAGGCAATACAGAACAGCCCGCAGGTATCTGAGGAAAGAGTGGCACAGCTTGTGAACAGTGCGATCGAGAGAACGGTGGCGCCGCTGGTGCAACAGAGGAGTCTGCCAGAGCAGATTCAGGAGATACTGCAACTGAAGGAGGGGCTGAAGGAAATAGGACTAGTATCGGACCCACACGAAGGCGTGGTGAAGGACCTTGAACTGGAGGAAAAGCGGCTGGAGCTTGAGTGGAAGAAGGAGCAGAGGAGACAGGAGAAGGAGCAGGCGGCAAGACTGATGGAACTGGAGTTGCAGAAGATAAGAGAGGAAAATGATTTATTTACTAACATAATAACATCAGTAGTGCAGGATGATGATGAGAACGGCAGCAATGGGGGTAGCACACCAGCAAAAAGGAAATCATCTGCAACGGCGGTGGTGACGTGATAGTAAAGGAGACCGATACAGCGTGGAGGGTTTACTTCTTCAAGGACGCAGAGCCAGAGTTCATAAAGGATAACTGGGCAGAGAAAGGGTTTAAGGTGAGCGTTGGGACAAAGAACGGGAAACATGTCCCAATATACGTCGATTACTCAAAGGCGAGATTTGATATGGCGACAGCGATCAACTCGGCGAAGAGAATAGAGGGGTGTCCATTGTGCACAGAGATGGACAGCAACATATCAAACGTAGATTATATAGAGACAAAGGACGAGATACCGATGGTATCGAGCTTCACACCGCAGCCACAGCCGCAGGAGACAGCTCAAAGGTTGCCGACAGACCCAATGGCTTCGCTGGTAAAGAAGCTGGCATATGATGCGTTCCTGACAAAGGCGGGAAAGCTGATGTGGGCACAGAAGTTCAACTCACCTGAATTGATAGAGGAGTTAATGCCAAAGTCAACGCCCGACTCACTCGAACTGGTGGCAGACCTTCTGGACATAATGACAGGAAAAGCGAAGCCGGTAAAGAGCAAAGAAGAGATACAGGAGTTCGCAGACAATATACGAGAGACAGTTGCGAAAGCGAGAGGGGGAGAGTCGCCAACAGGGACAAAAGGACGAAAGACAGGGCGAACCATGATAATCAGCTGATAATAGCTCGTTTGGAGTGTTCGTTGATATACTCGCGAATGAATGCACAGATGGGTTCAGACATGTTCGTCCCACTATCTATACACAGCTTACGATATAACTTTTTGACATCAGAGTCGACAATAACTGCTATAACGTCCTTGTTCTTTACGGGCATAAGGTAACTATACTATTGAAGTATTTAAGGCTTCTCGACGAGAGGATAACAGACTAAAGTATTCAATTTAAGTACTCAAGTTTTATAACAAGCATTTATATACTGACCCACGTATATTTCAAATTACAGGTGATATACACATGGGCGAACTGCTTTCAGTAAGAAAAATCGACTTTGCGTTCGACTTCGCGACGACGAACTTGTCGGCAGGCGCAGCGACTGAAACAGGCGACACAAACGTGACAGACTCATACGAGCTGAGCAATGACTCGGTGATGGAGCTTGCAGGCATAGAGCTGATAGGTCCAGTGACTACAGATGGAGTCAGGCAAAAACTTGAATCGATCAAGATAAAGATAGACGGGTCGATAGTGGATGACATTGTTTTCAATGAACTTATGGCACCGCCATACCACCCGAACACAAGGAACGAGCTGGTATTCCATGACGGGGCACTTTGCTTCAACCTCGGAAGGCCGCTCTTGATGGGTGGCAACCCGGCGAACCTGGAAGGGCTGTGTCCAAAGATTGGGCCAGGACAGACACTCGGGTTCGAGGTTAAAGCGCCGAGAACGGCGGAAAACGGGGCAACAGTTGATGAGGACATGATCATCAGGGCAACTGTTGTTGAGGCAAAAGGCGAGGCAACACTGACAAGAACGCTTGACGCATACGGGCTTCTGGCAGGCGGCAATGTAGAGCAGGGGTTCACAATTCATGACCTCTCAACAGACCGAACGATCGAAGTGACGAAGACTGTGGAAGCAACGCAGGATGCGTGGACATCACTCCATGGTGGTAAGGCAGCAGCAAAGCCTTATGCAACGAACTTCATCACGTATGCGCAAAATGGTTCCGCAACCACGACCAACTCAGACTACAGGTTCCTGACATCAAATGACAGAGTAATGCACGACTTCATGCAGCTCTACTGGAACTTCACTGAGAAGGACGCACTCAGGCTAACGCACATGGGTGTGCTAACACATGAGAACCTCGGGTACGTGAGGGTCTATATTGATGGTCGGGACACGCCAGGAAACGACTGGCAGGTGGCAAACGAGGATGAAAACATGTTCCCAATGCCATTGAACCCAGATGCAACCACATACATGTTCAAGGGTCCTGCACCACTGTTGAGACCCGAGACGATCTACAACGACAAAGCATACATTGAGATCAAAGACACAGGAACAGCAGTGCCTGCATGGGCATCGGGCGTGAGCGGTGCGATGGTCGCAGTGTGGGGCAAGAGGATACGACTGGCGTGAGGTGAAGAGGGATGACACAAATAGTAATAGTAAATGACACGGGCGCACAGATAGCATCGCCGACAGAGATAACGCTGGATGGAGTGCTTGCAGGCTCAGCGATCAAAAAGATCAACTCAGGTTCGCTGTTGTTACTGGGTGGTAAAGCAGCGTCAGCACTTACATCGACACAAACGACAATTGCAGCAACTGCAACCGCACCAACCGCCGACCTTGGAAACTATGTTTACCTGTCGGCAAGCAACAAGATAAAGCTCGGATTTGACCTCGAAGAGTATCACATGCTCATTCTGAATGTGGTGCTTGAGAACGATCTTGTGAGAACAGACTAAACAAAGTATGATCAGGTCTCTGTCTCAGAGATCTGATCGCTCATTTTTATGACATAAAAGTCCTCACCATACTCGGTGTTGCGACAAGAGAGATACCTCATGAACGTAGCAACATCACGGTTTGGGTGCCAGTTCTCAGGATCAGACTGAGAGTCAAGATAAAACTCGTCCTTGTGAGCAAGAATCTCTTTTAATATCCAATCCATTCGCTCGGCGTAGTACGTATCATACTCATACAGGCATACAGTAAACTTAGCAAGAGTGATATACAGTTGCTTTCGGGATAACCCAACAAACCGCCCGCTACTACCCGCAGTGTCCCTGTCAGCACGCTCCATGTCTGCAATAAGTTTCTTAAAGATCCTTCCATTCCTGGAAGAAATCTTATCATATATCTCATCAATACATCGGTTAATATGGCGAATCCCGAACCGAAGTGCGAACATAAACGCTCCCTTGGCGATAACATGGAACCGACCGGTGTACACACCATTAAACTCATCGTGTGTTATGCCAAATCGCCTGAGCTTGTAGCTAACAGAGCTGGTGGGAACATTGAGAAGAGACGCAATCTCATCAACTGTCTTTCCTTCGGTATGGAACTGTTCATACAGCCACACTGGGTCATTAAGCCGACGACTGAACAATGCACGGACTCTGCTAAACATCTTCGTCCACCTCTTTTAATGCCTGTGCCCACGCTCTAAGATTCGGGCATTTCAGCATTTCATCCAAAACCTGCTGTGGTGTTTTATGCCCAAACGGGCATGGCTCACCCAGCGCACGTTTTTCGCATTTCATACCAGGCGACCACCTTTGTTACGATGATATAGGTTAATGAGAAATTCGAGAGCAGTTTTCCCGTCACTACCGATCTCAGAGACAACAACCCTCCACTTACGATGAAGGGTCCTGGGAACCACTATCTTAAGTGATACAGTATCGCGTTCTGGCATATAAGTGAGTTGAACAGAAAAGTATATAAAGGTTCTTTTGGGTCAAGTGATACGCGGCGGTGGGACAGGCGACCCAAAGGTGACACACTCTTTTTATAGAAAGCATCGCTTCTAAAACCCCTCAACTTGTTGGGGGGATACAGAAGGGGAGGTGGGTGGGAAAGGTTTATATACCATGATGATCCACTATAGGTATGGAGTTGCCTCAGTTAAAATGTTTGCGGTGTGGGCACACGTGGTATCCCAGAAAACCGGAAAAACCACTTGTTTGCCCAAAATGCAAGTCCCCACGCTGGGATACAGAACGGATCAGAAAATGAAACGCACTTACAAGTTCAGGATATATCCAACGAAGGATCAAGAGGCGATACTCAATCGTTGGATTGAGACCTGTAGGGTCCTCTACAATGACTGTATAACTGAACGGAGAGACGCGTGGAAACAATGTAGAAAGTCAATCAGCTGTTATGATCAAGCAAACCAACTCCCAGAGATTAAGAAGTTTGACGACGGTCTGAGATCAGTGCATTCACAGGTTATTCAGGATGTTTTGAGACGGGTTGATAAAGCATATCAGAACTTCTACCGTAGGGTTAGAAATGGGGATAGGAAAGCGGGCTTCCCGAGATACAAAGGTAAGAATCGGTACGACTCGTTTACATATCCACAAAGTGGTTTTGAGATCAGGGGGGACAAGCTCACTCTATCTAAGATCGGCGACATCAAGATCAAACAGCATCGTGCGATAGAAGAAAACGTCAAGACGTGCACGATCAAAAGAGATGTGGATCAATGGTATGCGTGCTTCAGTGTAGAGTTGCCAGACGCGCCAATGAAAGAAAGGATAGAGTCCGCAATAGGAGTCGATCTTGGTCTTACTTCAATCATAACCACAAACACCGGTGAGAAAGTAGATCCGCCAACGTATCTAAGAAAGTCTGGAAAGAAGCTCAGTAGAGAGCAAAGAAGATTGTCTAGGAAAAGGGAAGGATCAAGCAATAGAGAAAAGCAAAAGAGGATAGTTAGAAGAGTTCATAGAAAGATAAGAAACCAGAGAACCGATTTCAATCACAAGCTGAGCAGGGACCTCGTAAACAATAACGATTTGATTGTGTTTGAGGACCTCTCAATCAAGAACATGCTTCAAAATCATCATCTTGCAAAAAGCATATTTGATGCAGGATGGCACCAATTACAGAGATTCACTGCATACAAAGCGGAAGAAGCTGGTAAGTATGTGATCTTTGCAGATCCTAATGGAACAAGCATAGAATGCAGTGTGTGCGGATACAGAGTAGAAAAGACACTTGCAACCAGAGTTCACAGATGCCCTGAATGTGGACTCATCGAAGATAGAGATGTAAATGCAGCAAAGAATATCCTCAAAAGAGGGTGCGAGTGCTTACCGCAGGAACTGCGGGAAACAACGCCTGTGGAGATGTTCGTTGGAACGTCGATGAAGCAGGAAACTCTTTGCGTAAGCGAGGGGTAGTTCACACTACAGAGCAGAGTGATAAACGTCGTGTACATCCCAAAAGAGCTACACAGATCAATTCCTCATAATATATGGACTGGAAGTGGTATGTCTGAGGTTAACGCTGCAGCGGTTGACTGACTGAGTATCGCACCTAACGGAGTGGCGCGGGTTACAGACGATACCTTATGCCCACCGAAGAAGGGACACATGGCCCAAAGGTAACATACTCTTTTTATACCACAAAGAAAATGATAACACATGGAAGCAACAGACAGCGGAACATCAGAAGGTCTCTCATATTCACTAATAACCACAGGAGGTGATTAGAACGGCATTTCCAGTCGACCCTCGAAAGGGACAGTACTTCCCAGAGATATGGGCGGAAGCAGGGAGTATAACGACCACCACCTCGGGTGCCGAGATAGCGTATTATTCTAATTACGGTGATTACATAGTACAACTAACAACGCTTGGCACACACCCGGAGTCAACAGGAAACGGAAAGATACGAGTAAACACAGAGTCAGGAGACGATCTGATTGACTCACCAACAGAGTCGCGGTTTTACATGGACAGGCTTGAGACACTGAATGTAGTTGGAAAGACATCACTTGGCATTTACGCATACTACCCATCAGGAGGTTCAGCACAGACGCTTTACTACAGATATGGTCTAAGAATCACAAAACCAACCGTGTATGAGAAAGTGCTGTACGGAATACCACTAACAGACGCAGAAGCGGCTCTGGACTCAAAGTACGAGATAACGTCGAAGATAAAGGCCGGGCTTATGGCAAGCGAGGCATCGCCGAAGTTCGAGAAGATATACGAGGTAGCGAAGGACATCACGGCGGCAGCTTCAGCAAATCCTGTGATAGGTACAGAGATTCACCCATCTTCAGGGAAAAAAGCGGTGCTGTTATCGGTAGCAACAGAACAGCATGGGACGGCAAACCAGGTGTACATAAAGGTGACACGTGACAGGGACGACATCATTAAGCTCGATACGAACGCATTTATAGACGCAGTTGACACGACATACAGCGATGAGCTGAACTACGAGCAGCCGCTTTATGTGCCAGCAACAGACACGCTGAAAGTGAGCATAGAGAATTCAGTGAGTATCTCAACATTCAAGGTAAGGTTCACGTACGGAATAGCACCACTCACGGTGATAGAGAAGATACGGTGGAACCTGCCGCTCACAGACGATGAGGCAGAGATAGCAAGTTCAATGGATCTGTATGATGCCGCTATAGGTGGTGTGCTATGAAGAGATGGTATCTATCCAAGGTTCTGTGGGCAAATACAATTGCACTGGCAGCGCTAGCAGTGCAGGCAGCCACGGGGTTCATAATAGACCCAGCATCACAGGCAGCAATCCTTGCAGTGATAAACCTGATACTCAGAGCCGTGACAGGCGAAGAGATTGACTGGAAAGGAGGTGAGGAAGACGCCGAGGAATAATGGGACAGGACCTGTTGGGATAGGGCCAAGAGATGGCAGAGGGCATGACAAAGGCGGGCGAGGGCAAAGCAGCACAGCGAAGGGAGCTGGCTCAAAGACAGGTGGCAAAAAGGGGATTTGTGATTGAGTGCTGAGAGGATTCCTGAGGTGGTTACACAGAATGACTGAAATATATTCACATCTATCATATGTAAGTGAGGGGACAATAGACGACGGGGAAACAATATACCTGTATGTTAAGGACGACGAGAAGTACGGGCTGCGTGAGCCAGCAGACTCTGGTTATCTGATAAACGATGGACCAGGAACACTCTCGGTGCAGTCGTCCGATAACGGGGAACGGTATACAAGAACAATGGCAGTGTATTCGGGCGAGATGCTGATGTGGGAAATAGACGATGACGAGTACATTGATAGGGTGAAAATAACGTGTGACACCGATAACACGAAATACAGGGCAAGGTTCGCCAGGAGGCACCATGATTGAGACGTACATCCTGGGGTTAGCAAACACAGTAATCGGGGGAGCGATAATATATGCAATGTGGTGGTTACGGGACGCAAATAAAGCGATCAAGAACCACGAAACAAGGATCTCTGTGATGGAGGGTGCAATGGACAGATTCAAGGAACTGAGTGACCATATAGTGGATGAGCTTGACGCGCTTGAGGAGAAGATAGGTGATACACGAGAAACAGTGACACGAATTGAGACGTGTGTGATATTTATTAAGGATAAACTGGATTTAGGAGGTAGACATGGTTAGACTAATACCGTCATCGGTGTTTGTGAAAGACCCAAAAGACGTATGGGGCAAAGAGACTACAATAGGGCTGGCTGAGCACGCAGTTAGAGTATATGCGCCACCGTCTCCATTTGAAAAGAGAGGGAACGTGATATACTGGGATGACTTTGAGAGTTCATCTAAGAGATATTACCCTAAAACGAAGTCTGGGAGCGACGGATATGTTGTTAGAGCGACGAACAACCCAAAGTTTGGCGATTATTGTTTACAACTAACAACAGGGTCGACATCTGGAGACTGGTGTAGTGTATATTACCTTATAAATGACTTTCATATAAGCAAAATAGGAGCGCAAATAGGAATTGCAACACAAGCCACGCAAGCAACGCTGTACTTTAGGTTGTATTACAACGATGGCACAAAACGATGGAACTCTGTACTGAGGTATGACTTCTCCACAGATGAGCTGGACATATACAACAGCAGTGGGTCATACGAAACAATAGCTACAATACCATATTACAAAGGAGCAGCTGGGGAACTAATACCGTACAGTACAATAAAGCTCGTTACAGATGTCGAGAACAAGAAATATGTCCGTGCTTTGATGTTTGGTAACGAAATAGACCTAAGCTCATATTCACTAGACTCAGACCCAATGGTAGTAGACCCGGGGTTGGAGGTATCGATTGCATTCTATACAGACCAAAACGTGTCATACACTGCTTACTTCGACAACCTAATTATCACGGAGAATGAGCCATGACTGCAACACCAATAAAGAGGTTTAGTGAGTTCAACACATCTGAAACAGCGAACACAGACATACTCAGCTCTGACATATCACCACTGACAGCACCATCATATCTCAGGATCTATGCAACATTCGACACATCTGGTGTTCTCTCGTTACAGAGAACCAACGGAGGGACAACAGTAGCAGAACAGTTAAATGGCGGAAATGCACTGTCTGCAAACTGTGCTTATGTGTTCGACGTCATAACAGATGACAGCGAAACATACAATCTCCAGTACAGCGCAGATGCAACGGCACTGAAGTTGATCATACTTGAAATAGACAGGGGGATCTAGTCATGGAAGTGCCGCAGGGGACCCTATACAGTATTGGACAAAACATTGCTCGTGGCATCACTCCAACAGCTTCAGGATGGGATACATCACCGTCCGATCTTGAGAATGCAACGGACGGAGATCCTACGACAGCGACAGGCGTAGGGAGCACGACAACTACGGGGGCGGGGACAGTTGGATACATATACTTCGATTTTGGAAGAAATGTGAATGTGATATGTTATCTTTTACGCCGATCGTGGAGTGATACAAACGACTTCAGCATTATACCGTACTCATCTATTGACGGAGCGACTTATCGTCGGAGTGGTATTGAGATCAGAACAGGGTGGTATAATGCAGATCCTGGTATTGCTATGCCGTCGGGGGTTTTTTCGCATTATGGGCGATACTTGAAACTATATTGTTATGCAAACGGAGCAGGCACTCACTCGCTTGTCATCCATGAATTCATAGCCCTTGGGGTGATCCCATGAGCGACACCATAGATCTATCAGCCTCATACCCAAAGAAGCACGGAAAGCCTGAGAAAACACCCCACCGATCGATCGAAGACAAACCAATCGAGATAGTCGAGGAACTATCCGAACTGGTCAAGCTCGGAAAAGCAGGCGGACGATATTGCTGGATCATAAAGGATCAGGTACTTATGATGTGAACGTGTGAGCTACTCCCCCCTCACAAACCGAGAGGTTTTAGAGGCGGCGCTTCCGGTAGCACGAAGGAGGAGAGGTTTGTGACACCAGACAATAGTTAGAATGAAAAAAATAGAAGTCCTAGATGGACTTCATTACGTCTGACATGCAGGACCGCATCTTCTCGATCGGGCAAACAGGCTTCTCAACATACCCAACCCCAGTCTCATAGACCTTCTGCGTTGGACACTGACCGGCTGCTGTGAGCTGATCATGGCATCTCTGGGACGGTGCATTACCAGTACCACGGAGTGCCCTGAGTCTCTCCTTCCTGGCTTCAAGCCTTGAAGAAGTCTGGTTGCTCGTCTTTTTACGGATGACGACCCTACCACCAAGCGAAGGCTTGGTATAGACAGTTATAATGTCACCAAGAGTTGTTGGCATTCTTAGATCCCTCCTTATGAGACAAAATGTACGATGCTTTATATAAGAGGTTGTCAAAAAGTACAGGTGTGAATGGCAATTTGTCAAAAAACAGGATCCTCAACGCAATAGTAGAGCTTATCGAGGAGCTTGATAAAGCAGAGGTAATAGATGCGGTGGACGTGGTAGACCGACTGCAAATAGAGAAGAACGTTATAGTGGTGTTGCGGCCAGGAAAGAAGAAACATAGCGTTGCAAATGTGCTGGATGCGATGCTGGAAGCGGACAAAGTGTTTTTAACAGATATTACCAGCAGACAACAGTTATCATACTTGAAGCGACGAGTGGAAGATGAGTCGGGGTTGAAGGTAAAAGTGCAGGAAGCGGTATTCGATAAAGAAAGAGGATACCTGTTCAGCTTCGAAAATGACCCGAGCGACCCATAGGTATCGTGCTTCTTTTATATATCAAGCAACAAATACAGAAACATGTCACAATTAACGGATCGTGGGCGAGAGATTTACAACGATCTTTATCCAGTTTTAGTCGCGAATGAAGGGGACTATGTTGCCATAGAGATAACCACGGGAGATTTCTTTGTAGCAGATTCACTGGACAAGGCAATCCTGATGGCAAGAAGCAAATACCCAGACAAGGAGTTCTACTGCACACAAATAGGAAAAGAAACAGTGTTCTCGTTTGCCAACAGAGTTACGGGGGTAAGGTAATGGTTGACTCACCAAGAATAACAGTGAGCTTAAAGGGAAAGTTTGGTGCAACACGTGAAACAGCTATCATTGACACAGGGTATACAGGAGGAGTGGTGATCCCACTGGAAACAGCACTTAAAATAGGGATGGATAAGGTGGGTGAAGGCATAATAGAGCTGGCAGACGGGACAAACAAGACAACGGAGATATTCACAGTAGGAACAACAATAAACGGGGTTGAAAAAGACACGACTGCGCTCGTGATGGGTAACGAGGTTCTGGTAGGGATGGCGGCAATACAGCCGTTCAGGGTGTGCGTGGATGGTGGAACACGCAAGGCAACACTGGAGGAAACAAGTCAAAAGCGAGTGATGACAATGGTGAGGAGCTTTGTGGGAGGAGAGAAATAGATGGCAGTAGTAACACTGAACTGCATTGCAGATACGGGCACAGTAAACGCTGACCCAAGTGGAAACTATAACTGGAGAGAGGACATATTTGTTTCAGGAGGCGCGCAAGTGGGGTACGCATGGATGAGGTTCGATGCCTCATCACTGCCAAGTGACTTTTCATGGGATAACGTGTCAACCGCAACACTCAGGCTTATATTTAAGGCAATAGACTCACCATCAGAAAGATTTAACCTGTATTTTAAGAAGCCAGAGGGGGGCTGGAGCGAAAACACATTAACGTGGGACAACGACCCTCCGTTATCGGGAATAAAAAAGTCGTTCACAAACAAATACATTCCGAACTCGGTAGGAAGTCCGGTGGAGTTCACGTTTACAGGAGATGAGATACAGGAGTTCATACGAGGAAGCTACGTTGAGCTTGTAATGGGAATGGAGTACTATGACCCATACAGAGTACTGTGGTTTTACTCAAGAGAGGTTGCGGGAAAAGAGCCAAAGCTAACACTGACATACACCCCAACATGTCCGGCAGTAACATTCAGCAGAGAGCCAGCAGTAACGCCGGACCCACCAACGGAAGGTGAGGACATAACGTGCGCCTGTTTCCCAAGATACGCTTCTGGGAAAAAGAACCAGACAATAACGCTGTATGTGTACAACCTTGACAGAAAGGAGACATACTTCTATGACACAATCCCAGCGACATCAAGAACAGTTCCGTTACCGATAGGTTGTGCAGGGAATAAAATACTAATACAGTTCTCAGTAGCACAGCTATGCTCAAACAACGTATGGAGTGACTGGACAGATTCATCAACTTTTGTGTACCCAGAGACAAAGCAGAAAAAGCTAACGAGCGTCATATGTTATGACATTACAGCAAGCGAAGGGCAAAACTACGGCCCTGCTGCACGGCTAACAGAAGGAGTGTACCCGTACAGCCCAATACCGAACAAACTACTGGACTTCTACATCAATGGAGTGTACTATTGCTCTGGAATGACGAACTCAAACGGGGAAGCATTTTGTGACCCAGGGGCAGGGGCACCGTCAGCAGCAGACAGTTACACGATACTGGCAAAGTGGGGCGGAGATGATGACTACGAAGCATCGAGTGGCTCGGGAACGCTGACAATTGAGCCAGGGATGTGCACCCAGACAATAGAGGTAAGGACAGCAGACGGGTCGGCGATAAATGCAACACTGGAATACGGTGACGGAGAGTTGCAGAGCTTTAACACACCATTCACCCGGACTCACGACTATAAGGAAGGGAAAACGTACACTGTGACGGCATCAACATCAGCGTACGGGTGGAGCAGTGTATCGAGAACATTTGTAGCATGCACGGGTTCAAAGATAACACTAACGCTGGCAAGAGAGGCAGGTTTCATAGTAAACGTGTCATCGGTGCCATCGGGTGGAGTGACAGTAAACTGTATTGGTGGTTTACTGAAGATACCACTCACAGACTACTACCTGATACCAGGGTCGTTCATAAGCGCAGAAAAGTTCTGCTCATCACCATCGTGCACGATCACGTTCTCAGAAGCAGACGGGCTGGTAAACGGGTTGAAGTACACAATATTGCCGGAACTCGGGACGTTACCATTCAAACATGGACTGTGGGTGCACCAGGATGGTGTATGGGAACTATCTGACACACCACAGACGATCAACATCAGTGGATCGTACGCACCGCCAGACTGGATGAAAACGCTGTGTGGTTTCTTCAACGTATCAGACACAGACTGCTTTACCAATTTCATAAACGCGGTCCCAGACCTGTTGTTCTCGGCAGAAGACCTGTCGATAATACTGAGACACAAGAGTATATACCCACCATATGAGGCAAAGACGCCGACAAAACTGAACTACTTATTCGCTCTTCTGGCACTTGCACCACTCGGTGGTATGGTAAAAGACGTCGGGAAGGCAGGAACAAAAGCAGTCAAAGTAGCAAAGATGTCAGATGTTGTCAAGTCATTTATCAAAGACGCAACCTTCCCATCAGCAAGAGAGCCTGGAAAGGAGATAAAGTTCCTTCAGGTGATGTATGACCTGAAACCAGAGCATCTTAGTGAGGTTTTGGAGAAACTTGATGTAGGAGACATAAACGCAGCAGATACGTTGATAAGGCAGTATTTGCCAGAGGGGAGGTTACCAGCAGAGTGCGTGAAGGACCTTAAGGCACATCTACACGCGATATTAGGGCAGTTCCCAAAGAACGAGGCAGAGGCGCTGATCCGTGAGGCAGGGCTAAAAGGAGTGATAGGGAACGAGGCGTGGGCAGCAATAGGAATGAAGCCACCGATAGGTGGAGACACAGTAGCAAGAGTTGATGATCTACTCAGAAATGTGCCAGACGCGAAAGAGTCGATAGCGAACAAAATAAAGGACATCGTAACAACGCCGGCGTCAACAGCAGATGAAACTGAGAAGGTAGCGAACGCGGCAGAGAACTACGGTGAGGTGGTGGAGAAGGCGGGAGAGAAGATCCTGCTGGAAGACGTCGAAAGCGTGATAAACAACGTGGTTGGGGACATTGGGTACGTAAAAGGCGAAGGGGTAATCGAGAGAGTGTTCAGAAACTCACTGAAGAAAGCCCTTTCAGGTCCAAGCCCAGTAGCACTGACAGCACCACAATGTGAGGGGATAATAAAGACGGTTCGGCTTCACCCGGATAGCGCAGCAAAGGCGTTTGCAAAGATGTCAGACGCTGACATGATAAAGTACCTTAAGTCACTGAAGCTGAGCGGAAGTAAAGGAGAGGAAGCTGCTGCAAACGTGGCAGGTGCACGAGCGACAGCACTTTGTGTGAATGCGTTTGAGAAGGAAGGAAGGTCGCTGAAAGAAGTGATGGACGCACTGACTGTCAGTGGAACAAAGACCCCAGACGCATGGATCGAGATGGGAAAGAAAGCAATGGACGAAGCGGACAAAGGGAAGCTAATAGATGATCTCGCAACAGAGTATGCTGATGACTTTATCGAGGAAGTAAGCGAGAAAGTGGGAAAAGAAGTGGCAGACACAGCAGTGCAAGACATTGTGATGACCGACGCAATACGACAGTGTATAAAACGGAAAGAGATCACCTCAAAAGAGTTAAACGATCTGGCAAGGCTATACGACAAACACCCGAAGTCAGCAGACAATGCGCTCAAGTCACTGACACCGGAGGAGCTTGCGAAGATAACAGAACTACTGGAAGAAACAGGAAAGGGCAGGTCAGTAGAGAACCTATGGGGCTTCAGGGACGAGTTAAGGCAAAGGTTCGGGGATCAGACAGGTGACGACGTATTAGAGTTCTGGATAAAAGAAACAGGTAAAGTAGTGCACAGAGCAGATGACCTAAAGAGCTACATCCTGAGGCACTGGAAAAAGATGGCGCTTCTGGGCGGAACACCAGTAATAGGGTTATACTTCATGTTCGAGGCGTCGCAGAACAAGCAAGGGATGGTGGGACTTGGGATATTACCAACCCCGATATATCAGAGATGGGATGCTGTGTATTGGAACGCAGACAAGGCGATGAAGCTTCTGGAACGTGACCCGAACGACGAGGAAGGAAGGAGGCTTGCAAGAGAGAACCTGAAGGAGATGGACTACCTTATCACGTACGTTGAGGAGCACCCAATACCAGAAGACAAAGCGAGGAAAATGGTAGAGGCAGCGCGGGGCATGTGGGGAGAGGGGATAGGGAGTGCAAACGAAGAAACGCTCAAGTCAATGCGAAACGCAAGAGATGTATACAAAAAAACATACTATGAGCTAACAGGTGACTATATAATCCCAGAACTCCCGGCAGAGTTTACGGCATACGTTGTTGAAAGGGTTGACGGAGATACGATAAGGATAACGTCAAGCGAGATACCGCCACTGGAAGGGGGAGATGAGCTAACAGTAAGAGTATTGGGGATAGACGCGATAGAAGGAAAAAGCCCGCACAATAAGGAGCCGTATCAGATAACAAGACAAACTGACAAGAAAGGAGAAGATGGGGATATTGAGATATGGTTCCCACCGACAAATGCAGACGGGAAAGCACTGTATGATGAGGCGCTGAGGGACCTCACAACACTATGTTATGGCAACGTAACGATAAAGACAGACCCAGCCAATCAGGTAGATAGATACAACAGAGTGCTTGGGGCTGTGATAAACAGCAGTGGCGTAAACGTAGGGAGAGAGATGCTGAAGAAGGGATATGCAGCATTACGTCTGTATGCACCAAATACTGTAGTTGATGACGAGTATCTTCTCTACTACGCGGCGGAGGACTATGCAAAAACAAGGAACCTGGGTATATGGCAATGGTATGGAGATAGAGGAAACATAAAGTGCATAAGCAACCCAGAGACAGCAGCGAACGTGTATGTTGATGGTGAGTACAGGGGACAGACGAAAAGCTATGAACTGTTAGTTCTCGGTGTAAAGGTTGGTGAACATACAGTAAAGTTCTCAAAGATCGTTGGTGGGGTAACGTATGAGTGCGAGGTAACAGTAACAGTGGAAAAAGACTCAACAGTGGAGGCAACATGTGTGATGCAGCCAGTGGGTCCAGGACCGTGCCCAAGTCCAACAGCAAGGTTCTCAATCTCACCTGGAACAACAGTCAACGTGGGAGAAACAATAACAGTAAACGCGTCTGCATCAGATGCAGGTGACGGGCATACAATATCAGAGTACTGTTTTGACTTTGGAGACGGGTCAACAAATAGCTCAATGATAGCCACGCACGTGTACACAGAACCAGGAAGCTACCCGATAGTCTTAACAGTAACAAACGACTGTGGTGAGGATGATGACACAACACGCAC
>Ga0180301_10001154_pt1 | contig 20686 bp, 26 predicted proteins | sample GuaBasSediGuay16_FD_121797 | JGI IMG/M metagenome (GOLD analysis project Ga0180301, IMG submission 121797) | Subseafloor sediment microbial communities from Guaymas Basin, Gulf of California, Mexico - Guay16, Core 4569-2, 12-15 cm | ecosystem: Environmental > Aquatic > Marine > Hydrothermal...
TGCTATTCTTACTCCTCCCATTGAGGTTACCTCCTCGCCATCTCTCTCTTCTATGGTAATCTCTCTACCTGTGGCGGTTGCCACATCTATCGTTGAAATGGGTAAGGCAACGTAAAAAGGGACAGAATAATACTGCGCCATTATAGCAATTCCCAGAGTGCCAATTTTATTGGCAGTATCACCGTTGGCTGCTACCCGGTCGGCACCGACCATGACCATGTCAACCATGCCTCTGGCGAATAGAATGGACGCCATATTATCGGTAATAAGGGTTACATCTATTCCCGCCCTCTGCAATTCCCATGCAGTAAGACGAGCACCCTGTAGTACCGGCCTGCTCTCACAGGCAAAAACATGGAAAGGTATACCTTTTTCATGGGCAAGATACATAGGTGCGGTGGCTGTTCCTATTCCACCGGTAGCCAGTGCTCCAGCGTTGCAATATGTTAATATGCCCATACCTGGCATTATGAATTGCAAACCATTCTCACCTATCTTTTTACAGATATCTTCATCCTCCCTGTGAATCATTTCTGCTTCCTGAATAAGAGTCTTGTACAGACTGGAGGAATCTCCCGCCGTTGATTCTGATTTCTTAAGCGAAGCCTTTACCTTGTTTATCACACGGTTCAAAGCCCAGGTAAGATTTACTGCAGTAGGTCGTGATTTCTTAAGATAATCAGACTGATTATAAAGCTCTGCCATAAAATCCTGTGGGGGAAGGGGAGTCTTATCTTTCATACCAATAACCAGACCGTAAACACCTGCGATGGCGATAGCAGGTGCACCCCGAACTTTCATCTGTTTTATTGAATCCCACACCTGCCCTATTGAGTTCTGTTTTTCCTCTACCATTTGATGGGGTAACTTTGTCTGATCCAGAAGATAGAGATTTCCCGACTCCCACCTTATGCTTTTTACTCTTTTAGAAGACACCGCCTTTCTCCACCACCAGTTTCATAACATACATCAGGGTTTTATCGTCAATTTCAAGTGCGTTTTCTGAAACTACATCCTTTAAAAATATCCATTCCTCTTTTTCCAGCTTATCCAGTCCTTCATCGTATTCCATGTTGAAAATATCAATAAGGGCGGAAAGTTTTTCCGTTAAGCTGTTTAGATCACTGCAGAAATATCTGTAAAATAAAAAAAGATCGTACTTCATGGTCTCCGGTAATTCACCCAAAGTTTTAAAAAATTGTTTCCTCACCTCTTCCGTTAATGCTTCATCGTTTGTGATACTTCCGGTAGCAAGAATTTTTTTTGCTTTTTTGTAAAAATGCTCGGAGGGAATCATAGCACTGCTCCTTTTTTAAAACTTAAGAAGAAAAGGGAGCTCGCTTTTTGGTATAAGATGAATATTGTTTTCAGCTAATTGTTTGAGCCACCACTTTACCGGATACTCTTCCGTAGTGCTTTCAAGGTGTTTTACATGTTTCAAATCGGGATAATAGTAATACACTCTTACTCTAACACTTTCTCCTATATCCAGTAAATGGTAGTAACATTCGGTTTCCCCTGAAGGAGTTTCTGTTTCTCCGAAGGCCTTATACCATTCACCCTTTTCCATGATAGTCACAACTCTTCCAGCATTTCTGACTGGTGCTGATATTCAAGAATACTGCTCTTTATGCTGACAAATACAAGGGGATAAACGATATTAAAAAAGTATAGTTTTTGAAAAGCGGATTTTTTCTTTAAGTTATACTGATGTTTTATCTCCTCCAGCTCTTTGCTCAAATAGTAATCAAAATTGATGTACTCTTTATTGGTTTCATACTGAAGCATATCCAGTGTAAATTGAGTCTTTATCTTATCCTGGTATTCTCCGAGTTTTTTAAGAAGATCAAAGAGGGAAAAACGTCTTTCAAAATATTCCGATACCCTGTTCACATCCTGCCCCAGTTTCTTATAAAAAGCCTCGTATTTCTTTGGATAAATTATTTTCATTATTTTATCCTTACGAATTCGAACACCCTTCCTCCTGAATACATCCTCTACGGCGTTTATTACAAACTTGTTACCCCTGTAGTACTGAAGAAGTTCGATTATTTTCTCCGATCCGGATTCTCCCTTATCCAGAAGAAGTTCAACCTGGGAAGATATATTTTCAGGAAGAGCAGGATTTACCTGAACGCTGTATGAAATAAACTCGGCATTTTTTTTATCCTTTAGTATAACTTTCTTGAGCTTGAAAAGCTCATCTTTTGTAATCCCTTTGTAATATCCTCCAAGAGCTAAGGCCTCTCTCTTAAAACGGTTATAATAATCGTCCACTACCCCTATTTCTCTCAGAATATCGTAAAGTGCCTCCGAGATGCGCAGGCCTCCTATAGGAGCCGTAGCTTCCATCCTCTTTGCCTCTATGACCGGAAGACCGACAATATCCCACTGTTTTGCCCCGTTCGGACCGAAGTTACCTACAGTTACCTCTCCTATATTTGCTCCAATCCGGATCCTTATCTGGTAAAGTGCATTCATCGATGAGGAAAGCTCCTGGCTGGTTCTCAAAGTACTTATAATGTCGAAGGCTCTTTGAAGGTTCTCTCTGGTTTCATTATCTGCACTCTCGTAGATAAATTTATCGTTTGCCTGGTTGAAAAGGTTGCACACTCTCTGCATTTCCACACAAGTGTAAAAAAGTTCTTTGGCAATATGTTTTAAAGCCTGCTGCTCGTTCATCTCTCTGATTTTTGGATCCAGCATCCCTCCGAAGTGGAACATGATACTGTCTCCTTCGATCTTATTCAAATACCCTCCATGCCGTTTCAAAACCCATTGGAAAGCAGTATAAAGACCGTTCAGTACACATTGATTTTCATTTGGACTCAAGAATTTGGAAAGGAATGTGTAATCGGCAATATCGATAAACCCTATCCCTACAATGTCGGTTGTCGATTGTTTTGGAATCTCACCGATTGCAAAAATCGTGTCGATAAGTTGTTTTGGAAGATAATACTCTTCTATCTGCTTTCTGAATATTATTTCTCTGGTTATATTTTTAAGCTCTGTTTTTGAAGCGTCTCCGCCGGTTTCTTTTTTTGAACTTTCGAGATTTGTAATTATCTCCTTTACGGCAAGGATATCGGGATCGGATGAATGCTGGTAACCGTTGTAATGCAGAAGGCTTACAAGGTATTTCGAGGCATCCGCCGGGTTTTCTACAAACTTTTCTCGGATCTGGATAGCATGTTCTAAAATTTGTCCCGGAGAGAATCTCTCTGTGTCTACTTCTCCGGTTGTATTTCGATAAGTGCGCACTTTTTTCTCTCTCTATTTTTTAGTTTATCCTAGTGTTATTTCATTTTCAAGAGAAAAATGTTATACATATGAGAGTGCCTCCGCAGGAACTTTTCGATAAAACTTTTATCAGAGCTATTAAAGATTACTTTCTCTTTATAGAGAAAAACTACCCAAAGAAGACTCTTATCAAGTTGGTCGGTGATAGGTATTTACTAAACAAAACTCAAAGAACAATTCTCTACCGTGGAATATTCAAAAAAAAGGAAATAAAAAGAAGAAAAAAAATGAAGGCTCGAAAGATTTCTGGAAAAGATATTTTTGTAGACTGTTACAATGTTATATATACTATTGCAAATTATCTCTACGGCCGTCCAATGTACATTGGAAACGATAATTTCCTCCGTGATGCAGGGGATTCTCTGGGGAAGATTCCATACAACGATATTTTTTATAAATCTGTAGATATGGTCTTTGAATTTTTAAAAAAAGAAAACCCCCGTTCGGTCACTTTCTTAATCGATGAACCGGTTTCCTACAGCGGCGAGCTTGCCTTTGCTTTGAATAAGAGAATAGGGGAGCTTCCATTCAGGGGAATGGCGTTAACGGTAAAATCGCCTGACTACAGGCTTAAGAACATACAGGAAGGAGTTATAGCAACATCAGATTCCGCAATTATTGACAAGGCTAAAGTAAAAGTGTTTGATATGGCAAGAGAAATACTTAAAAGAAAATATAAACCCTGTTTTATACATCTAAAGAGATATTTATGATGAAAGTAATAGATTTTCATGCTCATGCCTTTCCTGATAAGGTGGCCGAGATGGCAATTCCCTCTCTTGAGAAAGAGAGAGACATAAGAGCTAAACTCGATGGAAAAGTCTCCTCCCTGTTAGATTCAATGGATTCTTCGGGTATCGATTCCAGTGTTGTTGCCTCAATAGCAACAAGACCCGAACAGTTTGGCTCTATACTGAATTGGTCAAAAGAAATCGTCTCTGATCGGATAATCCCCTTTGCCTCGGTACATCCGGATGATCCCGATGCACTCGTTCACATCGAAATGATAGCTTCTGCAGGGCTTAAAGGAGTAAAGCTACACCCCTACTACCAGAAGTTCACAGTTGACGAACAGAGAATGTATCCTGTTTATAAAAAACTGGTAGAATGTAATCTTATTCTTCTCTTACATACAGGTTATGACCTTTTTTTAGGATGGGAAAAGATAGCCAACCCTGAAAGGGTAATAAAGATTGCAGAGAACTTCCCGGATTTAAAGCTTGTAACTTCACACTTCGGAGCATGGCAGGATTGGGAGGATTCACGGAAATATATTCTTGGTAAACCAATTTATATGGATATTGCTTTCTCCATTCATTTATTGGGTCTTGAAAAAGCAAAGGAGTTTCTCATTACTCATCCGTCAGAATATATCCTCTTCGGGACGGATTCGCCGTGGGCCGATCAAAAAGAAACTCTCGATTATATAGATGCAATGAATCTGCAACAACACAGAAAGGAAAAACTACTATGGAAAAATGCAGAGAAGCTGCTGTCTTTAACGGATTAAACCCGTTTTAATCCCCGTCTTCTGGCCAGGGCAACCATCTCATCGTACTCCTTAAGGGTAATTCTTCTTACTAATTCCGGTTTCTCCTTTGCCCTATAGCAGGGTCTGTATTGATCCATTAGATTGAGATAGGTGTTTTTAGAAAGTCCGGCTATAAAATCAATTACCTCATCTGTGCCAGCAAGATTATGAGGTAGCACGAGATGTCGCACCAGAAGCCCCCGGTAGGCAACACCCCGATTGTCCAGTGTAAGATCCCCAACCTGCCTGTACATTTCCCCTATGGCGGTTTTCGCCACTATGGGATATCTCCTGGCTCCGCTTAATTCCCTGCCGACATTTTCTTCGGCATACTTGTAATCGGGCATATAAATATCGAATATCCCATCTAACAGTTCTATAGTTTTTAGAGCATCGTAGCCTCCGGAATTGTAAACAAGGGGAATGCGAAGACCCCTGGGGACTGCAATGAGGAGTGCCTTGAGTATCGCATAGACCATGTGGGAGGGTGTTACAAAATTTATGTTATGACATCCGATTTGTTGAAGATGTATCATCATGCCGGCGAGCTCCTCAAAGCTTATCTCCTTGCCATAACCAAGATGGGAGATATCGTAGTTTTGACAAAAAATACAGGATAAATTGCAATTTGTAAAAAAAATCGTACCCGAACCCCGGTAACCCACCAGCGGAGGTTCTTCACCAAAATGGGGACCGCAGGAAGAAACAATGGGAAGATAGCCGCTTCTGCAATCCCCCTCTTTGCTCTCGAACCTGTTTATACCGCAACTTTTAGGACAGAGTGTACATTTCTTAATAATTTCTTCGAATAAGGAGACTCTCTCTTTGAGTATACTCGATGAGAATAAGTCTAGATACGAAGGTTCCGTTTCTTTCATCTCTTTTTTTCTAAATAATGATAATTTAGCTCCATCAATTCCCATAGAGGGAGTGGATCAGAAAAGGAGGGTTGTCTACCTGCTGCAGCCTTTCCATCGCTTAAATTGGAGTCTCCTATATGCTCCACCACCCTATCCACAGATATTTTGCCTTCCATGGTTTCTTTAACCATAACGGCCACCACTGCAGCCTCTTCCAGAGACTGATCGAATAAATTGTCAAACGAATCAGTATGTTTTTCATTCTCGTCGAAAGGGTTTTTCCATTCCTTAAGTGAAAGGTTTAGAAAATCTATATTCCGGGGTAAATCGTGGGGGTGGAAAAGACTTAGCAGTCGCACAGGAGGTTTCTTCCCCTCTCTGTTATAAGCTCTGATTTGACTTTCAGTAGTAGTGGGATCGGTAAGTTTATAGAATCGAAGGGCATCTGAATATACATTTTTAAGGCAGTGCATATTAATAGCAGGGTTTTTTAAATCTGGATATGTATTTTGAAGCGAAAATAGTAAAAGCTCCGGGATCTCTGTCTCTAAAAATCTGCCTTTCATATAGGAGAAGAAATTATAATTCTTTACCTCAACACCCTTTCTGCGCTTGAGGGTAAGAACATCGAGAACTCTCTCGAAAAAGGGATGACATCTGTAAAACTTCCTGGTCGCCTTCCGACCCGGCTCTACCCATCCTGAAAAATATATAATAAATGGATGGGTTTTTCTGTCTAAAATTGCATGGGTGGAAAATCCGATTATAAAAGCGCCCATATCGGAATTCCAGGTTTTGCCGAGAGATAGGGCATAACGAATCATATAACCCACGAGAGTACCGTAACCCGAGGAATGGACAATTTTGCCATACTTGAAGCAATAGGGTCTGCTTTTTCTGTTGTGATAAAAAATATCCGGCCCCTGGGCGGCAAAACTGATAAGTTTCTCGTGGTCTTTATAAAACTCTTCGCCTTTACGGGGGAATGCCTTTTTTATTACTTCTTCTGCAAATATTTGATGTGTTATATGTGCCGGCATATCTTTTTGATAGGATAATAATTTTTAAAACAACATACAACACCTAAAGCATAGGATATAATTCGTTTAAAATAGCTTATATTTTTTCGGAACGAATCAACAATAGTTTATCTCCCTAAAATTATATCAACTAAGGTTGATGGTTTATACGGGAAAATTAAACCTACCCAGAGTATGGATCTAATTTTTAAAAGTTTCCCACTATATTTTTTATACCCTTTAGCCTTACCGCTTATTGATTCCTGTCTTGCTTTTTCTTTTCTCGCCAGAGCTTAAGCAGTTTAATGAGCAGTTTATGATTTACCACCTCACCATAACGATCTTCCAGAACCCTTTTTATTCTGGGGTATCCGTATTCTGGATGTTCCCTGATAATCGATTCTATCACCAAAATTATCTCCAGTTGAATGCGAGGGTGGCGGAGCTTACAATGGAGAACAGCAACAACCGTGCATTTGAGCTTTCTGCAGGCAGGGTCAGGGAACTCCTCGATGAGGCGGAAACTGTCATGGCCTCCATCGAGGAGAAAAACGAGGAGGATCTTGTAAGGGATAAGATGGCCAGTGATGAAAATTACAATAACGCACGCAATATGCTCCTTCTTCTGGCCGGCATAAGCATATTCTTCGGAGTTATGGTTGCCATGTGGATTACCTTAAGCATAAACCGTAGTATATCTGCTGCGGTACTGGCCACAAAGACTGTGGCTTCAGGAGACCTTACCAGTGATGTGGAGATTACCAGCAGGGACGAGACAGGGGACCTGCTTGGGCACATGAAGGAGATGGTAGAGAGAGGCTGCGTCAGGTGGTCTCGGATGTAACCAGCGGTACGGCGAATGTTGCCTCCGGAAGCCAGCAGCTCAGCTCCACTACACAGCAGGTATCGCAGGGCTCAACCTCCGAGGAACTGGCCGCCCAGTCCGAACAGCTCAAGGCTACCATAAGCTTCTTTAAAGTGAAGGAGAACGGTGGAGGTGTAAAACTTCTGTTAGACCAAAGTCTTAAAACTGCACATAGAGTTTCCGACAGTCCACATGGAAAAACCAACAAAAAGGAAGTAAAAATTGCCCATCCCGGGCAAGAGTCAGTTAAACTGGATCATGGGACAGGAATCACTTTAAAAAATGCTAATAAAGACGATAGGGGGAAACCATCCGGGGGGTCTATCTCCGATGATGACCATAATTTCGAAGAGTTTTAAATAAAAGAAGGTAGACTGACCTGCCACAGTCACCTTTACTAATTTTCGGTATACCCGGCTATAAAAGATGGGCATACCTCTTTTTTAATAGTCAATTTTATAAACTTGCTCACCAACAGATTGAAAAATTTTCATCTTACCTGGTAGTATTTGTTCATGAAAAGAATAATCCTTTTTGCATTACTGCTGGGAGCAGCCGGAATTGTGGTCGGATATTTACTCTTTGCCGAAGTGGGAGGTAAATATGTCGATGTAACTTCCCTGATCTTTCCTGGTAAAAACTTTTTCGAAAGAGTCTCCAGGGCTGTAACAGGAGTGGAGGAGATCAGAAGAAAGATTCTTATCACCGGAGCAGCCGGAGCCGGATTGGGAATAGTGCTGGGCATAATTTCCCGAAAGTCCTGACTTCAGCCTCGAGGGGCTTTTTCCGGGTCTACCGGTTTACCGTCCTTGAATACACTAAAAAAGAGTATGGGTTTATCCTCATGAGGGTTTATTCCTAACTTTCCTATTTCCATACCAGGATTGACAAAATCACCTACTCTGACCAGGATTGTATCATTTCCTCCGTAAAGATAAATATATCCTTCTGCAGATTTTACCAGAACAACCTTTCCAAATCCTCTGTATGGACCTGCCCAGACAACCTGTCCCGTGGTTACAGAAACAACAGAATCACCCTTTTCTCCCTGGATTTCGGCACCGCTGAGTTTACCCGATTTAATCGTTCTTGTACCATGATGGGGCCAGAAAGGGGTTTGCTTATCTGTTTTCTCTTTTTTTAGAGCTACGGACTGAACCTCACTCTGAGTTTCATTATGTTCCTGAGGTAAAATAAGATGATCCCCTGCTTTCAACAGGTAGTCCCTATCAAGATTGTTTATTTCCATCAAGTGAGAAACCGTGGTGTTATGCTTTTTTGCTATGCTATAGAAGGTATCACCTTTTTCTACAACATAGACCGAAGGAATAAGGAGAGGTGTACCTATTTTCAGGTTTGTGGGATCTTCTATTTTGTTTATCTCGAGAAGTTTTTCTGCAGAGATATTATATCGCCTCGAAATGTTGTAAATCGTCTCACCTTTCTTGATTAGATGAATATATTCTGCGGAGATATTTCCGGTGATCAATACCATAAGCAGATAAAAGAGTTTTCGCGTATTCATAGAATCATTTTTATGTTCGGAAGGAGTGGGTAAAAACTATAAGATTTTCTGCCGGAGACCGGACTTGAACCGGTACGGACATTTGTATGTCCGGGGGATTTTAAGTCCCCTGTGTCTACCTATTCCACCACTCCGGCAGTACTAATTTAATTAATACTACTTCAGGCTTCATTATTTGGTCAAGCTACTCTTTTCTCTCATACAAAGATTCAATATAAGATTTTGTATTCTCCAGCTCGAAATGACTAATTGTACACATGCCTTCGAGAACAACACCATCCTGTATTATCAGTTCCGGTGTCTTGATATTCCCTAGCACTCTGGCAGTGGAAAGTAACAGTATTCGAGTGGTTGCAGTAATATTGCCGATAACAACGCCCTCAACTACCACACTCGTTGCCGTGATATGAGACTTCACCCGCCCTTTAGGTCCAATTTGCAAATGTTCTACATGGAGAATTTCCCCTTCAAATCTTCCGTCAATTCGAAGATTCCCTTTTATTGCAAACCTCCCTTCAAACTCTGATTTTTCTCCTATTAGAGTATTGGCTTCTAGATCAATTTGCACCTCAGATTCTCCCTTTTGTCGAAAACTTTCTCCTATGAAAATTTAAGTACTTATGAAAAAAAAGCCCTCTGTAGAGGGCTTAACAGTATTTCTTTCCTTCCACATTTCTATCCTACCAGGAATCGGGAAGATCATCCCTGTCGCGGGTTTCTTCTGAGAATAGATCAGTTACCACACGCAGTGCATCAAAATAAATATAATAGTTACCATACGATTCCATTGGATCCGTTTCAATTTTAAACCCCTCTATTGTTATACCTGTCTTATTAGAGTAATGGTAATCTTTCTGAACGATATGCGGTGGTATTGCTACTGTAAGCTTCTTCCATCCGGAGAAGTTTAATTTTCCCATGGTTATTTCGGCCGCTTTGCCGAAATAGTCGGAAATAAGAAGTTTGAGCATATGATTCATGTTTCTGCCAACTACCCAGACAGAAACGGTCTTGCAAATACCCTCTACGGGCAAGGGTTTGACAGGCTTTATAACAAATGTCCTCATACCACGGGCAAAAAATTGAACTTTTACACCAAGCACATACTTGTCCTGCTCCTCGATGCCTGCCTCTACTTCTCCCGGGATAGGCTTTTTATCAAGAGGCCCTCCTTCAAACCGTCTCAATGTTATAAGACCTTCGTCCCTGGCCATCACTCCATACCAGAAGGCTGGATCCTCAAATTTTGAAATAGATACCTCCTTCAGTGCCTGCTGGGCTGTATCGATGCCTATCATCTCCGGTTGAGGCTCCCCTGCTGCTTCTACTCTTTCCTGGGCAACTAAATAAACTGCAGAACAAAAAATTAATAATAAATAAATTATTGCCTTTTTTAATAATTGCATTGGCTTTACTCCTCTTTGTGTTACTACTGCCATATAGTTGTTATCATTTATTATTGCCACCCCAGATTTCACTCAAACGGGTTACCAGATCATCACCATCGAAACGAGGTATAAAAACATCTGTAAGCACTTTAATGTGGTCTAGAAATATTACATAGTCATCGACCCTTTCTCTGGGAGTGGTCCAGAGTACGAGCTTTACCAGTTTAAGTTCTCTGGAAAACCCTTGAGAAGTGAGGTAACCACCTGTTTGAGGTATAGTGCCTGGTACATCGACCTTAAGATTCTTCCATCCGGTAAAATTAATGTCGCCCAATTTGAGTGTATGCACGATCCCCTTATAATCCAGGAGGTGTACCTCAAGGTAGTAGTTGTAATTGGAGCCCCACACCCACATATCGATTGATTTAACCTTTCCAGGGATGGTTATCGGCTTCAGATTGCCCTCCTGATCTGCAGGAATAAACTCGAGAAAATTGTACCCCTGCCGATCCCACTTTGCGGCAACTCCCAGCACTTTGAGATCGAGGCCCTCCTTGTTTGCACCGAACAGTGCTTCGGGCCAGGCATCAACAAAGCTTGATTTTGGAAATCCTTCAGTGATGAACTTACTGCCCCTGACTATCCATATGCTCTCTTCCGGATTATCGAAACTCTCGATAACTCTGGAAACAAGATTGACTGTAGTATTCTCAGCCATCATCGGAGAGGTAAAAATAAATATGAAGAACAGAACAAGGCAGCAGAATTTAAGTCCGCCTTTTTTCATCATTAACTCCTTTTCTTAACACAAATTGAAAGAATTAACAAAGTTTTATAGATTGAATTATATTTCTATCGTAATTTTTTGTCAAACATTTTTCTTTAAACTTCGAATATATGCCTCCTCGGCAAGATAAGAGCTTCGAACATAAGGTCCTGCAACCACCGAAGAAATACCCTGTTTTAAAGCAAGCTCCTTCAGCTGTTCAAACTCTTCCGGTTTATAATATTTTTTTACTTCGAGGTTTTTCATGGTTGGTTGAAGGTACTGCCCCATTGTGAGAATTTCAACACCTGCTTCGGTTAAATCTTTGAAAAGTTGTTCAAGATCTTCTCTTGTTTCACCAAGACCTAACATAATTCCCGATTTAACCACCGTTCTTCGCTTCGATTTATCAGAAGCGGTCTTTAAAAGCTTAAGGGATCGTCTGTAATCTGCCCCTTTTCGTACAGTTGGATAGAGCCGTTCAACGGTTTCGACATTGTGTGCAAAAACTTCGATAGGAAGTCTCATGATCTTATCTATGCATTCCCGATTTCCTCCAAAATCGGGAACAAGCAGTTCGATTTTTATCCCCGGAACTTCCCTCTTTATATCCTCTACCACCCTTATAAAATGATCGGCTCCACCATCGCCCAAATCATCTCTGGTAACAGATGTAATAACACAGAATCTAATCCCGGTTTTTTTTATATATTCGGCAATTTTCTCCCCTTCCTCCATATTCGGATAAGCTGGAATGCCGTGATTTACAGAACAAAAACCGCAGTTTCTGGTACAAATGTCTCCCAGTATCATGAAAGTGGCTACGCCTCTACTGTAACATTCGGATAGATTTGGACATCTGGCCGAGGTGCAGACTGTATGAAGGCCCAGGAAGGTTATTGTTTTCCTGGTGTTAAGCACATCGGAATTAAGAATTTTTTCTTTTCTTAACCATTCAGGTCGTCTACTTGTATTTTTTAACATTTTGCTCCTCGAAATTTTTAAAGAGTTCCAGATTTTTCCCGGAAAGGTCCTTTCCCGGAATCAATTTAGCTGGAACTGTCATGACTTTCTCTTCCTTTATCTCGGATATTTTAATTATCTCTTTGAATGCTGTGTTCAGGTCTTCTTCCACGGAAAGGAGAACCCTGTCTGAATATTTTTGCGAATGGGCAATGTTTTCTGTAATTATCATCGACTCGTCTTTCGCCAGTATTTCCATGCATTGAGGGTTTAGAGATGAAGCGGCGAGTAGAATCAGAGATACATTGCGGGTTTGAAACTCTCGTAAAAAGTTGTTTGCATCTGAGAAGTCATCGAGACTTTCTATTTTTCTAATAATTAATTCAGCTTCCTGAGATACCTGTAAAAAACCTTTCTTAAATGCTTCAAGTTCTTCTTCGCGCTCTTCTGTTGAAGTATAAAATAACACACCGACGTAAAACTTCTCAGATCTCTTTGCTTTAATCATTTCATTTAATAAGTTTCCCGAAAAAATACCCGCACGATTAAATGCTTCTCTACGATCAAAATATAAAAAATGTGTATTATCGTTCTTCTTTTCCGGTTTCCCGCCGAGGACGATAAATGTTTTTTGTGGAAACTCATCTGCAAGATCATTTGCTATTTCTCCCATCAAAGGGGTGAAAACGTAGAGTTCCGCTTCGATTCCTCTTATTTTTTTTCTTAATAGCTCAAAATCGTCTATCCTTTCTACCTTCTCGAAAACAATACGTTTGTCATGCTCTCTGGCAATTCGCTTAATCTCTTTTTTGATCTTACTCTGATTAAAATCCAGAAAGGAAAGCAAATTTTTAGATTCCCTTTCGGTAGTTAAATAGATCTCCCAGAAAAATTTATCTGAGAAAAAAACAATATCGGGACCGAAGCATCCAGAGAGGAGAAATATTAAAAATATCAGAGTAAAAAATAATTGAACTCTGGATAGATCAATTTTCCTCACAAAATTAGATTACCATGGGCACAAGGCTCTTGACAACTGCAGTTGCAAAACATAAGATTTTTTGCAATATACAACCACAATATATCTTAAAATTGCGGTCGTAGATTTCAATACAGATTCACTAATTACAGAGGAAGGAGAAGATTATGATTTCTTACAAAGAACTGGGGCTTTCTAACACAAAAGAGATGTTCAAACATGCAATGATCAATGGTTATGCCGTTCCCGCCTATAATTTTAATAATATGGAACAGCTACAGGCAATAATTTCTGGATGCATGGAGAGCCATTCTCCCTTAATTCTTCAGGTCTCAAAAGGAGCGAGAAAATACGCAAATGAGACTCTTCTACGTTATATGGCCCAGGGAGCCATGGAAATTATTAAGTCGTCAAACTCAAAAATCCCCGTTGCACTGCATCTTGATCACGGCGATTCATACGAGCTGTGCGTATCCTGTATAGAACACGGCTTCTCCTCCGTTATGATAGACGGTTCTTCCCTTCCTTTTGAGGAAAATACAGCCCTTACCAAACGAGTAGTAGAGTATGCACATGGTTACGATGTAACTGTAGAAGGAGAACTAGGAGTGCTATCCGGAATAGAAGACGAGGTCTCCCACGAGAAATCCCATTATACCAATCCAGACGATGTGGAAGAGTTTTTAGAGAAGACCGGGGTGGACAGCCTGGCCATATCCATAGGGACATCTCATGGAGCGTACAAGTTCAAGCTGAAACCCGGAGAGGAGTTCCCTCCGCTGCGTTTTGATATTCTTGAAGAAATCGAGAAGAGAGTTCCCGGTTTCCCTATTGTACTTCATGGTGCTTCTTCTGTGCTTCAGGAATATGTTAAAATGATAAACGAAAATGGAGGGAATTTAGAGGGTGCTGTGGGTGTTCCCGAAGACCAGCTCCGCAAAGCAGCTAAATCCGCCGTTTGTAAAATCAATATAGATACCGATGGGAGGCTTGTAGTAACTGCTATTGTGCGTAAAATATTTAATGAAAATCCAAAAGAGTTTGATCCGAGAAAATACCTTGGACCTGCACGTGAAGAGTTAAAAAAAATGATAATAAGAAAAAACAGAGAAGTGCTCGGTAGTGCAGACAGATATTAAGCTTTCCTAACATTTCTCATGGTCCGGTTGAAAGCAAAATGTAGAAAGTAAAACAACGTAACCGAACCAACTACCAGAAAGGCTGTAAGAGAGACTGCAGAAAGTATGTAGTTTAGCCTGTACAAGAGAGAGACCGCAGCAGTGATTGCGGGGAAAATGATTACAGATAAAAATAGTAGATACCTCCCCCAACCTTCCACATAAAAAGCCTTCCCTGCGGTAACCGAAACATATAGGATCAGCGCTATCCTTAAAAAAGGAATCAGAAACAGAATATAGATGTTATATTTTCCGTAATAAATAAGGAGTTCCGCCGGACTTATCAGTGTATAAAATCCCGACATGTAAGAGAGAACTCCCACTGTTGAATGATTAGAGTTGGATGTAAAGATAATTGAAAATGTAATGAAATAACCGATAATAGCAAAGAAAAAGAAAAGGGCATGATCAAAGAAAAGGTGGAAAAGGTATATCCTGGCATGGGGAAATGTTGCGGGTAACTCTCTTTTAAGAAACAGTAAAACAACAACAAGAGGGGAAACAACTATCAGTCCCCTGAAGTACTTAATCCACAGCTCATCCCGACTTATTTCCTCCCGGGGCAAAAACGAAAGTATTGATAGGAAGAACAGAGGTAAAGCAAAAATAGCAAATATACTCATAGATTCACCATTGTAAAAATACAGTGAGGTTCGGTTTTTTTCAACCTTCTAAATGCTAAAATTAAAATGAAGAAAGCATTTCCAGTTCGTAACGGTTTACGACCCAGTTCTTATGTTTCTGTTCTTCGTAAGCCAGACTTGTGAAAAAGAAAGCTATGTTTCTGTCCCTTGCCATTGATGAGAGGTTGGAATAGAGTTTGCTCATCTTCTCTTTCTTATCTATCAGAAAAAGGAGAAAGTCGTTCTGACTAATAGATTCGGAATATTTTTTATCCGAAACATATAGTTTAAGACTGAACTCCCTATCTTTCCAATCGGCAAAGGCATAAAGGAGAGAAGGATTTTTCTTTATTTCGATAAGCCGCTTTTTATGTTCTTTTTCCTGGTCGAGAAGAGAGTATAGGAGCTGTTTCAGACTCTGATTATCCGTTTTTTTTATATAAGAAATATATGTATTCTCAATTTCAATCTCTAAAGAAATGATCCGGTCTAAAGTTTTATCTATATCCAATAATCCTTTTCTCCTTTCTCTTTTATAATTAAATTATAACATCATACTATATTTTATCCAACACATATAATCGCCAGTATACCATTTGACTCTTTTTAAAAGGGCTGGTAAAATCAATCCCGTCTCGGATTTACACAAAATCTTTTAAAAAAATGCAAGGAGGCAGATTGGCTACAAAAGAAATACGATTAAATGAAAAAATTCGTGCAAGGGAGGTCAGGTTAATTGACGAAAATGGAAGTCAGCGCGGAATAATGCCGATAGTGGAAGCTCTAAACATTGCCAGGGAAGCAGGGCTCGATCTAATAGAGGTTGCCCCAAATGCCAACCCACCGGTATGTAAAATCCTGGACTACGGCAAATACAAGTTCGATTTAGAAAAAAGGAACAAAGAATCGAGAAAGAAGCAAAAAATGTTGAAGATGAAAGAAATACGAATGCAACCAAAAATAGAGGTGCACGATCTTACTTTCAAGACCAAGCATATAAAGGAATTTCTGGATGGAGGAAATAAAGTAAAGGTTACGGTTAGATTCAGGGGTAGAGAGATGGCCCATACAGAACTGGGAAAAGAAGTTCTGGATAAGGTAATCGATATCCTTGGAGATTATTGCAATGTAGACAAGAAGCCCACAATGGAAGGACGTTTTATGTCCATGATTTTAAGCCCGAAAACTAAAAAATAATTTACATAAAGAGGTTGATAGTTATGCCAAAATTGAAAACTAAAAGAAGTGCTGCAAAGCGTTATTCCTTTACTGCAAGCGGTAAGGTTAAATATAAGCGACAGGGTCTTCGCCATATTTTGACCAAAAAAAACAGAAAGAGAAAAAGAAGACTGCGGAAACCAGGAATACTCGATCATACAGAGGTTCGCAGAGCAAAGAAATTAGTGCCTTACACTTAAGAGAGGAGGGGAAAATGCCAAGAGCAACGGATGGAACGAGAAGAAAAAAAAGAAGAAAGAAGCTACTCAAACAGGCCAAAGGGTATTGGGGGAGAAGAAGCAATCTTTACCGAACGGCCAAAGATGCAGTTGCAAAATCGCTGATGTATGCATACAGAGACAGAAAAAGACGAAAGAGAGATTTCAGACGATTGTGGATAACCAGGATCTCTGCTGCATGTAAAAATGAAGGGCTTACCTATTCCAGGTTCATAGAGGGTTTAAATAAGGCCGGAATTAAAATAAACAGAAAGGCTCTATCCAACATGGCAATAGAAGATCCTAAAGCATTTAAAGCGCTTGCAGAGGAAGCCAAAGAAACAATAAAGGTCTAATTTTGGAGAAAAAGTTCATGATAACATTAGATCAAATAAAAGAGCTGGATATAAAGGTTCAAAAGGCTTTAAACCTTATATCCAGCTTAAGAGAGGAGAATAATTCTCTAAAAGCAAAGCTCGGAAAATACCAGAAAAGAATCGAAGAGATGGAAACTTTGATAACAGAGTTTAAAAACGACCAGGATGAAATTGAACAGGGCATTATGAATGCCCTCGCCAAACTGGATCAACTGGAAGAAGATATTACAATCGATGAAGCTTCAGAAGAAAAAGAAACAGAAGAGCCGGAAGAAACGGAAGAAGAAATAGAAGAACCTGAAAAGCAAGACGGTTCGACTTCTGAGTTAGACATCTTCTAACTTATTTTGTATAAATCATATCGCAATCTTCGATCGCAACGTAAGGTAGATTGCAATGTGTTATTGGCTAAGGTAGATTTTGTTTTTTCACGTTTAAAAATTTTAGTAAAAAAACAAAATCTCGACTTTAAAGAGCATAACTCTTCCTTCTGGTGAGTTTGTAAGGTGAGGAATCTTAAAAGCAATGGCTAAATCTACTATCAGGATCCAGTTTCTGGGGGCTTCGTTCACCATACAGTCAGACGAAGATCAGGAATATATGAACAGAGTCCTCTCCTATTTTAAAGAGAATGTAGATAAAATTCAGCGAACTCTAAATGTTAAAGACCCCCTTAAATCCTCTATTCTTTCCGGCCTTTTTATCACAGATGAGCTTTTTAAAGAGAGAGAAAGAACCAGAGATAGGCTGAAATTTAATATAGAAGAGTATTCTGAAGCTGGGGAAATTGCACATCGAATAATCAAAAGAATCGATGAGAGTCTTTAAAAAGCTCTCTGTATTGGAGCGAAATAGAAGAGATTGTCTCTCTTGTTTTAAGACCGCAATATTTCTTCTCTATCAATCTTATCATAATTACAACCTTCCACGGTTACAATTCTCGATGCGATCAGATTTGCAAGCTTTCCACATTTAATAAGCTCGTGACCACTCAAAAATGCGTATAGAAAACCTGCAGCAAAAGAATCTCCTGCTCCAGTTGTGTCCACTGCGGATACCTTCTCTCCGGAGACTTTTATTTCTTTCTCATTGCCTTTCTTTATTATGCAACCCTCTTCCCCGGTTTTCATTACAACTATATTGGCAAATCCCGATATAGAATCGATTATCTTCTCGTCAATCGATTGACCGGTCATAACCGAGAGCTCCTCTCTGTTCCCAAAGAGAATGTCAACTTTTCCGGGAAGCCAGGAACAAAGCTCTTCCCCATAACGGTGAACAACAAAAGGATCGGCGAGGTCGAAGGAGACTATAATCCCTCTATCCTTCGCTTCAACAATACAGCTTCGGGCTGCTTCTTTCTGATTTTCTGTATCCCACATATATCCTGCTATATGAAGGCATCGCGTATTATGAACTACCTTAAAATCGATGTCGAGTTTTGATAATTCCCTGCTCGCTCCCAGATAAGTAAACATGGTGCGTTCATGATCTGGTGTTACCAGTATTGCAGATACTCCTGTAGCAGCTCTCTTTTTTGCAAGAAATGGCTTTACACCGAGGGAGTTAAACATGGTACTTAAGTTTTTACCCTCTTTGTCATCACCGACTGCCCCTATATAGGCAGGGATACCCAGCGGACCGTTCTTTCCGCACAACCATGAAAATCCTCTCAATGTATTGGCACAACTTCCCCCGGGCAGGATAGTTTCATCTGATATTTTGTCCAGGATTTTCTTAACAATCCCGGAATCTACAAGATTCATCGTACCTGGTTCGGCATTGAATTCTTTGAAAGATTCGTAATCTGTACGCATGATCAGGTCCATCAGTGGATTACCTATTCCTACCACGGAAAACATAAAACCTCCATGAATCTGTTCTCCCCATTGACAGGGGGGTAGAAAATCACAATACTATAATAAAGCATTATGGCAGTTATTACTACTCAGCAGATTACCAAATATTATACTCTTTATAAAAACATCGAAATCACATTTACTAAAGAAATAATAAAGGCAATAGGACTTATTACCCAGCAGATCTTTTTAAAATGCCTGGGAGATTACTGGCCCTGTATAATATATTCTTCATCAATGACAGAGGCAAAGGTAATTGCCAATCTGGATGCACCTTCCTTTGAAAAAATAAGAAAGGCAAATAATTTGGTTTCTCTGCGTTTCAGTTTCAAGAAGAACGATAAGGCCAACAATCCCCTCACTTTCTTTGTAGCGGCGAAAGTAACCGGGTTTAGTCCCTATAAACAGGATAACCGTAGTCTTAACTTCATAAATCTTTCATACACAAATCGTCCTCCCGATGATCTAATCGAGATTCTCGGCACTCTTCTCGAGGTAAATATCAACTCCAAAAAAAGAAAGGAAGAACGAATTCTCATCACCCAGGAGAGCATGAGAAGGCTTAAAATAAAATCAAAGGAAGTTGAGGTGCTTATTCAGGAAGTGCCAAGAAAGGGAATACTGCGGGATTTGTCTTTCTCGGGTGCTAAAATAATTGTACTCGGTATAGGTAAATTCATTGTAAACAAAGAGGCAGTTTTAAAAATTGAGCTTGAAGAACAGAGAAAAGTATTTAAGCTTAGAGGCAAAGTAATCAGGTATGAACCTGTAGAAAGCCGTAAAGATCTTTCTGCAATAGTTATATTGTTTCATGAGCAATCAATTCCTCTTGATTACAAGATGTTAATTAATGATTATTTAATTATGAGTAAAAAGACTATGGAATCTTGACAAAAACACTAATATGGCATGTTCTAATCAAAAAGATGATCCTCTCTCCAACATAGTTTTTATCTCCATTCCGGAGACTCTCAGAAGGACAATAGGAGACTTTGAAATTGATCCATCCATACTCCTTCCGGTGGAAATTCCATCTGGAAAAGAGAAGTTTAGACTTGAAGATCTCTCATGGGAAATGATTATTGCCGCCATGCTAAAAATTCTTGCCTACAATCCCCAACATAAGGATGCCTCATATTACCGTTCTTTTATCCTAACCGTAAAACCGGAAATTGTAGAAGAACTTAACTATACTGCAATTTTCAAGGCTCAAAACAGGGACTTTAACATAGCAGAAGAGATTTTTCTATCTCTCGTCAATTTAAACACAAAAGATGTTAACCCTCTTCTGAATCTTGCCCTTCTCTATGAACAGAGGGCAGAAGAGTTTGAGAAGAGAGGAAGCCATGAAATGAAAGAGAACTACATGGAAAAAGCCTTTATAACCTATAAAAAGGCTATTTCTCAGTTTCCGGATTCTCCCGAAACCAATTTCTATGCAGGTCACTTTTTTATTAAAATCCACAACTATGAAAAAGCGGAAAGCCATTTTCTTAAATATTTGGAGAATCCAACGGATGAAAGAAAAAGAGAAAAGGCAGAAAAAATAGTTATGCAAATCGATTCTTACAAGAGGAGGGACAGTTTATTTAAAGAAGCCTATGATTACATCCGCATGGGAAAGGAAGAGAAAGGGATAGAAAAAATTAAACTGTTTCTGAAATCCAACCCCAACATACCCAATGGATGGTTCTTACTCGGATGGGGGTATAGAAGGCTAAAGAGTTTCGAAAAGGCAAAAGAAGCCTTTTTAAAGGTGATTGAGTTGGGTCAGAAGGATGTTGATACACTAAACGAACTCGCCATCTGTTATATGGAGTCGGAAGATTATAAAAACAGTAAAAGTTGTCTTAAAGAAGCACTTAAAAAAGAACCGGAAAATGTGAAAATAATCTCCAATCTTGGAATTCTTTCTCTGAAGGAGAAGAATATTGAAGAAGCAAAGGGGTATTTCAGAACAGTTCTGGAGATCGATCCCGAAGACTCCATTGCAAAACAATATCTATCTTATCTGGAA
>Ga0180301_10001156_pt1 | contig 20675 bp, 18 predicted proteins | sample GuaBasSediGuay16_FD_121797 | JGI IMG/M metagenome (GOLD analysis project Ga0180301, IMG submission 121797) | Subseafloor sediment microbial communities from Guaymas Basin, Gulf of California, Mexico - Guay16, Core 4569-2, 12-15 cm | ecosystem: Environmental > Aquatic > Marine > Hydrothermal...
GGTTTATAGGGTGTGCCCAGCTAGGTCGCTTTAGAAGCGAGTATGTCCTAACAAGCCAGTTTTCTTATCCCAAAGTCCCATATGTGTAATACTGTCTATATCGGGCCGGGCCCTATCAACATCTACCATAAAACGAATTTAGGGAAGAAGCCTATTATAATCATAATTATAAAAAATTGGTTTTGGTGATTGGATTTTTGTTTATTGATGTGTTTTTAAGAGTTTTTTGGTAATATAGTATTTAAGGGATATCGTTGCCGACTGGCGTGATTCTTCCGAAGATAATTGTTGATAAACTGGTCGCTGAGACCGAGCATTTAGGCGTTCCTCCTGAAGAGCTGGCTGGGGAGATCTTGCTCAAGGAGTTATCAGGGGATCCAGAAGACCGTGTTCTCCTATACATAAATCTGTACCGGAAGTATATTCATGATGCGGAAGAACTAATTAGAAAGAAAGATTATGTCCAAGCCTCCGAAAAAATTTGGGGTGCCGCTGCAAGTATAGTGAAAGCAGTAGCTGTGAAGAGGTTAGGAAAGAGATTAGTAAGTCATGGGGAGCTTTGGAGTTTTGTCTCTAGAATCGTTGATGAAACGAGGGATCAAGAAATAGGATTGTTATGGAGAACGGCGATAAGTATGCATGTTAACTTCTATGAGAATTGGGCTCCACCAGAAGAAGTGAGGAGATCTCTCCAACAAATAAAAGTTTTTGCTAAAAAACTAGCTGAGTACGCCGAAATAAAGCTCGATCCACAATAAATCCTCCCTCCCAAACATATCCTAATTCTGAAGTAATTAATTAATGTAAAATGGTAGAAGAGTAAACTAATATTGGTGTCATCGGTGCCCCAACATAACGTATATCGCATAGTGATCACTATGAGGTTTTTCTAAGTTTCCTAACAAGCTCGACAACCCTCCTTGCGAGTTTTTTCGTGTCATTTATACCATCGATATCGTTTCTCGCCTCATGTCTCCTGAAACCAAAAACTGTTACTCCCCTCATACCAAGGACCATCTCATGCTTAAGCATAAATGAGACCAGAGTAGAAATTGCTCCAAAGTGTCCGTAGCGCCTACCAACCACTACGACTCCCCCAATCTTATCCCTTAGTTTCCCGCGCAGGCACCATGTTCTATCCATAAACGCTTTGAGTTGTGAAGGCACACTGTTAAAGTATACGGGGGAAACTATTATTATGCCATCGGCCTGGAGAAGCAATGAATATATCTTCTGCATATCATCTTGAAGCACGCACGCACCCTTCTCTATACACAATCTACATGAGATGCATGGTTTGATTTCATAGTCGTAAATACGGATTATATCTGTCTTCTCGCCCATGCTCTCTATTTCAGATCTCAATATACTGCAAATCAAATCTGTGTTGCCGCCTTTTCTCGGACTTCCAGAGATTATTAAGATCATTGGCATCACAATACTTCTGGATTTTTCGCGCCAGTACGTTGTGGCAACTAATATTTTGCTATATTAAAAGATAAAAAAGACTTGATATTATGGCCAAAACGACTGTTCATCGGTACTTAGAGACAGAGGTATCACTGATGAAAAATTTTTCATATGTCACTGCCTGGGTGTTACCCATTGCATGACGCAATCATAGCAGAAAAACTAACAAAATACTATGGTGACTTCCTAGCAGTCGATCATATAAGCTTTCAAGTTCGCAAAAGCGAAATTTATGGTTTTCTAGGACCTAATGGAGCAGGCAAAACAACAACTGTCAGAATGCTGTGCGGACTAACTAGAATAAGCGAGGGAAAGGCATATATTTATGGTTATGATATAAACAGGGAGCTGGTAGCTATAAAGAAGCTAATTGGTGTTGTTCAGGATATTTCAAATCTATACATGGAATTATCCTGCTATGATAACCTTATGTTCTGCGCTGAAATGTATGGGGTTCCAAGACATCAAAGAAAAGAGCGAGTAATGGATTTGCTAAGATTCTTTGGGCTTGAAGACAAGAAACACGTCAAATTTAAGGAATTATCGAAGGGTCTCAAGAGGAGACTAGCTATCGCAGCTGCTTTGGTTCATAAACCTAAACTTCTCTTTCTGGACGAACCAACAATCGGATTGGATGTAAAGAGCAAGAGACAGATATGGAATCTGATTTGCAAACTCAACGAGAAGGGAATAACGATATTTCTGACTACGCATAATATATATGAAGCATTCAGACTATGCGATCGCATCGCAATAGTAAACAGGGGGAAGATAATAGCTGAGGGCACACCAACAGAACTAAGAAAAAAAGTATCGGGAAACAAAATCATTGAGCTTCAAGTATCTCCACCAATAAAGAAAAGTACGATTTTGGACAATGTGGATGGGATAATCGATGTGAACATTGGACGTGATAACACGATATACATAACGATAAATGACGCTATAGCGGCATTAGAGGGAATACTTAAAATAGTCAAAAAACTGAGTCTAGAGATAGTCATGCTAAATTTAAGAGGGGCGGATGCAGAAGATGTGTTTATCAAGTTAATTGATGGGACTGAAAAGAATATTGGATCTAGTACCAGAAGATGATTGACATGCTCCGATTGGAGGATATTATTAAGGCGTTCTACATTGCTAAGAAAGACATCAAAGAATACTACTTGAAGCCTCCAACGATCAGCTGGGGTATAGTATTTCCAGTAGCATTCACTTTGGCGTTCATACTTAAGGGTGGACATCATGCCCAGGAAATCATACCTGGACTTATAGCTCTCGCATTATTTTTCGGAACAACATCAATGGCTGCTGCTTCAATAGTTTTTGAGAGAAAAATAGGCTCGTTTGAAAGGTTACTTCTTTTCCCCGTAAGCTATATCGGTATAGCGCTGGGAAAAACACTGAGCAGTTTCATGTTTGGGATGGTATCCCTATTTGCAACACTAGTTGTGGTTTTACCGTTCATATTAAATATACCTACCTACTCGCTCTTTTTGGTTGTGGTTCTAATATTGTCAGCATTGATGTTTTCTGCCTTTGGTGTCTTCATATCTTTCCTGATAAAGGATCCAACAAACACGATGATGATTTTTAATTCTATAAGACTTCCCATGATATTCCTGTGTGGGATATTTATTCCTATATCATCCTTGCCTCTGCCATTGCGACTGATAGCGTTTCTTCTTCCCTTGACATATTCTGTCGAGGCAACAAGGTTTGCTATAAATGGGAACTATGATGTCGTCCCACCCATAGAATCGATATTATCGATGTTTATCATAACGATATTGCTGATTCTGTTGACCTCTATAAAAATAAGGCGTACAATACCATAGATAGAGAGTGTATTGAGAGTGTTCTTGCATTAGTAATTATTTATATACTCGGGTCAGTAATTATAGTCTTAACTGAAAATCTTAAAGTTTTTGCTAAAAAACTAGCTGAGTACGCCGAAATAAAGCTTGATCCACAATAAATCCTCCCTCCCAAACATATCCTAATTCTGAAGTTCTTGAGAATTACTGTAATTTGGATAGCTGCAGGAATCAGAATTAGATTCCGTCCTCCATATCCATTTTTTATTAGTGATGTTGAATCAATATTTGTAACAACATTTCTAAATATGTTATACGTTGTTGTCCTTTAGTATATATCGGGTGCTTAGATTGGGTATTGAGGTTCTTAGGCCTGAGATTAATAATATCGTCGATAAGACACAGATCGTTCTTGGTGATGTCTCCGATGAGTTACTTCAGGCTAAGACTCTACTCAACGTAGCATTAACATATAGCGTTCTGGGAGATAATGATAAGTTTGAGAAATTCCTCAATAAAGCTCTTAAAAGAGCAAAGAAGCTTGTTCCATCACCATTAGCATCAATCGCCTACTTGGAGGTTATAATGGGGCTTATAGACTTTAAGAAAGATCGGTATCTAGATGATGTTATTGATGAATTTCTTGTATCACTTGCAGTTACAGGTGACTCTGAAGCTATTAGAGATGTGTTTGAGCTATACACGGATTTCCTCAGCGAATCTGGGAGGAATGTTCTTATAGCTGAGAGCGCTATTTCTCTGTATGGTATTGTTGAAGAAGAACTCGATGAACTAAAGAGAAGAACTTATGAAGAGATAAGAACATCACTTGATTACGAATCGCAGTTCTACGCCAAGAGAGAGGTTGAGAGGAAAATCGAAGAGTTTAAGGAAGAAATTAAAAAACTCATAATAAAATCGTTGGTGCTGGCATTTAGAGAACTAATAGAAAGAGGCGACGCCGAGAAGATCGAGGAGTTGTATAGTATGGCCGAGGCGAAAATACGTTTTGGCCCAGCAATCCTAGCGAAAATCGCCGGAATAGCTGCCCGTATTAGACGTGGTGATATGGAGATTCCCGAGAATGTTCTGAAGGAAATAAAGGAAATGTGCGACCACCACTTCTTTAGAGTTGGAGTAGAAGAAATCTCCGAACACATAGTCAATGCATTTAAGGAATTCACATTAAAGAAGCCTGAGAGCCTAAAGAAAGTTCTTAAGAAAATAGGTAATGACTTCATGAGAAGCTTGATACTCATAGGTGCTAGTGAGGCCTACATGGCAAACAACGATGCTAAGCAAGCTGAAAAGTTTCTTAGCGAAGCAAGATCCAAAGTAACATCTGACGATAAGTTTGGGGTTAATGCAAAGGATAGGGTATTAGGTATAATATTTGACCGTGCACTACGCAATAAGATGTTTAAGCTTGCCTTTGAATCATGCTCCGATATAAACGATATGGATGACAGAATGGATAATTTCCTAGAACTTTGTTCTAAATGTGATGACCCCAAAATCGTTGAAAATGCGAAGAAAAGGGTTTTCTCAATAATAGATTCTAACGATCCCATAGATAGATATGGACTCTACATAGATCTACTCGAGGAACACAGAGACATACTTGATGAGAAGGATGTGCAGAGAGTGCTACAGAAGATTAAGGATAGTATCAAGAAAATCTCACTGAAGGACTGGGAGAAAGTCTACATGATTGGAAACCTACTAATATTCGCTATAAGATTTAATCAGACTAACATGATTAAGGATGCTGAGAAGTGGCTAGAAAAGGCGACAAAGAAAGATCCCAAATCACCCGAATTTCATCTTAAGAAGGAAGTCATTTTAGCAAAATTAGCGCATACAAAGGGAGAATCAGCTGAGGAAATAGCAAATCATATCCAAAAAGCTCTTCAAGTCCTGCCAGAACTCGAATATGATGCAGATTATCTCGAAATGATCACAGGGGCTCTTCTGAACATATATAGTGAACGTGAGGATAAAGATCTACTTAAACCCACAATAGGAAAACTCATCGATGTGCTTGCTAGAGCGAAGAAAAGTGGTGCCGAAGTAGATAGTTTATATGAAGACTTAGTAGTATTGTTGCCAAATCTGGAACTTCATGAATTCTTACCACATCTGCTAACCACAGCGCCTCTTGATGTCCTTGACTCAGAAGATACGATCGACGCTCTTGTAGACGCTCTAGAAAAGAATATGGGTGGGGTTCTAGAAAAACTATATGAGAGTGGCAAACCGATACACAAAGCTCTAACAAAAATAGCTACAATAAGATACAACGTAAGAAAAGAAAAATTCGAAACCATTATACCCGATCTAAAAGAAACAATTGAGCTTGCTGAGAATACCAGATCTGACAAGGCAACGGGCATAATACTCTATAGAGTTTTCCAAAGTTTGTTGGTATGATTATAACTTCTTTCTCTCTACTTAGCAATTCTTTCTTTTTCTCTTAGAAATAAGATCAGATTTTTTTTATCTAACAATAGGGAACCTGACATTTTCATAAATCTGGCTCAGTGGTATTAAGATGTTCCCATATTTTATAGCTTTCTTTTTACGGAGTACGTTTGAATTCTAATATGTATATTCCATGTATAAATTTTTTTCGCTTTATCTCTTTGGTGATGTTTGTTGTTCCAATGTACGGGGGCACGGTGATTTTATGCTTAGATTCATGCTGAAGAATCGTAAGTTTTGGCTTCTATTAATCCTGTTCACAGTTCCTCTGATCCTAATGGTGTCCGCACCTCAAGCCATAACTCTGGTTGGACAGGGAGCTACATTTCCCGAGCCCCTAATAATGGAGTGGATCATCCATTTTCAAGAGAGGTACAGAAATATCACCGTTATCTACAAGGGAACTGGGAGTGGAGCAGGAGTTAAGGCTATTCTCAGTCGTACTGTGGATTTCGCGGGTAGTGACGCCCCTATGAAGCTTTCTGAGTGGGAAGAGGCCAATAGAAAATTCGGCCCCATATTCCATATTCCAGAAACTATGGGTGGTGTTGCTGTTGTCTTTAATATTCCAGAGGTCGAAGAGCTTAATCTTTCTGGGGATGTTCTTGCGGACATATATCTGGGGCGTATTGAGTATTGGGATGATCCGAGAATTGTCTCCCTTAATCCCGGTGTTGGACTTCCACATGAGAGAATCTATGTTGTTAAGAGGGCGGATTCTAGTGGAACAACATACATTTTTACAGATTATTTGTCACATGTAAGTGCTGAATGGGCTAGCACCATAGGAAAGACAAAAACTTTTAGCTTTCCTGATGCTATCGGGGATCGGGGACTTACAGGCTATGGAAATGCTGGTGTCGCACAGATAATCCAACAGATCCCATATTCTATTGGGTATGTTGAGTTTGCATATGCTGTTAAAGGGGGACTTAAAACTGTCGCTTTGAGAAACAAAGCCGGAAATTTTGTTAAACCCTCCCTTGAAACCATCGCAGAAGCAGCTAAGTACGCTTTGTCTCTCCCGGACCCTGAGGAATCATGGCATAATGTGAGTATAGTTAATTCTCCTGGTGAGAACACATATCCCATAGTCTCCTTCACATATATCCTCGTCTACAAGTATCAAGATAGCCCTAAGATCTGTGCAGCCCTTAAGACATGGCTTAGATGGATTCTTACCGAGGGACAACAATACTCTGAGAGACTTCTTTATCCTTCCCTCCCGCAAAACATTGTTGAGATAGGACTTTCGGCTGTCGAAAGACTACAGACAAATACTGGTTCAGAGGGATATAAATTTCAGCTATGTCTAATCTTTCCTCTCCTCCTGGCCTCTATTGGCATTGAGAACCGTTCTTGTGGTGAGTGTATTGGGGAAGATAATTAGGGTTCTTAGGAAGATTCTGAGAATGGATCCTTTGGAGAGCTTATCTTTGTTCTTCAGCGTAATGCTTATTATTGTTGTGTTGCTTTTTATGGGAAGCATGGTGCTATACAGCTTACCAGTCTTTGAGAAATTCGGAATAAAATTTATTGTGGGTACAGAGTGGAATCCTAGGAAGGATATTTTTGGTGCCCTACCCTTTGTCTGGGGAACATTCATAACATCCACAATAGCGATTGTGTTCGCCATAGTGATAAGCTATGGAGCCGCATACTTCATAGTTGAGATAGCCCCGCCGAAACTGAGGGAGTTCCTCTCATCGGTTATCGAGCTAATCGTTGCGATACCAAGTGTGATCATAGGTCTTTGGGGAATATTCTATGTTGTGCCTCTAGTAAGAGATTTTCTCAAACCCTTATCCTCACCACTAAGCTTCATTCCCTTCCTTAGTGGCGAGACCAGTGGATACTCTCTTATGGCTGCAATAATAGTTCTGACTCTCATGATAACTCCGATCTCAACATCATTCATAAAGAATGCGTTAGAGAGCGTACCAATGGAGCTGAAAGAGGCTGCATACGCGCTTGGAGCCACCAGATATGAGGTATTCAAAATAGTTTCAAAACCCCTCACAAGAAGAGCCGCCCTAGCCGGAATAATACTTGCATATGGCAGAGCCGTTGGGGAGACGATGGCTGTTGTCATGGTTGTAGGAAATACTCCAAATATATCGCTTTCATTGTTTAACCCAGGATACACACTAGCAGCTGTCATCGCCAATGAGTTCCTAGAAGCAACATCAGTTCTTCATATATCAGCTCTAATAGCTCTTGGAGTTATCCTCTTTGTCTGGTCTTTAGTTGTGAATACTTTAGCAATACTCATTATGAAGAGGGTGAGGATAGGTTGAGACCCTCGCTGAGAAGCCTCACAGATAAGTTCTACACAGCATTTGCTATCTTTGCTTTTCTAATATTAATAATACCTCTCCTACACATAATACTCTCCATAATCATGAATGGCATCAAAAGACTTGACCTAGAACTAATAACGAGTCCTCCCAAATCCCTGCTGGGCTCAGGAGGAGGAATCCTACATGCTATTATAGGGACAGCGATGGTTGTCTTCATAGCAATGCTGATAAGTCTACCACTTGGATTCTTTGTTGGTCTCTACCTAGCAGAGTTTGCAAAGGGAAAATTTGCACATTTCCTTAGAACCCTAATATCCGTCCTCGCTGGAATTCCATCAATAATCGCTGGAGTATTCGCATACACGGTTATCGTTGTTGTTTACGGTTTCTCTGCTCTGGCAGGAGGCTTTGCTCTGGGCATAATTGCGATTCCATATGTCGCTCGCAGCACGGAAGAAGCTCTTGGATCCGTTCCCATGGAGATAAAGGAAGCTGGGTTCTCCCTCGGAATTGAGAGATGGAAAGTAGTTTTATTTATCGATGTTGGATATGCGAAGTCCCGTATAATAGCTGGGTTTCTCCTAGCATTAGCGAGGGTCATAGGGGAAACAGCGCCCCTACTCATAACGATTCTTGGAGGAATAAACATTCCAAGCAACATATTCTCCCCAGCGAACGCAATTCCGCTCGTCATCTATCAATATGCGCTCTCGCCATTCCGGATATGGCATAATATTGCTTGGTCTGCAGCACTTTTGCTTATGATAATCGTTTTAGTAATTAATCTTGGTGTTAGATACTATCTGAAGATAAAAGCAATATACTGATGGGTGCTCTCAATGGTAAACATAAAGGTTCAGGTTGAGGGGCTAAGCGTTTGGTATAGGGACAAGCAGATACTTAAAGACATCTACATCTCGATTCCAGAGAAAAAAATAACTGCAGTTATGGGGCCTAGTGGCTGTGGAAAAACAACATTTCTAAAATCCCTAAACAGACTCATCGAGATCCACGAGGGGTTCAGGGTATATGGCAAGGTTTTGCTGGATGGCAAGAACATATATGATCCAGATGTAGACCCGATGGACATCAGAGCTAGGATAGGGATGGTCTTCCAGAAGCCGAACCCATTTCCCCATCTCTCAATATATGACAATGTTGTGGTAGGGTTAAAGTTGAGAGGGATAACCGACAAAAAATACTTAGATAGAATTGTCAGGGAAACTCTTGAGAAAGTGGGTTTGTGGGACGAAGTAAAAGATAGGCTTAGAAGCTCAGCTGCAAAGCTCTCTGGAGGGCAACAACAAAGATTATGCATCGCTAGGGCACTAGCACTAAACCCAGAAGTCTTGCTTTTGGATGAGCCCACATCAGCTCTTGACCCTCTCGCTACTGCTAAGATTGAGAATCTGTTGGTTGACCTTAAAAAAGAATATACAATTATTATAGTCACACATAATATTCAGCAGGCAGCTAGGATAAGTGATTATGCGGCTTTCCTCTATATGGGTCAGCTAATAGAATTTGGTGAAACAAAGGATATATTCACGAACCCAAAGAATGAGCTCACAGAAAAATATGTCGAGGGGAAAATAGGATGATTGAGAGGAAGATCCTTGAGGAGAAAATTAGGAATCTTGAAAACATGCTACTGAAAATGTACTCCATAACTGTGCGAGGCGTACAGGCAATAGTGGATCTCCCAAGCGATGAGGCACTTAAGATCATAGAAGAATCCGAATATAGTAGTGATATACTTAACTGGGAGATTTTTGAGGAGGCAATAGCAACAATAGCCACCCAGCAACCAACAGCAAAGGATCTAAGATTTATTGTTATGGCAACAACAATAGCGGCGGTTCACGAAAGAATAAATGATCTCGCCCTAGACATAGCTAAGGCCATCAAGAAGATAGATGACGTACCTGTCGAACTTAAGAACAGCATAAAAACAGCTGTGGAAACAATACTCAAAATGCTTGAAGTGACAAAAAACGCAATGGTAGCTCATAGCTTCATTGATGTACATGACAAGCTAAGTAAGCTGGACGATATAATAGATGGTATATTTCGCGGCGCACTAGATTTCCTCGAGGGAAAGGAGGATATATCCATAAGAACAGTGATGAATCTAGTGATGATCCTAAGGGATCTGGAAAGAATAGGGGACTTAGTAGGCAAAATAGGGGCAAGGCTGATATATATAGAGACCGGGAAGATGGTACCTATTAAATAAAACTTCAAAGCTGAGAACAATAATATTCTCTGTCCAGCTGGGAATCTACCAGTATGTCTCATACTTCTTTATTTCCTTCCACGAACCTCTTATGTCCTCCAACCTTCTGATCTCCTTTCTTATGTAGGCTTTTGGGGGCGGAATCTCCACTATGATTTTCACCGTGGGTATGTTTTTGAAGGGGTCTACGCTTCCCTCCTTTTTCATCTCATCCATAAGCTCCATTAGTATCCTCCTTGTCTCCCTCCTTATGTAGTCAATCGTATGTTTCGCTACCGACTCAGCATTCTTAATGTCTGCCTTTATTACGAGCTCGATTAAGTCGGGCTCTATGGGTATGGGATTATCGAGCTTTGCACCGCCCTCACCAAGCTCGAATAGCAGTTTTCCTGGTAGGTATACTGGGAACTGTCTTGTTTTCCCGTAGCCTCTTATTATTATCTGTACTTTTGCTGGAAGCTCAAATCCCTCTGGGGAGTATATTACTCTGATTTTCCTCTCATTAATCAATGAGTATACCATTTCGTATAGCACTGCCTGCGACCTTCTATAGCCCGTCAATGATGCTAGTTCACTTAGACTTAGTGGTTTCTCCTCAAGCTGCAGGATCTCCACGATTTTTCTCTTTAGTGCCTCCCTGTAGGCTCTATATCCCATCTTTTCCTCAGGTATCCTCAATATTCCGCTGAGAAGGAAGCTTACATCGTTCTCAGACAGCCACACAATATTTTTCGTTCTAATCAGGCTGAGAAGTTCTTCTCCAGACTCCCTATCTAGGACTCCCCTATAATTCTCCTCAGCAATCCATTCCCACGCTAGATCATCTAAATTTTGGAGCCTATAGGCCCCCATAGCTATCCCATCGAGTATCTGGTTTAGTGTTGCCTCCACCCTACCATAGTCACCAATGACACTTTCTACAGCATCCCTGTTATCCTCACGTATTCTCTTTATAACCTCTAAGAAATCCTCGGCGGTAGGAGGATTCATCTTCCATATGAGTGTGAATGATATTGGGGATATCTTGAGGTCTGGCTGTCTCCAAGGCCCAAAAACATCCTGAAAATACTTCGAGATTGCATACGCAGCATATCTGTTTCCTCCCTCTCCCGCTGGATAGAAAACAGTGATCGAGAATCCCTCATCACTATCACACACAACAACGGGTATCCCTTTCCTCATCGCCTCCTCAACTATGCTTATCTCAGCCATGAGCTCATCAAAGTATTTGTCCAGTTGGGGCCTAATATGAATAATCTCCTTTCTACTATAGGTTCTCCTTAAGAATTCTTCGTCAACCATTTTCTCGGCGACTTCCCGTATCCTCACTATTGGAGGACTCAACCAAAATGGGACAGTTTTCTCCGCCTTATCGATCTCCTCCACATAGACCTTCATATTAAAATGATCGATTTTGACCACTCTAAGATCTCTCCCAGCTAATTGGAATGTCATTAGGGGTCTTATCCGAGTGCTCACAAATTCTGGGTCGAGGTTACCTATTTTCACCCACTTCTCCACGATGACTACTTCGTATTTGCTTTGAAACGGAATCACCGTATAGAAGTGTCTCATCGCTCTAGCAAGAACATCCCCCGATTTCTCCTCCTTCGACCTCCGATATAGGTTATTCCACTTCCTTTTATTGATTCTGTACTTTCCATCAGCATCTTTAACTATTATTTCATCTCGTTCTAGAGCTTCGAATACTTTTCTCGGTAGGTCCTTATTGGTTATCAGGCTCGATCGACTCACCACTTCTATTATCTTGTCCTTATCTGAAGAGAACGAGAAGCTTGAGGATAGCGCATTTAGAATGGACTTAGCTATAGCGGAGATACTATTTATCGCCTTAACAAAGGCCACATCAGCATCAGATAGTAGGAGCCCAACAATAGCTATGTTTTCTAGGAGGTCTAAGGAAGATAGGGAGATCACTCCAGCAACAGGTATTTCCCCAGGTTTATGTCTTGCTCTCCCCACTCTTTGCCTCAGATATACCGGGTGTCCTGGAGATGCTATCTGAATAACTCCCTTCGCTACCGTGAAATCCACTCCCTCTCCTAAAGCTGATGTCGCTACAATCCCTGTTAATTCTCCATCCTCAAACTTATTGATATATTGTTCCCTAAACCTTTTCTTCACATCGCTATGAACAACTCCGAACTCCCCTCTTACGCACATAGCTAGTAATGTTGCTAGGTACTCGGTGAATCTCCTCGAATTAGCGAATATTATTGCTGGAAACAGCCTACCGCTAAGACCATATTTCCTAAGATCTAGACTAAATATCTCAGCTATCGACTCACAAATAGCCTTCTCATCATTCTGGAAATCCAGAGATTCGGACAAAACAAAGTGGGGGTGGCTCCTCGTCCTTACTTCTATGAATTCCTCAGCACCTACAAAACTAATAACGTATTTCTTATCTGGTTCGGGAATCGTGGCGCTTAGACCGACGACTTGTGGTCTTTCATCGAGAAACTCATAGAGAAACTCCAGTACTATGCTAAGGTAGACACCTCTGTCACTATATATGCTATTATGCACCTCATCCACAATGACATACCTAATATTTCTTAGCAGATCCCTATTCTTCCCAAACACCAGAATGCTAAGGCTCTCAGGCGTGGTAACAATGATATCTCCTCTTAGCTTCTTTCTCTCGCCAGTCCTAATGCCAACACTAATACCAACACTCTCACCAATCACTGTTAATCTCTCAAAAATATTGTTGACAAGAGCACGTAGAGGTGCTATGTAGACCGCCTGAACCCCTCGAAGATCTGATTCCAAAATCCTAGACATTATGGGTAACATCGCCGCCCCTGTTTTACCCATCCCTGTAGGTGCACTAATAATGACGTTTTTCCCTAGATAGACTTTCGGTATAGCCTTTAATTGGACCTCCGTGGGAGCCTTCCACACATTTGATGCATACTCATATATCTTCGGATGCAGGTAATCCCTAAGTTCTACCCAGCTCATTAGTATTCACTTCCATAAAAACAATTTCATAAAAATAAAAGCATATAAAAACAACATAACGCAAATAGTTCTCAAGATAAAAATTAGGAAGTGGTTGGGTGTGATACTCAGAATTCTTTATTTAGCTTCTATTCTCGATATGAACCACTTAGGTGCGGCTGTCCCTACATAGAGTAGGATTGGTGATAGGATAGCGAATATGTAGCCTAGGAACATCCAGACTGTGTATGGTTGTTTTGTTAGGGCATCTATAGCATAGCACACAAAGAACCCCAATAGTGCTAGGAATCCTAGCATAACCATTTTAAGCCTAGCTATTCTTATTGGATCCGTTTCTGTTCTTATTTTCCTAAGTAGGAAGTATGCTACTTGTGCTATTGCTATGAGGTTTACTATTAGGAGAAGACCGTTTGTGTATAGTCTCCAGCTGGGATATCCGGTGGGCACAATCATCCCATACCAGTTATAGGGATGGACTGAGACTGCAAGGAAGCATATGATTAGAACTAATAGGGGGAGCTCATTTTTGAGACCAGGTTCCCTCCTTTCTGACATGAAGTAGCCGAACTTAAGCATAAAATATGCAGCGAAGCATGTAAACATCATGGCTACTGGTAGGCAGGAGGGATAGATAAGCCCATACCATACCTCTGCTATATATGATGAACCAAGGATTATAAATAATCCCAGCCCAAGAGCCATTGGTAGAGGTCCCAACATGTAGAATATCAATGCAAGGATAAAATACTCCATTGTTTTTCTTCCAATACCTGTTAGTGGTCTTGAGGCTCTATAGGCAAATGCTATGAGAGCAACGGCGGTGATTGTTAGCAATGTGTAGGCAATAAAGGATATGATAACTCTGAGATCTCGTGGATAGCTAGTAGCATTAAGACTTATCTGAGCTGGTATTGTGTATGTGGCGTAGATCGCTATGAATATCAACGACACAGCGGTGAAGATAATCAAATAATCCTTAGGCTCCATTTACATTCACCAGAAAGTATATGAAAAAATAGTATTTAACTGCAATTGTATTTTTTCTGAAGCCGACACCTATAGGAAGATATCGTGGGGTGCCTGGGTAGCCTTAGCAATCCTATCAATCTCTAAGAACCGCTCAGCTATTTTTGATAACAACTCATTTCGCTTAGATATCTCCACGGCCAGACTCCTAGCTCTCTTTTTCCCCTGTTCTGTTCCGCATAATGAATAGAATTTGATTGCGCTAAGACCCGCAAATATTGCTACTATTGTTAGGAACCCAGAGCTTCTATAGATCTTCTCAAGATTGGATCCTATTTCCATCAATATATTTTTCCTAGCGGCGTCGAGAGGTATGAAGCTTGCCAAGTATCCCAGTGCTTCAAATCCATTAACAATAGCATGTAGGAGGTGGTACGGTGCGTACTTACCAATCTTAACAAGACCATTATTTAGAAGCTGTTTCAAATACCTCGGCAAGTCAACTATGGGGGTCCTCAAGAGAAACATAATGCGGGAATATGCTGTGAGGATGCCAATCATAGATATCGCATATATATCAAGCGCTATTCTACGCTTCTTGGCGGTTTCTAGAAGCCACCTGATTAGGTCTACAAGTTTTGCACCATACTTCTCAGCGATTTTTCCTAAGTTTTCTGTTGGGAGCAACGCGATTAGGATGTTAAGCAAGGCATTATATGTAAGCCAGTAATTCGTTGCTAGTACTTCATTTGAAACTACTTTTGGTGCTTTTCGAATGGTTTCGTATACACGGTCCATGTAGCCTATCGTCTCTCTGATAAACTTATATCCCATATCGACATCTATATCCTCTGTTGTCAAAGTCTGTAGCAATGCGAATTGCAGGGCAAGTGTATGCACGAAAAATGCTTCGGATAGATCAGTAAGCTTACGGCTAAGCATATATTTTATGTTGCCTATCACCGTGTTAAGCTCCGATAAGTCCCGAATTTTAAGTATGGATGCCTTTAGGTGCGGTATCCCCTCTATAAACTTGAATCTTGTGTATGGAAAACTACTCAAGTCTATGTTGCTGACTGCCTCGGAGATTTCCTTTGACTGTGTGGGTATTGTTAAGATCGTATAGATAAGTCTTACTTGGCTATCTGCGGCCTTTAGTTTCTCTAAAATCTCGTTTAGATTATCTCTAATGACATCCTCTTTCTCATAGTATGTGCCGAAATCAAGGTATCTTCTTAACTCAGATAAGAGCAGACTACGGATGGTATCATCCCTTATACTCATTATTACTGAGTACACATAATCCAGAGACACTGTTTTTATCTGGAGAAAAGAAGAGTTGGCAATCAGCAGGGTTTTTGCTAGGATGGCCCTATCATAGTCGGATTCCATTGTGTGAGGATCAATACCTATAATAGACCTAAGGTTTCCGCTCAGAAGATTCTTGAGGAGCTCATCGATGCTCATTCTTTTGCTAGGCTTCACAGCTTTGATTTCTATCCTCTCAAGTTTCTTTGGGGGTGGGATAATATCTCCTAAATCGAGTGTTCCCCCTCTCCTTATGCTATCCGCAAAAGCTATTATCCTATCGGCTATCCTTATGAGCTCAGTAAGCGAAGGTGGGAATTCAGACATAATCTCCCTAAGGACTCCTCCCACATACTCGCGGATCTTTGGATCCAGGACTATCTTCGTTGGGTCATCCACAATCCTCAGAATTTTCTCCAATGCAGAATCGATAAGCTGACCCACATGAGGATCCTCCGAATCCGAAATAACAACCAGAATAATTCCTTCTAAGCTTCCCAGATATAAATGTAGGTTCTCCATTCTCATATATTTAATTCTAGTCTTCATAATCTCATTGATCATACGGCTTATAGCCGTCATAGCACCAGCAAATAGGGCTTCCCTTTCCCTAAGTAAACCGTAGACAGCATCCATAATTACTGGTTTACCCTCAGAATCAAGCAACATATAACCAAGAATCAAGCTACTTCCACCACACCAAATATTCTTTGTCTAATGTCAAACATCGTGAACACAACTACTAATAATCATTTATGGTTATATTATCTCAGCCAAAACTTCATATTGGATGGGTAATACATCCGTTTTTTTGTCCTCAACAATTCTTCTATTAGAATTAGAAATATAAACATGTCATCAGAGCTCGGTGTTAACCTATGGATTGTGTGGTCATAGTGGACTTTGGCTCACAATACACACATCTGATTGCAAGAAGAATAAGAGAACTTAATGTATATTCAGAGATAGTACCATTTTGGGATGCCGACAAGATCAAGGAGGCATCAGCAATAATCTTGTCTGGCGGGCCTATGAGTGTATATGACGATGATGCGCCCAAGATAAGTCCTAAGCTTCTGAGGCAGTGGATAAATAGGAGAATCCCAATATTAGGTATCTGCTACGGTCATCAGCTCCTAGCATATTTACTTGGTGGAGATGTTAGGAAGGGAGATAGGGGTGAGTACGGCTCATCGGATCTCAAAGTACTGAAAGATGGTATCCTCTTTAGAGGCCTACCAAGAAAGTTAAGGGTCTGGATGAATCATAGAGATATGGTCTGTTCCCTCCCAGATGGGTTTAGTGTGGTTGCGAAGACAAACAATACAGGTATAGCGGCGTATGAAAATGCTGATATCGGGATTTTTGGTGTTCAGTTCCATCCAGAAGTCGAGCATACCGAATATGGTGTGAGAATCCTCGACAATTTTTTGAGTTTCTGCGGATGTCACCGAAAGTGGAGAATGGGTGAAATTGTTAGGAGGAAGGTCAAGGAGATCTGTCGGGTGGTGGGAAATTCGAGGGTTTTGGTTGCTGTTAGTGGTGGCGTGGACTCAACAACACTCGCATATCTACTAAGGAAAGCCATAGGAGACAATGTCTACGTTGTGTTCATAAACACTGGTTTTCTTCGAGATGGTGAACCCAAGCGGGTTCTGAGACTTCTCAGAGAACTTGGCTTCAGAAATATAAAGTATGTGGACGCCTCAGAAAAATTTGTTAGTAAGCTTGTCGGTGTGTCAGATCCAGAGGAGAAACGAAGAATATTTGCTAGGATTTACGCTGAAGTCCTCGAAGAGGTGGCGAAGGATCTTACCAAGAAAGATCCAAAACTCAAATTTTTTGCCCAAGGAACAATATATCCAGACCGCATAGAGAGCGGAGCGACTGGAGCCAGACCGAGCAGAATAAAAAGTCATCACAACGTGGTTATGCCCACGATAGAGAATCTCCAAAAACTTGAACCACTTGCAGACCTATACAAGGATGAGGTCAGAAAACTTGCCCGTGAGCTCGGTCTACCTAGCGAAGTATATATGCAGCAACCATTTCCAGGACCAGGACTCCTAGTAAGAATTCTGGGAGAGGTAACCCTAGAGAAACTCAGGATATGTAGAGAGGCACACAGAATTGTTGAGGAGGAAGCAGAGAAATGGGGTCTAACAAGAAAGCTCTGGCAGATATTCCCCGTGGTACTTGATGGTAAGTCCACAGGAATCAAAGGGGATGAGAGGGTCTACGAGTATATCGTAGCAATCCGAGCAGTAATAAGTTCTGATGGAATGACGGCCGACTTCGCAAAACTACCATGGGAATTTCTGGAGACAATAGCTAGGAGAATAACTGGGGAAATCCGGGGGGTATGCAGAGTTCTATACGACATAACTAGTAAGCCTCCCGCAACAATAGAATTTGAGTAACAACAAATCCTATATCAGAAATCTGAGACATAATGAGTACTGCCTTTAAATAGTGCATAATACTATATTCTATCGTAACCAATCATCGTATTACTAGAGGTATTTAAGATGGCTGTGCCATATGAGGTTATACTTGCTATATTTCTATGGGTCTTTCTTTCGATACTAACAAAGATATACCTCATAAAGAAATTTGGATTATCAACATTGCTCTCCTGCCTGCTCCTGGCAATAATATTTGTTGGCTCCCTCATGATAATCGGGAGCATACTTAGCTTCCTAAAACTCGAAATAGCCATGCTTGCATTCATACTCGCGGTATGGATACTGTTTATTGCTGCTCGCGGTCTACTGGTGACCGAAAAGAAAACGACTAGAGAAAACGTACTTTTCGGTGCACTCACCCTAACATACATAGCACTATACATATTCGACCTCCTAATAGCCTTGGTGCTTGGCTAGGTGGCTCGCTACAAATATATCAGCAGTTATCTTCATAGCGATGATTTGTGCTAGGTAATAACATTGGGAAATCATCTAGATAAGAGGTTTTTTCTAACAAATTCACATGCGATGAGCGGTATCCTAGAGAGGTTCTATAAAGCTTTTAGACCTCTCCATAAGAACTATTGGTATGCTCTTAGGATCTCCGTTCTTGTAGCAATAAGGTTCTTTGAATGCGAGAAATGCGGAAACTGCTGCAGATATAGCCCACCAGTATTCCGAGAAGACGAAGCGAAAAGAATAGCCCAATACCTCGGAAAAGAAGTAGAAGAACTACCCCTAATAAAATTTGAGCAGTTCTCAAAAACATATTATAGAGCAGAGAGACCATGTCCCTTTCTAACAGATAAAAACACATGTTCAATCTACGAAGTCCGAGGAACAATGTGCCGAGCATTCCCATATGAATGGCTAATGTATGGTATGGCACCCGCATACTGCCCAGCAATACCTAAAGCCCTAGATAAAGCGACAAACTATATACTGAAACACGGCGACCAAATACGAAATGCTATTGAGACGCTCGAAGAAGACCTAATATTGCTAGCCAAAAGCTCCAAGTTTAAGGAGACGATGAGATCGCAGGAGTATCGTCCTCTAGTTGGACGCCTGTTTGAAATCCTAGGATAAGATTTTTTCAGCTACAGGTTTCTCCTTCTAACCTATTTTTCCAAAGATCTGTTTGCGCTATATGTATATATTGTAGCAAAATGAATTTTGATTGTTAAAAACTTCGAAAAAACCTGTTTTAAAATTCGTCTTTTTTAGTACTACTTTTATGCATATACAAATATTTTTAAGTGAGATTAATAATAATATCCAATAGTCAACTTCTATCTGGTGTGAATAATGGATGAAAACCAAATGCTAACAGTAGGTGGTGTCGGAGGAATACTATCTGGGCTCATTGGTTTTGCTTGGTGGCTCGGATTCCTTGGCACAATGTTCTTCCCATCAGAAGAGATGGTAATGCTACTGCTAACTCTAATTGTCTACGGCGGAATAATAACAGGCATTTTCCTAATAATACACAGCATAGGCTTTTTCGGCATAGGTAAGAAATTTGGAAAAGGTGCAGCAACAGCAGCAGGGGTCTTCTGTCTACTATACGGAATATTCATACTTGCCTCAGGCGCAATGCTCGTTGGTGCCCTAGCCACGGGAAGTTATGAGGCGCTAATAGGGGCTGCAGGAACGCTTCTATTTGGCTTAGTCTTCGGTTTTATCTTTGGTATTCTAGCGATTGTAGGCTTTAGTGGTACCGAGAAGGGTACACTTGGCCTTGTAGGCGGAATCTTAACATTAATTAGCTTGGCCCCCATAGGCTTTATCCTCATGGGCGTCTGCATGATTCAACAATCGAAGTTATAGCTAACAAATAAGAGCTATAAAACCTTCTTATCCTTTTTTAGAATACTGGTTCTTCTTGGGTGATGGTGATATCTGAGGTAGCAGGAGTTAAGGTAATTATAGGTGAGAAGAAGTCCTTTTGGGTGGCTAATGAAGAAGTCATAATAATCCTAATGACTTTTGTCCAAATAATCTTTGGTTTAGTTCTACTCTTCTCACCGTTCTACGATTGGGTTGGCGGATATGTTTCATATATCGTTATCAACATTGGCGGCGTTACTGTAAATGGCTTCGGATATGGCAGAATATATTACTCGTCATATGAAGGCGGCTCTATTTTAGAATATTTTAGTTGTCCAACAATACTATATTTCTCAGTGATTGGAAGTGTTTTAGGCATCTTAATAATGTTTATGGGATTCTGGACAATAAACAGAAGATTTCTTAGGAGGGAGAAGGATCTAGCGTCACTATATGATGGTCTCAGCAAGTATACGCTTATAATTTCCATTGCGTGTATAGGACTAAGCTTCGCTTTCTTCATATCCTATAACTACCTTCCAGTATATGGTTTGAGTGGTGTTAGAAATCTAGGAGAGCTACCACAATACTTGGCAAGCCTTAACATAAAAGTCTCTCTAACGCCGTTGCTTGGCCCAATATTAATCATAATTATTGGGATAATAAGCATATTCCTCGGGATAATATTTAGTATAATTCACGCCAAAATTTCCCAGCAGGAATGAATTTATTTCTTTTTTCTTTAGACATGACATACTTATTAAAGAGCTAATGCATATATAAGTTGTTTTTTTAGAAGTATTTATTTGCATCA